>ENA-UOJT01000879-UOJT01000879.1-human-gut-metagenome-genome-assembly--contig:-C15-NODE-879-length-21092-cov-10.736084_pt1 | contig 21092 bp, 9 predicted proteins | sample MGYA00242357_ERZ723904 | MGnify/ENA metagenome assembly ERZ723904 | reverse complement strand
AATATTATTATATGTTCATTGTATCTATGAGTTCCTTCGCCCTCATAGCTGAATTAACTTGTACCGCTGTCATACATAAACATGATACTTCCGGCTGATTTATTGAAATTGTTAACTTTATCCGGAGCTCCATTCTTCTCCTTATGTACAGCCAATTGATTCATGTTGTCCTTATCCCCATAGTAGACATGCTGAACAAAGAAATCCGACCAATTCACACTCTCTATAACAGTGGCCTTTGAAGGATCTTTGAAAAGCTCTACAATTTTGTTTATTTTCTCAGAAGTAAGATCATCACTTGAGGGAACTTCCACGAAATCTTTCCATTGATTGTTATTAGTATTAGCACTACGTGTTGTTACCCCTCCAAATCCCCAATTCTGATTAGAAGCAATTGCTCCATACTTTCCTACAAAAGCTGCTTCATACTGAGCAAGCTTTACATCTCCTGCTTTGTCCGGATCGTATAGACTATCGGAACTACAAGAATACAAGGCGCCTACAATGACACTTAAAAGTCCCAACTTAAGAATTCTATTCATACGCTTCCTGTTTTTTATGTTAAACGATTCTTTTATTGCCTGTTACTTTAAAGTAAAAGCATATTCTCTGATACAAAGATATGTATTTTTTGCGCAACTTGTATTTATATTAGGATAAAAAATACAACTTTTAGTCAAAACAGGAGTTGATTGCTCTATAAACGCCGAGATTGGGTGGTAATCCTTTATATATTCTTACTTTACGGCTATTCTTTTCCTATTATCTCCGCCAGGAAAGTTTCAACCTCTTTCCATGAATAATAAGGAACCATTTTGCTCTTCAACGGCAGTGTCACTTCACACTCGTTCAACAGGAATTTCACCAGTATATCATTCTTCTTATCGCGATAGAAAATCAGTTGAAGATTAGCTCCCATAGGAGAAACCCGGTAATCTTGCCAGGCAAGATGAAACTTCTCCATATCCACCTCCTGATTACTACATCCTTCTATCTGCATCAAAGCAAGCAGACGAATGAGATGAGTATCATGTCCGAAACGGAGATCGGCCGCAGGGGTTCCTTTCTCTATGGCGGCATCCGCACTTTCCAGGATATTACGCAGCAAAGGTACGGCACAACGAGGCATCAGGCCGCCATTGAACGGAGCAGCAGCATTGCAAACATACATGCGGGCATTCACTGTTTTCCAGACTCCTACTAATTCCTCATATTCAAAGATATCATAGAAAGACAAATCCAACTCAACATTCTGCATATCAGCGGCAATCCAATAAAGGCTGCGCATCATGGCGTCTTGATCCGTTATCGCTTCAGGCTTCACAAACAGGGAGGCCATCAGACGTTCGGGACGGACGTTCTTTTTTTCAAACTCTCTGAAGCTACGCCTCCACGGAGCCTTCTCAGAAGCAAATTTCTCACCTTCGGGGGATGTATAGGCGATATAATCCATATACCGATGGTAAGCTCTACGGTTTACTTGCAGGCCAGGATTCAGTTCTTTCAGGCGTTCGGTGAAATAACTCATACTCATGGCACAACGCAGGGAAGTGGATGAGCGGGCGTCAATGAAAGCGTCCCCCCGAAATACTTGCGGAAAGTTATGATACATCCGTTCGGCTATCTCACGGTGCTGGCGCTCGCCAAGTGGGGTGATACTTCCACTACATCCACGGGCATCTTCCCAAACCTTATGCAGACGTTCGCGAACATCCACGCCAAGGGGAGTCAGTTCGGAACATTGATAAAGGGAATCAAAGACGCAGATAACTTCCGTATAACGCTCATCCGCCGTCATCCAGCGGGAACCGTGACGACCGTAGTGACTGATGTAGAAAGGCTCATAACCAGTAGGGGCAGGAGTATAGGTGGATGAAGGAACAGGATAAGCATAATAAATACTTCCTGTCTGCTCCGGAGTTAATGCAGACTGGGAACGAGCTGTGAAAGTACACAGCAAATACAAGATAAAAATTATGCTTTGTCTCATCTTCGTGACGAATTTAAGTTATTAATATGAATCAGTAGCTTGTAGCTTATCACTTTTATTTCTTTATTTTCAGATTACGAACATCCCTCTGCCCAATGCCTTCTGCTGCCTGATCGGGACGGATATCTCCCCAAGTAACGGTGCAATCATCTATCAGAATATCAGATGCCGTATCGATATAAAAACCATACGTCTTATCATGGATAAACCCTTCGCCCACACACGGACGTTTATCATAGATACCACCCTCATAAGCCGTACGCTTTTGCAATAGCAGGTCTACGTCTTCAAAGTAGATATGATTCACTTTGTCTTGTGTATCCCCACCTACAAAGATGCCGTTCTCGCTGGTGCATTTGATATTTGTGAAGTAAACACGGCTCACCTCTCCGCAACGTCCTTCGGTAGCTCCCTTCGGGAAACGCCAGCCGGCATCCTTATGATTGCCTACGGCACGCGGATAGGAAGTCACGTAAATAGGTTCCGCCTTTCCCCACCAGACATCGGAGAAAAACATGCAATCCACAATCATATTAGAGAAAATCACATTGGTAACCGTTCCTTCATCCCGGTTCTGAATACCGATGCCACGGTTACTGTTCTTGATGATACAGTTATTGAACAGTACATTATTAATCTTATCCATATTTTCCGAACCGATCTTGATGGCACAGGAACGGGAAACCATAGTACAGTTGGTTACAACTATGTCTTCGCACGAACCGTATTCTTCAAACTCACGACGATTCTTCAGACAGATGCAGTCATCACCCGATTCGATATGGCAATTGGCTATGCGCACATTCTTGGAATGGTCTACATCGATGCCGTCACCGTTGCGTATCTTCAAGTTATTCAGGATAGAGATGCCATCGATGGAGACATCGTTGCAACCGATGAGATGAACCGTCCAATAGGCACTGTTGCGGATTGTCACATCACGGATCACTGTTTTCTCTATATTGATAAGCGTCAGTACATGCGGACGGGGATCAAAGTCGGTCACCGGTTTCAGTTCATAAGAGTCTTCCAGTTCCTTACCCATAAAGGAGACACCGTTTCCATCTATGGCTCCTGTTCCGGTGATGGATACCTCTTTCAGATCTTGACCATAAATCCACATCATGCCTTCACCACGATTATCACGGAAAGCGCTCAGTGTATAGGCAGCCTCATCAGGATTGGCAAGCAGACAGGAATTAGGTTCCAGATGCAGTTCCACAAATGAAGCCAGATGGAAAGGGCTGCACATGAAAGTACGCCCTGCCGGAACCAGTACCGTTCCGCCACCCGATTTGGAACACTGATCGATAGCAGCTTGTATGGCCGCGGCGTCATCGGTGACACCATCACCTTTGGCTCCGTAGTCCATAATGTTATAAATAGTCCCTCCGGTCTTCGGAGTGCCGCATGCCCCTAACAGCAAGATGCTGCACAGGACAAACAAAAATGCTTTTGCTCTCATATAAGTTATCTTTCTTAAAATTAGTAAGCTACGGGCTACGAGCTGCAAGTTACGAGCTACAAGCTACGAGTGCTGCGCTATATAGTCCTATAAGCTATCAACTATTATTTTATACTAACATACCGGAAGGCACTTGTAGCTCGTAGCATGTAGCTCATCACTCAATCACCGTCGGCGGACAGTCTTCCGCTGCCGTTCCCCACTCCTTATTCGGTTTATCCCCCATCACAAACTCCATCACACCACCGTTCACTATATCCTGATGGGTAATGTAATTACGCGTATAAGGTTTTCCGTTCAGCGTTGCCGACTGAATATAGATATTCCTCTGCGATGCGTTACGGGCTTTCACTGTGAACTTCTTTCCACTCTCAAGATTCAGCGTGAAGCTGGGGAATGAGGGGCTGGCAAGTATATAATACGGAGTACCGGGACACACCGGATAGAATCCCATAGCGGCAAACATGTACCAGGCCGACATCTGTCCGGCATCGTCATTGCCGGAAAGTCCACCCGGTTCATTCAGATATTCCGTTTCCATAACGTGGCGGACAGCACGCTGAGTCTTCCAGGGTTCACCTGCATAATTGAACATATAAGCAACCTGATGACAAGGCTCGTTTCCATGCCAGTAACGTTGTTCACTGAACATGGAATCCAACTTGGCTACATACTTATCTTTCCCTCCCATACTTGCCATCAGTCCGTATGGATCTTGCGGCACGTACCAGGTATAGTGACAGGGGGCACCTTCAGTAATAAAACGGGCAAAATTAAAAGCATTGGCATCATTCAGAAAAGTACCATCGGCATGGCGCCCCTGGGCATATCCCGTACGGGGATCTATCACATTGCGATAATTGGCAGCACGCCGTATCAATGCCTGGTAATCATCCGTCTTACCCAAAGCTTTTGCCATCTGTGCAAGGGCAAAGTCATCATAAGCATATTCCAAGGTACGTGATACCTGTTCCTTTGTATGAAAAGCATCAGGTACACCGTCTTCAAGAGGAATATATCCATACTCCAGATAAGAGGTAAGAGCTCGACGCCCCATACCATTTTTATATTCATCAAGGTTAGAAGGAGTTTCAAAGGCATTCTTACGCATTCCTTCATAAGCCTTGTCCACATCGAAATTACGAATCCCCTTACAGTATGCATCGCTGATGGCGGAGATACAATGATCGCCTATCATAGCGGCAGTATAGCTATTCCAACAAGGAAAGATGGGCAACCAACCACCTTGTTCATATTTATGCACCAAAGATTGCATCATATCTCCCCCCTTTGTCGGAAAAAGCAGATTGATCATCGGATGCAGGGCACGGTAGGTATCCCACATACTATAATCCTCATAATACGTTTCTCCTTCAGGAAGTTGGCATATCGGAGTGCCATTCGCAAAAGAGGGATAACGGCCATCTATATCATTGAATGTATGCGGCAGAAAAGAAGCACGATAGAAAGCACCGTAAAACATTTCCTTGTCTGCAAGTCGTTCGGTCTCTACATCAATAGCAGAGAGATGTTTCTCCCACATCTGTCTTAGCTCTGTGCAAGTCTGTCCAAAGTCCCAATGAGGAATTTCAGCTTTCAGGTTCTTCAAAGCACCATCCCGGTCGGTAAAAGAGGAGGCAGCTTTCACCAATACCTCTTCACCTTCGGTCACATCAAACTCCACATAGGCACCTATCTGCGCCGCATCTCCTATCTGAATGACGCCGGGAGACAAAGAATCTCCCTTGAACACACCGTAATCCGTCAGCTTCTTTTGGAACTGAATGATAAAATATCCGCTATACCCTGCCGATTTTCCCCAACCCTGATAAATGCGGTGAACAGGATTATATCCGTAAATCTGATTGTTAAGGGTGTCGATGCAGATATATCCCTGACCTTCATCACTGTTAGGGTTTACCACCAGATAACCTTTTCCCGCTTTGCTGTATGTGAAACGGAAAATTGCGGAACGCGAACGCCCCGTCATTTCGGCATAGATATTCTCATCCGGCAGGGAAACCGTATAATAAGCCGGTGTTGCCGTTTCTTTCTCATGGGAGAAACGGGTGGAACGTGCTTCCGGCTGGCAACGCAATTTACCGAAGAGCGGCATCAACGTCATAGAACCGTAGTCCTGCGTACATCCGCCCACAATCCAGTGGGAGTTACGAAAGCCTTGCAGCAGAGTATCTGCGTAATAATAGGGTGCTATGCATTTCTCCTCCGTGTCCCGCGTCTGCGCAGTCCAGAAGTTCATTCCGTTGGGTTCGAGTACCGCCGGGAGGGTTTGCCCGTATTCTTCCGTATCCCTGCCAAACAACCCCGCTGTATGGGTCGCACTGGGGGCGGTACCTACACGAGTATCGATATAGGATAATCGCGACTCGTCAACAGTCCCACAATGACTGGTACACGAAATAGTACCCGGCAGCAACACAGTTGCCAGTAACAGAGAATAGCATGTATAGATTGTTCGTCTCATCATTATTATATTTTTATATAGATTTTCTTTTTATACAATGGATAGCCGCACGCTCCCATCAGCAGTGTAAAGGCAAGGGCGTAAACGGCAGATGCCAGATAAGGATCGGTTATCAGAAAATGTACCCCTTCGTAAATCACCGGCTTACTTCCGGTGGCACCAATGACAATAGCCGCTACCTCGCTGAGTACGTAGAGAAACAAAGGGTTAACACCGAATATTTCAAAGAAACGACACCAGTTCTTCTTTTCCTTCATATCAATGAAATAAATCAGCACAGACTGAAGCATGGCTGCCAATCCACATGTTACTAACACAAATGTAGGCGACCAGATACGCTTATTCAACGGTAGGGCTTCTGTCAGCACAAAACCGCATGCCATCAGAATAAAACCTGCAACAAACAATTTCAGTGTTTTCTGTTCCAAAGCTTCCTTAGCCAGAATGATTTTCCCACAACAGAAGCCGATCAAAGTATGAGCGATAGCAGAAAGGGTACTGGTAAGTCCTTCCGGATCTATCGGGCTTTTATGATAAAGGTGGTCTGCACCTAATACATTCCGGTCTATGATAGCCAGAAGGTTTGTATCATCCGGTGCATATCCGTTGCCTATACAAAGCAAAACGACATATCCGGCGATAAGGCAACCAATGATCCAGCCGATATATTTATGATTGACATACAAGGCTACAAAGGAAACTACACAATAGCACAAGGCTATACGCGGCAGCACTCCCGTAAGCCGAAGATGGGCAAAAGGAAAGAAATCTCCATCACAAATAAAGTGAAACCAGTGAATAGCCCAGCCGATGCATAAAATAACAAGAGTACGTTTCAGTACCTTACGGACCACTGAACCAGATGCTTGAAAATGGAACTTGCTCAAAGCAATATAAGTGGAAACTCCCATGATGAACAAAAAGAACGGAAAGACCAGATCACAAAGAGTCAGCCCATTCCATGCAGAATGTTGCAAAGAATCATAAGATAACTTCCCACCGGAATTATTGACAAGAATCATACCGACGACAGTAATTCCGCGCAGCACATCAAGAGACAAAAGTCGCTTCTTCTGTGGGGAAGTGGAAATTGGGGGGTGAGAGTTTTCCATATACTTTCTAAATATCAATATGCACAGTTAGTTGTATCTCAGTTATACTATCTCATTGCCTTCTCAAACACTTCTTTCGCCACATCCACACAGCTTCCTTCAGGAACCGAACTATACGGATTCTTTGCCAGTGTCCAGGGTTCTTCCATCGCATAATAATCCAGCTTAACTTCGGGTTTACCATCCAGTTGATCCTGAAGAGTTTGCCAATAGGCTGCCCAACGTTTATAATAGAAATCGCGCAGAATACCGTTCCATTCTTTATGTGCATAGTCACGCAGACCACCGTCATCAGCGCAAACACGATTGCCCCAAGTGGTTATCTGCACGCGGGCATTCCACTCGTACAGGTCTTTTTCTTCGGGAGTAGTCCCCAAATTGCGTGCCTGCTCTATCCAACGGCCTACACGGAATTCACTACGTGTACCCAGCAATTTATCCTGCAACAGCAATATATCCAGGAATTTCCGGGAGTCACGGGCAAAACTGCGTTTATCAAAGCTTTTGAAGTCAGCAATGGTCCGGTTATAAACAATACGTCCTTTATCGGAAAGAGACTGTCGTACGATGTCTACCAAGTCATATTCAAAGTTATTATTACCACGATATTTATCGGCTACTTCCACCATCAGCCGTGCTGCTTCTTCCGTAACGGTAGGATCATAATAGTTCTTCATCTTCGACCAGCTCGATGCCTGGAAGTTATTCAGCGAAGGACGTCCGCAGAAAATAGACTCATGAGGCCCTTGTTGGTTATTTCCGAAAGGACAGTTATAAATGGTATTGGCAAGCAAAGTCCATGCTTTTTCTATCTTCTCGTCTCTTACACCATAACGGGCAAAAAGATAATCTTTCAGCCATTCTTCTTTCGTGAATTTCTCCGGTCGCCAGGGAAGTTCGCACATCAGTTCAAACATCATGGGATTATTCTCTGCACCTTCCATGGTCAGACCTATTCCTTTCAGGTGAACAGCTAACGGATTATTCTTAGTCAGGTAGAAATTATCGAGTAACTGGTCCATACGACCGTGAAGTCCCACATTGCCACCGAAATTGAGCAACATACAGAACAGCCAATTGTGCTGTTCATACCCCTTGTCACGCTTCCAGATGGAAGGGATTCCCCACATAGGACGACATTCACTGAACAGGTCCAGTATCAGCAGATCTCCATTCTGCATATTCTTTATCATCTCGGGACGAGGATTCTCTGTCCAGCCCTGCACTACCCAGGTGGCTTTCGGATTCACTTTTTTCATAGCCGCCATAATAGCTTTCCCGGCCGCATCGAAATCTACTGAAGCGGCATTCTCAGCTTCATGAAAAGGGTCCATAGAATAATAATCGACCTTGCCGAAAAGCTTCTCCTGTTCCTGATAATATAAATCGGCAATCTCGGCAAAGCGGACATCGGTAGGTTGCAGGAAAGCAGGACGGGTAAAGCCGTTCCATAAATCAGACTTGGTCAGGTTCAGTCCCAACTTCTCATCAGCATCGTGGGGAACCATACCTGAATATCCCGGAAATACAGGTTTAATGCCATATTCGCGCATACGCTTCAAAATTTTCTTCTGCAAAGCTTCCTGCTGTACATACCAGGAATCCGGATTAGGTCCGCCCCATCCTTCCAGATTATTCATTGCCCACCAGGCAAGAAAAGCAGGGCCGGCAATGAATCGGTTAATTTCATCTTTAGAATATCCCAGTTTTTGAAGCATATTGAACCAGATACATTCCTGGCCTACGGCTGCCAAAGGGAGATTGATACCATGTAGAGCCATCCAGTCTATTTCTTTCTCCCAGCGTTCCCAATCCCAAAAGGCCATGGTGTAGGAATAGGTACAATAGTTGAAATCGTAACGGAGTGAGAGAGATGTTTCGTGACGCTCTTTTCGGGGGACAGGAGGAAGTACCTGCGGCAATTTCGCCTGCATACCATTCCATGACAGTTGGATACCGGCATAATATTTCAGATACCAGTTGATACCTGTCGCTATATTCACATAGTTATTACCCCGGACTACGACTTTAGTTCCTTTCTGGTCCAGTTCGAAAAAATCATCCGCACCTTTCTTGAATTCGATAACAAATTTCTTCGATGCTCCCTTATCAATTCTTTCGAGCAAACCGTTTATAGGGTTGGCTGATAACTGAACGGATAAGCCTACTATTAACAAAATGAGTAAACAGAGTTTGGTTTTCATGGTATTCATTCTTCTGGGTGATGTGCAAAAGTAAGCGTTTATTTTTTTATGTAAGGAGAAAATAGAAAAGTTTGGGACGAATATAGTAAAGAATGACACACCTTCTTACCCCTTCTTCCCCAACTTCGAGCTCGGCAAATATCCGAAGAACTCTTTGAAACACTTCGTAAAATATTTAGGATCGTTGAATCCTACAGCATAGGCTATTTCGGAAACATTCACATCTCCCGATCCTTCCTGTATCATCCGTTGCGCCACGTTCAGACGGTAGTTCTTCATAAACTGTCCGATGGGCTGTCCCGTCAGATCCTGCATTTTCTTGTTGACCAATGTCTTGCTGTAGCCCATGTCGCGTACAAAGCGTTCCAGGTTATATTCCGCATCGGCATAGTGTTCCTTCATCAGGTTGACCGCATTCGTAATGAATGTCTTGTCTCGCGATTCTTCCTTTACATGCAGCTCTTCCACATTACTGCTGGATGAGAACATCTTCTTATATTTCCTTCGCAGACTCAGTATATTACGGATACGAAGCCGGAGCACTTCTTCATCAAAAGGTTTGCAAAGATACTCGTCCACACCTATTTCAAAGCTTCTTTTCTCTTGTACGTCCGAGCGAAGCGCCGTAAGCATTAGGAAAGGAATGTGCGAAGTCGCCAGATTCTCCTTGATACGGCGGGACAACTCCATACCATCCATCACAGGCATCATCAAATCACTGACTATTAAGTCGACGGTATGTTTCTGAACGATTTCAAGGGCCTCCTGCCCGTCACCTGCCTCAAACAAACGATAATCCCCCACAAGCAGTGTGCGGATATACGAACGCATATCTTTATTATCTTCCACAATCAGGATAGTCTCTTTCTTCTGGGTATCCTCCGGTTGCAAAGTATCCGGTAGATATACACTATCAGGCTGTACCCACTCCCCATTCGTCTCTACCCGTTCTCCGGGAATCAGCGGCATCAACATACGGAATGAAGCCCCCTGCCTGTGATTATTGCGGGCAAAGATTTCTCCGCCATGCAAATATACAATCCGCTTGCACAGGAAAAGACCGATGCCTGTGCCGCTCTGCCCGTAAACCGGATATTTGGTACTCTTCTTAGACTGGTAAAAGCGGTCGAAAATCTTTTCCAGATCTTCTGCCACAAGGCCATGTCCCGTATCGCATACATTCATATAGAATAGTTTCTCCCCGTTCTTTCCTTTAACAGATGCCACAAATATGTCAATACGACCGCTATCCGGTGTAAACTTAATAGCATTCGAAACCAGATTCACCAACACCTTGCGCATATATCCCGTATCGATCATCAGAAAGGGATTCTCCAAACGGAAATAAGTACATATGTCGATATGCCTTTCCTTGGCAAAGACTCTGAAAGGTATCAGCAACTCAGACAAAAACTCGATAAAATTCGAGGAATGCTTATCCAGCACCACCTTGTCTATGTCCAGTTTCCGGAAGTCCATCAGTTCATTGACCAAGGAAAGCAAATACCGTGAATTTCGCTCGGCTATCTGCAACTGTGCCTTTACAGCCTCATCCTGCGTCTCCTTTAAAGCATGTTCAATGGGGCCATGAATCAGTGTAACCGGAGTACGGAATTCATGAGTGATGTTCGTAAAGAAAGCAATCTTCTCTTCCGTAATCTCTTTTACGTGTTGAGCCATGGTTTCCAACTGTTTGTTCTGGACAGCCAGTTCCTGCGTGCGCAGTTCCACTTCTTTTTCCAATCGCGCTTTCTGTTCACGATAACTCCGCATCTTCCGCTTATAGAATAAATAAATAGCAAGGCAAATAACTACGACAAGAAGCAGATAGAATCCAATGGATTTATAAAAATAAGGAGTGATCCCCACTTCTATGTCGGTTATTTCATCCGACCAACGCCCCAACTCATCCGTCGCACGCACTTGCAGGGTGTAGTTCCCCGGCGGGACAGCTGCATATCTTGCCATACAATCACCCGGTTGAGTTTCATTCCACTCTTCCTCGTATCCCTCCAGACGATAGGCAAAGCGAATACGGCTGCTGTTTCCATAATTCTGTGTGGTAAATCCTACGGAGAAACGATTCTCCCTTTCATGCAGGAAAATACCGGAGGCAAGGGTGATATCCTTTTGCAGATAATCACCACTGGAAGGATAGATAATATTTCCTCCAATCGCCAGTGAAGAGAGTTTCACATGCGAATCCGCAGACGACGAAGTTTCATTATCAGAATGAATAATGACCAGTCCGTCTATAGTAGCCATATAGATAAAGTCGTGCTTTGACGAATAATGGATGCCATTCCAGTAGAACTGAGTAGCAGGCAGGCCATCAGCCTGCGTGTAGTTACTGAATGTCATCGACTGGATATTCAGACGGGACACTCCATCATTCGTAGTCAACCACAAGTTTCCCTTCCCGTCTTCAGCCATACCGATAATTGTATTATTAGGCAACCCGTGACGTGTGGTATAGTTTTTAAAGACAAAATGATTATTCTTGTCACTCGTCAACTGATACAGTCCGCTTCCATTGCCACCCAGCCAGATAGTACCATTCTTGTCTTCCAAAATGCTATTAATCTTTTCCAGTTGTGTTGACTGTGGATTATCCAGTTTATACCGAAGATATTTATAATCAAAGCGCTTGTTCGACTTAGCAAAAGAAGCAAGGTCTACAATGAAAACACCTTGCGTGGTTCCTACCCACAAACGTTTATTTCTATCAATCAACAGGGCGTGAACCGCTTCGAACTCATTATCCGACTGATCGAATAACACACGGATGAAAGTATTTTTCCGCTTATCGTAGAAATGCACTCCACGTGTAGAGCCGAACCATATTCCGTGATTGATCACATCTTCACAGGCACTATTAATAAAGTCACCTTCCAATTCGGGAATATTCTCACGGGTATAGCGCTTAAAGGTACGGTTATTGGGAATATTCAGGTTCAGTTCGTTAATGCCCACACCCCAGGTATATGCCCACAAACGATTATCGGAGTCAATCAGCAGTCCGGTAATAGTGTTATTACTGATGGAAGTAATATCGTTAGGAGAAAAAAGATGATGGGCACAAGTCTTTTCCTCCTGATTCCATTTCATCAGTCCACGTTCTACTAATCCAATCCAAAGATTGCCGTCTTTATCTTCACCTACAGCATTAACAGGTGTAGGAGTATCTGTTTCTGTGACAGAAGTGCCGCATGTCCATAATTCTGTTTGCAAACGCTTCGGGGAAAGCAGGTTAATGCCTCCGGTTTCAGTACCCAGCCAGATGGTCTCTCCATCGGTGAACAGGCAGTTGATGGCATTACAGTTAATGGTTACTCCACCCCGGTCACTGGTCTGACGGATGAATGAAAAAGTATCCGTATCTTTGTTATACACATTCAGTCCATTCAGGGTAGATACGATCAAGTGTCCCCGTTCCGTCTGTTTGATATCCGTTATATAGGCTTGGCTCAACATTCCGGGACGATGAGTGGAGTAGCGATACCTCTTCAGACTTCGTTCGGCATGATTATATCTGAATAGACCACGGTTAGAGCCAATCCACAAAGCATCCCCATCCGCCTGCATACAGGAAATCCGCCAATCTTCACTGAAAGAAACCAAACTATCGGACAAGATATCTGCCTTTAAGAGATGATCCGGTTGCTTCTCAACACGATATACCTGGTTGTCAATACCTGCACAAACTGTCCAGCCTATATCAAGAATGGCATGTACGGGAGATTCGCATTCGCTCTTCAGACGATACCAGGTCTTTATATCTCCCTGATCGTCCAAATCAATACACCACAGTTCTTTATTGCCGGAAATCCATAAATCTCCCTGTCTGTCTTTATAAATGGTACTAACGTTTTCATTCAATAACTTTTGCAGCGGACTATCCGGTGGAACAGGGAGTTTTACCAAAGCATAAGTATCCAGGTCGAGGATATCTATCCCACCTTCGGATGCAATCCACAATCGCCGGAAGTTATCTTCACAAATCTTATGGACAAAGTCATTCTTTAAGCGTATCGGTTCCGTTTGTGTACCATAATTCAGGAACTGATAACCATCATATCTGCCTATACCATAATGTGTGGCAACCCAGACGTACCCTCCGGAATCTTTAAAGATATCACTTACAAAGCTATAAGGCAGCCCTGCATTTTCAGTGATAAACTTAAAGTTGTACTGGCTGAAAAAGCGATCCGCACTTTTCGGAAAAAGCGCCAAAACATGTATCAGACAGATGAGAAAAAGGAAAATACGTTGTTTCATTTCTTTTCGATTCGGATACGCGCGTCTACTGCAATCACATATTTTTCCGTTGCCAGTAGTGGGTTGATATCCATTTCCTTGATCTCCGTTGCAAAACGCAACAAAGTAGAAAGGCGTACGATAATCTCGGCGAATTTATCTTCATTCACCCCCTTTTGTCCGCGTGTTCCCTTGATAATTTTGTAAGCACGAAGGGAATGAATCATGGAGTAAGCCTCTTCATACGAAAGCGGTGCCAGACCGGAAGAAACGTCCTTAAGCACTTCCACAAAAATACCACCCAAACCACACAGCACTACATGCCCGAATTTCTCTTCATACTTGGCGCCTACGAAAAGTTCCGTACCCGTCAGCATCGGTTGTATCAGGATACCTGTCACTTCGGGAATCTGCATCATACGTTCAAATTCAAACGCCAGATGCTCTTCTCCCTTGATATTAAGCACCACACCACCTACGTCGGATTTATGAACAGGTCCCACCACCTTTGCCACTACAGGGAAACCTGTGCGACGAACAAAAGCCAGCACCTCGTCTTTATTGGCCGACACAAATTCCTCAACTATGGGGATGCCGGCAGCATGCAGCAATGCCTGTACATAATGGGGCTGAATATATCCATCTTCGGGGATAGAGTCTATAATACGACGAATACGCGGCACATCCACACCAAAGAGTTCGATCTCATTGGCGGCAGGCCGGGAAGCATTCATAATGCGAGACAATGCGGTACCCAATGTCACTTCGTCAGCAAAGTTCACATGGCCTTTAGCAAGGAAAGCGGCAACTTCCGCTCCGGCAGTATTGATGGAGGGAAGAATGGGAAAGATCGGTTTACTGCATGTCTGCATCTTCTCGTGCAACACGTCATACATCTCGAACATGGTAACCAGTCCCGGTGTCCCGAAGATAGCCAGAACAGCATCAATATTATCGAATTTCTCTTCACAATATTCCAGGCAAAGACGCAAATGGTCGGGAGTTCCCGTAGCCAGGATATCAATCGGATTTCCTACAGCTGCACCGGGGAAGAGTTTACTTTTCAATTCGTCCACAACCGGGCCTTCCAGCTTGGGCACATTCAGTCCGCCTTTACTCAGCGCATCAGTCAGCATAACGCCCGGACCTCCGGCATGGGTAATGATGGCAAAATTCTTTCCTTTTAGTTCCGGCAGGGTGAAAATACAGCCTACCGTCGTCAGTTCCTCGCGCGAATAACAACGTACAATACCTGCCTTACGGAACAAAGCTTCCACTGCCGAGTCCGAACTGGCAATGGCACCTGTATGTGAAGATGCCGCACGACTACCACTTTCACTGCTACCTGCCTTGATGGCAGCAATCTTACAGCCTTTCTTTATCAGAGAGGATGCATGGAACAACAGACGGTCCGGGTCACCGATACTTTCAATATAGAGCAGTTTTATTTTAGAATCTTTATCTGCCTGGAAATTCTCGTCCATATATTGCAGCACATCTTCCACACCTATCTGCTTGGCATTCCCCACAGACCAGACAGAATTGAACTGCAAACCTTTTGTTACGGCACTTTCCAAAATGAAAACGGCAGTCGCACCGGAGCTGGATATCAAATCGACTCCTTGAGGATGCAATTGCGGAATGGGTTGACTGAACACACTATGATGCCAGGTATTCATCAGTCCGATGCAGTTCGGCCCTATCAGGGAAGCATCGTACTTATTTACCGTTTCCAAAATACGGTCTTCCAGCAGAGCGCCCTCATGTGTCTCTTCACCGAATCCGGCGGAGAGAATGATAAACGCCCGTACCTGCTTCTCAGCTGCAAGCACTTCCACGGCATCAGGACACATCTGTGCGGGAATAGCGAGTATCGCAAGTTCCGTATCGGGAATGTCCTTCACATCAGCATAAGCTGTTACACCTTGTACTTCTGTCTCTTTCGGATTCACGGCACGAAGTTCACCGGTATAACCACCATTAATAAGGTTACGCAGGATAGCGCCTCCCGGCTTGTGCACATTATTGGATGCTCCCACCACTACAATACTGGCAGGACGAAGCAATTGGTTTGTTATCATAGTCTGTTCACTTTAAGTTCAGGATACAATGTGACAAATATACGTCTTTTATGCAATCCTGCAATCGGAAAAGAAAAGAAAAATAGAAGTGTAATCGGGAAAGGGGGGGTCAAGTAAGCAGTCTTTTTGAATGGCAGAACAAGAGATATTGCAACAATTCAAAATAATTGTCAGTATTCCGTATAAAGATTTCATATATTTGAAGCCTCATTCTAAAAATGGAGACATAACGAAACAGAATTATGGACATCAGAGACAGAATACAACAACTATTAACCGCCATCAACCAAGGGGTTTATGAGAAGGATACGGAATTAGGCTTGTCATTATTGGCTGCACTGGCAGGCGAAAGTGTTCTTTTGCTGGGTCCTCCGGGGGTTGCCAAATCCATGGTGGCACGCCGACTGAAGGCTGCCTTCAAGGGAGCAAAGGCTTTCGAATATCTGATGTCACGTTTTTCTACTCCCGACGAGATATTCGGCCCTATCAGTATCAACCGGCTCAAGGAATTCGATAAATACGAACGTGCCATTGAAGGATATCTCCCTACGGCAAGTGTAGTATTCCTGGATGAGATATGGAAAGCAGGGCCTGCCATACAGAATTCATTACTCACCGCCATCAATGAGAAAATTTACCGGAACGGAGACAGAGAAATCAAACTACCGCTTAAACTTCTGATTGCCGCAAGTAACGAGTTGCCCGCGCACAGCGAAGGACTCGAAGCATTGTGGGACCGATTTCTGTTACGCATCATCTGCACCTGTGTGAAAGATGAAGCGACCTTCTACAACATGCTGCTCGATGATATTGATAAGGAAATAAGCATACCCGCAGATCTGCAAATCAGTGAAGAAGAATATGCAGACTGGCGCAGAAAGATAAACCAGGTTTCACTATCCACCGAAATACTACATTATATTACGAATATCCGCCATCAATTGAAACGTCTTCCGCTGGATGATGAAGACACAATTCGAAACGTATACATAAGTGACCGACGCTGGAAGAACATCGTGCAACTATTGAAAGCCTCAGCCTTCATCAACGGACGCACAGCCGTGAATTCGGCAGATTTGCCGCCTCTATACCATTGCCTATGGAACGAGATAGACGAATGCGAGCCCATTCATCAATTAGTTCTCCGTGAACTGTTCACTTCCTGCCTTGAAAAAATGGAAGAAATCACCGAAGCGATTAAGAGTGATATACGAATCAGCCGGGTGCGCCAGGCGCTGGAAGATTTTAAAAACAATTGCTCGCCCAAGAATGACCTTGAAATTACGGATTACTTCTACTATCATGTAGCAGAACATGGCACAGGTCATACCTATATCTTCGCCGTAGACTATCTGGCACTGAAAGAGCAGAAGAGAGAGAATGCTCCGAGACAAGCCGTCATCTATCCCGATCCGTTGAATCCGGGACGCTCAATTATCCGTTGTTATCCGGGTGGAGCACCCTCAGGCGCAGTTCAGCAACGGGTGAACCTGTACAGAGAGGGAACAGAATACCTGTTAATAGATGGTGTGCGATATCCGATGACGCAAAGGAAGAAAGGAGAAAAAATGACTAAAGCATCTCACCAGTCCGAACAAACTTCCCAAAACCTGTTCGACAAACTGCCCCAGATCACCTCCCGCAATTACCGGGATGAACTGAACCGGCTCTTTCAGCATCTTCTCACCCTTACCAACTCCTTATGCACGGACAATCTGTTCGTCAGCCCCGCTGACAAAGAGTTAATCACCCGTTACTCGAACGAAGTGCTGAAAAAACTGCGGAACGTAGAAATCGAAGAGGAAAAGTTACAATTCAACTTGCGGCAATATGGCAGGGCTGAGCAAAAGGAAGTATGATATCCAGTTCTATGTAAAGGTAGTCGAGAAGTTCGTACAGACGGGAGAATGCGCCAAGACGCTATACGGTGAAACGGAAGATCCCCTGCTTCTCTATCTGCTGGCCATCATGAACGATCCGTCCATCAGGGTTCTGGTGCTGGGCGATGAGGTCCGTGCACGCATATTCTACGATATCACCACGCAATTTGTCTGGCAGTTTCTGGAACAAGAGAAATTTCAGATGCAAAGAGCACAATCCGAACTTGGAGAAATGGAAAGTGCCCTGAACTGGATTAAAGAGAAACGGGATGGATGGCAGGCCCTACTGAGAAAAATCAAAGATGACTATAAAGAGAATGCCTTTGATGAACCATTCTACGAACATATGTTCGGGGACAAAGACAAGCAACATGATTCCACCGTTTGGGAGAAGATGCTGAAAGACTGGGAAGATTCTTTTCAGCAGAAGCAGCAGGAACAGAAAGAGAAAAATCTGGATGCCAAGAAAGACTTTCTGGAAAAGAAACTGAAAACCAGCCTGAACAAGATACCGGAATACCTGGAAGAGCACCAAGTGGACAAGGAGGAATTCTATCAGGCATGGAGCATGATGAACGGATTGTGGAATACCATCGATTTTGAGAATATCCGGAAGATTGTAAAACTGCAAAAGGAATACCCCGAACTGCTGAAGGTAGCCAACCGTATGGGAAGAATAGCCGACGATGAAGGCAGCAAACAGGTATATGTAACGGAAGGCAGTGTCTACAAACTGGCTCATTCCCAAAAGAGCGATATTTTGGGTGTCACCATCGGTAACGACCTGAACGCCCTGCTTCCTTCGGAATTGCTATATTATGCAGACAGCGAACTGCAAGATGTCTTCATGCTGAAATACTTCACGCAGAAGCTACAGACCTTCCGTTATAAATCGGAAATCATGCAGCCTTCCAGGCGTCTGGAAGCAAAACCGGCAGTTCTGAAAGGGCCTATGATCGTATGCCTCGACACTTCGGGCAGCATGACGGGGAAACCGGAGCGAATGGCCAATTCCTTGCTGATAAAACTGATTGAAATAGCTGAACTTCAAAACAGGGAATGTTTCCTCATCACATTCTCCGTATCCACCAAAACCATTGACATACGCCGCGACCGGCTGAAACTGATGGAATTCTTCAGCCACCCCTTCACCGGTGATACGGATGCCACCCAAATGCTGAAAGACACTTTCAGAATGCTCGACGAGAACCGCTATATGAATGCGGATGTCTTACTTATCAGCGATTACCGCATCCCCAAATGCAAACCGGAGCTGTTAAAGCAAATGAGTGCACACCGGGAAAAGGGCACTCTCTTCTATGGTCTACAGATTGGCATTGCTCCGAATGAATGGACAGAGCATTTCGATCACATCTACAGGATAGAGTATCATGTAGATCGCAAATATTAAAGCCAGTCCATCAGTTCCGCAATAACCATATTCCCATAAAACGGTCATAAACCATATATCCACCGGTCGATTTATAGACGAGTTCTTTCTCTACCAACGACTTCAAAGCGGCATTGACACTGCTCGGAGTTTTCAGCCCATGCCCCAAAATGAACTCTCCACTGTTGGGTGCCGTCACTTTTCCTTCATGCGCAATGGCTTTCATCAGTGCCAACTGATTGTCCGTCAACATAATAATCAAGTTCTGATAGACAGGTGTATTCTCTTCAAGAAGCCCCATCAGCACTTGCTCTGCCTGAGTGATATCTACAACCGACTCATTTCGCTCATACAACCGATTCAACATTGCCTGCATATACCAGGTATGTCCCTCAAAACGGGTATATATCCAATGAAATACAGATTTGTCCAACTCTTGCCCCCGCAACTCAAAAAAGTTCCTTGCAAACCAATAATAAGATTCTTCATCAATCTCACGCAGCACCATCAATTGCGTACTCTGATAGAAAGGACGCTTGGCGGAAACAAACATTTCCTGCATCAAATGCTGACTGCTACCTGCAAAGATGAAACGGACATTCGGGATAAACTGGATATAAGAGCGAAGCAAAGCCTCTGTACCTTCTTCAGGATAAGAAGTGATCTGCTGAAACTCATCAATAGCCAGATAGCAATTCCTGCCGGAAGCAGCCATATAGTCAAAGATTTCCTTCAATGTCTGTTCAGACTTGTCGACAACAAAGTCTAAGGTTACTGTAGGAACTCCCGTCAACTCATCTGCACTAATCACCGGTCGGCAAGAGCGAAAAAAAGAAGTCAGCTTATGCAAAGCACTTTCGCTGAGCGTATCAAGCTGCCCTAGTACGGTTTTTGCCAGCAGGCGAACGAAAGAAGCTAAATCGCGCGTTGCAAAAATATCCATATAGAAACTGACAACTTCCGGTTTCTCCTCTTGCAGGGTATAGAAGACATTTTTTATCAATCCCGTCTTACCCATACGCCGAGGCGCTATCAATGTCAGATTCCGTTCATTCTCCAAAGCCGACAACATCTGTTGTGTTTCAGCTTCACGGTCACAAAAATAACGAGGGTTCGCATAACCATACACTAAAAAAGGATTCCGGGGTTGCATCTTCTGAGGTTTCATAAGCGACATTACATATTTTACGTTACACTTTTTATGTAACACAAAATACGGAATAAATATCGGATAAAGCAAATAGATGCGAATATTTAACCTGCATCATTAAAGCCAGTCCATCAGTTCCATCAGACTTTTCATCTGTTTCAATCTGGGATGAGCGAATGTATCCACCACCTCATGCTGCCACATCACCTCAAAAGGAATGTGTACCCCATATCCTCCAATAGCCAGTACCGGTTGAATATCGGATTTCAAGGAATTACCAATCATCATGAATTCTTCCGGAGCGACTTGAAGGATTTGTAGCAGACGGGTATATTCTTTCTCCGTCTTATCAGACATTATTTCAATATGATCAAAATAAGAGGTCAGCCCGGAGCGGTGCAATTTACGTTCCTGATCCAACAAGTCACCTTTCGTAGCCACTACCAGACGATAACGGCCTTGCTCCTTCAGAGCTTTCAAAGTCTCTTCCACACCGGACAGCAACTCAATCGGCATCTGAAGTAGAGATTTACCTAAAAGAATAATCTGTTGTATCTTATCTGCTGACACCTTCCGTTCACTCACCCGCAAAGCAGTCTCAACCATTGAAATAGTGAACGCTTTGGCACCATAGCCCAAACATTCCAGATTTTCCATTTCTGTTTTAAACAGTTCTACCGAAATCTCCTTTGGGTTACCGTATTCACTTAATAGCTCCGTATACTTTCGTTCCACCTCCTGAAAAAAAGGTTCATTGCTCCAAAGAGTATCGTCTGCATCGAAAGCAATGACTTTAATAGTATGTTTCATTTCCTGAGTCTCCATCCGTTTCATTACATATTTTACATTGCACCATTTATGCAATGCAAAGTTCCAAAGAAATTACAGATAAAGCAAAGGAGTACGGACTTTTAACGTCTTACATATAGTTTGTGCACACTTTTACTTGCACGCTTGCACTCATGCTTCATATTTCCCTATTCATCGGCAATACAGCAGTGGTGGCAGTAAAAACAAATAGAGTGCAAGCAATTTTGCCTACACCCACATATACACATATACTCCACTGATAGTCTTT
>ENA-UOJT01000846-UOJT01000846.1-human-gut-metagenome-genome-assembly--contig:-C15-NODE-846-length-21582-cov-7.876713_pt1 | contig 21582 bp, 9 predicted proteins | sample MGYA00242357_ERZ723904 | MGnify/ENA metagenome assembly ERZ723904 | reverse complement strand
AGTAAACCGACAGAAAAGTCAAACCACGAATTCATACCTTCTGTCTTCCCGGCGCGCTTGTCCGAGGCACATAGTGCGTGAATATCCAAAACAAGCAGAAAAAGAGCAGAATCCACGGCATCGGATTTTCAAGCAGGTTAAAGCCGCGCCACAATTTCGGCTCGGCGCTTAACACCGGACGGCAGAGCCGACCGAATTTACGAGATTTCACGAGAAAATGCGAGGATTTGAGAGATTTTGAAAAAAGTCGTTTGTGTCACTTTTTCGTAGCCATGGCACTGAAATTCGCTTTCTGTACCACAATTTGCGAAAAAGGCGGGCTTTGAAGCACTTTTTGTGCGACCGAGGAATGTCACTGATAAAGAATGAATTTCCTCTGCTATCTCTGTCAATCATGAAAGGGGTGATGCGACACATAAAATAATGCAGGCTTGCGTACATAAAGGCACTGCCGGACAGACGGTCGGATATGCTATCGGACATAGCATCCGGCGCGGGCAAATCTGCCTTTTCGGAGGAACGATTGAACTTTTTCTTTCTGAAAAACGCAAAGCCGCGAAAAAAACGGGCGCGTTTACGCAAAGAATTGAAGAAATAGGTGAGTCATATGGAGATGAACATTCATCATGACGGCAAAACGGTCGATATATGGCTCACCAAAAGCGAGGCACGGGACGAAATTTTCCGTAACTCGCTTGAACCGTATTACCGGCAATTTGCGAAGCACAAGTATTTTGTGTCGGTGTTTGAATCGGGCGACCGGGAGCTGTTATCGGACACCACCCTGCTCCTCCGCCACAATCTTGAACTTCAGATGAAAGCCGAGCCTGCAACGGAGCAGGTTCAGGCGTAAAAAACAGGGCAGGAGGCGTAAATGTCTCCTGCCCTGTGTTATACTGCTCCTTAAGCAAAACATGGAATAATCCAATTTCTACCCGTAACAGATTTGATTACTGAAGCTGCCCGATGCCGAATCCCTCTTTACAACAGTTTTTGATTATTTTGGCAAGGCTGAGATTTTCAAAATTAACAATATAGTCAAAGAAAAGAAACAGACGAGACATATTTGACAAATGTTCATGTGCTATAATATAACAAAATATTGTATCTTTTGCACAACTGGCGTAAGACAATTGTTCGTTGTGGCGGTTATCGCATCAATTGTCCGGTACCGAGGGGGAGGGCTTGACTTGAGTGAAATAATCTATGTTCCTGAAGATCGTGACGGCAGTACCGTGATATCTTACACTGCCCCGTTTAAGCTTGACAGAAAAGCGAAAATCACCGTGCCGCATCAATACACCGCCTTAGTTTTTGCCGACGGAAAATTATTACTGCGCATGGAACCATGTGACAGCAAGATAATCTACAGGGTGTGCGGCAAGGAGCAGGTAGGACATACATTGCAGATAGCATTTGTTCACGGAAAAGCAATACCGGAAACTCTGTGGGGATTCGGAAACGTCCAGGTGAATAATCAGCGCCTCCGGGAATTATATCGTGCCGGTGCAAACGGAGCCTGTAAGGTGGTATGGCGGCGGCGATGTGACTGCAGCTTGCGAGAAAATCAGAATGGAGCCATACAAGCGTGAGTTGCAAACGGGTGTCCCTCAGAAGATCACCTGCGAGGATTGTAACAAAATACTTGCTTCATTGCGGAATGTTATCACGGCTGAGGAACTTGAAAAATTCAAGGAATATAGGTATTTCGGCTGAAAGTCAGATATAGACCCATCAGGATGCACCATTAGTTAGTTGGCTGCGAGTATGTTTATAGAGCTCTGGAATAACCGCCGACAGTCCATGATTCGTTGTCGTGTCGGGCACGTTTTCTGTTTTATGACGATTTTATGACGATGTCGGGGTTTGATGTTGCGTGCCATAATTCTTCCAAATAAGGAGTCAGAAAATGAAAAAAGACAAACACAATTTACTACGTCATCTTTTGCTTGTAACTTCCTGTTTGCTTTTGCTTGTGAGCATTCTGTCCGCGTGTACCTGTAAAAAGGCAGATGACGTCGCAACCGGTTCCACAAGCAATTCTCTCGATGAAACAGCTGCCGATACGGCAACGGGTACCAAAGAGAACACCGAAACGGGAACAGAAACCGAATCCGATGCGACACTTGAACTCCCGGAAGAACGTTCAATCGGCTCTGCGAATGTCGCTCTCGGTTGTCCCGTCATTACCAACGGCTGCAAGGACGGTTCCAATCAGAATCTGACCGACGGAAAAAGTAACACCAATTACGTATCGGATGAACACGAAGATTTCTATTCCTTTGAAATCGTTGTAGACCTGACTCGTCCCTACCCGGTGAACGGGATTCGGCTGCAGAACGGCAATGCCAAAAAAGTCGGGAAACTGACGGGATTCATACTTTCTGTATCGGCAGACGGACGCACTTATAATGAGGTTGCAGATCAGAGTGCACTGAAAGACGGTCAGCTTCTTCTTGACGCGGTCACAGACGCACGTTATGTAAAAATAACTGCAACGGAAGTGACAAAAAGATCTTCCGACAAATACGCAATTTCTCTGTCCGAAATGGAAGTTCTCTCCGAGATTACAACGTATGATAATCTTCTGCCTCAAAAGCGGGCACTGGCTATGCAACCGGGAGCAACTGACCAGTTTGCGGTCCGTTGCCGCCTTGGGACGCCTGCCGATACCCTGCAATGGGTTTCCGACCGACCGGAAGTTGTGAGCGTCGAAAGAACAACCGGTGAAATCACCGCACATGCGGACGGAACCGCAACAATTTACGTTTCGGACGGCATAAACTGTACTGCCATCCCCGTGACCGTTGCCACCCCCAAGCCCGCCTACACCATTTCCACCTTCTATCTTGCGAACCACGCGCCCAACACCCTTGAGGTATTCGACTATCTGAAAGAGTGCGGCATTACCTTTATTGAAAATTGCCGCCCATATGATTACTATGGCAATCTGACGACCGAATATCTGCGTGTCATGGCGAACGATTACGGGTTGACACTGTCGGTCGCGGATCCCGTAAAAGAGGACGCATGGCTGTCAACGACCGAAGGCGAGATTACTGCCATTGTCAACCGCTACAAGAATCTGCCCGGCATCGGCGGCATCTATCTGAGAGATGAACCTTCTCAACCCAATGTATTTGCCCCGATTTACAAAGCCGTTGTGGCAGCCGATTCTGCCTCCAATCCGCACCTGAACCTGCTTCCCAATGTCGGCGGCAATTACTACGGTTATGTTTCCGATTGGGTAGCAACGGTCGGCAGTCAAAATCTGAAATGTCTTTCCTACGACATGTACCCGTTCGGCACCTCCAGAAATTCCATCAATAATGCCGTTTACGATCATCTTGATCTCTACCGACGGGTGGGAAACACCTGGGGCGTCAATACCGGCTACTATATGCAAGCCATGGGAATCAACGGCGCTTACCGCGTGCCGAATGACAATGAGATGATGTATTACGCATCACTCGGCGTTGCCTACGGACTGAAGGAATTCAAATGGTTCGTCTGGTTTACACCGCCCTATTCGGGAGCGGGTGAGCATTTCATCACGGGCATCCTGGACAGTGAAGGAAAAAAGAGTGCTCTGTTTGACGGCGTGACTGCTGTGGATCAGATGCTCTCGACGCTCAGCCCGTATCTTGCGAACACCGATTCTGTCGCTGTCTATCACACGGACGGCAAAAACGGGAACAAACTGCCTGCCGACTTTTGCCTGAACACAACCGGCTCCTATGTTGTTTCCGTCATGCGCGACCGTACAGACGGTCAGGAATACTTGGTCGTGGTCAACAAAAGCTTCCGCAAAGAAATGACCGCCGACTTTACCGTTGTAGGCAATTCCCTGGATCTTTCCGCTGTAATGGACATCACATCGGGGACACCCACTGCTCTGAAGAAAAACGGAAACGGATTTTCACTGAGCCTGAAAGCAGGCGGACTGGCAGTTCTGCAGTTCCCGCAAGGCTACAGCGCTCTTCCCGCAGCCGACCAAAAAGACGGCAAGAATCTTCTCCAAGATTGCGGTGCCTCGGTATCATCTTCTGCAGGTGACGGCAGATACGCCTATATGCTCAATGACGGCGATCGCACCACAAACTTCGCGACGGCGCAAGAACAGACAGGCTGGATTCTCTATGACCTGCATACCGTGTGCACCTTCAACCGTGTGGATATTTACCCCGCCAGCGGTCAAACGGTCGGATTCTTCTTCCCCAAGGCACTTTCTGTCTGGATATCCGAGGATGGAAAAGAGTTCAAAAAGGTCGCGTCGTACGCCGATATTGATGTATACAAATGGGGCTCCATCCGTTTGGACACTGCCAAGGCGCGCTACATCCGGATTGATATTGATGACATTGAAGAAAGACTGGGGCAAACAATCGTTGAAATCGGCGAAATTGAAGTCTACTTGGACAACGGAAAAGTTCCCGCGATGGTCCTTCCGGAGGAAAAAGAACTGAAGCCTGCCGAAAACGGCAACCTTCTGCTCGGTCAGACACCGTATGTATCTTCCTCCTATGAGGAATACGGCTGGACCAAAAATCAATTGACGGACGGTTGCATCGGCATGAACGTTGGTGTCCACCAGGGATGGTGTTCCATGATCGGCTCCAAGACGCGCGACATTACCGAGTGGGTTATGTTTGCACTCGGCAAGCCTATCACCATTTCCAAAATGGTGGTGTACCCCAGCTATGACAGCGAATTTGTTGAAGATTATCACGTGGAAGTTTCCTTGGATGGTTTGACATGGACAACGGTTTGGTCCATTACAGGCGACAACAAGGACAACGGTGATCCCAGAGTCATGACCTTTGATCCGGTCGAGGCACGTTACGTCCGTTTTGTTGTAACCAAGATGGGCAACGGAAACCCTGCCTCTGCCATTGGCTACAAGGTACAGATCGGAGAAATCGAGCTTTATCAGTAAAACAGCACACGAAAAACGCACCCTCCGCCACTGGGGGGTGCGCTTTTGCTGCCGCATCTGCAAGCCGGATTATATACCAATCCTCCAACAAAACCATTGATATGGTAATCGACCGCCTTTGTCTTGCGATCTGTTCATTGACTGAATCCATAATCAAATCTGTAAAATGATAACAATTCATGTCTTTGCAAATATATCATTGACAGCGGGCGTGTTCTGTGATACAATGTTATCAGCAATATATCAAAGGAGCGATTATCAATATGGTTGAAAGATTCCGCATTGCCGCGTACACGCGAATCTCCGTTGACCTGGAGCTTGACCGCGATAACACGAGTATCGAAAACCAGAAGGCAATCATAGACGAATACTGCCGTCTGCACTTTCCGACAAGCACGGTCGATTACTTCGAGGATCGCGACAAATCGGGCTATACCTTTGAGCAACGCCCCGATTACATGCGTATGCGCGAAAAGCTCATGCAGCACGAATACGATATACTTATCATCAAGGACCTGAGCCGTTTCTCGCGCAGAACGGGCAAGGGACTTGCCGAATTTGAGGATCTTGCCGAGCGCGATATCCGCATCATTGCCATCGGCGACGGGGTGGATTATTATCAGGATCACATCGACGACTGGATGAAGATCAAGCTCTACTTCTTCGTCAATGAAATGCCCGTCACCGACACCAGCCGCAAGGTGTCCGATGTCATTGCCTCCCGCCAGTCAAAGGGCGAGTGGATATGTTCGGTTCCTTTCGGCTATGTCATCACCAACTCCAAAAAAATGACCTTTGAAATTGACGAGCCGTCCGCCGAGGTAGTGCGGCGGATATTCGCCTACTATATCGATGGCTGGGGCTACAAAAAGATTGCAAACCATCTGACAGACGAGCACATTCCCACGCCGCGAATGAGAGAAAAAGCCCGCAAGGAAGCGCAGGGCGACGAGTACAAGGGCAAGGTAAAGGAAACATGGAGCATCGTGACCGTCTCCGAAATTCTTTGCAACGATTTCTATATCGGCACACTGCGTCAGCACAAATTCAAGCGGAAAAAGATAAACGGAAACGATGTGCCGCTTGATGAAAGCCAGCATATTGTGTTTGAAAACCATCACGAGCCGATTGTCGACTACCGTACCTTTGCCGTTGCCCAAGAACTTCTGAAGCAACGCACGACCACCCACTACCGCGGTCAGAAGAAGTACGCCAACAACTACTCCGGCTACCTCTTCTGCGGTGACTGCGGCTCGCCGATGTTCTCGCGCAGCCGTCCCGACCTTGCCGACGCTTACATCTGCGGCACCTATCACACGCGCGGCAAAGCCGGATGCACGACGCATCATATCCGTGTGGATGTGCTTGACCGCGAACTGAAACGGTACATCGCCAAGGTCTGCGAAAACTCCGAAACAATGATAAAACAGCTGGCAACCGAAATCAGCTTTGAACCGAACGCGGTGAAGGACAGTGCCAAAGCCGCGGAGGAGCTTGCAAAGCTCATCGAGCAGGAAAAGGATTCACTCAAAATCCTGATGCGGCAAAAATCCCGCGACCTCGCCCGCGCAAAGGGAAACGAGGATGTCATCATGGAAACCTACGACGCGCTGATTGAGGAAAGTGCCAACCGGATTCACGGGCTGGAAAATCAGATCGCCATGACGGCGGACACGAGAAATACCATCATCAGAGCCAACCGCCATGCAAAAACGGTGCTGGAGATCTTCCACGATATTCTGAGCAAAGAGAAGCTGGACAAGCGTGACATCGGGCTGATTGTTGACCGCATCATCGTATACGAAAACCGCATTGAGATCAAGCTGCGAGACGACGTGGACGCGCTCCTGCGGTGCGACGGGGAAGCGCAAACGGAGGAAATCGCAAATTTTAACCCGGACACGGAGAATATCGAAAGAGCCGCAGAAAAATACAACTCTGTGGTGGTTCAGTCGGCAAAAAACCAAGCCGATAAGGTTTTTCGTGTCAATGTTATCAGTGGCGGCGACCCCCTGGAAATCTATACAGACCGCGAGGGCGAGGTCATATTCAAGAAGTATTCCCCCATCGGGGAACTGTCGGCGTTTGCGGGGCAGTATGCCGAGACTCTGCACAAGACCTGCGGGCTGTGCGTTGCGATCTGCGACCGTGACAGCGTGATTGCCTGCGCCGGCATCCCGCGCAAGGAGTACAGCGACAAGGCGCTGTCTGAGGCGCTGGAAGGCATTCTGGAAGGGCGGAGCCTGTACCATTATGCCGAGGGGCAGGAGCGTAAACCGCTGGTGCGTGACAGTGACAGCCACTATATCCACTGTGCCATGCCCATTCTGAGCGAGGGGGACATTGTGGGCTGTGTGGTGTCCGCCGCGCAGGCGGAGGAAGGCGCCGGGGATCGCGCGTCTGTCAGCCCGGACGTGGAGGCAAAACTCATCCAGACAGCCGCCGGATTTCTCGGCAGGCAGCTGGAGGCATAAGCACCGCACGCACTAAAAGAATCCCGCCCCGTTCCTTCGCCTGAAGCGGAGGGCGGGGCGGGATTGGTATAGGCGTTTGTGCAGAGGCTTCCGCAAGGCAGTCCCCGCGTGACGCCGCCGGGGCTTTCGGCTCCCGGCAGGCTGTCATTCGTTCGCTTTCATTGCTTCCACCATGTCCACGCGGCGGATCTCACGTGCCATGAGGCGGTTGCAGAGAAGCGTGAAGCCGACGGAGATCAGGAGAGCAAACAGATAGCTGCGCAGGTAGACGGTACGGCCGAACATGACCTGATCGATCTCGACCGTGCGGATGACGAAGGAATGCAGCCAGACTCCGACGCCCAGCCCAACCAGCGCGCCGAGAAAGCTCAGCGTATTGGTTTCGCGGAAGATATAGCGCTCGGTCTCGCGCGGGTAGAAGCCCAGCACCCGGATGGTCGCGAGCTCCTTGCGGCGCTCACATATGTTGACGTTGGTCAGGTTGTACAGCACCACCATGCACAGAAGCCCGGCGGACAGAATCAGTACGAACACCACGGCGTCGATGCTCTTGATGCTGTCTGCGAAGGTCTGCTTCAGACTCAGCGAGGAACGCGCAAACAGCACGTGCTCCCCGGCAAGCGCCCCCTGAGTCAATGTGTCCGCGTCCACACCGTCGGCGGCACGGCACAGTAGTGTGGTAAAGGACGGCTCCTGCCCGAAGGCGGTGCGGTAGGCTTCCGGCGTCAGGTAGGCATAGGCGGTCAGATAATTTTCCGTGATGCCGGAAACAGGGATATCCGCCCGCTGTCCGGCGGCGTTTTCCAGCGTCACACGGTCGCCCGCGCGCACGCCCAATTCCTCACACAGCTTTTCGGTCAGCACGACGCCGGAATCATCCAGCGCGATCGGCTTCCGGCTCCGGCGCTCCCGCAACGTGATGAAATCCGGGAAAGCGTCCGGATCGGCGGGGACGCAAATGCTCACGCTTCCGCCTGTGCCGCCGGACAGCACCTTTCCGTTCTGACTGGAGAAGGAGAGGTGTGCCGCGATCCGGGTTTTATCTGCGAGGAAATCCCGCAGTGCATCGTCGGATTCCGCCGCATCGGCGGAGTCCGTGAGGACCGTCAGCTGGTACCGGTAGATCTCCCCGTACTGCTTATCCACAATGTCGTTGATGGAATCCCGCAGTCCGAATCCGGTCAGCAGCAGGGCACTGCAGCCCGCCACCCCGACCACGGTCATAATAAAGCGCTTTTTGTACCGGAACAGGTTGCGTGCCGTGACCTTGACCGAGAAGGGAAGCCGGCGCCATACGAAGGGGATGTGCTCCAGCCAGATGCGCTTGCCCGCGCTGGGCGCCTTCGGGCGCATGAGGGCGGCGGGGCAGGCGCGGAATTCTGCCCACGTTGCCCACAGCGTCGCCAGCAGGATACTGCCAACCGTGACCGCCGCCGCCCAAATGGCGATGTCGGCGCGGAAGGGCGTTGCGGTATCCGGCAGGAAATACATCATGCCGTAGGCACTGCTGATGGCGGCGGGGAACAGCCGGAACCCGACCGTAAGCCCGATGGCGCATCCCAGCACCGATGCGGCAAGGCTGTACAGAATGTACTCGGACAGTATCTGCCCGCCGGAGAAACCGATTGCCTTCAGCGTGCCGATCTGGGTACGGTTCTCCTCCACCAGCCGCGTCATGGTGGTCAGCGCCACCAGCAGGGCGACCAGGAAGAAGAATACCGGAAAAATGTGACACAGTGCCGCAACCTTGCCGACATTGCCCTTGTAGCTGGCAAAGCCGGTGTTGTCCTCCCGCGTGCGGAACAGCCAGCCGGTGTCCCGCGCCAGCTCCAGACTGTTCAGCGTGCTTTGCGCGGTTTCCAGCCCTGCCTGCGCCTCGGTCAGGGCGGGCGACTCCGGCACCTCACCGCCGGATGCGTCCAACCGCGCTTGCAGGGCATCGGCAGTTCTGTCCAGATCCCGCGCCAGTGCGGCGGCACCCGGCTGGGAGGAGCCGGCAAGTGCTTCTGCCGTGCGGCGCGTTGCGGCGATCTGCTCCGGCAGGGCGGCAAGCAGGGTGCGCTCGGTCTGCCGGGCGCTCTCCAGTGACTGCACCGTGGCGCGCAGGCGGCGGACGGTGTCCTGTACCTGCGCCTTCAGCCCGTCGATACGCGCCGCGGCGCGGTCGGTGGCGAACGGCGTGTACCGATTCGCAAACTCCGCGACCAGCGCTTTGTACGCATCGCCGAAGGCATCCAGCGCGGCGGCGCCCTCCAACGTCAGGAACAGGTCGGTGTATGTGTCCCCGGTGAACAGTGCCGCCGGGGTGTAGACCATGTGCGTGATACTGCCTGAGCCGACCGCGGTAGGCTCTGCCACCACGCTGATGCTCATGGGGCTCTCGCAGATCCCGACCACGGTCAGCTTCGTTGCCGTGACCTTGCCGCACAGCGCCCCGTAGTCGGTATTCTCCCGCGAGATTTCCAGCACGTCCCCGATATGCAGTGCCTTCTCGGTGTAACGACCGGCGGTGGTCTGTACCACGCACTCGTCCGCACGCTCCGGCATACGCCCGTCGGTCAGGCGGAAGCGGTTGAGCGACAGAAAGCCGTCCGTACCCAGCGTGCCCATAACGCGCGCTGTCGCGGTGATGCGCGGCTCGTCCGCCGTTTCCAGTACCATATCGGCGCACCGGGCGGCGAGCAGTGCTTCCACGCCCGGCAGGGCGGCGACGGCTGCCGCGTCATCCTCCGTGAACCCGACCGGCGCCTTCATATCCAGATCGTACAGTCTGTAATCGTCGAGGTAACTGTCTGCCGTTTCGAACATATCCGGCGAGGCGGCGTACAGTCCTGCCAGAAAGCCGGAGCCGAGCGCCACGATTGCCACAATGGACAGAAAGCGGTTGAGACTGGAGCGGATGCTCCGCAGAATATTTATGCGTCTTGTTCTTTTCATCTTTTTTAACGCGCCGCGCCGCCGCTTACCATTCGATCTGTTCGATCGGCGTCGGGGTGCGGTTCACCTCGGTACCGACTGCCTGCCCGCTGCGGATGTGGATGACACGATCCGCCATCCGGGTCAGGGCGCTGTTGTGCGTGATGATGAGTACGGTCTTGCCCGTCTCCCGGCAGGTGTCCTGCAGCAGCTTCAGCACCGCCTTGCCGGTCTGGTAGTCCAGCGCACCGGTCGGCTCGTCGCAGAGGATCATCTTGGGGTTCTTCGCCAGTGCGCGTGCGATGGAAACGCGCTGTTGTTCGCCGCCCGAAAGCTGGGCAGGGAAGTTATCCATGCGGTCGGCAAGCCCCAATTTTGTCAGCACTTCCTCCGCCGGAAGGCTCCCGCGGCAGATTTCCGCCGCCAGCTCCACATTTTCCCGCGCCGTCAGGTTCTGCACCAGATTATAGAACTGGAAAACGAATCCGACATCGTTCCGGCGGTACTCGGTCAGTGCCCGCCCGCCGAGACCGGTTATCTCCCGCCCGTCCAGCCGGACGTGACCGGATGTGGCGGTATCCATGCCGCCCAGAATGTTCAGCAGGGTGGTCTTGCCCGCGCCGCTGTGCCCCACGATGACGCACAGCTCGCCCTTCTCCACGGTAAAGCTCATGTTGTCCAGCGCGCGTGTTGCGGGTGGATAGAGCTTGCATACGCGGTCAAATTCAATGTATGCCATGTGTCGGTACTCCCTCCGTCCGTATGCGGCGGGCGCGTTACGCCTTCCGCTCGGCGGTGAGCATCAGGCTCAGGTATACCTCCGGCATATGGTGACCGAAGAGCTTGCTCATGTCGCCGCTGACGTAAAGTGAGGAGACCACCTGCATGAAGGGGTAGAAGTCGCTGTCCTCCGGAACGGACAGCAGCTGGCTGAGATCCAGCGGCGTGCCGTTTCCGCCGGGCTTGGTCGCCTGTATGAACATATCCGCCAGTGCGCGCGACAGATCGTAGGCGCTCAGACCGTCCGCCGACAGACCGGGGCCGGTCAGGGAATGCTTATCCTCATAATAGGAAGTGATTGTGGGCGAAAGCGCGCCGATGGCGTCTGCCAGCGTTTTCAGCTTGGCTATGGTTTCCGCGTTACCCGGCAACGTGATATCCTTGCCCGCGCGGAAGAATCCCAGCGAAGCCATCGGGGTGACCGTCACGGGGTCGCAGGGGTTGATGATGTTGAAAATATTGGAGCAGTCCACGTCGGGCGTTTTGCGGACGGTATTGGGCGAGGCGAAGGTGTAGACGAACACGTCTTTCGTGCCCCGGTCGGCGTTGAGCAGAACGCCCAGCAGGTTGGCGCACGCAGCGCCGCGGCTGTGTCCGCTGACCAGAATGACCGGATCCTGAACGGTCGCCAGCACGGACTTCAGCCCCTCATAGATGTCCTGTGCCGCGAGGTAGAAGTTCTCGGCGAACGCCGTGTTCGGGTCGCGGGACGGAACGATGTCCGCGTTGGAGTACCACTCGCCCGCGTTGGTGCCGCGGATGGAAACCAGCAGAACGGTGCGCTCCCTGCCGCCCCACGTCACGGTCTTCTGACCGACCGAGTAGGCGCTGGTATGGGAGGGATCCTCATCCGGCTTGTCGTAATTCTTGTGCAGAATCGCCTTGAATCCCGCCTTCTCAAAGCGCTGGGTACTGCCCTCGCGGGTATTGCCCGTGCAGAGCCCCAGCAGCTGCTTGGCGAGGGTCCACGAAAATTCCGTGCTGCTGTCCGGCAGCGTCACATCCGTAACGGTGTCCAGCCGGATCTCCGGCTCGACGATTCCGCCGGCAGCGGTGGTCTGCTCGGGCGCGGTGTCGGTTTCGGTGTTGTTCTGATCCGTTGCCGATCCGGTCGCGGCGGTTGTCGGCTCGGTTGCGGTTCCGGTTGCCGCATCGGATCGTGTTTCCGTGTCGGAGTCCGACGCTGCGTTCCGGCAGCTGCCGAGCAGGCAGAGCAGGAAGGCGGCGGACAGCAGACCCAGGACGGACAGCAGGCGCAGAAGGCGGCATCGGGAAGCTTTTCTGTTTTTCATGTATTGATTCTCCTTTTTTGTTTGGGTGGTGTATAAAAACGGTATCAGTATACCACAAAAGTGTTTCCGGAGTGTAAACAACGGGAGAAACAATTTTGACCGCCGCACTCTGCATTTGTATATTTATTCACATACATGAATATTTTGTCAAGTATATGCATCTTTCCTGCTGTCAAAACAGTGTGACGCCGCCGCAAAGGAAAGTACGCCTGCTTGCCCAAAAAGAGCAAATGCTTCGCTGACACTTGTATGGTTTCGCACAAAAATGCGACCGGCGCACGGTACACAATAAGAAGACTGCAAGCAAGCCTTGCGCGCCCAGCCGTGAAAAATGCAGGGGCTGATACCAGAAAAATTGTTGTGCAAAAATAAAAAATCGCAGAGCGGCGGGAACGGCATTTTGGAGGTCGGAGCGGGCTTTTTGACGGCACAATAACGGCTGTCCGACGCCCGCCGGGAGCATTCCGCCCCTGCCCCTCCGGTATACCGGAACCGGAAAGTCGTTATGCGGTCGGAATAACCCGATCCGGGCGGGGGTAGTCGTGTAAAAACAAATTATTTCGGTCTGAATAAATATGTGTATAATGACCATTGACAAAAAACGACACGGATGCTATAATGTTTTTTATTCCTGAACATAGTAAGTGTCGGAATGGAGGTATAGCGGAAAATGAAAACGAAATGGCTGCACATAACGCTCCTGATGGTTGTGACCTGCCTGATTCTTGTGGGTCTTTTCGGGTGCGGCTGCGGCAAGACGCCTTCGGGGGAGACCGGTACAGAGTCCGGAACCGAATCCGGAGCACCGGATGACCAGACGGGCGGAGACGCGGTTGCGTACTATTTCTACGATGCCGATGCGGATGAAGAGTACTTCATCATGCTGGGCAAGGGTACGGACAAGGTCACGTTCGCGGTGAAGAACACCGTCAAGACCGGTACATACAGACTGGAAGGCACGAGCCTGTCCATGTCCGATGGCAACGGCTGGTCGCAGACTGCCTCCCTGGACGGCGATACCGTTACGCTGACCTACGAAGGCGCGGAGTACCGCTTCCTGAAGAAGATATACTACACGGTCAGCTTTGACACGGCGGGCGGTTCCGCTGTGGCTCCCGTGACCGTGCTCAACGGCAAGACGCTTGCCGGAACAGCCGCCCCGACCCGCGAGGGCTACGTTTTCCTCGGCTGGTACAAGGATGCCGCGTACAGCGAGTCCTTCCGCGTCGCCTCGGAGCCTGTGACCTCCGATGTCAAGCTGTTTGCCCGCTGGGCGGAGAAGACCGCAGGGCAGACCGAGTTTACCGTCAGCTTTGATGCCGGCTACGAGGGGGAGACCTTCGCACCGATGCAGACGGTCGGCGGCAAGCTCTACGGCGCGCCCGTTCCCGCCGCCCGCGAAGGCTATACGTTCGCCGGCTGGTGGGTCAGCATGAGCAACACCGCCGATGAGATCACCTTCCGCTTTGAGGAGCCGACCGGAAAGACTGCCGGCACGCTGTTCACGGCGGATACGACACTGTTCGCGCTCTGGCAGAAGACCGGCGCCGCCTGCGACGATCCGATGGTTCGGCTGGAGGCGGGTGCCGCCGTATGGGATGCGGTCAACGCCGCCGCGTACACGGTTCGCGTCACGGCACCGGACGGCAGCGTCACGGTTGCCGATCAGCGCACGACCGGTACCGCGTTCCAGCTTACCTATGAGCAGGCGGGAACCTACCGCGTGGAGGTGACGGCGGTCGATGCCGGCGGCAACGCCGTGTCGGGTACGACTGTCCGGTACTATGTCAACAAGGCGCTGGGGCGCGTCACCGGTCTGTCGGTTGTCGAGCCCGCCGTGCTGGTATTCCGCGGCGTGGAGAACGCCCGGAAGTACCTTATCACCGTGTCCTGCGGCAACAAGGATCATAAGCATGAGGCTTTCGACAACGGGCTGTCCTGCTTCTATGATTTTTCGACCTGCGAGATGCAGGAGGGCGGCATCCGGTTTACGGTTACCGCAGTGGCGGACGGCTATGCTTCCTCCACGGCGACTTTCACCTACGATCGTCGGCTGGATGCCGTGAGCGGACTTGCCTTCCGCAATGATACGCTCAGTTGGAATGCAGTCCCCGGCGCGACTTCCTATACGGTACGGGTCGGCGACAGCACCTATACCGTGACCGGTACCGTGCTGGATCTGTCCGCACTGGCGAACGGAAGCTATACCGCATCGGTTACGCCTGTTACCAAGGGCTACAATTCCCCTGCCGCCACGGAGCTGGCGCTGGAGAAGGCGACGCTTGCCGCTCCCGCCGACCTGCGGTTGGTCGGAACCCGGCTCACCTGGTCGCCGGTTGTCGGCGCTTCCTCCTATGAGATCGTGCTGGACGGCAGGTCGCAGACCGTGACCGAGCCTGCCTGTGATCTGGCGGACGCCGTCAAATGGTCCGAGGGCGCGGATTATACGCTGACCGTCAAGGCGGTGGGCGCCTCTGCTTCCTCCGCACCGGTCAGTCTGACCGTGCGTTATAACGCTCTGTTCCCGACGCTCACCTATCAGGGCAGTATTCTTTCCTGGAGACCTGTCGTGGGCGCGACTGCCTATGATGTGCAGGTCGGCGACGGCGCTGTCCTGACTGTGGACAGCGGTGATAGCTTCTGCCTGATCGAGAATCTGGAGAAGGCAGGGGAGAACACCCTGCGCGTCCGGTTCCACAACGGCAACTATGTGTCCGCTTGGGTTGAGACGACCGTGTTTGCACACGCCGTGACGCTGGACAGCCAGGGCGGCAGTGCGACCGGTACGCTGTACAAGGCGATTGGCGACAGGCTGACCCTGCCCGCTCCCGAGAAGACCGGCTATGTCTTTGACGCATGGTACACGGTTCCCGGCGGTCCCGAGACCAACGGTGCCGCCTTCCGCGAGACGGTCTTTACCGGATCGGGCGAGACGGTTCTGTATGCCAACTACAAACCCCGCACATTCACCGTTACCTGCAACGGCGGCGAGGGCACGACTGCCGCTACCGCCGAGGTGTCCTACAACCGCAACTATGTGCTCGCGGTTCCGGCAAGTGACGATCCCACCCGTGCGTTCGGCGGCTGGTTCAGCGCCCCCTACGGTGCCGGTATTGCCTACACCGATGCCGAGGGCAACTCGCTTGCTCCGTGGACACAGCTGGAGGAGAATGTCACGGTTTACGCCTTCTGGGTGGATTCCGTGCTGAAATACACGCTGGTCGGAAACGGCTATGTCGTGACCAAGGGCGACCGCATCGGGCTTGTCAGTTCCGTGACGGTTCCCGCGACCTATCGCGGCGTGCCGGTCGTGGAGATTGCTGGCAGTGCGTTCAAGGATTGCACCGGTCTGACCGAGATCAACCTGCCGAACACCCTGACCCGCATCGCGGTTTCGACTGCTTTTGAAGGCTGCACGTCGCTGAAGGCTGTCAACGTCTACGCGGTGGACGGCAGTGCGACGGCACGTTACAGCTCCGATGACGGCGTCCTGTTCGACCTTGGCGACGAGAGCGCCCGCCACAGCGCACAGCCTGTCCTGATGCCTATGGGCAGAACCGGCGCGTACCGCATCCCGGACGGCGTGGAGATCATCCCGCGCGGCGCGTTCGCCGGGAGCAGTCTGTCCCGCATCACCATTCCGATGTCTGTCAAGGAAATCGGCATTGAGGCGTTTGCGAATTGCACGAAGCTTACATCTGTTATATTTGAAGAAATGAGCACCGGCGGCAAGGTCAGCACGCTGACTGTCGGCGACCGGGCGTTCATGAACGATGAGGCACTGACCTCCGTCACACTGCCTGCCCGTCTCGGACGGATCTCGCTGGAACGCTTCACCGTGACGGACGGTGTGATGGATACCGAGAACGTGTCGGATGCGTTCTATGGCTGCACGGCACTGGCGTCTGTCCGCGTGACCGGCGGCACCAAAAACGTGTATACATCCGTTAACGGTATGCTTCTGTCGGACAACGGCAGTACCCTGCTGTATGCACCGGCGGGACTGGCTGTCGAGAATCTGACGGTTCCCGATGGCGTGACGAAGATTGCCGCAGGCGCTTTCCTGAACTGCATGGATGTGAAGGGCAGTCTGGAGATGCCCGGCCGTGTGGCTGTCATCGGCGATTATGCCTTCTACGGCTGCGACGGACTTACGTCCCTGACCTTCAAGAGCGGTCTTGGCAATGTCACGGTCGGAACGGGGGCGTTCTGCTGGAGCGGACTCTCCTCCCTGACCTTTGAGGACGGCAGCCGCGTGACCGGACTGGGCGCCGGTGCGTTCGAGAACTGCAGCGGTCTGGACGGTCAGACCCTGACGCTTCCCGCCAGCCTGGAGAGCATCGGTGACCGCGCCTTTGCGGAATGCGGCACACTGGAAGTGACCATTCTGGAGGGCAAGAAGACCCTGCATTTCGGCGACGGCGTGTTCTCCGGCTGTCAGATCGGCACGCTGACGCTGCCCAAGAACGTGACGGCACTGCCGAACTTCTTAGGCGGTCTGTCGGTCGAGCGCATTGAGGTGGACGCGAACAACCCGGCACTGGCAACGGTGGAGGGTGTCCTGTACGCCAAGGGAAGCGACGGCAAGCCTGTGACGTTGCTGTTCTACCCCTCCGCCAAGACGGATCTTACCTTCACGGTGCCCGCTACCGTAACGGCTATCGCCGAGGGCGCCTTCCGCGAACATTACTACCTGGAGGAGATCGTAATCCCTGCCGGCGTGACGTCTATCGGTGCCAACGCCTTTGAGGGCGCGGAGCTGACCAAGGTGACGTTTGAGAACGGCTCGGATGCGCTGACGATCGGCGCGTATGCCTTCTATTCCTCCAAGCTGACAACCATTGAACTGCCCGCCCGCACCAAGTCGGTCGGCGCCTATGCATTCGCCAAGACGAGCAAAGTCACGGCGGTGTCGCTGGGCGGCGCGTCCGTCATCGGGGAGCGCGCGTTCTACTCCTGCGGTAACTGGAGCGGCTTTGCACTGGAGATCCCCGCGTCCGTGACGGAGATCGGGGAGAGCGCCTTCCGCGGTGCGGTTATTACAGACCTGACCTTTGCTTCCGGATCCGGACTGACTCTCGTCTCCGCCTACGCCTTCTATGAAATGAACGATGGCGACAGCATGGAGAACGATATCGTGATTCCCGCGTCTGTCGTTGTCATCGGCGACCACGCCTTCGATTGGACAAAGGCAGGGTTTACGGTGGAGAAGGGAAGCAAGCTGACCACCATCGGCGCGTATGCGTTCGCACACGGCAGCATGACCACCTTCACGGTGCCCGCTTCCGTCGAAAGCGTCGGAGCCTATGCGTTCTACAGCAACTACAAACTGACCGAGCTTCTGTTTGAAGACGGCGACAAGCCGCTCACCTTCGGTACCGCCTCGGACGGCGAGGAGGGGCACGTCATCAACAGCACCGGCATTGAGACACTCAAGCTGCCTGCCCGTCTGACCGTGCTGGAAAACAGCGCGTTTGAAAACAACTATTCGCTGACTTCCGTGACCTTCGCGGAAGGCAGCCGGCTGACCACCATCGGCAATGCCGCGTTCCGGTTCGGTTCGGTTACGGAGATCGTGATCCCCGCGTCCATCCGGAATACCGACCGCGTTGCCATCGGTTCCGAGGCGTTCTATTACAGCGGACTTACCAAAGTGACATTTGAGATGGGCGGATCTGCCGATACCGCGCCCCTGACGCTGGGCGAGAATGCCTTCGCCTCCAACAGCTCTCTGACTGAACTTGTCCTGCCTGCCCGCCTTGCGTCCTTTACCGATGCGAGCGGCAATACGGTTGCTCCCTTTGCCAACGGCGCTTCGGTGTTCAACGGCTGCGGGCTGACCGATATCCGCATTGAGGGTAACGGTACAAGCGAGTATGTTTCCAAGGACGGTGTGGTTTACACAACGGGACTTGAGACGCTGGTGTATTGCCCGTCCTACAAGACCGGAACCGTGACCATTCCTGCCGAGGTCCGGAAGATCGGGGAAAAGGCATTCTACCAGTGCCAGAAGCTGGAGGGTGTGGTTTTCGCTTCCGGCAGCCAGTGCACCGAGATCGGTGCGAAGGCATTCTACCGTTGCTACGGTCTGACCGAGCTGGTTCTGCCCGACAGTGTGGGCGTCATCAACGAGGATGCGTTTTTCCAGTGCAAGGCACTGGTGAGCCTGACGCTGCCCGCCGGACTGACCTCCTTTGATCCTTCCATCATCGATGCCTGCGAGGCGTTGCAGAACCTGAACGTCAGCACCGCGAGTAAGTCTTTCCGCTCTGTGGATGGCGTGCTGTTCACGGCGGACGGCAAGGAACTGGTCTACTACCTGCCTACCCGTGCCGATGCCGCTTACACGGTGCCGGACGGCGTGGTCATCCTGCGTGAGAGCGCCTTCACGGGTAACAAGATGCTGACTTCCGTGTCCCTGCCCGCATCGCTGACGCTGATTGATACCTCTGCGTTCAACTCCTGCGGCGCACTGGAGACGGTCGAATTCCGGAAGGGCGGCACGGAACTGCTGGTTATCGGCAGGATGGCGTTCGCCAACACCGCCCTGACCTCTGTTGACCTGCCTGCTCGCGTGGCGTCGCTGGGCGACTGGGCGTTCAACCGGACTTCGCTTTCCAGCATCACCTTCGGTGAGAACAGCAAGCTGGTCACGCTGGGCGACAGCGTGTTCGGCTCCACCAAGCTGAATGCCGTTACCCTGCCTGCCGGTATCGTTTCGATCGGCGAGCTGACCTTTGCAAGCTGCGAGAACCTCATGACCGTGACGTTGCCTGAGGGTCTCAAGACGCTGGGTGCGGAGACCTTCCGCGGCTGTACCGCGCTGGAGACGGTCAACCTGCCTGCCAGCCTGGAGACGGTCGGCAACGGAACCTTTGAGGATTGCCAGTCCCTGAAGAATGTGGTGTTCGCCGCGTTCTCCAAGATCAAGACACTGCCCAACACCACCTTCCGCGGTTGCACGGCACTGGAGAGCATTGAGCTGCCTGCCAGCCTGACCGAGCTGATGGGACAGGGCGAGAGCGCCGAAAGCAACGGCCCCGGGCTGTTCGCGGAGTGCTCGTCCCTGCGCCATGTCACCTTCGCCGAGGGCAGCAAGCTGACCCGCATCGGGCAGTCCGTCTTTGACGGCACGCCGCTGGAATCCATTACGATTCCGAACACGGTGTCCAGCATCGGCAACTCCGCCTTCTCCGGAACCAAGCTGCGCGAGATCGTTATCCCGCGGACCGTGACCCGGATGGGCTACGGCGTGTTCCATGCTTGTGAGCTGCTGACCAATGTCCGCATTGAGGGCGGCATCACGACTATCCCCGACTTCACGTTCTCCATCTGCACGGCGCTGACGACCTTCACGGTTCCCGCGTCCGTGACCGAGATCAAGTCCGATGCCTTTGAGGGCTGTGAGTCGCTCCGCGCCTTTGTGGTGGAGGACGGGAACACCGCCTTCCTGTCCCGCGACGGCGTTGTGTATAACAAGGATTGGACGATCTGCTACTTCCCGCCCGCCAAGGAGACCTATGAAATCCCGAAGCAGGTGACGGTTCTGCCGGACGGCTTCTTCTCGTCCACCAGCATCAAGTCCGTGACGGTAGAGTCCGGCAACTCCGCATTTACGGTGGCTGACGACGTGCTGTATACGGCGGACAAGAGCCGGGTCATCTTCTTCGCGGTCGGTAAGACTTCCTTCACGATCCCCGCCGGTATGACTGCGGATGACATTCTGGAACTGCTGGGTGCGGCACCCTCGCTGCAGGAGATCCTGGTCGAGGAAGGGAACCCGCGCTTCCGCTCTGCGTTCGGCGCTCTGTATGATACCGAGTGGAACCTGCTTGCTGTTCCGGCGGCACGCAAGGTGTTCACCATCCCGAAGGAGGTTACGGGACTGCCCGAGGGCATCTTCCGGTACTCCGGCATCGAGACGGTCGATTACGAGGAGGGCGGCACTGCTCCGCTGGTGCTGACCAGTGAACGCGATGGCGTCTTCGGAAGTACCACGACACTGAAGACCGTGAGCCTGCCCGAGCGCACGACATCGGTGGATGCACTGACATTCATGAGCTGCACCTCGCTGGAGGTTGTCAACCTGCCCGCGTCCCTGACCGAACTGGTCAGGATCACGTCCAGCCGCTATATGCCCTTCTTCAACTGCACATCGCTAAAGGCGGTCAATGTTGATCCTGCCAACACGGTGTATCGGTCTGTGGGCGGCGTGCTGTACGACATGGACTGGAATGCGCTGCTGTACCCGGCGGGCACGACCGAGTTGGTCATCCCGCACGAGGTCACCACGGTCAAGTCGCTGGCTGCGTTGAAGAACCTGGTAAGCATCACCTTTGAGAAGGACGCGGATGGCAATGAGGTTCCCGGCGAGACGCTGACCTTTGCCAGCGGTGCGTTCCGGAATCTGGAAAACCTGAAGTCCGTGGAACTGCCCGCCCGTGCGACCGGCATCAATGCCAAGACCTTTGAAGGATGCACGGCGCTGACTACGCTGACTGTTTCCACCGGCAATACCGAGCTGCATACCGATGCGTATGGCATCCTGTATTCCAGGAACGCAACCGGCTGGAGCCTGATCTTCGTGCCCGGCAGTGTCCGGCTGACGACCTACGTCATCCCGGAGGATGTGACCTACATCAACGCCTACATGTTCCTGCATACCGGCGTGACGGCTATCGACTTTGCCGGAAGCGGCGAGGGTCCCGAGCTTGTGCTGGCGGATGGAGATTATACCTTCAACCAGGAGATTTACGAGTGGTACTACGCCGGCGTGTTTGCCAACTGCAAGTCGCTGCAGTCCGTAAGACTGCCTGCCCGTCTCAAGACTGTCGGTAGCGGAGCCTTCTACGGTTGCACTTCGCTCACCTCGGTCACGCTTGACGAGAGCCTGACCTGCATCGGGGAGGGTGCCTTCGGGCAGTGCACCGCGCTGACGGAATTCACTATCCCCGCAGGGGTCACGACCATCAAGGACAACGCCTTCGGAGGTTGCACTTCCATCACGAAGATCTTCATTCCCGGTACGGTCCAGACCATGGGCTGGGGTGTGTTCGCTTCGTGGACGAATGCGCAGACGATTTATGTGACCTTTGCCGATGCGGAGTCCCGCCCTGACGGCTGGAGCAACCGCTGGACGGATGACGCAACGGTCGTCTACGGTGCGACTTCGGCAGTCTGACAT
>ENA-UOJT01000839-UOJT01000839.1-human-gut-metagenome-genome-assembly--contig:-C15-NODE-839-length-21671-cov-21.920152_pt1 | contig 21671 bp, 18 predicted proteins | sample MGYA00242357_ERZ723904 | MGnify/ENA metagenome assembly ERZ723904 | reverse complement strand
CTGGTCACCGAGTTTTCTGCCATGACCGACCAGCCCAAGACCCTGCTGGCAAAGCTGGAAGAAAGCTTTTATATCGCTGCGCCCCAGATCGAGCGCCGGCAGGAAGCGAAGGACGGCACGGTGAAATATCTGCTGCGCATGGCCGACGGCAACTGCATTGAGACGGTCGTCATGCGCTACCACTACGGAAACACGGTGTGTGTGTCCACCCAGGTGGGCTGCCGCATGGGCTGCCGCTTCTGCGCTTCCACCCAGGCGGGCCGTGTGCGTAATCTGGAAGCAGGCGAGATCTGCTCCGAGATCTACACTGCCCAAAAGGATATCGGCGAGCGCATCTCGCACATCGTGCTCATGGGCATCGGCGAGCCACTGGACAACTTCGACGAAGTGATGAGGTTTCTGGAGAACATCACCTCGCCCGAAGGCGTCAACATCGGTATGCGCAACATCAGCCTTTCCACCTGCGGCCTTGTGCCCAAGATCGACCTGCTGGCCGAGAAAAAGCTGCAGCTCACTCTTTCGGTGTCGCTGCACGCGCCCAATAATGAAATTCGCAGCGGCATGATGCCGGTGAACGACGCCTACCCTGTGGAGGTGCTCATGCAGGCGGTGCGCCGCTATCAGGACACCACCGGCCGCCGCGTCAGCTTTGAATACTCTATGGTGCGCGGCGTCAACGATTCCGACGCCTGCGCAAAACAGCTGGCAAACCTCATCCGGGGCATGGGGGCCCATGTGAACCTGATCCCCATCAACCCGGTGGACGGCAGCCCCTACTCGGCCACGGACGCAGCCAATGTGCGCCGCTTCCAGCAAAAGCTGGAAAGCCTCGGCGTCAACGCCACCGTGCGCCGCCGCCTGGGCAGCGAGATCAGTGCCGCCTGCGGCCAGCTGCGCCGGGACGAAATGAACGGGAAGGCATAACAAAGGGAGAATCCTATGAAACTTGCAGGAAAAACGGATGTCGGGCGGGTCCGCCAGGACAATCAGGACGATTACCGCGCCGGCAAACTGCCCGGCGACGCCGCATGGCTGCTGGTCTGCGACGGCATGGGCGGCGCGCGCGGCGGCCGGGAAGCCAGCCAGGGCGCGTGCAATGTTATTGAGCGCTGCTTTCAGGAGCAGTATGCTTCCAAGTGTCTGCCCGGCGAGGAGGAGACGTTCCTGAAAAAGACGCTGCTCAGCGCTAACCGCTTCGTGTTCCAGAAGGCCATGCAGGACGAAGCGTTGGCCGGCATGGGCACCACAGCGGTGTGTGCACTGGTGCGCTCTGGCCGGGTGTATCTGTGCCATGCAGGCGACTCCCGCGCATACCTGTTCCGGGACGGCCAGCTCACCCAGCTCACCCACGACCATTCCTATGTGCAGGAGCTGGTGGACTGCGGCACCATCACGGTGGAAGAAGCCGAGCACCACCCGCAGAAGAACATCATCACCCGGGCGCTGGGCGTGGACTACCGTCTGGACTCGGAGTTTACCTGCCAGGAGCTGCAAAACGGCGATCTTCTGCTGCTGTGCTCGGACGGCCTGACCAACGCCGTCCCACGCGACCAGCTGGAACAGCTGCTGGGCACCGGCTCGTTCTACGACCTGCCGGACCAGCTCATCCGCACGGCCAACGAGAACGGCGGCCCGGACAACATCACTGCGCTGCTGCTCAGCGTGGAACCGATGGAGGTGCGCAATGGATAACCTGATCGGCAAACGGCTGGACGGCCTGTACGAGGTGCAGGAACTGATCGGCTCCGGCGGCATGGCGAACGTCTACAAGGCCGTCATGCGGGGCCACAACGGCCCGGTGCCTGCCGGGACGGTGGTGGCAGTCAAAGTGCTGCGGCGGGAGTTCATGCACGACCCGGATCTTGTCCGCCGCTTCAAGAACGAATCCAAGGCCATCTCGCTGCTGAATCACCCGAACATCGTCAAGGTGTACGATGTCTCGGTGAACGATGATCTGCAGTATATCGTCATGGAGTATGTGGACGGCATGACCCTGCGCGAGTACCTCAACGAGCGCGGCGGCAAGCTGACCAGCCGGGAGACGGTGCACTTCATCTCCCAGATTTTGAAGGCGCTGGAACATGCCCACGCCAACGGTGTGGTGCACCGGGACATCAAGCCCCAGAACATCATGCTGCTGGACAATGGCCAGCTGCGCATGATGGATTTTGGCATCGCGCGCATCTCCCGGGCCGAGAACCAGCTTTCCGGCGGCAAAGCCATGGGCAGCGTGCACTATATCAGCCCGGAGCAGGCCAAAGGCGACGAGACCGACTGCACCAGTGATATCTACTCGGTGGGCGTCATGATGTACGAGATGCTCTCCGGGCATCTGCCCTTTGACGCCGATGACATGGTGGAAGTGGCCATCAAGCAGATCTCGGACACCCCGAAGTCGCTGCACGAGCTGGCCCCGGAGGTGCCGAATGCGCTGGTGGAGATCACCGAGAAGGCGATGGCAAAGCTGCCGCAGAACCGGTACGCCTCCGCCCGCGAAATGCTGAATGCGCTGGACACCTATGTGCAGAACCCGTCTGTACAGTTCGAATATCAATATATCACAGAAGATGCTCCTGAAAAGGTGGTGAAACGTACCATGAACCAGAACCGGGCAAACCGCCGGGCAGAAACGCCCGCCCCCCACAGCAAAAAGGCAGCGCCCCGCAAGAAGCGCCGCACCATCTTCCTGCCTGCGCTGTTCGGCATCACGGTGGCTTTTGTCATCGCGTGCCTTGCGCTGTGCTGGATGATCCTGAACGATTCCTCCAACCTGATGAACAACAAGGCGGATGTCACGCTGGGTGATTATGTCGGCATGACCCGTGACGAGGCCCAGGCCGCAGAACAGGTCGTCTCCGGCCAGATCACCGTGAACTGGGAGGAAGAATACAACAGCAATTACGCCGCAGGCTATGTCTACAAGCAGTCGCCTGTGGCAGGCCGCACGGTGCGTGAGGGCCAGAACGTGACCCTTACCGTCAGCCTGGGCACCCAGTATGTCACAGTGCCGGACCTGACCAACTATGTGCAGGCCGATGCGGAACAGCAGCTGAAGAACCTGGGTGTTTCCGTGCTGGTGACCCAGGCCGTGGAACCCTCGGTGGCGTCCGGCGCGGTCATCCGCACCGACCCGGCGGCGGGCAGCCAGGTGGCGGCGGGCAGCACCGTTGTGGTGTATATCAGCCGCCCGCAGGTGTCTACCACCACCAAGGTGCCTTCGCTGGTGGGCATGACCACCGATGATGCCCGCACCCTGCTGGTGCAGAACCACCTGGGTCTGGGCAGCCAGTCGGAGCAGTACAGCGACCAGCCCGAAGGCACGGTCATCAGTCAGGACCCGGCAGCGGGCAGCACCGCCAAGCTGAATGGCCGCGTGAACATCGTGGTCAGCGCAGGGCCGGAGCCCGAACCGGAACCGGAAGCACCCAGCGACAGCACCGGCGGCGATTGGTGGAGCGGCCTGTGGGGCGGCTCGTCGTCCTCCAGCAGCACGGCCACGGGCGGCGACCAGGGCGACGGCAGTGGTGACGGCCAGACCGACGGCGGCGGCATCACCGACTGGTGGGCTTCGCTGTGGGGCTGACGGAGGCGTGCATGAAGGGATATATCACCAAAGGCATCGGCGGCTTTTATTATGTAAAAACGCCGGACGGCATCGTGGAATGCAAGCCCCGCGGCATCTTCCGCAAGCAGAAGATCACCCCGGTGGCGGGCGATGAGGTGATGCTGGAGACCGAAAACGGTGCTTCGGTCATCGCTGAGATCGCACCGCGCAAAAACGTGTTCGTGCGTCCGCCGGTGGCAAACCTGGATGTGCTGTTCCTTGTGGCCAGCACCACTCAGCCCACCCCCAGCACCCTTGTGCTGGATAAGCTCTCGGCCATCGCGGTGGATAAAGGCGTGCAGCCGGTCATCGTCTGCACCAAGGGCGACTTGGCCGAAGCAGAATTCCTGCGCTCTGCCTACGAAAGATCCACCCTGCCGTTCATCCGCATCGACTACGAGACCGGTGCCGGGCTGGATGAGGTAAAACAGTGGATCGCGGGCCGTCTGTGCGCTTTCTGCGGAAACTCCGGCGTGGGCAAATCCACGCTGCTGAACCATCTGCTGCCGGAAGCCGAGCGCGAGACCAGCGCCATCAGCCAGAAGCTGGGCCGCGGCCGCCACACCACCCGCGAAGTGACCATCTTTGAGGCTTTCGGTGGGCGCATCGCTGATACTCCGGGTTTTGCCAGCCTGGAAGCAAACCGCGCGGGCTTCATCCCAAAGGAAAACCTGGAACATGCGTTCCCGGAGTTCGGCCCCTATCTGGGCGAATGCCAGTTCACCGGCTGCTCTCACCGCAGCGAAAAAGGCTGCGCTGTGCGGGCTGCGCTGGCAGAGGGCAAGCTCTCCCAGACCCGGTATGACAGCTACTGCGCTATGTACGAGGAAGTCAAGGACGTGAAGGACTGGCAGCGCCCGAAAGTTTGAAAGTAAGGAAGGATTTCCATGTCACGCTGTGTGATCATTTCCGCCTGTCCGGTCTCGCCGGAGCTGACAAAGGCTCTGCGCCCGGATGATTTCATCATCGCCTGCGATGCAGGCTACCGCAACTGCGCACCGCTGGGCTGCAGGCCCAACATCATCGTGGGCGATTTTGACACCGCCCCCTGCCCGGAACAGCAGGACGACGATATCGTGGTCCTGCCCCACGTCAAGGACGACACCGACACCGAGTACGCCGCAAAGCTGGCCTCGGAGAAGGGCTTCGACGAGGTGCTGCTGCTGGGGGGGCTTGGCGGCAAGCGCTTGGAGCACACCCTTGCGAACCTGTGCACCGGCCTTGGCCTTGAGCAGCGCGGCGTGCGAGCCACTCTGCTGGACGAGTACAGCCGCATCACCTTTGTGATGCCCGGCGAGACCCGCCGCTACCCGAAGGAAAACTACTTCTTCTTCTCGGTCTTCCCGATGGAGGGCAGGGCAGAGGGGGTCTCGGAGCATGGCTCCTTCTACGAACTGGACGACGCGCAGCTGACGGCCGGTTATCCGCTGGGCATCAGCAACGAGTATGCTGAAGGCTCGGACTGCATCACCATCGCTACCCGCACCGGTGCGCTGGTGGTGGTGGAGACCCTTGCAGACAACACCTGAGCCGGAACATTTCCGGCCTGTTCTGCGTAAAATAGAGCAGAAAGGCAGGGGTTGATATGCAAATCATCGTCATCCGAAGCCCGAAGTGCCTGCGCGGCCTTCTGCGCAGATTGTTCGGCATCAAAAAAGAACAATAAAAGGGAAACTCCTCTCCGTGCAAAGCACTGCATGGATGGGAGTTTTTCTTTTTGTCCGGCAAGAGGTGAAGAAGTATCATATCTTCACCTCTGAGGTGAACAAAATTGTATCAAAGTGTGACTTTGATGTGAAATAAACATAGCTTCGACGAAAGCCGGAAAGGACGCGTGGAGAAAGCAGAAGTGTTTTGCCGGGAAAAACAAAAAAGACTTTTGACAACAAAAGTTCATCCTTCTGAAGCAGCCCTGTTCTTCGACGGAATTTGTGCTATAATACAGGGGCAACGCTTTGCCCAGCCTTTGGATGCGGCGCAAAAGCAGAACTGGAAACAAGGAGTTTTGGAATCATGGAAAGAGAGACCCTGAAATCACGTCTGGGCTTCATTCTGCTGTCGGCAGGCTGTGCCATCGGCATCGGAAACGTCTGGAAATTCCCTTATATCGCCGGACAGGGCGGCGGCGGCGCATTCGTACTGTTTTATCTGATCTTCCTGGTCATTCTGGGCCTGCCCATCATGACTATGGAATTTGCGGTGGGCCGCGCCTCCCGCAAGAGCCCGGTGCGCGCTTATCAGGCACTGGAAAAGCCGGGCCAGAAGTGGCACATCCACGGCTACCTCACCCTCATCGGCTGCTACCTGCTGATGATGTTCTACACCACCGTGGCAGGCTGGATGCTGCACTATTTCTACATGACCGCCACCGGCAAGCTGGCGGGCCTTGACGCCGACCAGGTGGCCGGGAAGTTCACCGAGATGCTGGCAAACCCCGGCGTCATGACCTTCTGGATGGTATTCGTGGTAGCCCTGGGCATCCTCGTGTGCGCCAAGGGTCTGCAGAGCGGTCTGGAGCGTGTGACCAAGGTCATGATGATTGCCCTGCTCATCATCATGGTCATCTTGGCCATCAACAGCCTGTTCATGGACGGCGCGAAGGAAGGCCTGCGCTTCTTCCTCGTGCCGGACTTTGCGCGCATGAAGGAAGTGGGCGTGGTGAACACGCTGGTGTCCGCCATGAACCAGGCCTTTTTCACCCTGAGTCTGGGCATCGGTGCCATGGCCATCTTCGGCAGCTACATCGGCAAGGAGCATTCCCTGCTGGGCGAGTCGGTGCGCATCGTCATCCTGGATACCTTCGTGGCCATCACCGCAGGCCTCATCATCTTCCCGGCTTGCTTCACCTACCATGTGGACCAGACCAGCGGCCCCAGCCTGATCTTCATCACCCTGCCCAACATCTTCGCCAACATGGCGCTGGGCCGTCTGTGGGGCAGCCTGTTCTTCCTGTTCATGGCATTCGCAGCTCTGTCCACCGTGCTGGCTGTGTTTGAAAACATCATCTGCTGCGGCATGGAGCTCACCGGCTGCAGCCGCAAGAAGTCCAGCCTGGTCAACTTTGTGCTCATCACGGCACTGTCGCTGCCCTGCGTGCTGGGCTATAACCTCTGGGCATGGGACGGCTTCGCCGTGTTTGGCGGCGCTGTGCTGGATTTTGAGGATTTCCTCGTCAGCAACCTGTTCCTGCCGCTGGGCAGCCTGGTGTACCTGCTGTTCTGCGTCACCCGCTATGGCTGGGGCTGGGACAACTATAAGAAGGAAGTCAACACCGGCGAGGGCCTGAAGATGAAGGACTGGATGCGCGGCTACCTGACCTATGTGCTGCCGGTGATCGTGCTGTTCATCTTTGCGTTCGGTATCTACGATAAATTTTTTGCATAAATAAGTTACGCCTTCCGTTATTCCTTCGCTAATGGGCTCCCTCGTTGAGGAGGCTGTCGAGCGGATGCGAGACGGAAGGAGTTCGTGGGCTCCTCTTGCAATAAGGGGAGCCTTTTGCGGCAGAAAGGAATTTGGGATGCACGTTCTGATTTGTGACGACGACGCGGCGTTCGGTGCGCGTATGGCAGACTATATCCACGATTATTTCGAAGCTCGGTCGGTCCAGCTGCAGACCGTCGTCTGCACCGGTGCGGCCGAGGCGCTGCGCACGCCGTATCTGGAGCTGTATCAGCTTGCGTTTCTGGATGTGGATATGCCCGGCACCAATGGCATCGCACTGGGGCGGGAGCTCAAGCAGAGAAGCCCCGACATTCGGCTGGTCTACGTCTCGGCCTATCTGGAATTTGCCCCCGAAGGCTACACGGTCAATGCCTACCGCTACCTGCTCAAACGGGACATTGCCCGGATGCTGCCCAAGTGCCTGGACGATCTGCTGGCGGCCTTTACCGACCAGCACCGGACCCTGACCGTGCACCACAACCGCGCCACCAGCGAGATCCCGCTGTACCAGATCTATTATCTGGAAAGCGCTCTGCGCCAGATCGACATCTACGGCGACATCCCGCACCGGCCCATCTGCACCTTTTACGGCAAGCTGGCCGAGCTGCCCGCCATGCTTTATGAGAATGGTTTTTTGCAGGTGAGCCGCAGCGATGTGGTGAACATGAGCCATGTGCACAGCATCCGCAATTATAAAGAAGACCTCCGTGCAGGCAATGGATCGTTGCGGTGGGGAGAGAGGGGAAGCCCTTCTCCTGTAAAAGAGCTTTGCTGCAAGATGGAGCATGTCGGCTGCAGTGCGTGTAAGCAGCTGACGCGATCACCTTTGCTTTTGCTGCGGGTCCAAGGGGACCCGGTAGAGTGCATCTGGCGGGACTTTCAACGGCGGTTCTTTGGGGATTGCTGTTCATAAAGTCACTCACTGCGTCGCATTTTCCCGTTCCGTTCCGGCTGCGTGTGGGAACACAGCCGGTCAAGCCCGGTTCGGGAGCTTTATCTGCGTCGGGGAGAGTTCCGTCAGATTTTTTATTGCAATAGAAAACGGCTGCTGTACATGAATTTGTGCAGCAGCCGTTTTGCATGATAAGATTTCACTGGAGTTTTCGACACACAATATGGAATTTTGACGAAAAACATGTTATAGTGGATGCAGCAGATAAAATTTGCATAAAAATGGCAACCCGTGCAGAAAGCCTGCACGGGTTGCCGAATATGAAGGAGGCCTGCAGTGTTATGATCCCTTATCGAAAGCTTGCAATGCGTGTTTTGAATCACACTCCGATGTTAGGGGGGGGGGGGGTATGGCAAGGCCGCTTGCACAGCGCCTTGCCGCATTGACTGTCGTCGCCGCACTGATGGCGGGACTCTCCGTCCCGGCCTTTGCAGCAACCTATAACATTGGGGATGGCAGCATCACTATTGAAGCCAACGGCGATGGCACAGCCAAGGTGACCCAGAACGAGACCGTGAACGAGAAAGATGACGATGTCATTGTCAAGGGCAGCGGCGAGACCACGAGCAATGTGATCGAAGTCATCAACAACACGGAAGACGACTTGAAAATCACTCTTTCGGATGTGGACATTGCCGATACCAAAGGCAAGGCGCCCTTGAGCGTTTCGGGCACCGGGGATACGACCATTGAACTGGACGGCAATAACTCGCTGACTGGAAGCGGCTGGAGCGCCGGTTTGGAACGGAATGAAGAAAAGGACTCCGACGGGAACGTGACCAGCGGCAAGCTGACCATTCAGGATGAGGATAAAAACGGCAGTCTGGAAGCCACCGGCAATTACGGAGGTGCAGGCATCGGCGGAGGAAACCTCAAAAATTCCGGTGAGATCGAGATCACCGGCGGCACCATCACAGCCACTGGTGCGCTGGACGGTGCAGGCATTGGCGGCGGTGGCAGCGGCGGCGACGGCACGGTGACCATCTCGGGCGGCAATATCACGGCCCGGGGCGGCTCCTCAGACAACCCGAAAGCCATCTGCGGTGCGGGCATTGGCGGTGGCGGCGGCTACGGCAACGCCACGGTGACCATCACCGGTGACGCCGTGATCGAGGAAGCCACCGGCGGCGGCGCATGCGCAGGCATTGGCAGCGGTTATTACAACTCCAAGACCGACATCACCATCTCCGGCAATGCCGAGGTGAAAAACGCACAGGGCGGCGCACAGGGTGCCGGAATCGGCGGTGGTGGTGGCGGCTTATCTACCGGCGGCAGCATCGGTACGGTGACGATTACGGACAATGCCAAGGTGGACAATGCCACCGGCGGCGAGGGTGCTGCGGGCATTGGCAGCGGTGTGCTTGGCGATGTGACGGTAAATATCTCCGGCAATGCCACGGTCAACGCTGAGGGCGGCGCGAACGGCGCAGGCATCGGCGGAGGTTACGCATCGGCAGGCGACGTGACCATTGAAGGCGGCACGACGGTCAAAGCCGAAGGCGGTGTTGGCGGCGGTGCCGGTATCGGCGGCGGCGCAGACCTGGAAGCAGACGAGGACACCCAGAACCGTGTCACCATCCGCAGCAGTGAGGACGGCTCGCCGGACGTGACGGCCGTGGGCGGTGCCCCGGAGCCCGGCGAGGATGGCACCGAACTCAGCAAGGGCGGTGCAGGCATTGGCAGTGGTGCACTGATCGAACCGGATGAAGGTGACCGGGAAGCGGATGCCATCATCAGCATTGAGGGCAAAGTGACCATCAAGTCTACGGCGGGCAAGGACAATGCAGCCATTGGTGCGAACGGCGAGGAGCAGGTCATCGAGGGGCTGCTGCCGGGGTCGTCCATTGACCGCCGGGATGCAGACGGCAACGATATCTCGCTGCCGGGCGATAAGCAGCAGCCCGCAGATAGCAGCGAGCAGAACAGCGATGCGCTGGAAGGCCTGACCGTCACCGATGCGGCGGGCAAAACGCTGCCGTACACCGTGGAGTGGCAGGGCAGCACGGTCGTTGTGACCGCAAAATATCCCTTTGCCTCGCTGCAGATGACCCATGAGACCCTGCTTCAGCTGCAGAAGCAGGGCGCACAGACGCTGCGATTCTGTACCGAATCCCGCACCGCGTCGGCATCGGTCGCTGAACTGTTGAATGTGAGTACGGCGGGCGCAAAGATCGTCTGGAACCATGACGGTGCAGCGTCGGCCCTGCAGGTGAACGGCGCGGACCACAACGAACTGCTGAAGTAAGCTCGATCAAAGTTACATAGAACTGATAAAATGAAAAGCGACTGCCGCTGCGGGAAAATGCTCCCACAGAGACAGCCGCTTTTTAATGTTTGAAAAATCGTTTACTCCGGCTTGACCTGCAGCTCCTGCTCGCAGTAGATGCAGCGGTACTTGCCGTTGGAGCTCAGCTCAAAGATCTGGTCGCATTCTTCCTCGATGGAGGAGATGCAGCGGGGGTTTTTGCACCGCACGATGTTCACCAGACGCTTCGGCGGTTTCGGCTTTTCCTTGCGCACGGCCTTGCCGTTTTCGATGATGGTCACGCTGATGTCCGGGTCCAGGTAGGCCAGCACATCCAGGTTCAGCCAGGAAGAGTCGCCTTCCACCTTGATGATATCCTTGCGGCCGCTCTCGCTCTTGCTGCTGCGGGCGTTCTGGATCAGTGCCACGCTGGCGGTGCGGTTGCCCTTGATGCCCAGCAGGTCCATCAGGCCGATGGCGGTGCCGGCCTTGATGTGGTCGATCACGATGCCGTTCTGAATTTCGTCGATGTTCAGCATATCAGTTCTCCTCCTTGGGTGCCTTGGGGTCGCAGAGGCCCAGCAGGGTCATGATGAGCGCCATGCGCACGTACACACCGTTCTGCACCTGCTCAAAATAAGCGGCACGAGGGTCGTCGTCCACATCCAGCGCGATCTCGTTGACGCGGGGCAGCGGGTGCAGCACCGCCATGTCCGGCTTTGCCAGGCCCATCTTCTCCTTGGTCAGGATGTAGCTGTTCTTCAGGCGGATGTAGTCTTCCTCGTTGAAGAAGCGCTCTTTCTGCACACGGGTCATGTACAGGATGTCCAGCTCCGGCATGGATTCTTCCAGGCTGCGGGTCTCCTTGTAGGGGATGCCGTTGGCTTCCAGCACATCGGTGATGATGTAGTCCGGCACGCGCAGCTCCTCCGGGCTGATGAGCACGAAGCGGATGTTCTTGCAGCGGGCCATGGTCTTGATGAGGGAGTGGACGGTGCGGCCGAATTTCAGATCGCCGCACAGGCCGATGGTCAGATCATCCAGACGGCCCTTGCGGCGGCGGATGGTCATCAGGTCGGTCAGGGTCTGGGTGGGGTGCTGGTGGCCGCCGTCACCGGCGTTGATCACCGGGATGCGGGAGTAGCGGGAAGCACGCAGCGGTGCGCCCTCCTTGGGGTGGCGCATAGCCACGATGTCGGCATAGCAGGACACCACACGGATGGTGTCGGCCACGCTCTCGCCTTTGCTGGCGCTGGACACGTTCTCGCTGGGGAAGCCCAGCACATGGCCGCCCAGGTTCAGCATGGCGGCTTCAAAGGAAAGGCGGGTGCGGGTGGACGGCTCGTAGAACAGGGTGGCCAGCTTTTTGTGCTGAGCCACTTCTTGATAGGCGGCCGGGTCGTCATGGATGCGGTCGGCAAGATCGAGCAAGGTGCAAATTTCTGAGTGGGTGAAATCCAACGGGTCGATCAGATGACGCATGTGCAATGTACCTCCGTTAAAGCAGTTTACGTAAAATGGAAAAATCAAAGAAGTTCGTGTAGTAGCTCAGTGAGCGCATCACCGGCTTGCACAAACGATTGAAACATACTTCATCCAGCAGCAGCATGGCCTCGCCGGGGGCCAGACGCATGGCCGAGCGGATGGCTTCGTCGCCGCAGCTGGCCTTCAGGTGGGCCACATTGGAGGAGATCTGCTGGTGACACTCCCGCTCCAGGATATCGAAGATGCTGCCGGTCAGGTCGATGCGGGTGTAGTCCCGGCCGTTGAACAGGGCTTTGGGCAGGTAGTCCACCGACCAGATCACCGGCGTGGTGTCGGCGAGGATGCGTTTTTTGATGCAGATCACTTCGTCGCCCGGCTCGATCTCAAGGTTGTGGGCCAGTTCTTCGCCTGCGCGGATGGGGTAGACCTGAATGCCGTCTGCGTGGGGATAGCTGCCAAAGCTGCGGATCAGCGGGTAATATTCCAGCTTCTGGTCCAGGCGGCTGCGCAGGTTCAGCACAGAGCGGTTCACCACTGTGCCGATGCCGCGCACGCGCTCCACATAACCGGCGCGCTCCATCTCGCTCAATGCGTCGCGGATGACGGTGCGGCTCACGCCCAGCTCAGCGGCAAGGTCCACCTCGGCGGGCAGGCGATCGCACCGGGCATACCGTCCGGTGCGCAGTTCCTCCAGCAGGCTGGCAACCACACGGTCGCTGATGACCGCGCCGCCCAGTCGGCTGGAAGAAGCAAGTGCAGAATCTTTCATGGTTCGGTTCCTCCGTTCACAGGCAGGGCTTTTCGCCCTTGCCGGGACTTCCGGTGCCTGTGCCGCGCTGCCGCTTTTCGTTTGCGACCACCGGCATGCCGCCGCACAAACACCTTCACTTTATTATAGCATAAATTGACATTTAGAAAAGCGGCATTTATACTGGAATCGACTCAAAAGTACGATTTTATTTTGGAGGGGAGAGCAAGATGGAAGTTTTTCTGCACAAAATCGGCGGCAAAGAGGTGCCCAAACCGGTCCGGGCAGAGCTGCGCCGCTGCACGGCAGCCGAAGCCCCGGCGGTGTACGCCCTGCAGAATGAGGTGCGCGCCGCCATGCCGGACCCAAGCCAGTTCGTGCCGGACACGCTGGAAAACATCACGGCCTATGTCCAAAAGGACCTGTGCATCGGCATGTGGCAGGGCAAGCGGCTGGGCGCCTATGCCATCGTGCGCTTCTGCGGCGAAAGCGAGCACAACTACGCGGCCTTTCTGGGCATCCAGAGTGCGGAATGGCCGCACTGGGCCAACGCGGACAGTGCCATCGTCCACCCGGACTACCGCGGCAACGGCCTGCAGCGGCTCATGCTGCAAGCGGCGCTGCCGCTTTTCCCGGGCAATATCACCCACATCGGGGCCACCGTCAGCCCGGAGAATCAATACAGTCTGCGCAACGCTCTTGCGTCCGGCTTTGCCATCGCAGCCCGGCGGGAGATGTACGGCGGCTATGACCGCTATCTGCTGGTGAAAGAACTGTAACCCTCTCAGTCAAACCCTGCGGGTTTGCCAGCTCTCCCGAAGGGAGAGCCTTTATTCGAGAAAACCACAAACAGCAAAAAGCTCCCCCTTTCGGGGGGAGCTGTCGAGCGTATGCGAGACTGAGAGGGTCAAGCAACGCGGTATTTTTAATTTTCGATGGCCAGCTTTAATTTGTTCTTCATCTTGTGGCGCACCACCAGCAGGCAGGCCAGATGTACGGCAGCGGTCAGGATCCAGCTGATGGGGTAGCTGATGTACAGCATGAAGGGCGTGCGGTTCAGCTGGAAGATGGTCGCGATCCACACCAGACGCAGCAGGCAGCTGCCCACAAGGCTCACCACCATGGGCAGCACGCTGTAACCCAGACCGCGCAGGCTGCTGGCCAGTACATCCATGATGCCGCACAGCAGATAGGTGCCGCAGATGATGCGCAGGCGGTCGTATCCGGCAGCGATGACGGCAGCGTCCGAGGAGTAGAAGTGCAGCAGCTGGTTGCCTGCCAGCACGGCACCGCCGCCCAGCACAACACCGGTAACGATGGCACACAACAGGCAGTTGATGACCACGCGGTTCAGGTTCTGGTACTTGCGCGCGCCCATGTTCTGGCTGGTAAAGGTGACGGCAGCCTGTGCAAAGGCGTTCATGGCCGTGTAGACGAAGCCCTCGAGGTTGGCCGAAGCCGAACTGCCCGCCACCACGGTGGAGCCAAAGGAGTTGATGGCCGACTGGATGACCACATTGGACAGACTGAACACGGTGCTCTGCAGACCGGCCGGCAGGCCGATGAGCAGGATCTGCTTGAGGGAACCGGCGTGGAAGCCCAGCTTGCGCAGATCCAGGTGCAGCGGGCCCTGCTCCTTCATCAGCATGCGGGTGACCATGCAGGCAGACACGGTCTCGCTGATGATGGTGGCTAGTGCCACGCCCGCCACGCTCATGGAGAAGCCGATGACGAACACGAGGTTCAGCACCACATTGATGACACCGGCTGCAGCCAGGCAGTACAGCGGGCGTTTGGTGTCGCCCACAGCCCGCAGCAGCGCCGAGCTGAAGTTGTACAGCATGGTCATGGGCATGCCGATAAAATAAATTTTGAGGTACAACGACGAAAGGTCGATGACATCTTCCGGGCAGCTCATGAGCTCCAGCAGGCCCCGCGCGGCGAAAAAGCCCACCACGGCCAGCAGCACGCCGCTGACAAGGCCCAGCGTCACCGAGGTCTGCACGGTGTCCTGTACGCCGCGTTCATCCTTTGCGCCAAAGCAGCGGGCTGCCACGACGTTTGCACCCAGCGAAAGGCCCACGAACAGGTTCACCAGCAGGTTGATGAGCGAACCGTTGGAGCCCACTGCCGCCAGTGCCGTGCTGCCCGCAAAGCGGCCCACCACCACCACGTCTGCCGCGTTGAACAGCAGCTGCAGAATGCTGGACGCCGCCAGCGGGATGGAAAACAGAATGATCTTTTGAAGCATCGGGCCGCTGGTCAGGTCGGCGGAGCGGGTCGTCTGTGCCATGAAATGCTGTACCTCCTCTAGCTTGAATGTAAGTTTTTTGTAAATTCACACATGGAACCGAAGGCATATTATAACGCGCTGCGCACAAAAATACAAGTGGCACCGCCGAAAAACTGCAGATTTTTCGGCAGTGCCACGAAACATGAAAAAATATGTTATTTCAGTTCCAGCACCTTCCAGTGCTCCGGTGCGGTGTAATCGCTGGTCTCGCCGTCATCGGAGTACATCCGGCAGCCGGCCTTCCCGTTTTCATCCGGGCAGGCCCAGAGGGTGAGGTCTGCTTCGTCCAGCTGCGCGGTGCAGCTGGCGGGCTTTGCCACCGGCACAACATGGCCCGGGCGGATGAACAGCAGCACCTCGTTCAAGGCGCAGCGGATGTAGTGGTGCCCGGCGGGCAGCAGTTCGGTGTCGCAGTCGTCCACGCTGCGGATGCGGTAGAGCTTCATGGGCTCTGGCAGGTAGACATGGCGGCCGGAGGCGTTCTGGGTGTAGACAGGGGCCACCATCACGCCGTCGCCCAGCAGCAGCTGGTCCTGCACCTCGCGGGCGTCCGGGTCAGCGGGGAAGTCGAAGCCCAGCGGCCGGAAGTAGCTGGTGCCCTCCAGCGCGGCCTGCATGAAGGTACTATAAAGGTAAGGCAGCAGGGCATAGCGCAGGCGGAGCATGCTGCGGATGGCAGGCAGCTGGTCTGCAAAGCGGTAATACTCTTGCGGGCGGGTGCCCCCGGCGGCATGGTTGCGCATCAGCGGGGTGAACAGGCCGAACTCCAGCCAGCGCAGGGCGAGGTCCGGTGTGGTGTCGTTGGCAAAGCCGCACAGGTCTGCGCCGCTGTACAAAAAGCCGCACATCTGGACGTTCGGCATCATCTGGATGTTGGCCAGCAGCTGCTCCCAGCTGGAATGGTTGTCGCCCAGCCAGATGCCGCCATAGCGGTGGCTTCCAATGATGCTGGAACGGCTGTACAGCAGGGTGCGCTTGCCGGGGCGCAGGTCGGCAAAGGCTTCCCCGGCAGCGCGGGTCATGCTGCCGCCGTAGAGGTTGTGGACTTTATCGTGCCGCACCCGCTGGCCGTTCACCTCGTGGTAGAAGCTGGCGTAGTCCTCGGGGGCGTTCATCAGCCCCATGGCCCCGCCCACGACCCGGGCGAAAAATTCCTCCTGCACGATGTTGTCCTGGCCGCGCAGCTCATGCATCGAGTCCAGGAAAGCTTTCAGCCGGTCCGGGGAATAGAACAGAGCAGGCTCGTTCATGTCGTTCCAAAAGCCTTCGATGCCGCAGTCGGTCAGCACCTTGTAGCGGTGGCCGAACCACGCCCGCACTTCCGGCCGCAGAAAGTCTGCGAAGTAAGCTTTGCCGGGCCACACGGCTGCCACGAAGGGCGTGCCGTCTTCTTTTTTACAGAAATAACCCTTTTCCAGCCCTTCGGTGCAGGTGGGCTCCTCGGGGTCGATACGCACACCTGCATCAATGATGGGCACCAGCCGGATGCCCTGGGCTTTCAGCTCGGCAGCCAGCGCAGCCAGATCCGGGAAGCGTTCTTTGTTGATGGTAAAGTCGGCATAATCCTGCATGTAGTCGATGTCCATGCAGATCATATCCAGCGGCAGATCGTTCTCTTTGTACTGGCGTGCCACCTCCCGCACATCCTCGGCGGTCTTGTAGCCCCAGCGGCTCTGCTGCAGGCCGAAGGCCCATTTGGGCGGGATGTAACTGCGGCCGATCAGCTGGCGGAACTGGTGGGCAATGTCGTTCAGGTCTGCGCCAGTGAGGATGTAAAGCTCATAGTCCGGCTCCTCTGTGGCAAAGCGCAGGGTGTCGTGCACCGTGTAACCGATGTCGTAGTGCACTTTGCCCGGGAAATCCACGAAGACGCCAAACAGATCGCCGCCGGGGCCGCCGTCGATCAGCAGAAAATTGTGGGCACCATAGTAAGAGACCTTGTTCTCACCGTGGTGGGATTCATCGGTGTTGTTGGCGACATAGTGCCAGCCGCGCTTGTTGATGCCGCGGGGCATCTCGCCCAGACCGTACACGATGGCATCCGGAGCCATCGTATACACCCAGCCGTCTGCGTCAGCCGTGAGGAACGGAACGGCATCGGACGAAACAGGAATATCCTGCACAACGCTGTCGGTGCGGATGGGAGAACCAAAACGAAAATGCTGGATCATAGAGGAAACCTCCATCGACAAATAGATCGGAATCGGCGTCCACGCTTTTCCGGCTGATCGCACAGGCAAAGGCGCAGACAACATTTGTTGTCATTATCTTACTTCCTCTTTCCGGGTAAAACAAGAGACAAAACCGGCGCTTTTTTACCACAAAACCGGCAAAACGCGCCAGATGCATAAAAATACCGGCGTGCGATTGCAAAAAACGGCCCATACTGGTATACTGAAACAGTAAATTGTAAAAACGGAGGGAAAACCCCATGTATCGCAATGGGATCAAGCGCCTGCTGGCTGTCGTGCTGTCGCTGTGCGGCATGGTCTGCCTGTCCTGGCTTTTTCTGATTCTTGCCATCGCCATCAAGATCGACTCACCCGGCCCGGTGTTCTTCAAACAGAAGCGGGTGGGCATCGGCAAAAAGCACTTTTCGATTTTAAAGTTCCGCACCATGCGCATCGACACGCCCCACGATATGCCCACCCATCTGCTCCACGACCCGGACCAGTATATCACCCGCATGGGCCATTTCCTGCGCAAGACCAGCCTGGACGAGCTGCCCCAGCTGTGGAACATCTTTGTGGGCGATATGGCGGTCATCGGGCCCCGGCCCGCGCTCTGGAACCAGTACGACCTGCTGGCTGAACGGGACAAGTACGGTGCCAACGATGTGCGCCCGGGCCTGACCGGCTGGGCGCAGATCCATGGCCGCGACGAACTGGAGATCGCCGAGAAGGCGAAGCTGGACGGCTGGTATGTCCAGCACATGAGCTTTGGGCTGGATGTGAAGTGCTTCTTCGGCACCATCGCAGCGGTGCTGCGGCACGACGGTGTTGTGGAGGGCGGCACCGGCACCCTGCACGATGAAAAATGAGGTTTGCTACGCAAAATGATGTGCTGGCGCAAGGATACTCCGGCTGTGCCGGAATGATGTGCGCTGCGGCGCATGACGGGCGATAACCGGGAATGTGTTGAAAATCAGGCGGCTCCGGGTGGACTGCGGTCTGCCTGCAGCCGCATTTTTGTGTAAAGCATAGCGCAGAGCGGCTGAAATCACCATATCTCTTGATTTATCCCCGGAAAAGCGTATAATAAAACAGTACACAAGACGTTAAAGGAGGATTCCTGTATTATGGAACGCACCTATATCAACGAGGCTCAAAAGGCCATCGGCGGCACGGTCAAGGTGCAGGGCTTTATTGAGAACCTGCGCAACAGCAAGTATATGGCCTTCATCGTGCTGAAGGATATTACCGGCAAACTGCAGATCACGGTCGAGAAGGCCGACCACCCCGAGCTGGTGGACACCATCGACCAGCTCACCCCGGATTCCGTCATCACCGTCACCGGCAAGGTGGTGGCAAACGATTACGTCAAGATGGGCGGCGTCGAGATGATCCCCGAGACCATCGAGATCGAGAGCATCGCCGATGCTCTGCCCATCGTCCGCAAGGAGATCGCAGCCACCAAGAAGAAGAAGGCTGTCGAGCGCTCCAGCATTGATCAGCGCATCGACTACCGCTGGATCGACCTGCGTACCGACGAGAACCAGCTGATGTTCAAGGCACAGAGCTGCTTTGTCAACGCCATGCGCAAGTTCCTGCTGGACCGCAACTTCATCGAGATCCACACCCCCAAGCTGATCGCTGCGGCCAGCGAGAGCGGCTCTGAGGTGTTCAAGGTGGATTACTTCGACCGTAACGCTTATCTGGCGCAGAGCCCGCAGTTCTACAAGCAGATGGCCATGGCCGCCGGTTTTGAGCGCATCTTCGAGACCGGCCCTGTGTTCCGTGCGGAAAAGAGCTACACCAACAAGCACTCCACCGAGTTCTCCGGTTTCGACCTGGAGTTCAGCTACATCACTTCCTTCAAGGACGTCATGAAGATGGAGGAGGAACTGCTCACCGCCGGTCTGCAGGCCGTCAAGGACAACTATGGCGACCAGATCAAGGAGCTGTTCGGCCAGGAAGTCATCGTCCCCACCACCCCGTTCCCGGTGGTCAAGCTGGCCGACCTGTACAAGGGTCTGGAAGAAGAATTCGGCTACACCGTCGATGAGAGCGAGAAGGGCGACCTGACCACCGAGGCCGAGCGCCTGAGCTACGACTGGGTCAAGAAGCACTACGGCCACGAGTTCCTGTTCATCACCGATTACTCTGCCGAGAAGCGTGCCTTCTACCACATGCGCGACGAGAACGGCGTGCCCCAGGGCTACGACCTGATCTGGCGCGGCGTGGAGATCACCACCGGTGCCCAGCGTGAGCACCGCTACGAGGTGCTGAAGAAGCAGGCTGAGGAAAAGGGTCTGGCCGATGATGTCAAGTTCTATCTGGAATTCTTCCAGTACGGCTGCCCGCCCCACGGCGGCTTCGGTCTGGGCATCGACCGCCTGACCATGCTGCTGTGCGGCCTGAGCATCAAGGATGCTGAGTTCCTGTTCCGTGGCCCCAACCGTTTGACCCCGTAATTGTAAAAATGTTTGTAAAGGCTCCTGTGCTGCTGGCATGGGAGCCTTTTTGATAAGAGAACTCCTTCCGTCATCGCTGCGCGATGCCACCTCCCTCAAGGAGGGAGGCTTTGGCAGTACGGCAAAGCTTTTCTCCTTGCCAATGGCTCCCTCCCCGAGGGAGCTGGCAAACCCGCAGGGTTTGACTGAAGGAGTTTCCACACGAAAGAGGTTTCAGAAAGGCTGTCCTATGTCGCTTCCATATAAGGGAAAATTGATCCCGCGTGCAAAAGAACTTCGCAAAAATGCAACGCGGCAGGAGAAAAAATTATGGTATGGATTTTTGAACAGCTATCCGGTTCGCTTTCAAAGACAAAAATCCATTGACAGTTTTGTGGCGGATTTCTATTGTCATGAAGCAAAACTGGTTGTTGAATTGGACGGTTCACAGCATTATGAAGAAGCCGGAATTGCACGGGACAAAGAACGAAGCGCTATTCTTGAAAAGTATGGACTCAAAGTAATTCGGTTTTCCAATTTGGAAGTTGACCGTAATTTTCAAGGGGTTTGCACTACAATCGATTTAGCAGTAAAAGCGCGGACAAAAGCATAATAAAAGAACTCCCCTCATACGATTACAACAAGCGGACCGGCACAAGTCCGGTGCACAGCGCAAACGGGAAGGGGAGACACAGCTTTGGCAAATCAGGAACAGAATGGCATCTGCCGCGAGATCGGCGCACGCACCGGCGGAGATATCTACATCGGTGTGGTGGGCCCGGTGCGCAGCGGCAAATCCACCTTTATCAAGCGGTTTATGGAGCAGCTGGTGCTGCCGGCCATCGGCCCGGCGGCTGCGCGGGAACGTGCCCGGGACGAGCTGCCCCAGTCGGCGGCGGGGCGCACCATCATGACCACCGAGCCGAAGTTCATCCCGGAAACAGCCGTGCCACTGCAGCTGGAAGGCGGCGGCGAGTGCCGGGTGCGGCTCATCGACTGCGTGGGCTACATGGTGGAAGGGGCCATGGGCCACGAGGAGGACGCAAAGCCCCGCATGGTAAAAAGTCCGTGGTTCGACCACGAGGTGCCCTTCGACCTTGCCGCCGAGACCGGCACCCGCAAGGTCATCTGCGAGCACTCCACCATCGGCATCGTGGTCACCACCGACGGCACAGTCAGCGACATTCCGCGTGCAGGCTATGCAGCCACAGAAAAACGCATCATCGAAGAATTGGACGCGCTGGGCAAACCCTACATCATTCTGCTCAACAGCACCCACCCGGATGCCCCGGAGACCAGACAGCTGGCCGAGGGCATGGCACGGGATTATGACCACACTGTTCTGCCGGTGAGCTGCGTCGATTTGGATGCCGCGGCGCTGGGGAATATCCTGCGGCAGGTGCTGTACGAGTTCCCGGTGCAGGAGCTGGATTTTGCCTTGCCGCGCTGGGTGACTATGCTGGAAAACGGCCACTGGCTGCAGACGCAGGTGTATGACGCGGCCATGCAGCTGGCCGGGAAGGTCGCCCGCATGAAGGATGTGCCTGCTGGAAACGACGCACCTGCGCTGGAATGCGACGCGGTGCAGCGGTCAGCCATCAGCGGCATCGATCTTGCAAACGGCATCGTGCGCATCACGGTGGAGCTGAAACCGGAAATTTTCTATCAGGTGCTCAGCGAACAGACCGGCCTTGCCATTGGCGACGAAGCGGGCCTGATGCCCTGCATCATGGAACTGGCCCGGGCCAAACGCGAGTACGAAAAGGTGCGCAGCGCCCTCGAGCAGGTAGAGGCCACCGGCTACGGCATCGTGATGCCCTCGGTGAGCGAGCTGCGGCTGGAGCAGCCCGAGATCGTGAAGCAGGGCTCCAGCTACGGCGTCCGGCTGGAAGCCAGCGCACCATCTATCCAGATGATGAAAGCCACCATCCACACCGAGCTCAGCCCCATCGTGGGCACCGAGAAACAGAGCGAAGACCTTGCCCACAGCCTGCTGCAGGGCTTTGCGGACGACCCGGAAAAGCTCTGGGAATCGAACATTTTCGGCAAAAGCCTGCACGAGCTGGTAAACGAAGGATTGCAGAACAAGCTGCTGCACATGCCGCAGGAGGCCCGCACCCGCCTGCAGGAAACGCTGGAGCGGGTCATCAACGAGGGCTGCACCGGGCTCATCTGCATTCTGATTTAAAATGGCCGCCGCGTGCGCTTTGGCCATTCTCATCGGAAATCTATTTTATTATATTTGCGGTTTGGGCGCGTCTGCGGACGCTTCCAAACCGCTTTTTTCA
>ENA-UOJT01000816-UOJT01000816.1-human-gut-metagenome-genome-assembly--contig:-C15-NODE-816-length-21917-cov-9.034992_pt1 | contig 21917 bp, 10 predicted proteins | sample MGYA00242357_ERZ723904 | MGnify/ENA metagenome assembly ERZ723904 | reverse complement strand
ATTCAAGAATTCGGGATACACTTATAAGATCGTGGATAATCAGATCGTAGTATCTGCGACGAAAGAAGCGACAAAAGACGTACAGACAACTCAGCAACAAAAGCAGAGAAAAGTTTCGGGAGTTGTAAAAGATGCAATGGGTGAAGCCATCATTGGAGCATCAGTAGTAGAAAAAGGAGCTCCTTCTAATGGTACTATAACAGATATTAACGGACAATTCAGTCTGACAGTAGGCGGCAACGAATTACAAATTACCTATATCGGTTATATGCCTGAAACAGTATCGTTGAAACCAGGTGTTACTTCTTACAATGTTACCATGAAAGAAGATACAAAGACCCTTGACGAGGTAGTTGTAGTAGGTTACGGCGTACAGAAAAAAGCAAATTTAACAGGTGCAGTATCATCCATTAATGCTGAAGCACTGGAATCTCGTTCTGTATCAAGTGTTTCTGCAGCAATGGCTGGAACAATGCCGGGTGTAACAGCTATCCAATCTTCCGGTGCTCCGGGATTACAAACCGGAACAATTACCGTACGTGGTAAAAACTCGGTGAATGCGGCCAATCCGTTAGTCATCGTAGACGGTGTACCGGGTAGTATGAATACCATTGACCCACAGGATATCGAAAGTTTGACAGTATTGAAAGATGCTGCTTCTGCCGCAATCTACGGTGTACAGGCTGCCAACGGTGTAATCTTGATTACAACTAAAAAAGGTAAGAAAGGACAAGATGCCAAAGTATCCTATTCGGGTAGTGTAGCATGGGCAACTCCTACAACAAAACTAAACTTCCTTGGTTCGGCAGACTATGCTATGCTGTACAATGAAGCTGTAAAAAATGAAAATCCCAATGCCGCCCTTCCGTATAGCGATGAAGATATCGAGCTTTTCCGGAATGGAACTGATCCAATCGGACACCCCAATACAGACTGGTATAAAGAGACATTTAAAAATTTTGCATTTGAACAACAACACAATTTCTCAATCAATGGTGGTTCTGAAAAAACAAATTACAGTGCATCGGTTGGTTATCTCTATCAAGGTGGTTTAACAAACGAAAATGATTATAATCGTTTCACCGGTCGTATCAACGTTGAATCAGAAATCAGCAAATGGTTTTCTGCCGGACTGAATGTATCCGGATATAGAGGAACACGTGAGGATGGAGCTGTCGGATTTGCTACACTGATGAGTGAAGTGACCCGTAACAGCCCGACACTACCGGTTTACAATGAAGATGGTACATTTAATTATAGCGGAAAAGCCAATCCGGTAGCAGAATTAGGAAGAACCGGTTTTTATCGTCAGATGGACCAGCAGTTGAATGCTATCCTACATGCAACCGTACACATCTTACCGGAATTGAGCGTTAAGGGATTATTCTCTGTACGTAATGATATTCGTAACATCGATTACTTCAAGAAACATTATTCATATGGTACCGGATCAAATATTTCTGATTCTGGTTTGAGAGAAGGATACGATAAATATTATATCTGGAACGAATATACATCTCAGTTGTTGGTGAACTATAACAAAACGTTCAAGCAACATACTATCGGTGCATTGTTTGGCTTTGAGCAGTGGGAGCAACTTTATAAATATACAGAAGCCACACGTAAGGGTGGTGGTAGCGATGAACTAACAGAGTCATTGAATACACTGGATAAATCATCTCAAACCAATTCTGACGGTGGCACGGAGTTAGCCCGTCGTTCATACTTTGGCCGTATCCAATACGATTACGCTGACAAATATTTATTTGAAGCGAATCTGCGTGCAGATGCTTCTTCACGTTTCCCGAAAGATAATCGTTGGGGTGTATTCCCTGCATTCTCTGCCGGATGGAGAATCTCAGAGGAAAACTTTATTAAAGACAATCTGAACTGGATGAGTAACTTGAAGTTACGTTTAGGTTGGGGTCGTACCGGTAACGAAGAATTGAGCGATATCTACCCTGCAGTAGCGACTTATGCTTATGGTTCTTATATGTTTGGTAATACATTGAACACAACCGCCTATGAAGCGAGATATGTAAACAGTGCACTTCAGTGGGCCACAGTTACTAATTACGAAGTTGGATTAGACGCAGGATTCTTAGATAATAAACTTGGATTTGAACTGTCTGTATACAAGAAAAAAACAGATGACATGCTATTGAAACTTCCGGTACAGGGTATTTTAGGTATGTCAGCACCGGTTCAGAATGCAGGTAGTGTAGAAAATACAGGTTTCGATTTGAACATTTTCCACAATAACCGTATCAATAAAGATTTCAGCTATGCTGTAAATTTAAATCTGGCTTATGTAAAAAACCGTATCACAAACCTTGAGGGTACTGAAGGAGAAGATCCTGACAACAATAAATTATGGCGTTTAGAAGGTTATCCCATCGGTTCATTCTATGGTTACAAAGCAATCGGTTATTTCAATACTGAAGAGGAACTGGCCAACGAACCGAAACGTACAGGAACAGAAAAATTGGGTGATATCAAATATGCTGATTTGAATGGTGATGGTAAAATTGATGCTGCGAATGACCGTACAGTGATCGGTCAAAACTTCCCGAGCTGGACAGGTGGTTTAAGCATTAACCTGTATTGGAAAGACTTCGACTTCTCTGCTCTGTTCCAAGGTGCATTCGATGTCGATAAATACTGTGAAGCCGAATCTTCATACGCATTCTATAATGGTGGTAAAGTGCTGAAAAAACACTTAGATCGATGGACTCCGGAAAATCATAATGCCAGCTATCCTCGTATCACAAAAGATTCACAAACTAACTTCGTAACTTCTTCTTTCTGGTTGGAAGACGCGTCTTATGTACGTTTGAAGAATGTGTCATTAGGCTACAATCTGCCTAAGAGTTGGCTGAACAGAATTGGCGTTAGCAGAATCAAAGTCTATGTAGCTGGTGAAAACTTACTGACATTCTGTGGTCTTGAAGACATTGACCCGGAAGAATCAAGTACACGCGGATGGTCATATACCAACGTGAAGAAAGTTTCATTAGGCCTAAAAGTTTCATTCTAAATCCCTCAATACTATAAAAATATGAAAAAGAATTACTTATATATATTTGCAACAGCCCTTATAGTAGGGTTCAGCTCTTGTAGCGACTTTCTGGATCGCTATCCTCAGGAAGAGCTTTCTGATGGTAGCTTCTGGAAAACGCCGGATGACGCAAACAAAGTAGTCTCAGACCTCTATGGCTATCTGTCTACATGGGATCAAGACAACGACATTAATTCAGACAATGCCACAATGGGTATCAAATGGGCTGCAGGTAATATTTCCAAAGGAATTTATGACCCGGCAGACCAAGGTTGGAGCGGTGATTATGCAAATGTCCGTCAGTGTAACTTGATTCTTTCAAAAATAGACGAGATTCCTGATTATCCTGAAGCAGATAAAACCAAAGCACTCGGACAGGTATATTTCTTCAGAGCGTATATTTACTTTAATCTGATCCGTTCATTCGGAGACGTTCCATACATTGATAAACCTCTGGACTTAAAAGACATGGAAGGAATCACACGTATGCCAAGAGCAGAAGTATATGAGAAAGTCATGGCTGATTTTGACAGAGCAATTGCTGCCCTTCCAACAGAATGGCCTGCTTCTGACTATGGACGAATTACTAAAGGAGCCGCTATGGCAATGAAAGCAAGAGCTGCTTTATACTACGGAAATTGGGATGTAGCTGCCAAAGAAGCCAAAAATGTAATGGATTTAGGCTTGTATGAACTTTATGATAAAGACAATACAGGCAAATATGCTGAACTTTTCTGGGAAAAAGCCGATGGTTGTGACGAATTCATACTTGTTACCCAATTTAACTACCCGGACAAAACTCACTACCTGATGGGGTGGGAATGTTTCCCTACAAAAGGTTGGGGTGGCATGAACCCCACTCAAAGTCTGGTGGACGCATTCGAAGATAGTGAAGGCGCTCCGATCAGTAAATCTAAAATATACGATTCAACAGATCCATTCAAAAACCGTGACCCACGTTTGGAGGTAGACATTTTGCACGATGGTGAGGAAATGTATGGCGTAACAATAAAAGTCGCTCCTTTGGCTTCAAGCGGTAGCACAGGCATCAACCAACATAATGATGCTACAGAAACCGGATATTATGGCCAGAAATGGCTGGACCCAAGTTTAGATCCTCAGTCTGATGGCTGGAACATGGGTAAGGACTGGGTACATATCCGTTATGCTGAAGTACTCTTAACTTATGCTGAAGCCATGAATGAACTTAAGGGATTGGATCCGGCTGCATTTGATGCCGTCAATCAGGTAAGACGTCGTGTAGGTATGCCTGAACTTCAGAATACGGATGCCAGCAAGCCTACTTATTGTGCTACTCAGGATGATCTCCGTCAACGTATCCGTAACGAATGGCGTGTAGAATTTTGTCTGGAAGGCGGAAAACGTATGTGGGATATCCGTCGTTGGGGAATTGCCAAAGACGTATTGAATGCACCATTCGAAGGATTGAAATATAAGATTGTAGACAACCCGAATGATCCCGACAAAAAAGTAGATGGTGGAAAAATGTGTATCCTTTATCAGGGAGAACCGATTAAGTTGGTAGGAAGCAGATACTCGGACAATAACTATTTGTTCCCTGTACCGCAAAGCGAAATTGACTTGAATCCTGCTCTGACACAGAATCCGGGTTATTAATAATAGTGTTTAGACAATGGGGGCATTCCAATCAGGGAGTGCCCTCATTTCTCTTATTATCTTGCATCTATACTTATGAAGCGGTTACCATACCTACTTTTTTTACTACTTTTCATTACCTATTTCCTTTGTTACCAAGGGGTACTTTCACATGTGATTTATTATCACGAACAACACCATTTGTTCCTGTTCTCTAAAGAATACTTCTTCAAACAAATTCATACGGAAGGGTTGATCGCATATCTGAATGATTTCGTCGTTCAATTCTTTTATATACCCATATTGGGAAGTGCAATATTATCCGGGATATTGGCGGGAATATATCTGTTGACGCACTATTCTTTCAAAAAAATAACAGGACAAACAGACCTGTTACAATTATCCTTGTTTCCCTCTATATGTCTTTTCATTTATACAATGCCTGTAGATCATTCATTAACACCTGTCGTGGGAGTTTTCTTGGGGCTTTTGTTACTTGCCGGAATTAATCTCTTCATAACCAAACAATGGAAATGTTTCATCCGCATTCCATGGATTAATGTTCATGGAAATAAAAAGAATATGGCAATTTCCACAATTTTTATAATCATATATGCCATTGCCGCATGTTATATATTCGTACAATCATATAATATGCCGGAACGCATCATGTTGATGGCTGAGAAAAGCGTAAAAGAGAGAAATTGGGAAAACACATTGACACAAACAGAAAAATATATAAATTCAGGGAGAACCAATCAACTGATCTCCTATTTTCACAACCTGGCTTTATATCACACAGGAAAGCTACCTTACCACCTATTTGATTATCCACAAAAATTAGGAGTCAAAAGTCTGTACTTCCCATGGAATAGTGACAGCCGTGAAAGCGAATATGGACATTTCATTTATGAAGACCTGGGATATATCAACGAGGCACAACGGTGGGAGTTCGAATCGATGGTTGTCTGGGGAGAGACCGCTCCGCACCTGATTAACCTGGCACGGTATAACATAGCCAATAAACGTCCCAAAGTGGCACAGAGGTTTATCAACCTGCTTAAACAATCTCTTTTCTACAAGAAAGAGGCCGAAGCATTGGAGAAATGGCTACCGACAGGAAATGTTCCCGGGTTGAAAGTATCACCCGGCAAGACCTCCAACACACCTGTACGATTCGCGAATGTTATAAATATAGGACCGGAACTGCAATATCTGTGCGAACAAGACTCAACAAACCGGATGGCTTTCGAATATCTGATGGGTAACTTACTGTTGAGCAACAATGTCATACGTTTTGTGAATAACCTGAAGTTCATACATAATTTCGATTACCCTCAAATGCCACCCGCTTACGAAGAGGCACTCTATATCTATAAATTAGGAGTAGGCGAAGAAACTTTTTCAAAATCAGGTTTCACTGTAAGCGAACAAACCGAAAAACGATTCCAACAATATTATGGTTTATATAAAAACAGAGAAATGCAGAGACTGAAATCGGAGTTTGGAAACACCTATTGGTACTATCTGAACTTCATCAGTCCCTATGGAGATAAAATCATTAAGAATTAATCTGCACTGATATGAAAACTACCTATATTCTTTTTATGATGGCTCTTGCCTGGATACTACAAGCCTGCACAGAGCAATGTCAAAGGCCGGACTTATATACAGATAGTATTCCCTGTATATACCCGGATTATACAGGAGTCACCTTCCCGGTTAATATTGCTCCGCCAAATTTCATTATCAAGGAAGAAGCTGATGTTTTTCAAACAGAAATTGGTGTAGAAAAAGTGACAGATATTCTATATACCAGCAAGCAACCGGAAGTGATTATCCCATCCAAAGCCTGGAAAAAACTTCTCCAAAAGGCAGCCGGAAAGGAAATCTTTATTCGAATCACCCTCCTGAAAGATGGAAAATGGACACGCTTCGCAGATATTACAGATACCGTTTCTAATGAAATGATAGATCCATACCTCGCCTACCGGCTACTCTACCCGGGATATGAACTCTGGAACGAGATGGGAATCTATCAACGAAACCTGACTAATTATGAGGAAACTCCCATAGCGGAGAATAAAGCATTTGAAAAACAATGCATAAATTGCCATACGTTCAACCGGAACTCGCCCGAAACCATGATGATACATGTACGTGGAAAATCGGGAGGAACACTGATATCAAAGAATGGAAAAGTAGAAAAAGTTAATACAAAACCGGAAGGGGCCAAGAATGGGGGAACCTATGCGGCCTGGCATCCTTCAGGAAGATATATCGCATTCTCTATGAATGAGATACAACAGTTCTTCCATTCATCGGGACAAAAACCCATCGAGGTGTCAGACCTGGCCGCCGACTTGATGGTATATGACACGCAAAAGAAAACGTTCCTCACGGACTCCCTGATTTATGGGGATAAATACATGGAGACATTTCCGAACTGGACACCGGACGGGAAGATGCTGTACTTCTGCCGTGGAAACGCTTACAAAGAAAAGATGCCGCTGGACAGTATTCATTATGACCTATGCCGGATTGGATTCGACCCCGAATCAGGTAAGTTCGGGAGCTTGGAATGTGTATATAAAGCTTCGGAACAGGGGAAGAGCGTGTCTTTTCCAAGAGTTTCTCCGGATGGCAGATACCTGATGTTCACTCTATCTGATTATGGTAACTTTTCTATCTGGCATCCGGAAAGCGAGCTTTGCCTTTTAACGATAGATACCGGAGAGATACGGCTTTTAAACGAAGTAAACAGTGATGACGTGGAAAGTTTCCATACCTGGTCGTCATCCGGAAAGTGGTTCGTATTCAGCAGCAAACGACTGGACGGACTTTGGGCACGACCATTCTTCGCCAGTTTCAATCCGGAAACAGGAAAAGCGGGAAAACCGTTTTTATTGCCGCAGAAAGATCCGCGTTTCTATGATACGTTTACTAAAACGTATAATTTACCGGAGCTGATTAAAGAACCGGTGCGTAACGGAAATGAACTGATAAAAGCTATACATTAATTTAACACACTTTACCCCGAAAGAGAGGGCTTTCCATTTTGCAGTAAGCCCTCTTTTTTAGAACTTTGCGACATCACTCAATAAACATTTAATTCAAAGAAAACACATGAAAAACATTTTCCTTACCTTAAGTTTGGCTATCGGATTGCTTTTACCTTGCAATCTGTATGCTCAAAGCCAGTATCCGTTCCAAAACACGACATTATCTACCGAAGAAAGAGTAAATGACCTTATCGGACGTATGACCCTTGAAGAGAAAATAGATTTGCTTGCCGGATACAACGATTTCTATCTGCACCCGTGCGAACGATTGGGAATACCGGCATTCAAACTGGCTGACGGTCCGTTGGGCGTTGCCTCCTGGGGATTGTTCGGACGTGCTACCGCATTTCCATCGGCACTTTCTCTGGCTGCCTCATGGAACAAAAATCTAGCAGAAAAGACAGGAGCCATGTATGCCCAGGAATGGCGTGCGAGAGGTATTCATTTTCTTTTAGCTCCGGGAGTAAACAACTACAGGGCTTCCAAAGGAGCCCGTAATTTCGAGTATTTCGGCGAAGATCCCTATCTGACATCCGAAATGGTAGTCCCTTTTATTAAAGCGGTACAAGACGGAGGAGTAATCGCCACCATAAAACACTTCGCAGCCAACGATCAGGAGTTTGACCGCTATACAGTCAGTACGGAAGTATCCGAACGCGCGCTGCAGGAAATTTACCTTCCACCTTTTAAAGCTGCCGTACAAAAGGCAGGTGTCAAAGCCGTCATGACAGGTTATAACCTGGTAAATGGAGTATATTGCACTGAAAACAAACATCTGATCGATATTTTAAAGAAGGACTGGGGTTTCAAAGGCATGTTGATGTCAGACTGGGCTTGTACCTACTCTGCCGAAAATGCTGCAAACTACGGTTTGGATCTTGAAATGGGCAGCAACGACTGGTTCACCCGCAAAGAACTTCTCCCACTTATTAAAGAAGGAAAGGTTACAGAGGAAGTGATCAACGATAAAGTACGCCGTATTTACGGAGCCTGCATCTCAATGGGATTTTTTGATCGGCCTCAGCAAGACACCCATATCCCGACTTTCAACCCACAAGCCAATCAAATGGCATTGAATGCCGCCTGTGAAGGTATCATCCTGTTAAAGAACGAACAAAACACATTACCCATCCGCCAACCTAAAGTAATTGCCGTGATCGGTCCTACAGCCAATCCGGCGATTGTTTCGGACAGAATATACAATGTCAACAGCATTGTGTATGGCGGAGGTGGAAGTTCTAAAGTTCACCCCTGGTATGTCGTTTCAGCATTAGAGGGTATCTGCCAAGAATTTCCGGCAGCAACAGTATATTACACCGAAGGAATATCCAACCAGTTCAACCCCCGGTTGTTCCGTAACAGTAAGTTCCGTACCAAAGATGGCAAACCCGGACTGGAAGCCAGTTATTATGCATTGTCATCTGACAGTTCTGCTATGCTCTCCGACAAAATGATCCAGCAACAGGCAGTAGCTGCCGGAAGAACAGTAAACAGCAATCAACCGGGCAACACAGCATCCGGAAACGGTAAAGATGAAAACGGACTGATCATTCGCCGTATCGACCGCACAGTAAATTACGAATGGTGGGGATACCCTTTCAACGAGAGCAAATTGGGAAGTGACTACCGGATATGTTGGGAAGGATACGTGGATGCCGAGAAGACAGACAGCCTCCGGTTCTTTGTCGATGCACAGGGAGCGTATCGCCTGTGGATAGACGGAACATTGGCATTGGACGCTTCCCGGTCTCAATCGTTCGACGTACGCAATATTGCCGTTTCAGTACGGAAAGGAGATACCAAACACGTTCAACTGGAATTCTGTAACCAACGCAGCACCCCGGCAGAGATCCGGATGGGATATGCTTATCAAAGCGACATTGACTTTTCTGAAGCAAAGCGACTGGCCGAGAAAGCCGATCTCGTGGTGTTCTGTGCCGGATTGGACGGAAGCATCGAACTGGAAGGGCGCGACCGACCGTTCGATTTGCCTTATGGACAAGACCTGCTAATCGAGGAATTGATTAAAGTAAACCCCAAACTGATAGTAGCCATTCATGCCGGAGGCGGAGTGAACATGACCCGGTGGATCAATCAGGTACCCGCTGTAGTACATGCCCTCTATCCCGGGCAGGAGGGTGGACACGCATTAGCTCACATTCTTTCGGGCAAAGTAAATCCGTCAGCCAAACTCCCGTTCACAATCGAAAAAAAATGGGAAGATTCGCCGGCATACGGCCACTATGATGAAACCCGAAAAGAAAAGAAAGTATATTATACAGAAGGAATCTTCACCGGTTACCGGGGATACGACGAAAAAGGTATCGAACCTCTTTTCCCATTTGGATTCGGACTCTCGTATACCACTTTTGATTATACGGACCTCAATATCCGTATTACAGATAAAAAACAGAAGAAAGTCACAGTTTCGTTTACCATAACCAATACCGGGCAGCAAGACGGATACGAAATTGCCCAACTTTATGTACATGATATACAGTCTAAAGAGCCCCGTCCACAGAAAGAATTAAAAGGCTTTGACAAGGTATATCTGAAGGCAGGAGAAAGCAAACAGGTAGAGATCGAACTGGATGAAGACGCATTCCGGTATTTCAATGCCCGACAAAACCGTTGGGTATTTGAGAAAGGAGAGTTTGAAATCCTGGTAGGTGCCTCTTCCAGAGACATCAAACTGACAGGAAAGATCAAGATATAATCTTTATCGGTTGACGGGGAAAAGCGATAACCGGCTTTCCCCGTCAGCCTGATCTCTTCTATCCTTTTTTCACCTTCTTATATTCTCTGGGAGACATACCCATTATCTGGCTAAACAGCCGTGAAAAGTAATAAGCATCTTCAATACCTACCCGATAGCATACCTGATTCACTTTCATATCCGTAAAATCGAGAAACTGACAGGCTTTCTGAATCTTGATCTGATTGAAATAACTCAATGGTGCATAGCCCGTACGTTTCAAAAATAAATTAGAGAAGTACGAAGGCGAATATCCTGTATAATCTGCCAACTCAGCTAAAGTCAGCTTCTTACCCAAATTCTCCTTCATATAATGAATGGCTGCACTAACGGGATCCTCCTCACCCATCAGGCGGTGTTCTGAAAAAGCCTCCCGATACTCCCTGAGATAACGTAAGGAACCCAGATAATGATGAAATACAGAACTGGCATACGAAAGATTCTCCAGACTGTACCCCATTTTCAGTACCCGAAATATTTCCTCAAACAATTCTGTCCGGTAACTGATTCGCGAATGCATTCCCGGCTTTATTTCCGTGAGCCGGCAAGTTCGGTGCGTACAATAGAGTGAAGCCAGTGTTCCCCCGAAGTGAATCCAATAAATTGTCCATGGTTCTTTTTCATCGGCGCCATAGGCATGAGGGAGTCCTGCCGGAAGTATGAAGTATTGATTGGGAGCTACCGGGTGCTTCTGCCCATCCAGGCTGAACCACCCCCTACCCTCCGTACAATAGATAAATACATATTGGTCAATCGGAGCATCCCGTTCCCGAAAATGATTATAAGCCTTTGGATAATAGCCTATATCGGTAATATACAGTACAGAGGTCGCAGGCTCTGTCTTCATACGTTGTACAATGGCCGGAGGCAATACCAATGCCTGTTCGCCGAGAAAACCGTCTTTTTGTTTTGCCATACTAACAGATTCATAGATTCACGTCACAAATATACATATAAAAAAGAAAGATAGTCCATCTTTTTAGCTGGTTTCTCTATTTATTTTCACCTCCAAACCCGCTTACTTTGCATTAATCATTTAAACCATTTAATAACATGAAACAGACACAAGGCTATTTACTACTAATCTGCATCGTCTCAGCTATGGGCGGGCTGTTGTTCGGCTATGATTGGGTTGTCATCGGTGGAGCTAAAATCTTCTACGAACCTTTCTTCGGAATTGAAAATTCAGCAGTTCTACGCGGCTGGGCCATGAGCAGCGCATTGATAGGCTGCCTGGTAGGGGCTTTGCTATCGGGTGTCTGGAGTGACAAGTACGGACGTAAAAAGATGCTCATCATAGCCTCCTTCCTGTTTGCGCTTTCAGCTTTAGGTACGGGAATAGTCGATAGTTTTTCCTATTTTATCTTCTATCGCATTGTAGGAGGACTGGGTATCGGCATCGCATCCAACGTTTCACCCGTTTATATCGCAGAAGTTTCCCCTGCCCATGTACGCGGTAAATTCGTATCACTCAACCAGCTTACCATCGTATTAGGCATTTTACTGGCGCAACTGGCAAACTGGCAGATAGGAGAATACTATACACACGGTTCCGACGTACTGAGTGACACCAGTATAGAGTGGGCCTGGCGATGGATGTTCTGGGCAGAACTGATTCCGGCAGGAATCTTCTTTCTATTATCATTCGTCATCCCTGAAAGCCCCCGCTGGCTGGCTACTGTCCATCAACAGGAGAAAGCACGGAAAACACTGATGCGCATCGGAGGAGAAACCTATGCCCGGCAAACCCTGGAAGAACTGACACAAGTAACCCGGGGGCAAGACGGAAAACAAGATTACGAATGGAAAGCTGTCTTTCGCCCGGAAATGCGCAAAGTGCTGATCATCGGCATCGTCCTGGCTATATTCCAACAATGGTGTGGCATCAATGTAATCTTCAATTATGCACATGAAATCTTTTCATCGGCCGGTTATGCCGTTTCCGATGTGTTGATGAACATTGTAGTGACCGGAATCACCAATGTGATATTTACCTTCGTAGCCATCTATACAGTGGATAAATGGGGACGTCGCACCCTGATGCTTATCGGTTCTGCCGGATTGGCACTGATTTACCTGACACTGGGAACTTGCTACTTTCTGGATGTAAGCGGTCTGCCCATGCTCCTGCTGGTAGTGCTTGCCATTGCCTGCTATGCCATGTCACTCGCTCCGGTAGTCTGGGTGGTTTTATCCGAAATTTTCCCCGTGAAAATACGAGGTATGGCCATGGCCCTCTCCACCTTCTTCCTTTGGGTAGCTTGCTTTGTACTGACCTATACCTTCCCCGTTTTGAATGAAAGTATAGGTGCCGAAGGTACTTTCTGGCTGTATGGTGGCATCTGTCTGGCCGGATTCCTGTTCATACGCCGGAAGCTGCCAGAAACCAAAGGGAAAACACTGGAAGAAATAGAAAAAGAATTAATCAAATAATCCATAAAATAAGATGAAAGAGAATGTAAAAGTATGGGAGGAGGACATCCTGCTCCCTACCTATGGCATCGGACGTCCCGAAAAGAACCCGATGTTTCTGGAAAAGCGTGTCTATCAAGGCAGCAGCGGAGTAGTATACCCGTATCCGGTCATCGAGAAGATTGAAGACACTTGTGAAGAGAAAAGCTATCATGCCGTATGGTTGGAAAATGAATACCTCAAAGTCATGATTCTGCCCGAATTAGGAGGACGCATCCAGATGGCTTTCGATAAAATAAAGCAACGGCATTTTATTTATTACAACCACGTGATAAAACCGGCTTTGGTAGGACTGACCGGTCCCTGGATTTCAGGGGGCATTGAGTTCAACTGGCCTCAACACCACCGCCCCAGCACATTCCTGCCGGTAGATTACAGCATTGAACAATGCAAAGACGGAAGTGTCATTGTATGGGTAAGCGAACGGGAACGGATGTTCGGCCAGAAAGGAACAGCCGGATTCACACTCCACCCCGGCCGGGCTGTACTCGAGATACAGGGAAAAGTTTCTAACCCGACTCCTCTGCCACAGACTTTCCTGTGGTGGGCCAATCCGGCAGTAGCAGTCAACGCAGACTATCAGTCTGTATTCCCCTCGGATGTTAACGCCGTATTCGACCATGGAAAGCGGGATGTATCCCGTTATCCCATCGCTACCGGAACCTACTACAAGATGGACTATTCCGCCGGAGTGGATATTTCAAGATATAAAAACATCCCTGTACCGACTTCCTACATGGCAATCCGGTCCGAATACAACTTTGTGGGCGGATACGAAAACGACACCCAGGCAGGTGTTCTGCATGTTGCCAATCATCACATATCTCCCGGAAAGAAACAATGGACGTGGGGAAACGGAGATTTCGGACAAGCATGGGACCGCAATCTGACGGATGCCGACGGACCGTATATAGAGCTGATGACAGGAGTCTATACAGACAATCAACCGGATTTCAGCTGGCTGCAACCCTATGAAGAGAAGACTTTTACACAATACTTCATGCCCTACCGGGAACTGGGAGTTGTGAAAAACGCCTCCTCGGAACTCCTGATGAATCTGGAGCCCGAAGGAACAGAGAGCAGGTTAAAGCTCTTCGCTACCTCTGCCCAACAGGGATTACACATCGTAGTCCGGAAAGCAGGAAACATCTGTTTTGAACAAACCTGCGACCTCTCTCCGGAACAAGTGTTCGACAGACTGGTCCCCGTCAACGACCTTAGTGAAACAGAAGTCATCATCTACGGTACCAACGGACGGGAGAAGCTCAGTTGGAGGGCTGAACCGGAAACTATCAAAGAGGTTCCGGAAGCAGCCCGACCCGCCCTCGCACCGGAAGAAATTAAAACAAATGAGGAACTCTACCTGACCGGACTGCATCTGGAACAATACCGACATGCAACTTATTGTCCGACCGATTATTATTTGGAAGCACTCCGCCGTGACAATGAAGACGCCCGTTGTAACAATGCCATGGGACTGTGGCTTATACGCAAAGGACAGTTCGCGCAAGCAGAGCCCTACCTGCGGAAAGCGATTTCCCGACTGACCGAGAAGAATCCTAATCCGTATGATGGTGAAGCTTTCTACAACCTTGGGCTTGCGCTGAAATTCCAGGGAAAAAACGATGAAGCATACAATTCATTCTATAAATCGTGCTGGAACGCGGCATGGCAGGATGCAGGCTATTATTCACTGGCTCAAATCTCCGTTTCACGCGGCAACTGGGAAGAAGCTCTCGGAGAAATTGAAAAATCCTTATTACGCAATTGGCACAACCTGCGCGGTCGCCATCTGAAAGCAATGATCCTCCGCCATCTTGAACGTCCGGAGGAAGCTCTTGCCTGGATAGAAGACTCCCTAAAAATCGACACATTCAACTTTGGCTGCCTGTTCGAAAAATATCTGATAACCCGGGAAGAAACCGTACTGTCCCAACTCCGACACCTGATAAAACGCGGCGCACCCGACTACGAGGCATTAGTGCTCGACTATACCTCTGCAGGACGATTTGAAGAAGCACTGGCCGTTGCCGAGTCGGCTATCGGCCAACCCATCGGCGAACAGACTCTGCTGCACTATTACAAGAGTTGGTGCCTGATTCGTTTAGGAGAAACAGACAAGGCGCGAACAGCCATCAGGCTTGCTGAAAAAGAACCGGCCGACTACTGCTTTCCCAATGCCCTGGAAGCGATAGAAGCTCTTCAGTGTGTGGCTGACTTTATGGGAGAAGCCCCGAAAGCCCTCTATTATTTGGGAAATCTTTGGTATGACAAACGCCAGTATACCCCTGCCATCGCAGCTTGGGAACGTTCTTCGCGTGAGGACGAAACATTTCCTACCGTATGGCGTAACCTGGCTCTGGCCTACTTCAACAAATTGAATCGCCCGGAAGAAGCCGTCCTCTTGCTGGAAAAAGCATTCCGCTTGGATCCGACCGACGCCCGCGTACTGATGGAACTCGATCAGCTGTATAAACGGCTGAACCGCCCGCACACAGAAAGAATGGCTTTTCTGGAACAATATATGGATATCGTAATAACTCGTGACGATTTATATCTGGAATATGTCACCCTGCTGAACCAGACCGGACAATACAGGGAAGCCATCCGCCGGATCGATCAGCGAAAATTCCATCCGTGGGAAGGCGGTGAGGGAAAAGTTCCCGCACAATATCAGATAGCCCGCCTGGAACTGGCAAAGGAACTGATCGCGCGTAAAGAATACGATGAGGCACTCATCCGGATAGAAGAGTGCTACGCATACCCACCACATCTGGGTGAAGGCAAACTCCCTGGAGCACAGGAGAATGACTTCAATTATTACAAAGCCTGCATCCTGCAACAACTGGGCAAACAGAAAGAGGCACACGACCTGTTCCTCAAAGCCAGCATGGGAGACAGCCAGCCAGCCGCTGCCATGTATTACAACGACCAAAAACCGGACAAGATCTTCTATCAAGGACTTGCATTCCGAAAACTGGGACAAGAGAAAGAGGCACGCAGCCGCTTCAACAAATTAATCACTTATGGAGAAGAACATCTCTTCGACATATTCCGGATGGATTATTTTGCCGTATCTTTACCCGACCTTCTGATCTGGGAAGACGATATGGATAAGAAGAACCGCATCCACTGTAACTATCTGATGGCTCTGGGACATCTGGGACTGGGGAATACGGCAAAAGCCGAACACTTCTTTGAAGTAGCCGCTTCGATGGATAACAATCATCAGGGGATACAGATTCACCGGAAATTAATGAATATATAAAAGAAATGAGGCCTCACCACAGATTACACAGATTAGTACAGAACATTTAATCTTACCAATCAAAAAGAAATAAACGATTAATCCGTAAAAATCCGTGTAATCTGTGGTGAATAAAACCATACAATCATGAAAAAACCAAATCAAAACACCCGACATCGAGCCATCCTGATCCTGACCGGATGCCTGCTCGCCATGGCCGTTATGGCACAATCGACAAAAAATGATGTCCTCGACCTGTCAGGTATGTGGCGCTTTCAGCTGGACCCGATGGGATTCGGCAAGACTCCCGGCTCCGAGCTCTATCTGGACAAACTCTCGGAAACCATCATGCTGCCCGGATCGACGGACCAGGGTGGCAAAGGAATCAAAAACACCGCACGTTATGTAGACCGCCTGAGTCGAAAATTCGAGTATCAGGGGGCTGCCTGGTACCAACGGGAAGTAGTGATCCCCGAGGACTGGTCCGACCGTGAGATTTACCTGAAACTGGAGCGTTGTCATTGGGAAACAACTGTCTACGTAGACGATAAGGAAGTAGGTGTCATGGAGCACCTGAGTACTCCAAACACATTCGTACTGACTCCGGTGCTCAGTCCCGGCATCCATACGCTGACCATCTGCGTAAACAATACACTCAAATATCCAATGGATCAGTGGAACCACGGAACTACCGAATATACACAAACCAACTGGAATGGAATAGTCGGTGACATTTCACTGTATGCCAAAGAAAAAGCGCACATCCGCCGGATTAATGTATATCCCGATGTGACAGCAAAAGAAGTGGAAATAGCAGTACAACCCGCCCCCCTGAAGCACGGGCAAACGGGAACGCTGGAGCTATGTATCCGGGAGAAAGGGGGCAAAGTGATAGTTCGCCAGAGCATGAGTGCAGACAGCCTGCAGGCACATGCCGGCATTCGGCAAACCCTTCCGATGGGTAAACAGGTGAAACTCTGGGATGAATTTACACCTTATTTATATGAGCTTGAGGCCAGCTGGAACGTAGATGGCAAGACAGACACCCAAACCCGGACTTTCGGCATGCGGAGTGTGGAACAAGGCAAGCATCACATCCGTCTGAACGGAAGAGACATTCACTTGCGCGGAGTGCTGGACTGCGCGGTTTTCCCTCTGACCGGCTATCCGTCGACAAACGTCGATGACTGGAAGCGTATCTTCAACACCATCAAGGAATATGGAATGAACCACGTACGTTTCCACTCCTGGTGTCCGCCGGAAGCCGCATTCGAAGCGGGCGACGAAACAGGCATGTACCTCCAGGCCGAACTCCCCATGTGGATCAAAGACGTGGGCAAATATCCTGCCCGACGCGATTTCTTCGAAAAAGAGATGTATGCCATTCTCGACGCTTATGGCAATCATCCCTCTTTCATCCTGATGTGTAACGGAAACGAAAATGAAGGTGATTTTGCCGTATTGGAAGATCTGGTGAAAAAAGCACAGGCTTATGACAACCGACGTCTTTACAGCGCCTCAACCGCCCGCACACACACTCCCTCGGATCAATATTATGTGTCGCACGTCACTTCGAAAGGATGGATCACCGTATACGAAGGGAAACCCTCGACTGACTGGGATCGTTGCAAGGAGTCGGATATCGATGTTCCGGTGATTGCCCACGAAACGGGACAGCGCTGCATGTACCCCAACTTCGAAGAAATAAAGAAATATACAGGCGTAGTCGAAGCACGCAACTTTGAAGTGTTTCGCGAACGACTTGCCAGAAACGGCATGTTGCATCAAGCCGATGATTTCTTCAAAGCAACTGGAGCACACACAGTGCTGCAATATAAAGAGGTGAACGAATCGTTGCTGCGCACTCGCAATTCCGGTGGGTTCCAATTATTGGGACTGGCCGATTTCCCGGGACAGGGCAGCGCTTTTGTCGGTATCCTCGATGCCTTTTGGGAAAGTAAAGGCATCGTATCCCCCGAAAAGTTCAGAGAATCGTGTGCCCCTACCGTGCTTCTGGCACGCCTGCCCCAACGCACTTTCAAGACCGGAGAGAATCTGAAAGCAAAGATGGAGATTTACCATTACGGCAAGAATGCCCTGAAAGACCGGAAACTGAACTGGACATTGACAGGAGAAGATGGAACCGTGTACCGTAAAGGAAGCCTGAAAGTAAAAGAAATACAACCCGCCACGGTAGATTCGCTTGGAATCATCGAATTATCTCTGAATGGTGTGGAGAGTGCCCGCAAGCTGACACTGAAGGCTGAATTGGGAAGTTGTCGCAATGAATGGGACGTATGGGTATACCCCGAACAGCCAAAAGTTGAAGAGACTAATTTTATCTACACCCGTACCTGGAATGACAAGACCAAACAGTGGCTCGACGAAGGAAAGAGCGTACTGTTGATCCCCGAAAAGTGCCAAGGACGCAAAGCACACTTCGCCAGCCACTTCTGGAATCCGATTATGTTCAACTGGAACCCGATGATCGTAGGTACACTGATCGATAACGAGCACCCTGCTTTCCGCGATTTCCCCACGGGAAGCTATGCTGACTGGCAATGGTGGGATATCCTTAACTATTCGACAGCTCTGGAACTGGACGAACTGAAAGAAATCACTCCACTGATACAAAGCATCGACTCTTATGAAACCAACCAAAAGCTGGGAATCTCGTTTGAGGCGAATGTAGGAAAAGGAAAATTGTTCGTGCTCTGCGCCGATCCTGAAAAGAAAATCGGTGAAAGGCTTGCCATGCAGCAGTTGCTCACCTCTGTCCGGAATTACGTTTCATCCGATCGTTTCAAACCGGAAAGAAGTTTGCCTGTTTATCAGTTGGACGCACTCTTCGCTCCGGCAGCCGAAGAGAAATCCGGAAATAAAGGAAGCAAAGCGATCGAACTGTTGTTGAATAAATAATACCGACCGACAGCCGCCGGACCCGTTTATATCCGGACGAAGGTTCGCCGCAGAGCCGGAGCATAGACTAAAATTTATTAAAAGAATAGCAGCCTCCCTATGGTGACTGCTATTCTCTTTGTATTCATTATAATAGCACAAGTCTGAAAGTAAATCATCGTAAACCATTCTTTTTTAATATTATGAAAATCAAACTACTATTGCTACTCTGTTGTGGTCTGTGGGGCAGTTGCAGCTCGTACGACTACTGCCCGGTCACTCCTTCGGAGAGTGACCTTGTATTCACCGGACTTGCCCGATCGTGGGACGAAGCGATGCCTCTGGGCAACGCCACCGTCGGCGCACTGGTATGGCAACGCGACTCCTCCCTGCGCCTGTCACTGGACCGGACCGATCTATGGGACTTGCGCCCAGTAGACAGCCTGTCGGGAGATAACTTCCGCTTCTCCTGGGTAAAAGAGCACATCCGCACAAAAGACTATCTGCCCGTACAGAAAAAGCTGGACTGGCCTTATGACATGAACCCTGCCCCATCCAAAATCCCCGGAGCCGCAATCGAGTTTCCATTGGAAAAGATAGGCGCTCCCACCCAAGTACGACTTTATCTGAATAATGCCCTGTGCGAAGCGAACTGGGCAGACGGAACACAGATGCAGACTTTTGTTCATGCCACCGAACCGGTCGGATGGTTTGTATTCCGTAACCTGAGAACTCCGATAGAGCCGTCTATCCTTACCCCCGTATACAATAAAACGAAACCGGACGGCAGCCTCGATCCGGTTTCGGGACAGGATCTCCACCGACTGGGCTACCAGCAAGGAGAGACAGTCCGCGAAGGCAATCGGATCACCTATCACCAGAAAGGCTACGGAGACTTCTGGTATGACGTAGTAGTGTGTTGGAAACAGGAAGGAGAAACCCTGTACGGTACTTGGAGCGTCACCTCTTCCCTATCCGGCGAAAAAGCAGCCGAAAAAGCAGAAGCAGCCCTGTAACGTGGATTAAAACAGGATTATCAGGCACATCTGGAATATTGGGACAAGTACTGGGCACAATCATCCGTTACTCTGCCCGACTCCATTTTACAAAAACAATACCAGAACGAGATGTATAAATTCGCCTCTACCACCCGCGAACACTCCTATCCCATCTCCCTGCAAGCCGTATGGACAGCCGACAACGGAAAACTCCCTCCCTGGAAAGGGGACTATCACCACGACCTCAATACGCAGCTGAGCTATTGGCCCGCCTATACGGGCAATCACCTGACGGAAGGCATGGGATACCTGAACACCTTATGGAACCAGCGGGATACATACAAGCGCTACACCCGCCAGTATTTCGGAACCGAAGGTATGAACATACCGGGCGTCTGCACCCTGACAGGAGAACCGATGGGGGGATGGATACAGTACTCCATGTCGCAGACAGTGGCTGCCTGGCTGGCACAGCACTTCTATCTGCACTGGAAATATTCGGCAGACCGCACCTTCCTCAAAGAACGTGCTTACCCCTTCCTTAAAGATGTGGCAATCTACCTGGAACAAGTCTCCGAAGTCACCCCCGAAGGAGTACGCAAACTGGAATTCAGTTCAAGTCCCGAAGTATTCGACAACTCCCTGCAAGCATGGTTCAGCGACATGACCAACTACGACCTGGCAATGATGCACTTCCTCTTTAAAGCAGCCGCCGAACTGGCTCACGAACTGAATCTGACAGACGAGTCGTCCCACTGGGCAGCTTTAGAAGCCCAATTGCCGGACTACGATGTGGATGAAGAAGGTTGCCTCACCTTTGCCAAAGGATATCCTTACAATGAATCGCACCGCCACTTCTCCCATGCCATGGCCATTCACCCGATGGGACTGATAGACTGGAGCGACGGAGAAAAGTCACAACACATCATACGGGCCACCCTGAAGCGGCTCGACGAAGTGGGGCCGGACTACTGGACAGGCTATTCGTACAGTTGGCTTGCCAATATGAAAGCCCGGGCATTCGACGGCAAAGGTGCGGCACAGGCCCTGAGAACCTTTGCTGAATGTTTCTGCCTGAAAAACACCTTCCACGCCAACGGTGACCAGACCAAAAGCGGCAAATCCCGTTTCACTTACCGCCCCTTCACGCTCGAGGGTAACTTTGCTTTCGCATCGGGCATCCAGGAGATGCTGTTGCAAAGCCATACGGGCACGATACGCATCTTCCCCGCACTGCCCGAAGAGTGGAAAGATGTATCGTTCGAAGGACTGCGTGCAATGGGTGCATTCCTTGTCTATGCACAGATGGAAGGCGGAGAAATCACCCGTGTACGTATCTATTCGGAGAAAGGCGGCATGTTGAAAATAGCCCGCCCCGGCACACTGAAACCGGATAAAAACTATACGTTGTCCGGTCCGGATATTCTCAACATAGATACTCAGGCAGGCGAATGGATTGAGTTGAAGCCCTGATACATTCTGACAAGAAGGCAGCAATGTATATTTATTATCATTTTGTATTTTCTACCCGGTGTAGCCTGCGCTATATCCGGGTAGTCTTCTTTCCGATGAATAATATCACCCTCTCCGGCGATTACATTTTTTCAGGTTATCACCCTTTCGGCTGATTTCGGATCAGGGCACTATCCTTTCCGGTCCAAACATTACATTATTTCTTGCTATGCCCTCGAACAGGAACATTCTGACACTCTAACGGCGGTAGCCTGCACCGGGCTAAAAAATAAAAAGAAAGCCAAATCAGGATAACGATTGCTCTCTTCCTCCCCAATGCCGCCTCGGTTTTAATGAA
>ENA-UOJT01000788-UOJT01000788.1-human-gut-metagenome-genome-assembly--contig:-C15-NODE-788-length-22291-cov-8.862610_pt1 | contig 22291 bp, 3 predicted proteins | sample MGYA00242357_ERZ723904 | MGnify/ENA metagenome assembly ERZ723904 | reverse complement strand
TCATGCCGAGTCAGTATCTGAGATTAAAGAGGTATGCTCCCGCTATAAAATAGCCAGCCCTAATAGTGTGTTTGCGATCATTACTCTTCTCAGAACCACGGGGCGCATCAGGACCTGGCGCTGTACGGATGACCGTCGAAAAACACGAATAGCCCCGACCGAAAAAGGATTGAGTGAACTTAAACGCTATATGTCCGGTGCATTTTTGCCCGTCAGCATTCTTTATCCGACGTTTAATATTGATGTAAACCTGCTGGATAATGACACATTGAGAAATAATTTTTTCCGCCGCGCAGCGGAATATCTCTTCCGGGGATTAACCTTCAGGAAAGTGTTACCCGAGGTAGGATTATTTATCGATAAAGATGGCGGACGCATGATTATGCTTTATCTTTATCTGCAGGCCATAAAAAACAAATCTGCTCATGGTGCAGTTATTGATTATTCAGCCAGCACGCTCGCGAAAGAATTCTTTGTTTCGCGGATCCACGTCAACCGGATTATCAAAACAGCGCAAGAGGCAGGATATCTGAAAGATCGCGGTGACGGTCGCCTGTCGGTGTATCCGGCTTTTCTCGAACTGGTCGAAAACTATGCCGGACTCTATTTCGCGTATGTCACCCATTACATTAACGTGGTACCGAAAGAACGACGCCACCTCAACAACGTCACATTAACGGTATAATAAAAATGGCGTTCGGTTCCCCGAACGCCCTGCCCTTATCTCTCCCGCAGCGCTTCTTTCGCTTTGTTGAGCGGCTTCAACAGATAATCAAGAATGGTTTTACTGCCGGTTTTGATATCCACCGTCGCAATCATCCCCGGAAAGACCGGAAATTCCTTACCTTGCTTATTGGTCAGATGGTTACTGTCGGTGCGGATATAAACGCGGTAGTAGTAAACATCCCTTTTCACCTCATCCTGCAAAGTATCCGGTGAAATCATGGTCACTTCCCCTTCCAGCCCACCGTAAATGGAATAGTCATAGGCCGTCACTTTTACCAGCGCTTTCTGGCCGGGATGGATAAATGCCACGTCGCGCGGGGAGATTTTTGCCTCAACCACCATCTGATCGTCCAGCGGCACCAGGCTCATCAGTTTGCCATTCGGCGGAATAACGCCCCCCACGGTCGTCACGTCAATATCCTTCACGATGCCACGTACCGGCGCATTGAAGGTCAGCCGGGTCAGGGAATCCTCACGTCCTTTCATCACCGAACGCTGAGCTTCAATTTCCGCGTTGGCTTTTGCCAGTTCTTCACGGGCGCGAACGTAATACTGGTTTTTCATCTCGGTGATTTTATTCTCAAGCTCATTTTTTTGACGCTCAAGACGTAACACCTCCACCTTGCTGGCCGCCCCCTGGGTCACCAGCGGACGGGTTAACGACAGTTCACGCTGCACCAGTTCAGCCCCCTGACGCAGGCCGGCCAGCCCTTTTTCCAGGCTTTCGCGACGGGACTGATAGAGCGCCGTCTCCTGTTTGACCAGCTCAACGTCGTCATCCAGTTCTTCGGGAAAAATCAGCGCCGTGTCGTTGACCTCGGCCTTCAGGCGCGCCGCCGTTGCCAGCGCGGCATTCAGACGGGACTCACTCTCCAGCACGCTGGACTCGGTTTTTGTCCGGTCTAACTGCGCAAGCTGCTGACCGCGTTCGACAATGTCGCCTTCGCGCACCATCAGGCTGTGAATAATGCCCCCTTCCAGGGACTGAATCACCTGCTCATGCGAAGACGGAATCACCTTGCCGCTGCCGGTGGTGACTTCATCAAGCTCGAACAGGCTCGCCCAGGCGAGAAATACCGCCAGCAGGGCGAACAGCGCCCATGCCACCAGCGACGACTTCGGCAGGCGTGGCTCTTTCAGACGGCTATTAAAACGGGTTAAATCATTCATGCCACACCCTCCTCAGCAACCGCCGCCGCTTTCATGGTCACGGTGCGCTGCGCGGCTTTTGGCGTCGCCATACCGTGCTGATGCAGGATCGCGTCGCGCGGGCCGTCCATCACCACCTTGCCGTTTTCCAGCACAATGATGCGGTCAACCAGGTCCAGAATTGGCAGGCGGTGGGTGGCCACCACCAGCGTCCGGCGCTTGCCCAGCCACTGGTGAAGATGCTGAATAAACTGCTTCTCGCTCACTTCATCCAGCCAGGCGGTAGGCTCATCCAGCAGCAGAATCGTCGGAGAAGTGATCAGCGCGCGCGCCAGCAGCAGCGCCTGACGCTGCCCGCCGGACTGCCCCGTGCCGCCTTCATTGATAAGGGTGTTCAGCCCCATTTTCTGCTTGCGCACAAACTCAAGCGCGCCGCTGTTCACCAGCGCCTGATGAATTTCTTCGTCAGTCGCCAGTGGGTTACCCATCAGGATATTGTCCCGCACGGAGCCAAAGAACAGCCGCGCCTGCTGGCTGAGCAACTGCATGTCGCGACGCAGATCGGCCGGGTCCAGATGGTTAAGCGCGATATCGTCCAGCAGGATGCTGCCCTGCTGCGGCTCCTGCATGCCCGCCAGAAGTTGCAGCAGCGTGCTTTTGCCGGAGCCATTTCGGCCAAGCACCGCCACGCGCTCCCCGGCACGGATCTGTAGCTTGCTGATGTTAAGCACGCTGAGTTTCTCTTCTTCATCGTAGTAAAACCCGACGTCCTCCAGCACGTAGTCGCCGCGCAGATGGGCTTTATGCACCTTCTTCCCGTGCTGCGGATCGTCAATCGGTCGCTGCATCAGGTCGTCCAGCCCCTTACGGGCCACTTTTGCCGACTGCCAGCGGGAGAGCACGCCTGAGATCTGCGACAGCGGCGCGATGGTGCGCGACGCCAGAATCGAGGTTCCTACCAGCGCACCGGTGGTCATATCCCCGCTGATCACCAGATAACAGCCCACCAGCAGGACTACCGCATAGACGATAGACTGCACTTCCTGGGTCCAGGTCAGCAGCAGGCCCGTCAGCCAGCGCTGCTTCATGCCGACGCTGGCGGCGACATCGTTGGTGTTATTCCACTGGTTCTGGAAACGCTGTTCGGCGCGCATCAGCTTGATGTCCTCAATGCCCTGCACCGCCTCCACCAGCGTGGCGTTACGGATCGCGGATTCGCGCATCCCCTCGCTGGAGAGTTTGCCCAGCGGACGCTGCACCAGCAGGCCCGGAATCAGCAACAGCGGCACGGCGAGAAGCACCACCAGCACCAGCGGGCCGCCAATCATCCACAGAATAAAGACGAACAGCAGGAAGAACGGCAGATCGGAGATCGCCGCAATGGTGGTGGAGGTGATGAGTTCACGCACCGACTCCAGCTCGCGGATCTGCGCAATAAACGAACCGGTTGATTTGGAGCGTGCGCCATTTTTAATCCGCAGCGCGTGGGCAAACACACGCTCTGAAATGCGCAGGTCGGCGCGTTTCCCCACCACGTCAGATATATGCACGCGCAGCATGCGCATGACGAATTCGAAGACAATGGCAATCATGACGCCGCCAAACAGCACCCACAGCGTGGCTTCTGATTGCGACGGTACGACCCTGTCGTACACCTGCATGGAAAAGACCATGCCAGAGAGAGCCAGTACGTTAGCCACCAGCGCCACCAGCATAATGTCGCTGTAGCGTCGCCAGTCTTTCAGCGCCAGCTGCCAGAACCAGTTTTTCTCATACGGTTTAATGTAATCGTCCACGCGGGCATCCGGTGTGGACTCCAGCGGGCGCAGCACCAGCAGGGTTTTTAACCGTGTCCCGAGCGCTTCCAGCGTCAGCGTCGTCTCCAGGCCACCGTCTCCGCTAAACTGCAGGCTGACGTTGCCTTCGTTGTCCATGCGGGTAATCACTGCGATTTGTCCGCCGGTGAACTCCGCCAGCAGCGGTAAACGCCACGGATCGAGAGAGACCGCTTCCGCCGCCACTACACGCATCCCCAGCCCTAGCTGGCGCGCCATCTCCTCCAGCACCAGCTGGCGCGGAGACTGACTTTCATGGTTAATCGTGACCCGAACATGTTCCGCGGAAAAGTCCAGCCGATAGTGCTTCGCGATGATCAGCATGCCCTGCAGCCAGGGTTCGTACTGTGGATGTGTCTTCATAATCTCCGGGTTAACGCTATTCGTGTATAGAAATGCCAAAAGGCCGCGGGGATCGCTCCCCGCGGCAGGGTTTTACGCAATTAACAGTTGATGATTTGCCAGCAGCGTCGCCAGATCCGTCTGCACGCCGTTCAGCGTCACCAGAGTGGTTGGTGAGAACTGGCCGCCGGTACCGTCCAGGTCAACCTGGATCTCGGTATTGCTGCCGTTTTGCACCACGCGGATGTAATCGGTGATATTGCCCGCGCTACTGTCCAGCGTCGCCACGCCGTTCACATAGCTCGCTGAGCCCGTGCCGGTATAGCCGCTGTCTGAGAGCAGATCGCGCAGGTCAATACGGTCCGTGTCCGCCGTCCCTTCCCAGGTGCCGACGGTAAAGCCGTTCACCACATCGTGACCGTTACCGCCCGTGGCATCCGACGCGTTGATCAGCTTGTAGAGCAACGTATCGTGACCGCCGCTGCCGATGTTGAAGGTGTCATTCCCGCCGCGGCCTTCGAACCGGTTATCAGCGCTGTTGCCGGTGATAACATCGTCGAAGTCCGAACCGTTAATGCCTTCAATATTCAACAGCCGTGTGGTACCAAAGCCAGTGTCCTGTGCGGTTGAAAGGCGCAGGTCAACGGTCACGCCGGAGGTCGCATTGCGGTAATCCACCACGTCCATCCCACCGGTGTTGCTCCAGGTGTCGTAGTCGGAATGGGTATTCCAGCCGCCGGAGCCGTTGTAGGTATAGGTGCCATCTTCTGCAATGAAGGTGTCGTTATACCCGGTCCCGGTGATTGTCCCGCTGTGGCCGCCGGTCGCCGCTTCGGCCGTCAGGACGTAGCCCTCTTTGCCGTTGCCCGCGTCCAGACCGCTCCAGGTGACGTTATCCGACACACCGTTGGTGATCTTCACAATCTCTGCCGAGTAGGTTTCATTCGGATCCAGACCGTAGAAGCTCACCAGCGCAGAGGTATCGTTCGACCCGATACCGGACTGGGCGTTGATGATCTGCGAGGCCACCAGCACGCCTGCGGCGTTATACAGGTTGACCGTGTTGCCGTAGTAAGCGTTGATACCCTCGCTATCGACAATGTGCAGATGCATCGCGGTGCCGTCCGCAATGGTTTTGCTGTTCTGAACCAGCACCACCTTGCCGTTCTGCTGAGACACCAGCAGATCCTTCGCGCCGTCCCAGTTGTAGTCCACCGCGGCCACGCCGGTAGCGTAGGCGATACCGGATGCCAGCTGGCTGGAGGTCCAGGTGGAACCGTACCCGTTGTTGGTGAACAGGGTTGCCGTTTGTGACGCGCCGTAGGTGCTGAGCTTGATGATGTCCATCTGCCCGTCACCGTTCCAGTCCACCGCCACCGACAGATACCCCGCCGACGCGTTAGAGGCTTCCACCGCGCTCTTGGTGGTAGAGAGCTTCCCGGTGCCGTCGTTGTAGTAGATCACCCCGCCGTTGTTGTTGTAGCTGCTGCCCAGGTACAGATCCATGTAGCCATCGCCGTTGAAGTCTGCCCACGTCATGGACGCCGCCGTGGTGGTGTTCGCGGCGTTGACCACAAACACGTTGGTCAGGTTCTGGCCGATAGAGAGCGTGCCGTTGCCGTTGTTGTTGATTACGGTTAACGAGTACGCGCCGCTGCGGTTGGTGTGCTGAACAATATCCACCGTGCCGTCGTTGTTCAGGTCAACGCCGGAGATTTCACGCATGGTGGTGAATTGTCCCCAGAAACCTGCGCCGCCGTTGGTGCCGTCCGGCGACAGTACCCCGTTGTTGTTGATCAGGTACGTAATGGAGTCTGCACCCGCATCGCCGTAGGCCAAATCCAGATAACCATCACCGGTTTTGTCGTACGCAATCACGCCGCCGTACCAGATGGTAGTGCCCATTCCCAGCTGGCTGGCGTTATAGGTGCTACCATCGTAGGTCCACATCACCTGCGTGGATCCCGCGTAGGTGTTCTCCGTGGCGAAAATGTCCTGCGTGCCGTTACGGTCAAAGTCAGCGGCGGTCTGGCTCACCACGTAGTAATTACGGGTGTTGGTCAGCGTATTTCCGGCATAGGTCGAGCTATCGCTGCTGGAGTAAGACTGGCCGTTCGCAATGATATTCCACAGACCGCTGCTGTTCATGCCAAGGGTCATGGTGGAGTTGTTGCTGTTCCCCGCCGTGGTTGCCCAGTCGGTATTCACCGTGGTGGTGTCAATCACCAGGCTGCCGGTGGTCGTCCCGGTGGTATTGCCGTTACCCGCGCTGCTCTTCACCTGCGCCGTCACGCTGTAGCTCGCGACGTTCAGCGCATCGCTGTCCGGGATCTGCAGATACCAGGTGTTGTGATCCGGATCGACCACCACCGCACCGCCCGTCTGGGAGGTGTAGGTTTTCCCGTTCACCGTCACCACCAGATACTCACCGTTCACCAGATCGGCAGAGACGGTCCCGCTGACGATCGGCGTGGTATCCGACGTGGTCTGCGCGGTAATCGCCGCCGTGGTGGTCGGTATGCTGGTATCCACGCTCAGCACAAAGCCGTCCGATTCCGTATAGTTACCGGCCTTGTCGGTGACACGCACAATGTAGGTGTGATTGCCATCGCTCAGGCCGTTATCCTGGAAGGACCAGCTCGCGCTGCCGTTCATGGTCACCTGGCCGAGCAAGACGCCATCGCGGTAAAGCTGGACGATCTCGCCATCGTCCGGGGCGCGGTTGAGCGTCCCGTTGATCACCGGTGAGTTATCGTCAGTGGCGACCGAGCTGCCAAAGGTGCCCGTACGTTCCCCTTCAACGTCGGTATAGCTCACGACCGTTCCCACCGTGTCTGGCGGCGTGGTATCCACCGTCACCACCTGCGACGCGGTAGAGCCCACGTTGCCCGCCTGGTCGATGATCCGCACCTGGTAGGTGTAATCGCCGTCCGCCAGATCGCGGGTATCGGTGTAGCTCCAGCGCTGGTTGGTGACCGTGGCGTCAGACCAGGTATTCCCGCCGTCGAGGCTTATCTGCACGCGCTCGTCGTTTGCCAGCGCGTTGCCCAGCGAGCCGTTAATGGTCAGCGTGGTGTCCATCGTGATGAAATCACTCCCGGACTGACCGGTATCTTCGCTGATGCTGTCGATGGTGATGCCATACTGCGGCGCCTGAGTATCCACCGTCACCGCCTGCGAGGTGGTTGCCCCGACGTTACCCGCCTGGTCAATCACCCGCACCTGGTAGTTATGGCTACCGTCGGTCAGGGTACGCGTATCGCTGTAGCTCCACTGGGTCCCGCTCACGGTGGCATACACCCAGGTGGTGCCGCCATCCATGCTCACCTGAACGAACTCACCCGCCCCCAGCTCTGCGCCAAGCGTGCCGTGCAACGTGTACGAGGTCGAACTGGTCAGGAAGTCATTGTTGTCAAACCCGGTGTCGACGGTAATGTTATCCACGGTCACCGTAATCGCCGCATCCGGGGCGACCGTATCAACGGTCACCTGCTGATGAGCGCTGGCCCCCACGTTGCCCGCCGCATCCACCACGCGAACGTAGTAGTCATAGGTCTGGTTCCCGAGCGTGCGGCTGTCGACGTAGTACCAGCTGTTGCCGGTCACAATCACGTTCTGCCAGGTGACGCCGCCGTCGATGCTGATCTGGGCGTACTCGCCGTCAGCCAGCGTCGCGCCGAGCGAGCCGTGCAGCGTCAGGGACGTATCGTTGGTGATAAAGTCGCTGCTGCTCAGGCCGGTATCGTCGCTGATGCGGTCGATGGCGATGGTTTTGCTGGCGTCCGGCGCGACGGTATCAATGGTCACTACCTGGCTGGTGGTGGCGCTGATATTCCCCGCGTCGTCAATTACGCGCAGCTGGTAGTTGTAATCTCCGTCGGCCAGCGTGCGGCCATCGACATACGTCCAGCTCAGCCCGCTGACGCTGACGTCGGTCCAGGTCAGACCGCCGTCGAGGCTGATCTGCGCGTGGTCACCGCTGCCCAGCGCCGCGCCGAGCGTCCCTTTCAGGCTGATCTGGTTGTCGCTGGTGATGAAGTCACTGTCGGACAGGCCGGTATCCTGGGAAACGGAATCCACGGTAATGGTCGTTGCCGCCGGTTTCGTCAGATCAATGACCACGTCCTGGCTGTCCGTTGACCCCACGTTGCCCGCGTTATCAATCACCCGCACCTGATACTGATAGGTCCCGTCGGTCAGGGTGCGGCCGTCCGTATAACGCCATGTGGTGCCGGTCACGGTCAGGTCAATCCAGGTTGCCCCACCGTCGAGGCTGATCTGCGCCTTCTCGTTATTGCCGAGCTGCGCGGTCAGCGAGCCGTTGACAACGACCTGAGCGTCGTTGGTGATGAAATCACTCGCGCTCAGGCCAGTGTCGTTTTGCAGAGAATCAATGCTGATGCCCATCGACGGCGCGGTGAGATCCACGGTGACGCTGTGGTTATCGCTGCCGCTGTTGCCGATGGTGTTGCTGACCTGCGCGTTAATGACGTACGAACCGCCGTCCGCCAGCGCGGTCACGTCTGCGCTTCCGACCATATAGCGCCAGGTGCCGTCATTCTGAACGGTCGCCGTGTAGGTTTTACCGTTCAGCGTGATGGTCACCGTCTGGCCCGCAGGCGCGTCGGTGGTGCCGCTGATGACCAGCGGCGTGCCGTGTTCGGCGGCGCTGACAATGTCATCTTCCGCAAAGGTGTTGATGGTGATAGTTGGGACATCACCGTTCAGCGTTACGTCGTGCGTTGCGCTGCCAGGGTTACCTGCTTTATCACTCACCGTGGCGGTAATCGCGTACTGCCCGTCACTCAGGCCGAGGAAGTCACGGCCCGGCACGAAGACCGACCACGATCCGTCTGCCCCGACGGTGGCCTGATAGCTGTGCCCGTTGAAGGAGACGGTCACCGTCTGGCCCTGTTCCGCCGTGGTGGTACCGCTGATGGTCTGGCCCGCCAGCTGCTCGGCATTGTTAACGATGTCGTCATCGGCCACGGTGCTGATGGTCACGGTCGGCGCGACGGTATCCACCGTTAAGGTGTGCGTCGTCTGACCGCTGTTCCCGGCTTTGTCGTTGACCGAGGCGGTCACCGTCAGCGCCCCCTGGCTCAGCGCGGCCAGATCCGCCGCGGGTACGTCCAGCGTCCAGGTGCCGTCGTTGGCCACGGTAGCGGTATAGGTTTTGCCGCCCAGCGTCACGGTAACGGTCTGGCCGGCCTCGGCGCTGGAGGCACCGTGAACCGTCAGCGGCTGCTGCGCTTCTGCCGCGTTCAGCACATCGTCACCCGACAACGTCGCAATGCTTACCACCGGCGCGGTGGTATCTACGCTGATGTCGTGCGTTGCCGAGGCGCTGTTACCCGCGCTGTCCTGCGCCGAAACAGACACCTGATAGCGCGCGCCATCGGCCAGTGCGCCTACGTCGGCGGCCGGGACGGTAGTCGTCCAGGTGCCGTCGCTCTGAATCGTGGCGGTGTAGGTCTTGCCGTTCAGGGTCACGGTCACCTGCGTACCGCTGGCAAACTGGGCGCTGGAGCCATTAATCACCAGCGCGTTACCCGCTTCTGCCGCGTTGATAACGTCATCGCCGCTGAGGGTATTTACCGTCAACGCCACGGAGGCGGTGTTGACCACCACGTCGTGCGTCTGGGTGCTGCTGTTGCCCGCGCTGTCGGTAATGGTTGCGCTCAGCGTCACTGTGCCGTCGCTCAGCGCGGAAATCACGCTGGCCGGCACGCCCACGCTCCAGTTGCCGCTGGCGTCAACGGTGGTGGTGTACTGGTTCGAACCCAGCGTAATGACCACTTTATCCCCGACGTTCGCGCCGGTTGCCGTGCCGCTGACGATCTGCGCCTGTCCGTGTTCCACGCTGTTGATCACGTCATCGCCCGCCACAACGTTAACGCTGACGGTCGGTGGCGTGGTATCAAGCGTAATCGCTTTACCCGCGCTGCCCGGGTTACCCGCCGCGTCGCTCACGCTGACCTGCACGGTATAGCCGTTATCCGCCAGTGCGGAGAGATCGATGCCCGGCACGTTGACGCTCCAGATACCGCCCTGCTGCACCTGCGCGGTGTAGCTCTTACCGCCCAACGTCACGGTAACCGTCTGCCCGGCTTCCGCGGTGGTGGTACCGGAGATAGCCACGCCTGCGGACGCTTCGCTGGCGTTGATCACGTTATCGCCCGCGACCGTATCAATGGTGACGGCTGGCGCGGTGGCATCCACACTGTACTCGCGGCCCGCAGAGGCGCTGTTGCCGTTCACGTTAGTCACGCTCACCTGCACGCTGGCATCGCCGTCTTTGAGGCCCGCCAGATCTGCGGAAGGCACGGTAGCCGTCCAGTTGCCGTCGGCATCCACTTTCGCGGTGTACGTCTTCCCGGCGAAGGTGATGGTAACGGTCTGGTTTTCCTCAACGTTCGACGTGCTGCCTGAAAGCACCAGATCCGCGCCTTTCTCCGCCGCGTTAATCACGTCGTCGGTAGCAATCGCATCAATGCTGATGGCGACCGCGGCCAGATCCACGTTCACATCGTGGCTGATGGAGACCGGGTTACCCGCGGTGCTTTGGCCTGCCACGGTAACGGTGACCGTGCCTGCTGCCAGCGCACCCACGTCTGCCGCCGGGATTGCCGCGCTCCAGGTACCGTCTGCCAGCACGGAGGCGGCATACGTTTTGCCGTTGACGGTCACGGTGAGCGTGGTCCCCACCGCCAGCCCGTCGCTGGAACCGGTAACGATCAGGTTCTGACCGTGTTCGATGCTGTTGATCACGTCGTCACCCGCGACGGTATCAACGCGCAGGCCCGGCAGGTTAGCGTCTATAACGATTTCGCGCTCGCCCGCCCCGGTATTGCCGTGGCCGTTGGTCACGGTCGCTGACACCGTCAAATCGCCGTTGCCCAGCGCCGTCAGAACAGACTCCGGCACGCTCACGGACCAGGTCAGATCGTTCTGCACCGTCGCGGTGTAGCTGTTGCCGCCAAGGGTCACGGTGACGATATTACCCGCCTCCGCGTTCGTTACGCTGCCGCTGATGGTCTGGCCTGAAGCCACTTCCGCCGCGTTAATGACGTTATCGCCCGCCACGGTGTTGATAGTGACCGTTGGCAGCGCGGTATCCACCAGCAGGTTCGCGGTGTTGCTGACGCTGTTGCCCACGCCGTTGGTCGCCGTCGCGCTCAGGGTGTAGTTGGCCTGACCGAGACCCGCCAGATCTGCCGCCGGAACCGTCAGGCTCCAGCTGCCGTCCGCCGCCGTGGTGGCGGTGTACTGCTTGCCGTTCAGGGTCACGGTGACCACGGTGCCTTCTGCCAGGTTGGCGCTGGTGCCGCTGACGCTCAGGTCCTGGCCTTTCTCCACCGCGTTCAGCACGTTGTCGCCGCTGAGGGTGTTGAAGCCGACCGACGGCAGGCCGGTATCGACGGTCACGTTATGGCTGCCGGTGCCGGTATTGCCTGCGGCATCGGTGACTGACGCCGTGACGGTTACGGTGCCGTCGCTGAGGCCGGAAATCACGCTCGCCGGTACGCCCACGCTCCAGTTGCCCGCCGCGTCCAGCACCGTGGTGTACGTCTGGCCGCCGAGGGTGACGGTGACCTTATCGCCCGCTGCCGCCCCGGTGGCGGAACCGCTGATAATCTGCGCCTGAGCGTGCTCCGCGATGTTAATCACGTCGTCGCCCGCCACGGTGTTGATGGTGACCGCTGGCACGGTGATATCTACCGTCAGGTTATGGTCAACGGAAGCAGGGTTACCCGCTTTGTCGCTCACGGACGCGGTCACGGTCACGCTGCCATCGCCGAGCGCCGCAACATCCGCCGCCGGAACGTTCAGCGTCCAGCTCCCGTCCGCGCTGACGGTTGCGGTGTAGTCTTTACCATTCAGCGACACGGTGACCGTCTGGCCCGCTTCGGCGGTGCTGGTGCCGGACACGGTCAGGTCACTCTTCGCTTCGGCCGCATTGAGAATGTCGTCACCCGCGATCGTGTTGATGGTCACGGACGGCGCGGTGGCGTCCACGCTGTACTCGCGGCCCGCCGAGGCGCTGTTGCCGTTCACGTTAGTGACGCTCACCTGCACGCTGGCGTCGCCGTCCTTAAGGTGTGCCAGATCCGCGGACGGTACGGTATACGTCCAGTTACCGCTGTCATCAACGGTAGTGGTGTAGATCTTGCCGTTCAGGCTGATGGTCACGGTCTGCCCGGCTTCCACGTTAGTGGTCGCACCGGACAGCACCAGATCTGCCCCTTTCTCCGCCGCATTGATCACGTCGTCGGTGGCGATGGCGTTGATGCTGATGGCAACGGTCGACAGATCCACCGTCACGTCGTGGCTGATGCTAATCGTGTTACCCGCCGCGCTGTCGCCGGTGACGCTGATTTTCACGCTGCCTTCCGGCCACGCGCTCACGTCGGCAGACGGGATCGCCGCGCTCCAGGTGCCGTCCGCCAGCACCGTAGCCGCATAATCTTTGCCGTTAACGGTGACGGTCAGCGCCGTGCCCGCCGCCAGTCCGTCGCTGGATCCGGTGACGATCAGGTTTTGCGCATGTTCGATGCTGTTGACCACGTCGTCGCCCGCGACGGTATCGACGCGCAGGCCCGGCAGGTTAGCGTCTATAACGATTTCGCGTTCGCCGGAACCGGTGTTGCCGTGGCCGTTGGTCACGGTCGCCGTCACGCTCAGGCTGCCGTTGCCCAGCGCGGTCAGCACGTCAGACGGTACGTTTACGGACCAGCTCAGATCGTTCTGTACCGTCGCGGTGTAGGTATTGCCGCCAAGGGTGATGGTCACGGTGTTACCCGCTTCGGCATTCGCCACGGTACCGCTCAGGGTTTGCCCGGCCGCCACTTCCGCCGCGTTAATAACGTTATCGCCCGCCACGGTGTTGATGGTGACGGTCGGCAGCGCAGTATCCACCAGCAGGTTCGCGGTGTTGCTGACGCTGTTGCCCACGCCGTTGGTCGCCGTCGCGCTCAGGGTGTAGTTGGCCTGACCGAGACCCGCCAGATCTGCCGCCGGAACCGTCAGGCTCCAGCTGCCGTCCGCCGCCGTGGTGGCGGTGTACTGCTTGCCGTTCAGGGTCACGGTGACCACGGTGCCTTCTGCCAGGTTGGCGCTGGTGCCGCTGACGCTCAGGTCCTGGCCTTTCTCCACCGCGTTCAGCACGTTGTCGCCGCTGAGGGTGTTGAAGCCGACCGACGGCAGGCCGGTATCGACGGTCACGTTATGGCTGCCGGTGCCGGTATTGCCTGCGGCATCGGTGACTGACGCCGTGACGGTTACGGTGCCGTCGCTGAGGCCGGAAATCACGCTCGCCGGTACGCCCACGCTCCAGTTGCCCGCCGCGTCCAGCACCGTGGTGTACGTCTGGCCGCCGAGGGTGACGGTGACCTTATCGCCCGCTGCCGCCCCGGTGGCGGAACCGCTGATAATCTGCGCCTGAGCGTGCTCCGCGATGTTAATCACGTCGTCGCCCGCCACGGTGTTGATGGTGACCGCTGGCACGGTGATATCTACCGTCAGGTTATGGTCAACGGAAGCAGGGTTACCCGCTTTGTCGCTCACGGACGCGGTCACGGTCACGCTGCCATCGCCGAGCGCCGCAACATCCGCCGCCGGAACGTTCAGCGTCCAGCTCCCGTCCGCGCTGACGGTTGCGGTGTAGTCTTTACCATTCAGCGACACGGTGACCGTCTGGCCCGCTTCGGCGGTGCTGGTGCCGGACACGGTCAGGTCACTCTTCGCTTCGGCCGCATTGAGAATGTCGTCACCCGCGATCGTGTTGATGGTCACGGACGGCGCAGTGGCGTCCACGCTGTACTCGCGACCCGCCGACGCGCTGTTGCCGTTCACGTTAGTGACGCTCACCTGTACGCTGGCGTCGCCGTCTTTCAGACCTGCCAGATCGCCCGCTGGCACCGTGGCGGTCCATTTACCCTCAGCATCCACCGTGGCGGTATAATTCTTGCCGCCAAAGGTAATGGTGACGGTCTGGTTTGCTTCCACGTTCGAGGTGGTGCCGGAGAGCACCAGCTCCGCGCCCTTCTCGGCCGCGTTAATCACATCGTCTGAAGCGATGGCGTCAATGCTGATGGCAACGGTCGCCAGATCCACCGTCACATCGTGATTAATGGAAACCGGGTTACCCGCACCGTTCTGGCCTGCCACGGTAACGGTCACCGTGCCTGCCGCCAGGGCACCCACATCCGCCGCCGGGATCGCCGCACTCCAGGTGCCGTCAGCCAGGACGGTCGCCGGGTAGGTTTTATTGTTCACGGTGACGGTCAGCGCCGTGCCCGCCGTCAGCCCGTCGCTTGTACCCGTAATAATCAGGTTTTGATTATGTTCGATGCTGTTGATCACATCGTCGCCCGCGACGGTATCGACGCGCAGCCCAGGCAGGTTAGCGTCGATAGTGATATCGCGCTCAGCGGAGCCGCTGTTACCCACGCCGTTGGTTACGCTGGCAGATACGGTCAACTCGCCGTTGCCCAGCGCTGTCAGTTCGGCTTGCGTCACGTTAACGGACCAGGTGAGATCGCTCTGGACCGTCGCGGTATACGTTTTGCCTCCGAGAGTCACGGTAACCGTGTTGCCTGCTTCGGCATTGACTACCGAGCCGCTGATGCTCTGGCCTGCCGCCAGTTCAGCTGCGTTAATGACGTCATCGCCCGCCACGGTGTTGATAATGACACCCGGCAGAACGGACTCGACATTCACGGTATGAGAGGTACTGGTGCTGTTGCCAACGCCGTCCGTTGCTGACGCGGTAACGGTGTAAAGCGCTTCACCCAGCTGACCGACCTGATCCGCCGGAACCGTGGTCGTCCATTTACCGTTAGCGTCCACCGTTGCGCCGTACGCTTTGCCGTTGAGCATCACGGTCACCGCCGCGCCTGCCGCCAGGCCGGAAGCCGTACCGGAGATCGTCAGATCCTGGGTTTTCTCTGAACTGTTGATCACATCATCACCGGAAACGGTGTCAATGGTCAGCACCGGCGCGCTCAGGTTTACCTCCACGCTGTGTGTGGTGCTGTTACTGTTGCCCGCTTTATCGGTCAGCGCCGCGGTGATGGTGTAATCTCCCGCGGTCAACGCGGTCACATCCGCCGCCGGTACGCCCACGCTCCAGTTGCCGGAGGCATCCAGAGTGGCTGTGTATGATTTGTTGTTGATCGTCACGGTGACCACATCACCCGCCGCCGCGCCGGACACAGAACCGGTGACAATCAGCGCCTGCGCATGTTCGGCGCTGTTGATCACATCGTCGTCGGATACGGTGTGGATGGTCAGCTGTGGAACGGTGGTATCAACCAGCACGTCGCGATCGGTAGAGGCCGGGTTGCCCGCTTTATCCGCGACGGCGGCGCTGACGGTGTAGTTACCGTCAGCAATCGCGCCCAGATCCGCAGACGGCACGGTTACGCTCCAGCTGCCGTTTGCCGCTACGGTGGTGGTGTAGTCTTTACCGTTCAGCGTGACCGTCACCGTCTGGCCCGCTTCGGCGTTGGTCACGCCATTAATGACCAGATCCTGCTGCGCTTCGGCCGCATTGATGATGTTGTTGTCGCTGATGATGTCAATCGAGACCGTCGGCGCCGTCGCGTCCACGCTGTACTCACGGCCAGCTGACGCGCTGTTGCCGTTCACGTTGGTCACGCTCACCTGTACGCTGGCGTCGCCGTCTTTCAGGCTGCCCAAATCGGCAGACGGTACGGTGGTCGTCCAGTTGCCGCTGGCATCGACCGTCGCGGTGTACGACTTGCCGCCGAAGGTAATGGTGACGGTCTGGTTAGCTTCCACATTGGTGGTGGAGCCGGACAGGACCAGGTCCGCGCCTTTTTCCGTCGCGTTAATCACGTCGTCGGTGGCAATCGGGTTAATGCTGATGGCGACTGCGGCCAAATCTACCTTCACGTCGTGGCTGATGGTGACCGGCGTGCCCGCCGTGCTCTGGCCGTTAACCGTTACGGTGACCGTGCCTGTGCCCAGCGCGCTAACGTCTGCCGCCGGGATCGCCGCCGCCCAGGTGCCGTCTGCCAGCACGGTTGCCGCGTAGGTTTTTCCGTTGACGGTTACCGTGAGTGCCGAACCGGCTGCCAGGCCATCGCTTGACCCGGTGATAATCAGGTTTTGCGCATGTTCGATGCTGTTAATCACATCGTCGCCCGCGACGGTATCGACGCGCAGACCGGGCAGGCTGGCATCGATGGTGATGTCGCGCTCGCCGGTGCCGGTATTGCCATGGCCGTTGGTGACGCTGGCGGACACCGTCAGATCGCCGTTACCGATGGCGGTTAAGACCGTGGACGGCACGTTGACCGACCAGCTCAGGTCGTCCTGTACCGTGGCGGTGTAGATGTTGCCACCGATGGAAATAGTGACAGTGTCACCGATCGCTACCCCGCTCACTTTCCCGCTCAGGGTCTGGCCTGCGGCGACCTCTGCCGCATTAATCACATCATCCGTGGCGACAGGATTAATGGTCACCACCGGGAGCGCGCTGTCGACCACAACGCTGTGGCTGGTACTCGCGCTGTTGCCTGCCGCGTCGGTCACGTTTGCCGTCACGGCGTAGCTCGCTTCGCCCAGCGCCGAGACGTTTGCCGCCGGTACGGTGACGCTCCAGTTGCCGCTGGCGTCCGTGATGGCAGTGTAACTGATGCCGTTCAGGGTCACCGTAATGGTGGTGCCGTCCGGCTGGTTACTGCTGCCGGAAACCAGCAGGTCCTGGCCTTTTTCGGCCGCGTTGATCACGTCGTCAACCGCCAGGCTATTGATGGCAATCACCGGCGCGGTCAGGGAGACCTCAACGTCATGCGTTGCGGTGGTGCTGTTACCCGCTTTATCGGTGAGTGTCGCCGCAATCGTCTGGTTGCCGTTCACCAGCGCGCCCACGTCCGTTGCCGGAACGCCCACGCTCCAGCTCCCGGACGCATCCAGCATTGCGGTGTAGTCTTTCCCGTTCAGGGTCACCGTGATGACATCGCCCGCCTGTGCGCCCGTCACCTTACCGGAGACGATCAGCGCCTGACCATGCTCAGCAATGTTCACGATGTCATCGCCCGCGACCATGTTGAAGCTAATCTGTGGCACGGTGGTATCCACCAGAACGGAGGCATCCGCGCTTGTCGGGTTACCGGCTTTATCGGAAACCGATGCCGTGACCGTGGCGTTACCATCGCTGATGCCTGCCAGATCCGCCGCCGGCACGTTGAGTGTCCAGCTGCCGTCCGCCTGCACCTGCGCGGTGTACTGCTTGCCGTTGAACGAGACCGTCACCGTCTGGCCGGCTTCGGCCGTGGTGGAGCCGCTCAGGATCAAATCCTGCCCCGCCTCAGCCGCGTTGAGCATATTGTCATTGCTGATGGTGTTGATGCTGACCGTTGGCGCAGTGGTATCGACGCTGAATTCCTGCGCCGAAGACGCCGCGTTGCCGTTCGCGTTGGTAACTGTTACCTGCACGCTGGCGTCGCCGTCTTTCAGGCCGCTCAGATCGGCTGCCGGTACGGTATACGTCCAGTCGCCGTTGGCATCCACGGTCGTGGTCCAGGTTTTACCCGCAAAGGTAATGGTCACGGTCTGACCCGCTTCCACATTGGAAGTGGTGCCGGAAAGCAGCAGATCCTGACCTTTTTCCGCCGCGTTCAGCACATTATCGTCGGTCACGCTGCTGATAGTGATGGCGACAGGCGCGAGATCGACATCCACAACGGTGCCAATATTCACCGGGTTGCCGGAGGTATCCTGTGCGCTTGCCTTGATATCGAGCGAACCGTCCGCCCACTGCGACACATCCGCAGCCGGGATCGCCGCCTTCCAGGTGCCGTCCGCCAGCACGGTGGCGAAATAGTTGCTGCCGTTAATGGTTACCGTGACGGTGCTGCCCGCGACCAGATCGGTGCTGGAGCCGGACACAATCAGGTTTTGACCGTGTTCGATGATGTTAATCACGTCATCGCCCGCCACGGTGTCAATACGCAGTCCAGGAAGCTGGGCGTCGATGGTGAAGTCCAGAGAGGATGAGCCGGTATTACCGTGGGCGTTGGTGACGCTGGCTGACAGCGTCAAATCGCCATTGCCGAGCGCGGTTAACTGGCCCTCGCTTAACGGCAGGCTCCAGGTGAGATCGTCCTGCACGGTGGCCGTGTATGTCTGGCCGCCAAGGATAATCGTGACAGTGTCACCTGGCGCCGCGTGAGTCACTTTACCGGTCAGGGTTTGCCCTGCCGCAACCTCCGCTGCGTTAACGATATTATCGCCCGCCAGGGTATTGATCGTCACAACCGGCAGCGAACTGTCCACCAGCACATCGTGACTTGCAGAGGCGCTGTTGCCCACGCTGTCGGTCACGTTCGCCGTCACGGTGTAATGCGCTTCGCCCAGCGCACCTACCGCCGTCGCCGGTACGATGACGCTCCAGTTACCGCTGGCATCGGCAATAGCCGTGTAGTCGATGCCGTTCAGGGTGACGGTGATACGGGTTCCTTCCGGCTGGTTGCTGGTACCAGAGAGTTGCAGATCCTGACCTTTCTCGGTCGCATTGATCACGTCATCTGCTGCCAGGGTATTAATACCGATGACCGGCGTCACGGTATTCACCACCACATCCAGCGAACTGCTTCCGGTATTACCGGACCTGTCGGTCACGGAGACGTCGATGGTCCAGGTACCGTCGGCCAGCCCCTGTACCACGGACGCTGGCAGACCGAGGCTCCAGTTGCCCGCCGCATCCACCACGGTGGTGTAATCCACATTGTTGATGGTGATGGTCACCCGGTCGCCCGCTGCCGCGCCGGTCACGGAGCCGCTCAGGATCTGCGCCTGAGAATGGGCAAGCTGGTTAATGGTGTTGGTGGCGGTGACAAAGTCGTTGATAGTCACCTGGGGCACGGTTGCGTCTACCAGACCGACGCGATCGGCGCTGCTGGTGTTACCCGCCACGTCGCTCACGCTGGCCGTCACGGTCACGATACCGTCGGCCAGAGCGCCAACGTCAGCCGCCGGAACGCTCAACTGCCAGGTACCGTCCGTCTGGACCGTGGTCTGGTACGTTTTGCCGTTCAGCGTTACGGTGACCGTCTGGCCCGATTCTGCCGTGCTGCTGCCGCTTAAGACTAAATCCTGCTGCGCTTCGGCCGCATTAATGATGTTATCCGCGGTCAGGTTATCGAGGGTAATCGCTGGCGGCAGGGTATCCACCGTGACCACGCGCGACGCGTCGGCAGTGTTACCGTTGATGTTGGTGACGCTGACGCTCACCTGTGCGCGACCGTCGATCAGCGTGTCCATCGCGCTGGCCGGTACGGTCAGGCTCCAGGAGCCATCCTGCTGCACCTGGGCGGTGAAGGTCTGGTCGGCGAATTTCACCACCACGGTCTGCCCCGCTTCCACGCCCTGGGTCTGGCCGGACAGGGTTAAATCGCTGCCTTTTTCTGTCGCGTTGAGCATGTCATCGCTGGAGACGGTATCAATGGTGACAGCCACGGCGTTGAGGTCGAGTTCAATCGGGTGTTCTGCCGAAACGGTGTTGTTCCAGGCATCTTTCGCGCTGACGTTGACCGTCACCTCGCCCGCCGTCCAGGCCTGAAGATCCGCCGCCGGAACGCCAATCTGCCAGTTGCCGCTGGCGTTAACCGCGGTGACGTACTCGACGTTATTGATGGTAACGACAATCTGTGTGCCCGCAGCCAGATGGGTGCTGGCACCGGTGACGGTCAGATCGTGCTGCTGTTCGATGGCGTTGATCACGTCATCGCCGGAAATGGTGTTCACGCGCAGACCCGGCAGCTGAGCGTTGATGTTGATATCACGCTCGCCGGTGCCGGTATTACCGTGCCCGTTGGTTACCGATGCGGTGAAGGTTAAATCACCATCGCCGAACGCCTGAAGATCCGCCGACGGAATGGTGACGCTCCAGGTGAGATCGCTGCCTACCGTGGCGCTGTAGCTCTTACCGCCCACGGTAACAGACACCGTATCGCCCGCCGCCGCGCCGGTAACGCGACCGCTGAGGGTTTGATCCACGCCCGCTTCGGCGTTATTGACCAGGTTGTCGCCTGCAAAGGTGTTGATAATGACCTGCGGCAGCACGGTATCCACCAGCAGATTCGCTTCGGCAGAACCGCTGTTGCCCACGCTGTCGGTGCCGCTAACGGTAACGGTGTAAAGCGTGTTAGCCAGATTCAACACGTCGGAAACCGGCACCTGGATGGACCAGATACCGTTTTCGACGGTGGCCGGATAATTCACGTTATTCAGCGTGACGGTGATGGCGCTGCCGTCAGGCAGATTGCTGGTGCCGGACAGGCTCAGCGGCTGCATCGCCTCCTGGGCATTCAGCACGTTATCCTGGCTGATGGCGTCAATCGTGAATTCCGGCGGGTTGCCGCTCAGCGTGATGCCGTGCGTGGCGCTGCTGGTGTTGCCTGCCGCATTGGTCACGGACACCGAAAGGGTGTGGTGGCCTTCTCCCAGCGCACCCACAACGGACGCCGGGACGCCTACGCTCCAGCTGCCGTCTGCCAGCACCACGCCAGTGAAGGTCTTACCGCCCACGGTCACGGTCACCACATCGCCTGCGGCGGCACCGCTCGCCTGGCCGGAGATAATCTGTGCCTGGCCCTGCTCGCTGGTATTGAGAATATCATCGCCCGCCACGGTGTGAATGGTAATGACCGGCGCCGCAGTATGAACCGAGAAATCTGCCGTCGCTGATGTACCGTTACCCGCTTTGTCACTGACGTTCACCGTCAGGGTGTGGTTGCCCTCACTGAGAGCCTGCACCTCGCTGGCGGCAAGCGTGACGGACCAGGTGCCATCGCTGCCCACCGTGGCGTTATAGTTTTTGCCGTTCAGCGTTACCGTTACAATTTGTCCGGCTTCCGCGTTGGTTTTACCGGTCAGCGTCAGCGGCTGGTTGTGCTCGGCGGCATTGATGATATTGTCCTGCGCGAGCGTATCGACAGAGAGCGTTGGCGCAGCGGTATCCACGCCAATCGTCTGGCTTCCGCTCACGGTATTCCCCGCCGCGTCTTTGCCGCTCACGTTGACCGTCCAGGTGCCATCGCCCAGCGCCTGCGCGTCTGCCGCTGGCACTTTTACGCTCCACGCGCCGTTGGCCCCCACTTCCGCCGTGTAGGTTTTACCGTTCAGCGTCACGGAAACGTCGGTTCCCTTCGCCAGATGCTGGCTGCTGCCGGACAGCGTAAAACCGGCAGACTGCTCGCTGGCGTTTATCACGTTGTCACCCGCCGTTGTCGCCAGCGTAATCGAGGCCTCGGCCGTGGAGACGGTTACCGTGATGCTGCCTGCAGGGGTGGTTTTGCTGCCGTCGATCTGCACGACCGACCACGTATGCTCTCCGTCAGACTGGGTCGGGAGTTTTACCGTCCAGGTGCCGTCTTTACCCACCATCGCGCTGGCAATGGTGCTTCCGCTACTGTCTTTGATCTGAATGGTCGCGCCCGGTTGGCCGCTACCGCTAAAGGTCGGGGTGTTATCGTCCGTGATCGCGTTCGCACTCAGCACACCCTGCTTGTCACCCACCTTGTCCGACAGCAAAAAGGTCGGCGTGGCACTTTCCACTTCTTTGGTATTATCAATGACTTTCGTTTTCGTTTCGCCGTCACCACCGTTGGCCAGCAGCGCCCCGATGGCGCCACCGCCTAAGGCAGCACCCGCAATCCAGCCCCACGGCGCATCGCTCAGGACACTTTCCTGCTCAAGGAAAGGTTCAATGCTGCTAATGGGTGTGGCCTGGGCGGTTAACTCAGTGACAGCAGCGCCAGACGCTTCTCCGGCATCGGCAAAAGAAATATGCGTCAGTTCCTGATGTTCGTTGAATACCAGCTCTGACTGATGATGGGTTTCAGGATCTTCGACAAAATAGTTATTACAGCGAATAACGCTGCCATCTTTCATATAAATGAGAAGGTCTTTACCCTGGCGGACATAACGCACCACATCCTGAGCTGAGCCCTGGATTTCAATCACACTTGGCGATGAAATGGATACCGAGAGATTTCCGTCTCCGGTTAATTTCGTTTTTTCTGCCGTTTTGCGAATGATGACATCAACAACCTTTACGTTACTCATATTCTTCTCCTTGCAGGTGTGCGGATTCCTGTGGATATGTCCACCAGATGGATGTAGCTATCCCTGGGAAAAAACACCCATTATTTTCAGTCTTATTTTGCGCAGCTATGCGCGTCTTTTTTTAACTCAAATCGGGTAAT
>ENA-UOJT01000778-UOJT01000778.1-human-gut-metagenome-genome-assembly--contig:-C15-NODE-778-length-22414-cov-10.157610_pt1 | contig 22414 bp, 9 predicted proteins | sample MGYA00242357_ERZ723904 | MGnify/ENA metagenome assembly ERZ723904 | reverse complement strand
AAGATGGACAAGACGAAGTAGATTATAAAACTAATATTGCATATAAAGTTGAACAAGGAGAATTATCTGTATACGTAAATGGTGTGCGTCTTACTAAAGATATTGATTATGTAGAAATGTTTGGTGGCATTCCGTCTACTAATCAAACAATATTAAAAGATTCTGAATCAGATACATTCAGAGTTTATAAATCATTATACATAGGAGATAAAATAACATACTGCATAAATATTAAAGAAAGTGGTATGATGTGGGTTCCTGTAAATAAAGAGTCATATGTGAATACAAAAGAAATAAAATATTATGGTATACATGACACATGGCCTGGAGGCAATTACTGGCAAACAAAACTTGCTAAAGACCTTGGAGAAAACGAGAACTATCCATATAAATATCAATTCTTCTTTTTCGATGCAGAACAAGATAGACGTATGCTATTTACTCCTAATAGACATGAAGTAGATGTATATGTAAATCAATTCCCATTACACAGCGATCAATATATAGAATTAACTCTTGATAATGTATTTGATTATGCTCCACAATGCGTAATTGATTCATTATTTAAAGATGAGAATTATCATTGGGCTAACTATAAGACTACTGCTCTTAATAAAGATGAAGACACTGGTCTTGGAATCATGTTAGTTGAGCCTCTTGATGCAAGATACAGCGAAGGCTTAAAAGATGAATTAAGATATGATGAGCTAGGCACTCCATTAATAGAAGAAGACTTATTCGTAGAAATAAGAGTTAATCGTTCAGTAGTAGACACTCCTAGTAAACGTAAACTACAACGTATAGCAACTTATATCAATGAAGATGATATTGTAGTTGAAGATCCTAATATAAAGAATGTAGATATTAAAACAGGTTATTACAGATATGGCGAAAAGCAATTAGAAGTATATCTTAACGGTGTGCGTTTAACAGAAAACGTTGATTATATTGAAGGTACAGATATAGGAACACCTGATACAGATTTATTAAATAAGAATCTTGAATATCTAGATAGCTATGATACATCAGTAGCTATGAGAGATAAAGGTACTCCAAGTCGTAGATTTACAATACGTAGACTATTAAATACAGGCGATAACATAACTTATAGAATAACTAGTACTTATTACAGTTATGACCATATAAATAGTTTACTTGATTCTATAGATGTAGACTACGAGGAATTTAAAACTGCAATAGACAGTTTTGGAACAAAACTTGATGAGCTTGAAGCTAGCTTCGGTAGTTCGATAATGAATATGCAAACTACTATAAATCAAATAGCTGGTAATTTATCACAAGATCAAGATACATATCTAACAGTAAACAGTGTAATAAAAGAATCACAAATCAATGCTGAATTTTCAGCTAGAGTTCCACAAACACTTAATTTTATTAATGCTTCAATAAAGAGTGATGGGACAACTAAATCTTATAGAGTAGGTAGCTTAAATAATGATACTTACAATATAAGAGAAAAGGACTATGTACAACTTATACATAGAATGAAAGAAGGCACAGAATTCTTAAAAGACAAATTTTTAATTCGTGATGAAAACTACACTCTAGAAGATGTCGTTGTAAATAATAGCTATTCTGTTACACAGCTTACGATATCAGATAATTATATTGGTAATATAAGTGACGGAGATGAACTTATAATAACAGGAATAAGATTCGGAAGGGAAGGTAGATAGTTATGACAGTTAATATAACTTGGTTCATCAATGAAGATGATACTTTTGAACCAATCAATACATATACTGCAGACGGAGCTTATACTCCAGGTGATTACTTAGAAAAGGTTATTAGAATTTATAATAATTACAACGGTGCTACTGATATAGATTCTGTAGTTAATGCTAAATTAGTTGTAGCATTTAAATCATATGAAGATAATTTCTTACTAAATTTATTCCAAATATCTATCGATTGTGTGAATTATTCTCCTCTTACAATCAATATAGATAGAGGGGAATATGAATTAGGTACTTTAACTGGCTATGCTAATAATGGAGGTAGTGATTCTTATAACTGTAAAACTGTTTATATTAAGATAGGTCCTATTCCTGACAATATAAAAAGTAGTCTCAAATCGGTAATATTTTATTTAGAATATGACAAATAAGAAAGGAGACACACTACATGTTAACAAAAACTCAAACCCTTGCCGCTATTCAAAAATCATTAATCAAATATAATGACTTAGTGGCTAATCAAATTGATTCTAAAATAAACGCTCATAATACTATAGCTTCCGCTACTGCAAACGGACATATGTCATCTAATATGGTAACTAAATTAAACGGTATAGCAGATGGAGCTGAAGTAAACCAAAACGCTATATCAAAAATTCAAATAGGTGATAATACTGTAGCTGCTGCTGGTAAAGAATCTACTGCTACTTTTAAAGGTAGTAACGGTGTATCTGTATCATTCGATAAAGATAATGCTATAGAAATATCTGGAGCAGATGCTGTTGGTGCCGCTAATAAAGTTTCGTCAGATTTAGCGTCTTATAAAACTACTGTTGCGAATACTTACATGCCTAAATCAGGTGGTACATTTACTGGTATCATCACATTATCTGGCGCTCCTACATCTAACTTACATGCTGTTACTAAAAAATATGTAGATGATAAAGTTACTGGATTAAGTATAGGAAATTATATGCCTAAGTCAGGTGGAACATTTACTGGAGCTGTTACATTAGCTGCGGCACCTACTACAGATTTACAAGCAGCAACTAAGAAATATGTAGACGATGCTGCTGCAGCTGCTGCTGCTAAAATTGTTGATTCAGCTCCTGATACATTAAATACTTTAAATCTATTAGCTGAAGCTTTAGGTGACGATCCTAAATTCGCTACTACAATAGCTACTCAAATAGGTGCTAAAGTAGATAAAGTAGATGGTAAAGGATTATCAACTAATGATTATACTACAAGCGAAAAGAATAAATTAAAAGGTATAGCAAGTGGTGCAGAAGTCAATCAAAATGCATTTGCTACTATAGCTGTTAAAGTAGGCACAACTACTACTAACGTAGAAGCTGACGCTAAACAAGATGTATTAACATTATCACAAGGAGATAATATAACATTAACTCCTAATGCAACTAATGATACAATAACTATAGCTGCGAAAGATACTACATATACAACTAGTTCTCCTATATCACTATCTGGAACTACTATTTCGCATGCTACATCTGGAGCATCAGCTGGTAGTTATGGAGATAACGCTAATCAAACTCCTGCTTATGGAGCAACATTTAAAGTACCATATTTAACAGTGAATAATACTGGACATGTAACAAGTATATCTGAGCATACAGTAAAAATACCAGCTTCAAACAATACAGATACTAAAATGAATGTAACTCTTAATACTAAGACTAAGGCTTATCTTGTAGGTGTTTCTACAGCTCCTACTGCGACAGCTAAAGCTTTCACTGGTATAGCAGATACAGGTGTTTATCTTGATGCTGCTGCTGGTAGCTTAACAGCAACTACTTTCAATGGAGCTCTTAGTGGTAATGCTACAAGTGCAAGTAAAGTTAATAATCAATTGAATATTGTATTAAAGGCAGTACAAGGAGGAACAAGCACATTATATGATGGATCTTCTGCTCAAACAGTTATTATAAATCCATCGAATATCGGTGCAGCATCTGAAAATCATACGCATAGCCAATATGAAAATCCAAATTCATATGGTCTTATACACATAGGCGATAAAAGTATTAGTGCTACTGGTACAGATGATGTAATAGATTTTAAATCTGGAGATGGTATAAATATTAGTTTTGGAAGTTCTGATGCTACAACATCTTCAGTACTTATTGCTAATGCTGGTGTTAGAAGTATATCTTCAGGTAGTACTAATGGTACTATATCAGTTAATACTGGCGGTACAGTAACAAATGTAGCAGTAAAAGGCTTAGGATCTGCAGCATATACAGCATCAACAGCTTATGCATCTTCAAGTCATACACATAAATATGCAGGTTCATCATCAGCAGGTGGTACTGCAACAGAAGCGGCTAAGACAACTGGTACTTTAACAATTCAAACTAATGGTACAAGTGCTGGAACATTTAATGGTTCTGCAAATAAAACAATAAATATTACACCAGCTAATATAGGTGCTGCTACTAGTAATCATACTCATAGTGGATATGCTGCTTCTTCACATTCTCATGGATTACTTAACAATAATTTTGCTAAAGAAATAATTGGTTCTACTGGAGGATGGGAATTAATAAATAGTACTAATACTGGTTATTTATTAACATCATTAAGAGGTGGTAGTTCTGTTCCTGTATGGTTTGATTCAGCATATAGTTCAGGTATTATATTTGGTGGTTCTGATACGAAAGGTGTATTATCAGTGTCTTATAGCGAGCCATCAATAACATTTGCAGGTGGTGATTCATCTCCTACTTGGCATATGAAAATAACTGGTTCGAATAATACAACATATAATCTTAATAATTATGCAACAAATTCAGTAGTTTTTACTATACAGAATAATATAGAAACTTTACAAACAGATGTAAGTACCTTAAAAACTCAAATGGGAGATGTAGAAAGCATATTAAGAGAAATTAACGGAGAATAAGAAAGGGTGATAAAATGGCAATATCAGATCAATTAGATTTAACGTTACAAACAAAAGAAGGTCTTAAAGGAGTCATAGAAGATAATGGCCAGACTGCTCCTACCAAGTTCTCGCAATATCCTGCAGCACTTGATAATATAATAGATAATATGAGAGACCAATTAAAAATAGCAAATTTTATAATTATTAATGATGATACAACACTAGCATCATTAGATAGTTTCTTTGAATTTTTACCTTCTGTTCCAGCAGGTTCTACAACTACTACACAAGCTACAGCCGAAGTAGTAGCATCAAACCTAAATGTAAGATATACTGGTTCTTCTAGTGGTAGTTATGCTGGATTATTAGTTAAAGGAGATGTGGTTAATGTATATGGTACAGCATCTTCAGGATGGTATAAGATAAATCAATGGCGTAATAGTTCTACTGGTGCATTAACAAATCATGGAAATAACTATGCTTATATATCTAACAACTCATCTTATGTAAAATATTATCCATCTTCTACAATATCTAATAAGAAACAAATAGATATAAGCAGTACAGATGGTGTTTCTGTACAACAAAAATGTAATTACGTATTAGCTGAAACTAAAGGCTGGGAAGTATTATTTGATGAAACTTATAAACCAGGAACAGGCTCTGCTGGAGCTTCAACTACAACAGAAAGAACTACTGATTATTCATTTAATAACTGTTATACAGAAAATTATTCATCAAGTAGTTATGGCAATAGAGTAGGTACAAATACTTCAACAGTAAGACAAGGTTATTATTCTGGATACTACTATTATAAAGGTAATTTCAGATTTACAAGTTCTAGACTTTCTGAAATTAAGAGTATCTTAAATAATTCAACTGTAAAATCTGTTCAAATATATGTACAAAGAGCAAATACTACACATGGTACATCAGGTTCAGCTACATTAAAACTATATGCATGCGACAGTTCAGGTTCATATTCTGATGTTCTAGTAGATGGCTCAAGTACATTAGCTAGAGGCGGAGGCAAATGGATAACATTAAGTAGTGATGTAGTCAATGGATTTAAAACTGGTAAATATGATCACTTCAAAGCATATTATCCTTCTACTAGTTTGTCATATTATATAGTATTCGTATTAAATGCTAAATTGAGAATAACTTATACAGTATAATTTTATAAGTGTCATATAAAAGGGTCGATCAACAATCGGCCTTTTTTATTGGTAATAATATTATAGTTAATGAAAGGGTGTGTTATTATGGCCGATATCAATCAAAAAGATTGGGATAAAATAAAAGACGTTATAGTATCACCTTATTATAATGACGGATATGGTCGTTATGATTTAAGCCTTGAAGAAGTGGCACGTGGTCTACAAGCCATGGGTTATGATCTAAATGGAGGCGGTGGTAGTACTACTAATCCAGATGAATCTCAAACAGATACATCTAATTATAAATTAGAATTATTAAGCACTAATGGAACACAGATTACAGACGAAGGCTTTTACACTACATTATATGTTAAGTTATATAAAAACAACAAAGATGTTACAGATATAACGAGCGAATCTAATTTTAAATGGACTAGATTTTCTGGTAATTCTGAGACTGACAAATTAAAAGATGCTGCATGGAACTTACGTTACGCAGCAGGTGCAAAAGAAATATTAGTTACTAGAGAAGACGTAAATAGAAGAGCATTATTTCAATGTCAATATGTTCAATATGAAGATGAAGTAACATGGGTAAAAAATGCATACTCTACTTACGTTGATTCAATAACAAAAAATTAAAAGAGGTGATATAGATGGCAAACAATAATTATGCAGCTAAAGCTACTGCACAGATTACTATCGTTGATACTACAGATGCATCTTATCTGTCAGGAGGGTTATCAATAGTTAGCGGTAGCAGAAATCAAATATACGTTCCTACAGCTACAGGAGATAGTGCATATTCTCCTAACTGGAAATTTAACAATCTTGTTATTAGACCATTTTTAACTGCTTCTAATATAAAGAAAGCTGAAGGGACAACATATTATAATCCTGATTTATTTTCGCCTGAAGAATATCCTTCATTTACTACTGGTACTTTTACGAATATTATAAGTGATATACATTGGTACCGTAGAGATAATGCAGGAGTAGAAACTGAAATAGTTTCTGGAACAGAAGGCTATAATTTTAACTGGGATTATAAAATAAACAATGAAACAGTTACTATAAACGATAAGAGACAATTAGTCATTAATGAAAATGTATTGTCTCCTAATACTAGTATGGATATTATATGCAAATTCTCTTATAACGATCCATACGCTAATATGTCAATTAGACAACAATTTAGTATTAATATATCTAATATAGCAGCAGGTACTGGTACTTCTAAAGTTCATATAGAAGCTGTTAACGGAAATACAATATATAATGATAGCCCTGAGTATATACAATTAGAAGCTAGTTTCTATTATAATGGAGAAGCTATAGAGTTAGCATCTGAAATAGCAAATGCAGAAAGTACTACATCTGTTTTATGGTACATAAGAGATATAAAGACAAATACATGTTGGAGATTACTTGATGCAACTCAACAAGATTATATTAACGAAAACTCTGAAACAGGAAATAAATTATACGAAGTTTGTGAGTATGAACAAGTAACAGGTTCAGATAGCACTATCACTACTGAATTATCTCCTGTTAAATATTCTAAAGGTGGAACAGTGCTTAAAGTGTATCCAGATTTAATAGCTGGCTCTGATGTTATTAAATGCGTAGTTACTTATAACAATATGCAATATAGTGAATTACAAGTTGTATATGACAATTCAGATCCTATAAGAATGTATATTCAATCAAGTACTGGAGACAAATTAAGTCGTGGTCAAGATAATGATAATACAATACTTAAGCCTGTAATTATATATAAAGGTCAATTATTAGACGATACTAATACAGAAGACTTACAATTACTTAATAGTTTATTCTCATATTTTTGGTATAAAGATGCTATTGATGGTTCTATCACATGGAATGTATGGAATGAATATAATGGAGGTATAGCTACATTAAAAAGTCAAGTAGTGACTAATTCAAATGAAGGATTAACGCTTATGGAAGGAACTAGAGAATTATACGTTACTGCAAATGATATAGATAAGCAAAATAAATTTACGCTAGACTTAGTTGATAAAGTACAAGTGGCTGCTTCAAATAGTAGAGCTTATTTAATGTCAAATCAATTAACTGAAGATCAAGTAACGGCAGCTAGTTTAATAAATGAAAATGCAGGAATAAATGCTAACGATATGGATGCTACATTAGCAACTGCATATGAAATACAAGCTTATACTCAAGAAGAAAACAAATAATATAGCGAGGTGATAATATGATATCTTATAAAGCACTTACACGTGCCAGCATCACCTTACAACTTATCGATGATATAGGACTATATGATTCAGAGATATTCTCTAGTAATGGTTTATTATTACAACCTTATGATCAAAGCACAACTTTAACTGGAGTTATATATAAGAATAATAAAGATATCACTTCTGAGATAAAAGATATTAGATGGACTATGTGGTCTCCCGACGCATCTAATTATGCTACAGATGAAGAATGGAACGAAAACCATAAAGGCTCAAATGTAATAGAAGTAACTTCTGATGAAATTGATGGTAAATGCATTATTCAATTCGAAGCTTATAAAAAGAATAAGATGAATGAAGATGAACTTATTGCATGTAGTCATATAACATTAGTAGATATTAATGACTTAATAGCTGTAACTGAAAAACCTAATAATCCTTATGATGGACAATTATGGGTCGATACTTCAACAGATCCTGCTACTATATGGGTTTATAAAAATGGTAAATGGAATAGAGTCGGAACAGTAGATGCAATAGTTAAAAACTTAATTAGAAATTCTGCTTTTACTACATTTACGAATAAGTATTATGATGTAGTCGGTAGTACTGTTTTATCTTATACTCCTTCTGTATTTCAACGAGGAAGTTATAACTGGTTAAAGTTACAATCAGATGTAGCTATCGATGCAGAACGTGGTGTGTCATATACAGTATTCGATGAAGATATTAAAACTAATTCTGATTATAGTTTTCAGATGTTAGCATACGCTACATCAGCAACATCTGCTGTAGATAATAGAATAAATATAAGAATATGTTCTATCGATGAAAGTAATACAGAGGTTACTTTATACGAATATAAAGATTTAGAAATAACGACTGATGTATGTAAGTTCTTTACATCTTTTAAGACTCTACCAAATACAAAGACTATCAAGATATATATAACTGGTCATAATGGTTCAGTGTACGATTTTAATATTTCACATTTAGCTTTATATAATACTGCTAATGATTATCCATGGCAGCCACATCCAGATGATGCTTCACTTATATTGGATCAAGAAACTGTATTTAATGCATTAACTAATAACGGCACAGTTAAAGGCTTATATTCTATTCGTGATCCTAAGACTGGACAATTACAAATATATTTTAATGCTAACTATATACAATCAGGTACAATAAAAGGCGATCGTATAGATGCTCATAACTTAACTGTTGCTCGTAATGATGGTGTTAAAACTATTGAAATAACAGATAAAGGAGAAGTTAATCTTGTCGTTAATTCACTTAAGCTTTCTTCTACAGGACAAACAATAGAAGATTTTATACTTGATTCTATTGATTTAAATGATAGCGGACAACTTAAATATCTATTAAAGCAAATACAAAAAGAAAGTTCTGAAGCTGATGCTATATATACTGAATTATATAATACAGATGAATTAAAAGATGCTACATATAGCAAAGAGACCGCTACAGATTTAGATTTATCTATGTATACTAATGAAGCTAGTAGTGGGAAACAAAGAGCTCGTAGACGTTCTATCGTTACTCCAGGTTCAGATACAGATAAAGAAAGATTACCTTCATTTGTACTAGGACAGTCTAAACTTGGATATGCAGTTCTTGGAGAAACAGGCTCTGGTAATTTAAAAACTATATTATATAATGTCAAACGTTCATATAATGGTGATACAGATAGATTGGTTGCTAAGATAGAAGAGAGAATAGCAGGGATTGAAAAAGGTGATAAAGCTGGAACTCAGGCTATTGCTATTTGTTCTAACGATGAAATAATAGAAGAATCTACACTAGAAGATTTATATACAGTTTATATTGATAAATATTCATTATTAAAAAGAGTATTTGTAATATGTCAAGATGCTGTAGGCATAGTTAGATTAACAGTAGTAACTGATAAATGGTCTAAGCTTGAAGTCGAAACTAATCAAATATTATCTGAAGTCGGAGAAGTTAAAAAGTATTATGCTGGACCAGAGGGTAAAGAACCTACTTTATTAGAAGCGATAGGCTCAATAGCATCTGAAAAGATAACTCCTGAAGCTATAGTAAATATAGTACAGAACGGAGTAGTGGATGTTGATAAGGATCCACAAAAAGTATCTGAAATAATATCTCAAACTGTAATTAATCAAACTGCTAGTGATATAAACATGTCTGCAGAGAATCTAAAGCAAGGATTAAAATCTTCATTTGATTTAAGTATTAACGGTATTAAATTAGGTACTAAAGATGCTGATGGAAATACTACATTAATAGATATGAATGGTGATACTATACAAATAGCAGCGTCTCATATTGATTTTAGTTGTTATGTTACATTTAATAAATTCGGCGATGAATTTAATAAGAATTTTACTACTAGTTTTGATAAAAGTTTCAATGATAGTTTTGGCAAGAAATTTGATGATAGCTTTACAATTAACTTGAATAAAGCATTCAAAGGAGAACTACCAGATATAACTACTATAAACGGTGGACTAATTACTACTAATACTATTTTAGGTAACGCGTTAGTTACTAATACAATAACTACTGATAAATTAGCAGCTGATGTATTAACAGCTAATAATATCAAGACAGGTAATTTGCAAGGAACTAATAGTAAAAGCTATTTCGATCTTGACAATGGTACATTTAGATTAGCTAATGCTGATAAAACATTTCTTACTTTTGATGGAAGCAAATTAAGTTTCGGAGATGTTGCGGCTAGTGACTTAGGTATATTAATAGATGACGTTACGGGAGTTTTGCCTTCTTGGGTCAAAGACTGGAATGGTAGAACTGTTGAAATAGATAATGAAAATATAGTAGGAGTTCGTGCTTTCCTTGGACGTAAGGAAGGAACTGAATTAACTGGTATAGGATTAGGTGTTGATTTAGGAACTAATACTGGCGAAGAAGAATTTAAGGGCAATGTTGATTCTGGTATTGTAGGTATGAGATTTGGTCAAAAGACGTTTGAGCTTAAACTTGATGGTACCTTTAAATTTGGTAATGATTCAAGATACATATCTTTTGATGACGAAGGATTAAAAGTATCTGCTATTTATGGTGAAGAAATTAAAGCATATAATCTTGACGTATATAAACGTAGTAAAGATACTAAAGGTAATTATGTATATGATAATAAAAATAAGACTCTTAATATAGATGATGAAGGTAACATATCTATAAAGGCTAATAGTTTTAGTTTGACTCCAACAGCTGAAAATCAACAACAACTAATTAATGGTTTAACAAATAGTTCTACAAATAATAAAACCAATGGTTTATGGATTAGTAATGGCAAGTTGAACATAAATGCTGATAATATAACTACTGGCAAAATGAGTGCTGGACGAGTAAATATAACTGATGGTTCATTCTTAGTAGGGACAGAAGACAAGCCTGTATTTTGGATTAAAAGCAATGATGAAGTAATAATTAAACCTAGCCAATTTTTATTAACAGATATAGATGGCAATACAGTTATAGAAGTAAATGAAAATAAGAAAGTAACTATGAATGCTAGTTATATAAACACTGGTTCTATAAATGGTAAGTTTATAGAAGCTGAAACTATCGATGTTTCACATCTTGTAGCTGGTATAGGAGCGACTAATATTAATAATATATTAGATAAAGGTAACATAGCATGGTCTAGTAAATTCGGTAGCGAAACTTCAGCAACTGTAATAACAAATTGTAAATTAGGAAATGATGTAGCTCAAAATATAACAGATAAATATACTGTTGGAGGAATTGTTAATGCTGATAATGTAAACGAAACAGCTTACATAGAAATAGACTTAGGAAACACATATAAAATATCTTCTTCAACTATTTATTTTGATACTAGTGCTGCTCCTGACAGTGGTGTTACATATTACTATAAAATCAAATATTCATATAACGGAACTGATTGGTATTATATCGTTGGTAATAAATATAGCTCATATCAATCTGGATGGGCTACAGGTATTTTACCTAATAAAATAGCTCCATTGGTTAATAATTTTAATGCAGAATCTGGTGTTGAATATATAAATGGTCGTGATATTAGATTATGCTTCGGTAATCTTGGAACTAATCCTATCAGTATGAAAGTAATATCATGGCATTTATATAGTTCTGGTAGATCTACGATAATAGATAGTTCTGGTATTACTACAGGCGCAATTAAAGCAGAACAAATTGCTGCAAATAGTATTAATACAGAACATATAAATATACTAGATGATTCATTTACTTTTACAGATAATACTGGAGATACTGTATTTGCTATAACAGAAGTTAATAACAACACTACTGTAGAATTAAAACCTGATACATTTATATTAAAAGACGGTAATGGCAACGTTGGCATAAGTCTTAAAGATGGCAAATTAGATATAGATGCTACTAATATTACAACTGGTAAGTTAAAAGCTGATTATATACAAGGCGGTACTTTAGATACTTCAGTTATAAAAGCTGGTTCTATAACTGGTAAACAAATAAATGCTAAAGATTTAAAAATAGAAAGAGAAAGTGCAAATGGTACAATCGCTACTTTCCAAGTAAGTAGTAACGGTACAATTTATGCAAATTACGAAGACTTTATATTGGTCTCTGGAGATACAAATATGTATGTCGGAGATTATGTAGATGCTTTACGTGATGATATAGAAGAATATATTAGATTTAGTGGAGACACTATTACACTTGGTAAAGAAATTATGGAAGATGGTACAGCTAATAAGTTTAAAGCTAAATTAAGTTCTACATCACTTGATTTCATGGAAAATGATGTGGCCGTAGCATCTATATCAAACAACAGAATGTTTATTACTAATGCACAAGTTAAAAATGTTTTAACTATTGGTAATACAGCATCTGGAAACAATGTTGGAGGGTTCTTTGATTGGACTTTAAGACAAAATGGACATTTATCATTGAAATGGAGGGCTAATTAATGAGTACATCATGCAAATTAACAGTAACAGAAACTAGTGTTGACGAAGCCAACAATAAAAGTACTATATCAGTAAAACTTACTGCTACTACATCTGGACAATCTCATAATAATTATACTTCTGGTGTTTATTATCCTAGTGGTACTATAACTATAAATGGTACTTCGTATGGTATAGGTCATACATTACCATATAATTCTACAGTTACTTTATATAATAAATCTCATACTATAGCACATAATTCTGATGGGACAAAAAGTGTTACTGTAAAATATAGTTTCAATACTCATATATATGAAGGAACACTAACTGGAACTAAAACATTAAAGTTAACAGATATTTCGATAGACAGGAAATCTGTGCCAACAGTTAGTTCAACAGGTGTAGCTATAGGCAGTACGATAACAATAAATATGAATCCATATATGAGCTCCTATACTCATTCAATAAGCTATATTTTTAATAATAGCGGTACGAGTATAACTAGCGGGCTTAGTGCAGCAAGCGGAATTAAAGATTCGTGTACATTTACACCTCCTGCAAGTTTACTAAATCATATGGATTCTAATGCTACATCAGCTAATGCATTATTTACAGTAAATACTTATAAATCAGATGGAACATTTATCGGTTCCAGTACATTTACTGTAACGGTAACTACTTCTGCTAGTAGTTACCCTCCTACTATGAATTCGGTATCTGCATCGGTCTATTCAAATGGTACGGCATTTACCGATATTTATGTAAAGAACTATAATGGAGTAACTTTATCTTTTAGCGCCACTGGTCAACGTGGCGCAACTATTGAATCATATAGAATAACAGGACCTGGAATTCTTTCTGTTACTACTACTAGTACAACTCATACTATAAACAAATTAGCAGCATCAGGTAACTTGACATTTAAAGTTATCGCTACAGATTCCAGGGGAGCAACTTGTTCTGGATCAGTTACAATAAAAGTTAGTAATTATGCTCCTCCTTCAATAACTAATGTAAGTAGTGTTCGTTGTGATGCGAGCGGTAATCCTTCTGATGAAGGTACTTATATCAAAGCTAATGTTGCAGCTTCTTATAGTAATATAGGAAACAACGTTAGTGGCTCTATAATAATTAAAATGCAATACGCAGCTGAAGGTGGAGGTTATAACTCTGGAAATAATCTTAACATAACTAAAAATGCAGGTACAGCTACTGGTACTAGAATAGTTGGCGGAAGCCTAGGCGACGGAGCATATAAAATATTATATACAATAACAGATGCTTACAATAAAACTAATACTTATACAGATGTTTTAAGTACATCATTTTATGTTTTAGATATTAACTCTGGCGGAACAAGCGTAGGTATCGGTGCTGCTGCAAGTGATGCAGATCATGTACTAACTATAGGTATGGATCAAATAACATTTCCTAACGCTACTTCTTTAAGCTTAAATATTAACGGTTTTGATTTTGCTTCTGATACATTTCAAATAACAAGTAAAGATACTACATTAAACAACACTTCTTTAACACTAAAGAACAAAAATACAACTTTAAATAGTACTGTAAGCATGACGTTAGATGCAACTACTTTGAATTTGGATTCTACTGCTATGAATATAAATTCAACTAGTATAACTTCAAGTGCTGAATTTTTAGAATATACAAAATCTTTGAATGTAACTTTAAACGGTATAACTGTAAATAATAATGACGTTAATGGCATACAGCTTAATTCTGATTATGTACGTATAAAAGAAGGTGCAACATTAGCTGCGGTTGGTTGGGCAAGTAGCGGAGCCACTTCGACTAATAGCTTTAATGTAGGACGTATATATTGCGAAAGCGGAATTGATATGCCAAACAATATAGCTTATAGATGTACTAATACCACAGATGCAATAGTACCTTGTTTGTTTGTAAATAATTCTAATTATTGTTTTTTAAGTCATAATGATCTAGCTGGTACAGTTCTGCGTGGAAAGACAGTTAAATTATCTAGTGCTTCAGGTACTACTGTAACATCTGATGAAAGAGTTAAGAAAGATTTTAAAACATTAGAAGGATACGAAGATTTCTTTATGAGTTTAAAACCTATAGCATATAAATATTTAACAGGAACTAGTGATAGATATCATGTAGGATTTAAAGCACAAGATGTTAAAAGTTCATTAGAAAACAATAAGCTTACTACTCAAGACTTTGGAGGCTATGTTGAAACAGATCCTGATACAGATTTTTATATGAAAACTTTAGGATATGATCCATTTGATGGAGGAAAAATGTGTGCATTATCTTATGAAGAATTTGTAGGTTTAGCTGTACATATGATTCAAAAACAACATGACCAAATCAAAGAATTAAAAGATCGTGTTGCAGTATTAGAAAGAGGTGATAACTAATGGCTGAGTATACTCTATCGGATTTTAAAAATCTTAATTTTGTCGACGGTAATATATTAAATGCTTATGAAATGAATATATTAAAACAATTCGTTTCTACTGCATACCAAGCAACTCTTACTCAATTAGCTGTCAACAATATTCATGTTGGACCAGAACCACCTACTCAAGAACAGTATGGTGAAAACTATAAAAACATGTTATGGATTGACACTAATGATAATGCTGATGCTGGTGTCGATGATTCTACAATGGGAATTATATCTGATTTAACAGATACAGTACAAGACTTAAGTAAGCAACTAGAAGAATTGCAAAGACAACTTGCATTAATAATTGCAGGTGGTGGAGGCACAGGACCTATTAGCAAGCTTAATGATTGTCTTGAATTGGAAGATGGAAGTCTATTTGCACTTGAAGATGGAAGCTTCTTGAAACTTGAATTTGCCTCTAAACCTGATGACGATGAAAATTTATCATGGACTGGAACTGCATTTATGTTAGAAGATGGCAGTGTTTTAACGACAGAAGACAATTATATTCTGTTAATCGAATAGCTTAATAAAATATAAGTAATATTTTTAAGAATGGAGGCGATATAATGGCAACTGAAACTAAAAAATTAAGTGCGTTAACAGAAGTAATTACTGTTAATGATAATGACTATTTGCTTATCGTACAAAACGGTGATAGCAAAAAAGTACAAGCTGGTAAGCTAAAAGGTGCCAAAAATTTAAGCGAAAAATATGTTGATTTAGTATCAACTGATAATACTGATAAGAAATTTAGAATGATATTAAGAGACGATGGTGAACCTATTGTCTATCCTATGGAAGTATTTACTGCTGAAGGTTGGAAACAGGGTGATAATTTAAACGTGCCTTTTAAAACTGCAGCTGGCTCAGGTATGACAAAAGTAGCAACTGCTGATATAGAAACTTTATTTATAAATCAAATGTATGGTGGAGGTACAGGTACTGCAGGTACTGTAGAAACTTCTGTTAGCCATAGCTTTGTTGAATTATACAATAATAGTGAAGTAGATATAAATCTTAAGGGATTATATTTAAATTATAAAGCTAAATCAGGTACATGGCAATCATTACCTTTAAGAGGTATAATACCAGCTCACTGTTCTTTCTTAGTAAGAGGTGGAGCTCATTACAATATAAATAGTGATTTAGTAAGACTTAAAATAAAAGACTATGATCAAAGCTGGAATATACAATTCTCCGATGAAGGTTTTTCTATGTATTTATCAATAGGAGAATGTACTGAAGAAACTCCTATTAAATTCACTAGAAGTAGTACAGATAATAAAATTATATCAGCTAATCAACAATGGGTTGATGTGTTAGGAGCTGGTGGTTTAACTAGCGAACAAACAGTTCCTCTATATGATGGTGATAAATTTATTATGGGCATGAGTAGAAATACTGCTGTTCGTAGATTGACATTTTTCAATAATGATAATAGTTTAGCTGATTGTAAAATAATTGATTACAAAACTTGTAATGTTGATGCATATAGACCTAGATGCACAAAAGATGGAGTTTGGAAAGAAAACGTAACCGAAACACAAATAAAAAGTGATATACCTAATATAGTAAATATGAGTTTTGGTAAAGATGAATTTACTAGAACATTTACTTGGCAATCAACAGATTTCGATAAAGGCTTTTTAAAATACAGAAAAGAAGGAGACAAAGAATGGACTAAAGTAGAAGCTGAATCTGATGTTATTAGTCAATATGACAAACAAGTACAAGTTCATCATGTTATAATAAGAAACTTAACTCCTGGTACTTATTATTACAAAGTAGGTACTACAGAATACTACAGTGATGAAGAAGCGTTCGATGTTAAAGATTATTCTACAAATGGTTTCAAATTTTTATGGACTACAGACCAACAAGGATGGAATGGATTTGAATACGATATGTGGGATGAAGCATTTAAAGGCATTAAACATTATGAATATACTAATGGTGTTCCTAACTTTGATTTCCATATGAATACAGGAGACATGTCACAAAATGGTAACAGATATTTTGAATGGAAATATTATTTCGATTACGCTGATGATACTGTTAAAAATATGCCTCATGTATGTACTATAGGAAATAATGACCTTGTTGAAAAGAAATATGGTTATGTATTTGATTACTATAATACATTAGATGATGCTCCAAGATTAGCAGATATGAGTCCATACGATAAATTTGCTACAACTGGATATGGTTCTCCAGCTGAAGAAAGAAATGAAAAAATGGTATCGACTTGTAGTTATACTCTTGGTGGATTCTGTCACTTCATAAATCTTAATTCTAATACTGAATATATGTACGAAGGATTAAATACAGATCAATTTTTAACTAAAGAATGCGCATTTCTAGAAAAAGATTTACAAGAAGTAGCAGCTAAGCGTGCTAGTGGAGAAATAAAATGGGTTATAATCTATATGCATCTTTCTCCTATGACAATAGTTAGAACAAAAAGATTACAAAGATTTATACCTATAATTGAAAAATATAAAGTAGACCTTGTATTATGTGGACATAATCATACTTATTCTAGAAGTATACCTGTATATAGCGGATATATGGGAGATATAGCATACGATGGAAAAGGTAAATATACTACATCTCCTTATAATGATTATGTAACTAAAGTCTCAACAGGTTCAAGTGAATTATTATTAGTAGACGAAACTCGAAGTGATGGTTCTGATATTAATAGAAAACCTGATAAAGTTAATGGTACACATTATATTATGCTTCAAGCTGCTGGATATAAACTTAGTGGTAAAGAAAAAGCAATAATATTCTCTGAAAGCCAAATAGATGCTAAGCATATGACACGCAACTGGGAAGAAGATCCTAATGGTGCTACTACAGTACTTAGACCATGGTGGTATAGTTATGCAGGCAAATTACCTGTTCAACCTACATATGCAATGCTTAATGTTACTCCAGAACAAATAGAATATACTGGCTATTATTTTACAGATTTATCTGTTAAAGATCCAGACACAGGACTTGTTATACCACCTAAATTTGATTCTACTAAGAACGGTAGAGCTCAATTCGATCATCTTGTTATCACATATGCAGAAAGACATCCTAGCGAAACTAAATCTGATAAGGCTACAGAATAGGAGTGATGTAAATGTCTATTAAATACCATAACGATAAGACTGGCAAATGGGAAATCATCGCTTCTAACAAAGCTTCTGATATAGCGATTAATGATAATGGAAGTAATTTTAATTCTAACAATGTAGAAGGAGCTTTAAAAGAAGTTGGTGGATTAGCAAAAGCCAATAATATAAAATTAAGTGAAATAGACGGAAGAGTACAATATATAGAAGAACATGGAACTACAGGGGGCGGCGGTAGCGGAGGCGGCGCCCTTCCTACTATAACTTCAGAATATGATGCTACTATAATAGATGCTAGTGAAGAACAAATAATAAAAATATTCTTTTCTTCTCCTAATCTAGGAAGTGGTACTTGTTATGTAGTATGTAACGATATAGAATTATTAGCTGTTTCAGTTGATCAAGGATATAATAATGTAACTATACCAGCTCTTGGTAGCGGTACATTTAAATTATCTTTATATGTAAAAGACAGAGCTGGATTATTATCTAATACTTTAAACTGGAATTTAACAGCAGGTGGATTGATTGCTACTTTAACTATGAATACTAATCTAGACTATTCAATTACCGATAGAATCCTTATGACTTATAATGTTGAATATTCATTAGATGATGAAATAACAATGTACTTAACTGTTGATTATGATGATTATACAGTTACTTGTTCTAAAGGATATAATAGTTATAATTTAACAGGCTTGGGAGTTGGGATACATAAAGTATCATTCTATCTTAAGGCTGGACCATATTCTACAAAAGTTCAAGCATTTAATGTTGTAGTAGTTAATACAGAAGACTTATATGTATCTTCTACTACTGATTCAAAACTAAGCATAGAAGAAGGAGATCCTTTATCTATTAATTATCGTATATCTAAAAAGAGTACTGAATATTTTGATGTACAAATTACTATAGACAATAAATTAGTATCACAAAGACAGAGTATAGTTGGTAATTATTACTATAACAATAATACATTGCCAGTAGGGACTCATGTGATTAAGATATCTGTTACTTCAGAAAGCGGCGAATCTTCAGAACTTGTATTCAATGTTGAAATAACTGCAGGCTCTTATATTAGAAAACAAATAGTTACTGGTGGGCTAATTGCTAATTGGGATGCTACAGGTTTATCTAATCAAGATGCTAACAAGACTAAATGGATAGATAAAGTAAGCGGTATAGAAGGTGAATTATACAATTTCAATTATTCATCTAACGGATGGATAACTGATAACGATACTAATGAAACATATTTGGCATGTAATGGTAATACATACGTTAAAATACCGTATGCTCCTTTTGCAAAGAATGTTACAACAGGATTTACTATAGATATATTATTTAGAACTAGGGACGTCGGAGATATAGATGCTCGTGTTCTTGATATAACAGATACTCTTGCTCCTTACAAAGGAGTTTATATAGATACACAAAATGCTCACTTAATATCTGCTATTCATGATATTAATGCAGCTGTTGGTGATAACGAATGGACACGTGTAACATATGTAATAGATAGACTTAATAAGTTTGGTAAAATATATATCAATGCAATATTAAGTTCAGCATTTTATTTAACAGATGATTCTAGTGGTAGTTCTATTAGATACGAAGATTTTATGCATAACGAGTATATCTATTTAAATAGTTTTAAAGGTATAGAACACTATGGTTCTTGTGAAATAAGATGTTTAAGACTATACGAAAGAGAGCTTAATGATGAAGAAGTACTACAAAATCATATAGCTGATATAGTAAATACAGCTGAACAAAAAGCAAAATATGATTTCAACTATAATAACAATGATATTCCTAAGATGTATCTCTGGGGAGATACTACTGAAATGTCATTAACACAAAAGAAAACTATGCGTATAAAATACGTATCTCCTAACAATGAAGAGTATGGCGAAAGCTTTGATTATCCTTATTGTAAAGTATACTGGCAAGGTACATCTTCACTTACTTATATAAGAAAGAATTATAATATAGAATTGTTTGATGAAGACCAGAGAGCAATAAAATATACTCCTTTTAAAACTGGTAAGGCAGAAAATGTTCTATGTTTAAAAGTTAACTATATGGAACATTCAAATGTAAATAATGTAGGACTTGCTGAGTTTGCTAATAACGGATTATATTCTAAAAAGAATCCTGCGCAAGAATTGGATCCAGATGTGAGACAAACTATAACAGGCTTCCCTATATTAGTATTTATCAATGATGACTGTATGGGACTATATGATTTCAACTTAGATAGATATAGCACTAATTCATTTGGATATAATCTAATCGATGAAACATTAGCATATGAAGTTTCAGCTAACACAGATGCTACAGCTGGTGCATTTAATAAATGGACTTCTGCTAGTGGACAAGGTAAAATAGATTATTACGCTGCAGACTTTGAAGTAATTTACCCACCTTCTAAGATGAATGGCAACGATGATTATGCAGATTTAATAACTTTAATAGAATTTGTTAGTGATGCAGATGATGAATTATTCAAAGCTAAATTTGATGAATATTTTGACAGAGAATCTGTATTTAGATATCTATTATTCGTACTAGTATTTGGTATGGTCGATTCACTTGGTAAGAATATGAAGCTTGTTACTTTCGATAGAAAGAAATGGTACATACAATTATACGACTTAGATACAGCCATGGGTCTTGACAATACTGGTGCTTTAACATTTGATGTTGATATAGAAATAGAAAAAGGTACATTCAATACTTCTACATCTCAATTATGGACTAAAATACTAAGAGTATTTGAAGCAGAATTAAAACAAGAATATGCTAATATGAGAAATGAACAATTCACTCTTAAAAACATAATGCATTATATATATGATGAACAAATGTCTAAGATACCTGAAGTTTATTATAACGAATCTGCACAAGTTAGATATTTAGACTTTGGCGGTAAATTCTTATATGCATTACATGGTAGTAGAGAAAATCAAATTAAAAGATGGATTAAAGAAAGATTATTATATGTAGATACATTATTAGGTTACGATGCTTCTACAGCCGATTATATCACTGTCAGAGGAGATATGGATGGTTTTGTACATCTTGATATACAAACTTATTCTCCTATGTACTTAACAGTTAAATGGAGAGACCAAGCTAATAATTCAGGTAGCCAAATACTTAAAATTAAACGTGGAGAGACTATAAGATTTGAAAAAGAACTTCATGCAACTGACCAAGAAATTCTTATATATGGTGGTCAACACTTAAAGAGTATTGGTGATGTATCTAATACAAGCCCTAAACATTTATTATTATCAGCAGCACCTAATCTTATAGATTTACGATGCACTGCAGATACTTTATTCAACGTTTCTCTTAATACTTGTAAAATGATGCAGACAGTAGACTTACATGGTTGTAGTAGACTTGGCGTAGATGCAAGTAATGCTGTTCTTGATTTATCTGGTTGTGAAAATTTAAGAACAGTAGATATACGTGGTACTAAAATTACATCAGTGACTACTTCAATTAAAGGTGGTAACTTAGAATCTATTTACTATCCTTATTCTATACAAGCTATAGAGTTGTATAATCAAACTAATCTATTAACTCTTTCATTGCCTACAAGTGTAGTGTTTAATGAAAGACCTGATCATGAATTAAATAAATTACCTTCTAAATTATCTACGTTTATAATTAACAATTGCCCTAACTTAAAGACAATACGTTATGAAGAAAGTGAATATGATTATTATAAGGACAGTATGTTCTTACCTTTATTCTATACTAATAATGTAGAAATAACAAATTCATTTAATGATATTAATACATTTGATTTCTCATATTGTATGAATCTAAAGAGTTTAAAATTAAGCAATCTTGACGGATTAAAAACATTAAAATTTAATAATTTAGTTTACAA
>ENA-UOJT01000769-UOJT01000769.1-human-gut-metagenome-genome-assembly--contig:-C15-NODE-769-length-22759-cov-71.831836_pt1 | contig 22759 bp, 20 predicted proteins | sample MGYA00242357_ERZ723904 | MGnify/ENA metagenome assembly ERZ723904 | reverse complement strand
AAAGTGAACGGATATCCCCGTTTTGGGTGGGTGGATATCCTCCGTTTTCAGCAAACAGATTAGCCGTGAGTTGGACAATATCAAGGAGACATTCAGAAATTTATGCGACATAGAATGTCTGGAAGACGGAGTTGTCTTTGAAAAGGACAGCATTAGCGTAGAAGAAATCACTCTCAAAAAAGAATATAATGGTGTGCGAGTGCATGTCAAGGTAGGACTTGACACGGCAAGCCAAGTTATTTCCATGGATGTAGGCTTTGGCGACATCATAACTCCTGCACCCGTTGACCTTTCTTATCCGGTGTTGCTGGACACATTACCAGAAGTTGACATCTTGGCTTACTCTTTAGAGACCGTGGTGGCTGAAAAGTATCAGGCAATGATAGACCATGCGACAGAGAACAGCCGCATGAAAGACTTCTTTGATGTGTACAGAATACTAAAAGCAGGAAATATTGACTTGAACACATTGCAAGAAGCCATCACAGCCACGTTTGAGAATAGAGGCACCGCCATCTCTACGGAATATAGCCTTTTTGAGGATTCTTTTGCGACAGATGCCAAACGAAATATTATGTGGAATAGTTATTTGAAGAAAATCAAATTCAAGGAGTCACTAACCTTCCAAGAAGTTTGGACATATATCACACAGGAACTGAAACAATACATGGAAAAATAAAGGTATTACGATATACCTTATCAAGCTCTCCCATTCGGAGGGCTTTTTTTATGCCCTTTTCCCAAACATGCGAAAACTAACAGAAAAAGCTGATTAAAGTATGATTGAGAGTATGATATATAATTATAATTTGAATATATCTTAAACTTTGATGGTCATACTTTACAAAATTCTTTTATGTCGGATTTTACACTTTACTTTGTACTCGCAACCGGCACTTTTGCCACTGCATAGAGTATAAATTATCAATAAAACAAAGTATTATATGAGTCCATTTTTGATATTCGCCATCAGCCTTACCATTGCATACGCTATCTACTATGCGGTGATGATAACCAGAGACCTGTATGGTAAGAAGGAAGAAGCCAAGAGCAACGAGGAAGTGTTTGACATCAGCAACATAACGGAAGAGGAAGCCGCAGTAGCCGTCAATGAAAGCGATGGTGGCTTTAGCGTTGCCGACAAGCAATACGACACAAGTTTCCAAGACAGCACATCATACGATGAGGGCTATGGTATGGGAACAGAGAACAACGGAATGAGTGATTATTCTCCAGAAACGGATTCTTCCGGCAGAGAAGATGATGTTGATGAAGACGAAGGAAATGATGTCAACCAACAGAAGCCGAAGAACACAGCCGAGTCGTTGCAGGAAAAGATGGATGGGCAGATGGAGTCCACTTCTCCCATATGGATAGACGGACTATGGCAGGACGACTTCACGGAGAGCCTATTGAAACAAGGCGAGACAAAGCCAGGACAACCAAACATCAAAACAATACCAGTCAAGGATGAAATTTAGCCATATCATAAAGAATGTAGTTAGTTCCTTTGTCTTTGCGCTGCTCCCCCTGTCTGCATCAGCCAAATGCGGTAATGTGGACTATAGCTGGGGAGCAGACGCACTGGCAGGAATGCACGATTATGTGGTGACGATGATGCTGTATGCGCTGTATCTGACATACGCTGTCGCTGCTGTTATGGTGATTATATCCGCTTTGCAGATATACATCAAGATGAACACCGGGGAAGATGGAGTCACAAAGTCCATACTGACGCTGATAGGAGCCTGTCTGTTTATGATAGGTTCATCCATTCTGTTCCCGGCATTCTTTGGCTACCAGATTTAAGACTCAACTGCAGAAGAGTATATCATGTGAAAGCGACAACACCTTTCTATATAATTATAATAAGGTGTTGCCAAACGAATCATTAACAAGTAAAACAAGAAAGAATGTTTAAGAAAACGACCAACTATTTTAAGGAGACCGCCAAGAGCGTTCTCTCTTCAGGACGCTTGAAGACATTGGCATTGATGCTCCTTGTGGGCGGTGGCGTTGCCATGGCGCAGAACTCGGCAGGTGACTACACGGCAGGTACCACCGCGCTTACAACAGTGACGGAGGAAATTGCCAAGTACGTACCTATCGTGGTCAAACTCTGCTATGCCATTGCAGGTGTTGTCGCCGTAGTGGGTGCCATCAGCGTTTACATCGCCATGAACAATGAGGAACAGGATGTCAAGAAGAAGATCATGATGATTGTAGGAGCATGTATCTTCCTCGTGGCAGCAGCACAGGCATTGCCATTGTTCTTCGGTGTGACCAACTAACGATTGAGAGTTATTCAGTGCATATTCAGTAATTGAGAAACGACGTGAAGAATGGCAAGAGAAGAGCAGGAAATCCGCTACCAAGACTACCCACTATTTAAGGGACTCCAGAAGCCCCTTGAATTCATGGGAATACAAGGGCGGTATATCTATTGGGCAGCAGCCACGGCAGGAGGAGCCATCATCGGCTTCATTGCCGCCTACTGTCTGATGGGTATCATTGCAGGACTGATCGTGTTGGTCGTGGCAATCACTACGGGTACAGGTCTCATCATGTTCAAGCAACGGAAGGGACTGCATACCAAGAAGAACGACCAAGGAGTGTTTATCTATGCCTACAGCAAGCGCATATAAAAATGTGAAACAAAAAAAGTATCGACATGACCAAGATGTGGATGACAAGTAGAAAGTGAACGACTGGTAGGCTCATTCTCCCCCAAGGGTGTGGGCCTACCTTTATTTGTTTCAGCAGAAAACATTGCATCTTCGCTACTAAAGTACAGTTGTGAGTATGAAAAGAAAGAATATTATAATAACGGCATTGGCAGTGACAGTGCTGACCGCCTGTAAGGACAAGACCTACAAGCCACCCACATTGGATGCCATGAGGAGTGCTGACAAGGCAAGAGCTGCTTGGGCGAGAGATGCAGAAGAACATCCTGCAACCATGGAAACACCAACAAGCAGGATGGATTCCACTGCAAAAGATAGTGTGTCAACCCTTTATGGCGAAGAAAGTTCCAATACCTCTTATCAAGAGAATGACAACAAATCATCCAGTATGGGAGAAAATCATCAATCATCCGAAGAAACAGAAGAATAAACAAGTATGGTACTATATGTAATCTTATTTTTCGTGGCAACCTGCATTGGCATGGCCATATCGGTCAATGCCTTTGGCACTGGAGGCAAGCGAAAGAAAATCTTTCAGGACATCTACTTCTCCGTGGAAGATACGGACGGTATCGGTGTGCTCTATACCAAGACAGGAGAATATTCTGCCATCCTGAGAATGGAGAATCCAGTGCAGAAGTATTCTGCCAATATAGACAACTATTATGAGTTCACCAACCTGTTTGCTGCCATCGCACAGACTCTGGGTGAAGGTTATGCCCTGCACAAGCAGGACATCTTTACCAGAAAACACTTCAAGGATGAGAGTGGCAAGGGACATGAGTTCCTTTCCGAATCCTACTTCCGCTATTTCAACGGAAGAGAATATACAGACAGCATGACCTATCTGACCATTACGCAGGAGAACAAGAAGAGCTGTCTGATGTCTTTCGACAACAAGAAATGGCGAGATTTTCTGGTGAAAATCAGAAAGGTGCAAGACCAACTGAAGGATGCCGGTATCAAGACGGAGTTCTTGAACAAGCAAGAAGCAAGTGTGTATGTTGACCGCTTCTTTGCCATGAACTTCCGGGACAAGATGTTGAGCATGACAGGATTCAAGGTGGATGACGAGATGATAGGTATGGGTGACAGACGCTGTAAGGTATATAGTCTTGTGGATGTGGATTGCGCTAATCTGCCGACACAAATCCGTCCGTTTACCAACATCGAGGTGAACAACACCAGCATGCCAGTGGATCTGGTGTCATTGGTGGACAGCATACCAGGTGTGGAGAGTGTGGTGTATAACCAAATCATCTTTGTGCCGAATCAGAAGCGTGAGCTTGCTCTGCTAGACAAAAAGAAGAATCGCCATGCCAGTATGCCAAACCCAAGCAATCTGATTGCCGTGGAGGACATCAAGCGAGTGCAGGAGGTGATAGCGAGAGAAAACAAGCAGTTAGTATATACCCACTATAATCTGATAGTGACGGTGAAGCCAAACACGGATATACAAAAGTGTACCAACCATCTGGAGAATGCCTTTGGCAGGATGGGCATCCATATCTCGAAGCGAGCCTATAACCAGTTGGAGTTGTTTGTCAACTCATTCCCCGGCAACTGCTATGGGATGAATGCCGACTACGACCGATTCTTGACCTTGGGCGATGCCGCCACCTGCCTGATGTACAAGGAAAAGATTGTGCATAGCGAGGACACACCCTTCAAGGTCTATTATACCGACCGCCAAGGAGTGCCAGTAGCCATCGACATATCAGGAAAAGAGGGACGAAATAAGCTGACCGACAACAGCAACTTCTTTGTCCTCGGTCCTTCGGGAAGCGGCAAGAGTTTTTATGTAAACTCCATGGTGCGCCAAGCCCATGAGCAGGACACCGACATCGTGCTGGTAGATACAGGTAACTCGTATGAGGGACTGTGTGAATACTTCGGCGGAAAATACATTTCCTATACCGAGGAGCATCCTATCACGATGAACCCTTTCAAAATCAAGCGAGAGGAATGGAACATCGAGAAGTTGGGATTCCTAAAGAACCTGGTGATGCTGATATGGAAAGGAAGTCAAGGCACAGTGAACAAGACCGAAGGCAGACTGATAGAACAAGTCATCAACGAGTATTATGATGCCTACTTCACCACCAAGCGAGTGAGCAACCTCTGTTTCAACAGCTTCTATGAGTTCAGTACTGAGCGACTGCCGAAGATATGCGAGGAGAACGGTCTGCATGGCATAGACCTGTCATCCTACAACTATCTGTTGAAGGATTTCTATAAAGGAGGCAGCCACGATATGACGCTGAATGAGAATATGGACAGCAGTCTGTTTGATGAGACCTTCATCGTCTTCGAAATCGACAGTATCAAGGATGATCCACTGCTTTTTCCACTGGTGACACTCATCATAATGGACGTGTTCCTGCAGAAGATGCGCATCAAAAAGAACCGAAAGATGCTCATCATCGAGGAGGCATGGAAAGCCATCGCCTCGCCCATGATGGCGGAATACATAAAATATCTGTATAAGACCGCCAGAAAATTCTGGGCAAGCGTGGGTGTGGTAACACAGGAGATACAGGACATCATCGGCAGTGAGATAGTGAAAGAAGCCATCATCAACAACTCGGATGTGGTGATGTTGCTCGACCAGAGCAAGTTCAAGGAACGATTCGACACCATCAAGGCGATACTCGGTTTGACCGATGTGGACTGCAAGAAGATATTCACCATCAACCGCTTGGAGAACAAGGAAGGACGCAGTTTCTTCCGTGAAGTCTTTATCAGGCGAGGACAGACCAGCAATGTGTATGGTGTGGAAGAACCGCATGAGTGCTATATGACCTACACCACGGAACGAGCGGAGAAGGAAGCATTAAAACTCTACAAGCGAGAGTTGAAATGCAACCACCAACAAGCTATCGAAGCCTATTGCAGGGATTGGGATGCAAGTGGTATCAGCAAGAGCCTCGCTTTTGCTCAAAAGGTAAATCAGGCAGGAAAAGTACTGAATTTATGGAACAAAAATAAAAAGTAATCAAAGATGAAACGACTTCTATCCATCATAATGCTGATAGTCTGTGTGTTGGCAAAGGCTGACGCACAGTACTACAGCGTGAACTATGACAAGCAGACGGTGGCTGCTATGGCAGCTGCATACGGAACGGAAGCCGTGGCAGAGGCATACTATAACGAGCAGGTGCAGAACATCTTGAAGCACTATAATGCAGCAGAAGTGGCAAGTGCCGGCATCTTCGCCTCAAAATTCTTGGAACGCAAGGCAATGACGGATTGGGGCATCTGGAACAGTAGCACAGAGAACTACTATTACCGCCGTATCTACAACATAGTGTCGAGCAAAATCATGCCGAAGATATGGACGGTGGCAGGAATGATGCTGAAAAGTCCGCAGACCGCCCTCTATTGGGGAAGTTATCTTGTGAAGATATGTGATGACACCAAGAACCTGTGTATGCAGTTTGAGAGTGTGGTAACAAACAGCACCCTCACATTCTCGGACATTGCCTTTCTACAAATCAACCAGGAGATAGCTGCCATATTGAAACTTTCAGAGATTGGCAACGTGGATTGGAAGAAGATGTTGGATGATCTGTCAAAAGTTCCGGGCAACTTCACTGTGGACAATTTGAAAGCTGACATCGACAACCTATATAAGGCAGGAGCCAACCTTGCAGGAGCAGGAATGAACAATATCGGGAATACCCTGTTGCAGAGCAGCCAGTTCAATGACCTTTTTCAAGGCAAGCTCGGTGCAGCCATCGATATTGTGGATAACTATTCCTCGCTGTTCAAAAGTCTCGACAAGAGCGTAGGCAACACCCTCTTGGGCATGATTGGAGGCAAGGACAACGTGGCAGGACTTTTCTCTCTTGCCAACTATAACCTCACCTCATGGATGACGGACTATCTGGATGAGACGGCAGGAAACTACTACACGCAAAGATGGTATATCGCCCGACGAGACCAAGGACGAGAAAAACTGTGCGACTATGTACCGCCCACCGATGACAACAGCATCTTGAAAGGCGACCACTGGTACAGAATCAACACCAAGGATGCCAACTTCTATCCCAACAATAACCAAAAGGAAACCATCCTGCAAAACTCGGAGAATCATGCAGGATGGTCAAGAACAAGGGTGCAACAGCTCAACAACCAGAATGACGGCTTTACCTACAGTATCAGCTATTGGTTGAACAGCTACATCATCAGTAGCAAGAAAAAAGGACAGAAACAGAAGGCATACGCCTACGAGATACAGGTGTACAAGAGTTGGAACAGGACAGAAGAAGTGTATGAGGCAGTCTTTGACTCCTATTCGATGGACTTGAACACCTTCAAGGCACAACTGCAAGCCCGGTTGAGCGAATGGAATGACAACGAGGAAGGCTATACCTATTATATAGGCAGTGATGCACGCAACTACTATCAGGCAACCAATGCCGCCAAACTGAAGGGATGCGAGAGCGTGACCATTAGTGTGACATGCAGCGACGGTGTGCAGTTGGGGCAAGGCACCACACAATACAAATGCAAGAGTTGCGGAGGTTCGCTGAATGACCACAGCAAGAAATGCGCCATGACAACATCTGTGACAGAAAACAACCTTGATCTCTCAGATTTGTATAAGCAGGAGCAGGAAGCCAATGCCAAGATAACCTCTTTGCAATCGCAAATCAGTCAGTTGGAAGCGGAGAATAAATCACTTGTCAAGCAAATAGCCAATGCAAGTGTGGAAGATGCAGCCAAGTATCGGGAGCAATACAACAAGAACAAGGCTTCCATCGAACAACTGAACAAAGAACTTGCCACATGGCAACAGAAACAAAGGGAAATAGAGGAAGCCAAGGCAGAGGCAGGAAAGGACAATGACGTGGCGACGGATGACTACTATCGCATACCAGCCATTATGAACGACTGCAAGAGTGCCTACAACCTGACTTGGCAAGGGGAAGGAACATGGAGCGGCTATACTTACATTCGAAAAGCCACCATGCCCAACATCAACGGCATCATCACCTTCAAGGCAACATTGAAGATCGCCCGAAAGCCGAAATATTTCTTGGGCATCAAGATACACAGAGCCATCCTGCAGATCAGTTGGGAGCTGACATCGGAATACACCAACACTTCGGTAGTGGATGTGATAACGCTTGACCCAAGCAAGACCGAGCAGGAAAAGGCGGACGAAGTGAACAAGCGCATCTCGGAAATCGCACAGGAATATCCATCGTGCAAGATAACCACCGAATATGCTAAGAGCGCACCTGCCGATGACAATAACACCGATGATACCTTTCATCTGCTATGGTCGAGCGATAGGTTAGAGATAGCCAGAGAGGTGGACAGCAGAATCACCAAGATATACGCAGACTTGGTATCGTTGGAGAAGATGATGCACTACAAGCGCAACATCATCGACGTGCTGATGGGCATCGCTCCACATATCAATGCTGACGAGGGACGACGGTTGACACTGGTGGAGAAATGCAAGAAACGTTGGTTAAGGAAAGCTGCCGACACCAAACATTCAGATGATTATCACAGCAAATTTAATGATGAAGACAATGAAAATGAGAAATAGAAAAGAATACAAGGCTGATGCAGCGGAGAGGGTTGCAGGGTCAGTGAGCAAGAAGCGACGAATGGATATTGTGAGAACATTGCTGGTAGCAATCTTGCTCCTCGCCCTCCCCTCTAAAACATTCGCCCAATGGGGATTTGATGTTGCCAGTGTGGAAGCCTACATCAATGACCACAAGAAACAGCGGAGTCTGTTGCTTGCACGAAGCACGTTGGAATACAGCAATAAACTATTGCACAGTTACAGTAAGGACGAGACCAAGGCATACAAGGAACTGAACGTTGACCTTGACAAGTACACCAGGGCATTTGATGTGATAGATGTGCTATATCAGAGTTTACGGACCAGTCTGAATGTTTATTCCACCTACGAGGGTGTGAGCGACAGAATATCGGACTATAAGAAGCTGTTGGATGACTACAACAAAAAAGTCATCAAACGAAAGCGCATCTCGCTTGCCGATACCATACTGATAGGCATCAACCGACGAGCCATAGAGAATATCGCAAATGAAGGCGAATACCTCTACAAAAGCGTGAGCGACTTAGTGCTGTATGCCTCAGGAGCGGCAGCGTGTTCTACGGCAGACCTTCTTGTGGTGTTGGAAAGCATCAACACCTCGCTTGACAATATAGAGAAGCATCTGAACAAAAGCTACTTTGAGTCGTGGCGATATATCCAAGTGCGCATCGGCTATTGGAAAGAAAAGGTTTACCGAACTAAAAGCAAGCAGCAAATACTGGAAGATGCCTTCGGTCGGTGGAGAGTGGCAGGTAAACTCGGATATTGAGAGAACGAAGATTTTATAATCCCATATATAATAATGTATAGGCATGGATAGAAAGAAAACAAGAATAGGAACCATCATGTTGATGTTGGGAGTCGCTATCAGCGGCAATGCCCAAAGTGGTGTAACATACAATCATGACAGTTCGAAAAAGAACCAGATAACGGTGATGGAAATCGGTAGTGGTAGTCTGTCACCAGAATTGTACTATCAGTTACTGCACAGCAGTTACAAGAAGTCGGCTGCCAGCAAGAACAAACTCGGTTTCCGTACCACGGCAGGAATTAGTGCCTACAACCAAGTGGAATATGCCGAAGCCATCGACTCTGCCCTGACCAAAAGAGCAGAGATTGAGGCGTTGAATAAGGCAGACCGTCAGATAGACCTCGCCTGGAAAGTGGAAGGAAGCAAAATTAACAGCAAGATGAATGCCTTCAAGAGCAACATCGACCGCATCCTGCCTGTAGGCGGATCCATCGGTGACAAGCAACGCTGGACAGAATACTATCATGTCTATGAGACAGCCATCAAAGCCACTAAGGATGCCTATATGCCCAATGCCAAGCGTAAGAAGATGTACCTACAGATTTATGCAGATGTGGCAAAACAGAACGAGACACTTGTGAAACAACTGGTGCAGATGTCGAATGCCAGCAAGACCAAGGAATTGTTGACAGCAAACGGCAACTACCAGACCGCCAACAAACGAAGTATCATCAGCTGTGCATCCAGCAAATGGCGAGAGGCAGGAATGGCAGTGAGAAACAATACATCTTCTGGCAGTAATAACGGCTCGAATGAGGATGACAATGATTTGAAAATAAACAGATAAGGAGTTATGGCAGACAACAGCAGCATATTATCCGACTTCGGCATCAACATCTTGGAAGAAGAGATTGATGACGTGATTTTCCAGACCAACGAGTTTCTGTGCGACGCTACTTTTACAGGCTCAAACGGACCTTTTTGGTGGGTCGTCCAAATGTGTATGGCACTCGCAGCCCTCTTCTCCATCGTGGTGGCAGCGAATATGGCTTACAAGATGATGGTGAAGCATGAGCCACTGGATGTGATGAAACTATTCAAGCCACTGGTGATAAGCATCATCCTCTGTTGGTGGTACCCACCTGCCGATACAGGCATGACGAACAGTGGCAGCAATTGGTGCGTACTGGACTTTCTGAGTTACATACCAAACTCCATTGGAAGTTATACCCATGACCTATATGAGGCGGAAGCCACACAGATAGAGGACAAGTTTACGGAAGTTCAGCAGCTCATCTACACCAGAGACACGATGTACACCAACGTACAAGCCCAGGCAGACATTGCCCATAAGGGAACAACAGACCCGAATCTGGTGGAATCGACCATGGAGCAGACAGGAGTGGATGAAGTGACCAACATGGAAAAGGACGCAGCCAAGCTGTGGTTTACCTCACTGACTGCAGGAGCCGTAGTGAACATCGACAAGATAGTAATGCTGATAGCATTGATCGTCTTCCGTATCGGTTGGTGGAGCACCATCTATTGTCAACAGATACTGTTGGGAATGCTGACGATATTTGGACCGATACAATGGGCGTTCTCGCTATTGCCGAAATGGGAAAGCAGTTGGGCGAAGTGGCTGACAAGGTATCTGACCGTGCATTTCTATGGAGCCATGCTCTACTTCGTGGGCTTCTACGTGCTATTGCTCTTCGACATCGTGCTCTGCATACAGGTGGAGAACCTGACGGCTATCACCGCCAGTGAGCAGACGATGGCGGCATATTTGCAGAACTCGTTCTTCTCGGCAGGGTATCTGATGGCAGCAAGTATCGTGGCTTTGAAGTGTCTGAACTTGGTTCCAGACCTTGCGGCATGGATGATACCAGAGGGCGACACCGCATTCTCTACCAGAAACTTCGGTGAGGGTGTGGCACAGCAAGCCAAAATGTCGGCACAGGGGACACTTGCCCATGTGATGCACTGATAAAGGTAAAAAAGTAAAAGAGTGAAAAAGGTAAAAAACATTATAGCAATGGTAATCAAGAATTTAGAGAATAAGGTGAAGTTGGTGACTATCATCTGTAGCCTGTTTCTGGTTGGGTGTGTGCTGATAAGTATCAGTAGCATCTGGACGGCGAAGAATATGGTGGTGGATGCACAGAACAAAATCTATGTGTTGGACGGCAACGTGCCAATTTTGGTGCAGCGTACGACGATGGATGAGACATTGGATGTGGAAGCAAAGAGCCATATCGAGATGTTCCATCATTATTTCTTCACATTGGCACCCGATGACAAGTACATCAAATACACGATGGAGAAAGCCATGTATCTGGTGGATGAGACAGGACTGGCGCAGTACAATACACTGAAGGAAAAGGGCTTCTACTCCAACATCATGGGAACAAGTGCCGTGTTCAGTATCTTCTGTGACAGTATCAAATTCAACAAGGAGAAGATGGAGTTTACCTACTATGGCAGACAGCGCATCGAGCGCAGAACCAATGTACTGACCCGTGAACTGGTGACGGCAGGACAACTGAAACGTGTTCCAAGGACAGACAACAACCCACATGGATTGCTGATAGTGAACTGGAGGACCTTGCTCAACAAGGATATTGACCAGAAGACGAAGAGCAACTATTAAAGGTAAAGGGTAAAAAGGTAAAAAAGTAAAAAGAAATAACGATGAACACAAAAGGATTTAAGCAGATGCTCATTGGGGAGAAGATGCCCGACAAGGACGACCCAAAATACAAGGAACGCTATGAGCGAGACGTGAGAGCCGGAAGGAAGTTTGCCAAGATGTGCAGGATAGACAAGGCGGCAGCCAAGGTGCAGAAATTTGCCGACTTGCACAAGACAATGTTCCTGGTCATCGTGTTCGGATTTGTGGGTGTGAGCTTCAGTTTCAACATCTATCGCATGGCAAGAGCTTATCACTATCAGGGAGAGCGACGCACCGCCACGGAGCGGCAGGACTCGCTGATAAAGGCTCGCCATCAGAATATGGGGAATGCAAAGAACATAGTAAGAACCAATGAGGATGCACGCCATCCTCATAAAGACAAATAACGATGAAGCTGACAGAAAGAATCAATTTCAGACAACCCAAGTACATGCTACCTGCGATTGTCTATCTCCCACTGCTCGGAGCGTCCTACTTCATCTTCGACCTCTTTGATACCAAGGTGGCGGAGAAGCAAGATGCCAATATGCAGACCACGGAATATCTGAATCCGAACCTTCCACAAGCTCATATCAAGGGCGGTGACGGTATTGGAGGCAAGTATGAGAACATGTTGAACGCCTACGGCAAGATAGAAGACCATAGTGCCGTGGAAAATATAGACCGAGACAATGAGCAAGAAAAAGAAGAATACCAAAGCAAGTATTCGGATGCCGAACTGCAACAGTTGGATGCCGAAGCCAAGAGGCAAGCTGAACTGGAGAAAACGAGAGAAGCGCAAGAAGCCCATGAGCGACAAAGAGAGAATGCTGCGTTGGCGGAGTTGAACAAGGCACTTGCCGAAGCAAGACTGAAAGGACAGCAAGCCACGCAACAGAACTCATCGTCTTCAGCAACAGCATCCGATGAAACAACAGCTACAGCCAAGGGCGGTATCAATATTGAGGGCAAAATCAAGGTGAATGAAAATGCCCGAAAGGAAACTGACGAGAATGACAAGCCAAGTGAAGTGGTGAAAAAGGTGAAGACATCATCGGATTACTTCAATACCTTGGCAGTGAATGAGAAAGAGCCGACACTGATAAAGGCTATCATTGACGAGAATGTGAAAGCCGTGGATGGAAGTCGTGTGCGCTTGCGCTTGCTTGATGATGTGGAAATCGGTGAGATTGTGGTGAAGAAAGGCGCATACCTGTATGCCATCATGAGCGGTTTCAGTTCACAACGAGTGAAAGGCACGGTGAAAAGTGTGTTGGTGGATGACGAAATAGTGAAAATCAACCTATCACTCTATGACACAGACGGCATGGAAGGCTTGTATGTGCCAAGCAGCCAGTTCCGTGAGACCACCAAGGATGTGGCAAGCGGAGCCGTAACCGGCAATGTGGATATGAATACCACCAATACAGGCAGCAGTTTTTCGCAATGGGGCATGCAGACCATGCAGAATGCCTATCAGAAAACAAGCAATGCCATAGGAAAGGCTATCAAGAAGAACAAGGTAAAGTTGAAATACGGAACCTTTGTGTACTTGATAAACAGCAAAGATACCAAGAGCAAGTAAACGTTAAACACTACAAAGTAAACATTACACCCATATGAATATCAAGAAGACCATTGGCGCACTGATAATGTGTGCAATAAATGCCATTCCAATGATGGCACAACGGACCAGTGCAGAGAGCTATCAGCCCTGCACCTACCAGGAGATGGAGCAACTGACCGTGAACGAGCAAGTGACAACAGTCATTACGGCAAGCGAACCCATCCGTTTTGTGGATATATCCACCGATAAGATAGCAGGAGACCAACCCATCAACAACACTGTGCGTTTGAAACCCAAGGAAGGAATGCATGAAGATGGTGAGGTGCTTGCCATCGTAACCATTGTGACGGAACGATACCGTACACAATATGCGCTACTCTATACCACGAGACTGCAAGAGGCAGTGACGGATAAGGAGATACAACAGATAGAAAAGAATGCCTATAACAATCCTGCGGTCACATTGTCCTCTACGGATATGGCTCGTTATGCTCGTCAGATTTGGAGTTCGGAAGCCCATGTGAACAATGTGAAGACCAAAGCCCATAAAATGGTGATGCGACTGAACAACATCTATTCATCGGGCGACTATTTCTTCTTGGACTTCTCGGTGGAGAACAAGACAGACGTGCCATTTGATATAGACCAAATACGATTGAAGCTGACGGATAAAAAGACCGCCAAGGCAACCAACTCACAGATGGTAGAGTTGCATCCAGTCTTCACGTTGGAGCAGACCAAGCGTTTCCGCTATGGCTACCGCAATGTGATAGTCATTCGGAAAATGACATTCCCGAATGACAAGCAATTAACCATCGAAATGACGGAGAACCAAATCAGCGGTCGCACCATCTCATTGAAAGTGAACTATAGCGATGTGTTGTCAGCCGACTCATTCAATCCGATTTTTCTAAAATAGCAATCATATCCAATGGAAGAAAGCAAGGAGCTACAAGGATTTTACAAGATATTCAGGGCTGTCATCTACATATCCGTGTTGATGGAGTTCTTTGAGTATGCCATAGACCCAAGGGCGATAGACGGCTTTGGCGGTGTGGTGTGCGACCTGCACGACCGCATCAAGCAGTGGTTCATCTACCATGACGGCAACCTGGTGTATAGCAAGGTGGTGACGTTCTTGTTGGTGTGCATCACCTGTGTAGGCACGAGAAACAAGAAACACTTGGAATTTGATGCCCGAAGGCAGGTGCTGTACCCCTTGGTGAGTGGTGTGCTGCTGTTGATATTGTCCGTGTGGCTCTTCGGCTATGCGATGGACACTCGTCTCTATACCCTAAGATTGAACACCATTCTCTATATGGTGACAACCATCATCGGAACGGTATTTGTGCATATCGCCTTGGACAACATCTCGAAGTTCTTGAAGGAAGGACTGATGAAAGACCGTTTCAATTTTGAGAACGAGAGTTTCGAGCAGTGCCAGAAGGAAGAATACAACAAGTACAGCGTGAATATCCCTATGCGCTACTACTATAAGGGTAAATTCCGCAAGGGATGGGTGAACATCGCAAACCCATTCCGTGGCACTTGGGTAGTTGGTACGCCTGGTAGCGGTAAGACTTTTTCTATTATAGAGCCGTTCATCCGTCAGCACAGTGCGAAAGGTTTTGCCATGGTCGTTTACGACTACAAGTTCCCTACCTTGGCTACCAAACTGTACTACCACTACAAGAAGAACCAACAGTTGGGGAAACTGCCAGAAGGCTGTAAGTTCAACATCATCAACTTTGTGGATGTAGAATACTCCAAACGAGTGAACCCGATACAACAGAAGTATATCAATAATTTGGCAGCAGCGAGTGAGACCGCAGAAACACTGCTTGAATCCCTACAAAAAGGCAAGAAGGAAGGCGGAGGCGGTAGCGACCAGTTCTTCCAGACCTCAGCCGTCAACTTCCTCGCCGCCTGTATCTACTTCTTCATCAACTATGGCAAGGAGCCATACGACAAAGACGGCAAGATGCTGATAGCAGAGAAAGTACTTGATCCGAAAACCATGCAGATGAAACCGACCGGAAAGGTGTTTAACCATGCAGGAGAAGAAGTGGAGCCAGCCTATTGGTTGGGCAAGTACAGCGATATGCCCCATATTCTGAGTTTCCTGAACGAGAGTTACCAGACCATCTTCAATGTATTGGAGACCGACAATGAGGTAGCACCCTTGTTGGGACCGTTCCAGACCGCCTTGAAGAACAAGGCAATGGAGCAGTTGGAAGGTATGATAGGTACACTGCGTGTCTACACCTCACGCCTTGCCACCAAGGAAAGCTATTGGATATTTCATAAAGATGGAGATGACTTCGACCTGAAAGTCAGTGACCCGAAGAATCCGAGTTATCTGCTGATAGCCAATGACCCAGAGATGGAGAGCATCATCGGAGCATTGAATGCCCTAATCCTCAACCGACTGGTGACACGAGTGAACACAGGGCAAGGCAAGAACATCCCTGTGAGCATCATCGTGGACGAGTTGCCTACACTCTACTTCCATAAGATAGACCGACTGATAGGTACAGCCCGAAGCAACAAGGTGAGCGTAGCCTTGGGATTCCAGGAACTGCCACAGTTGGAAGCAGACTACGGAAAGGTGGGTATGCAGAAGATCATCACCACCGTAGGCAATGTGGTGAGCGGTTCGGCACGAAGCAAGGAAACTCTGGAATGGCTATCCTCTGACATTTTTGGAAAGGTGGTGCAACTGAAGAAAGGCGTGACCATCGATAGAGACAAGACGAGCATCAACCTGAATGAGAATATGGACAGTCTTGTACCAGCCAGTAAAATCTCGGACATGCCGACTGGATGGATCTGCGGACAGACGGCAAGGGACTTTGTGGTAACCAAGACCGGCATGAATGGCAGTATGAACATACAGGAAAGCGACGAGTTCAAGACCAGTAAGTTCTATTGCAAGACCGATTTTAATATGGCAGACATCAAGAAAGAAGAAAGCGAGTATATGCCACTGCCCAAGTTCTACACCTTCAAGAGCCGTGATGAGCGTGAGCGCATCCTCTATAAAAACTTCGTGCAAGTTGGTGAGGACGTGAAAGCCATGATAGCAGAGATATTCAACAAGAAGAATGCCAAGTGACAAAACAATGACATCCCCAAAACAAAAACAACGTCCATGATAAAAAAGATAAAGACATACATTCTCCTAACGCTCTTGCTGCTGTGCCAAAGCATCATGGCGCAGAACAAGACACCCACCAACGACAGCCCAAGCCAAGCCGACTTGGGCATTTTCGCTTTGCCTCCCTTTGAGCGAGCCGTGCGCTGTATCAAGTATTATGAGGGATGGCACGATATCAAGCGCAACTATCCCTATATCGGATGGGGACATCGGATATTGCCGCACGAGAAGTTCAAGAAGAACCTCACTTATCAGCAAGCCGATTCCTTGTTGCGCTCAGACCTCACCAAGTTATGCGCCATGTTCCGCAAGTATGGCAAGGACTCATTAATCCTTGCCGTACTTGCCTATAATGTCGGACCCTATAAGATTTTAGGGAACAGACGATTTCCGAAGAGCCGTCTCTTACACATGATAGAGCAAGGGAGAAGAGACATCAGACAAGAATATCTGGACTTTTGCAGATACCAAAGGCGCAAGATGGCCTCTATACGCAGGAGAAGGCAAACAGAACTGCTATTATTATATCAGACACATATTGCAAGAAAGTGACATTTCTGGTAATAATTCATGTTTTTTATATTGAAACATAAATAACCATCATTTGTTGGTCGAAAAATTGCAAAATCTTTCCCAAAGGAAAAAGGCTCTTCTTAAATTCTAGTACATTGAAGTATATTAATCTGAGGAGATATTTATCACTATACGTAAAACAGAGTTCTGGAGCCTATCAAATGGTGCTTATTATTGATAAGGGAAAGACTTTATTCTAAAATTTGAGAATATCCAACTGATAACTAAGAAAGAATAAACGCAATTCACTATAAAAACTTATACCAATGTCACCAAGCACTTTATAGAGTTCCGCAATCAACAATCAAAAAGACCTCGATTTCTCCAAATGATAACTGGCATGATGGAAATATAGGTGTTTTGTACCTAACACCTATATTCCATCCGCACACTCTACTACAAGGCAGCAGAAATAGCAAGTTCAGATTTTACAAAATTATACACCATGTTGCATGTCTGGCAAGGCCTCTTTGCTCATTGATACGTTCGTACATAATGTCGATCACATAAAAGTTTTAAGGAATAATAGAATACTTTGCCATACTGATTGGATTAGTATATACTCAAATATTTCTAATGAGAGATGTCCATGGATGTTACATTAGTTTTTGACCTTGCAAATGTAAAAGTACTATAAACAAATAAAATATATCTAATTTTATAACGGTCGTTATAATTTAATTGCTATCTTTGCACAAAAAATGAATATTTCATGATAGAACTAGTATCAGGATATTCTTTTAAACTATTAAAATTCTTTACAAAATGAAAGAGCCTTTAGAATATTACAAGAGCAAACTTTGCAGGAATAAAGTATATATAAAGCGAACAGAACAAAGAAGTTCTATGTTCTTTTGTGGCAAATTAATTTTCTTTGCCATAGCTATATTGTGCCTATGCATTTGGTGGTTTGAAACGAAGTCGGTAATAATGATTGGCAGTACTTTCTGCTTCTTACTGATATACTTCTTTATGGTGTATCTAGATAACAACGAAATTAACAAAAAAGAGAAACTCGTTCGCATTAATAAGGTTATAGAGAGGGAAGTATGTAATCTTAGAGGTCAATATACTGGACATGACGGCAAAGAGTACATGTCAAGTACACATCCTTTTACATATGACATTGACATATTTGGCAAGAACTCATTGTATCAAAGTATTAATAGAACTGTAACTTGTGATGGAGCAAACAAACTATCAGAAGTTCTATCGCATACAGGTTTAGGAAAAGAAACAATTTTAATGCGACAGGCCGCTGTTCGTGAATTAGAAGCACTATCTGATTATCGGATAGAGCATATTTCGTGTTCACATATATTGACACCTTTTAGAGAACTCTTGACAAAGACAATGCCATCGTCTCTCAATGTTTTGCCTCTAAAAATACTATTGGCTTTTTCATGGTCAGTTTCGGTTGTAAACATTATTTTCCTTTTAATTTGTTGCTTAGCAAGCCTATCCATTACCATACCTGTATTAGTTATGGCTGGAATTATTTTCTTTAATGGCTCAATAAGTCTCTTTTATTTTCATAAAGGAAATCGTGTCATCCAAAAATTGAAATTTTTAATATCTCTTTGTGAAAGTTATTCGCCAATTATCTCATTGAATAGAAAAGAAATATTTAAAAGTCAGATTCTATGTGATATACAAGAAAAAAATATATTTCATTCAAGACATATCCGAAAAGCAATAAATATGAATGAACTGCTGAACTTTAGAAATAATTTCATATTATGGTTTTTGTCAAACACTACAGTCATGATAGATTTATTAGTATTGAACAAATTTGTAAAATGGGAAAGGTCTGCAATTACTGATTTACAAATCTTATTAGAAAACATAGGGCAATTAGATGCCTTTATTAGTTTAGCAACATTCAATTTCAATCATCCTAGAGCAACTGTCCCTTCTATTATGAAAAGCGGTTTAAAAGGAGTAGACGTATATCATCCTTTAATGAAATCCAACAATGCTATAGGAAATGATTATACCCAAGAAGAGTCTGTCATATCTATAATTACAGGAGCCAACATGTCAGGGAAAAGTACGTTTCTTAGAGCACTTGCTTTAAATATTGTATTGGGAAATGCAGGATGCAAAGTTTGTGCAGATTCGTTTGGTTTTAATCCAAACTTGAAATTATTTACAAGTATGAGAACGCAAGATGACATTTCAAATGGCAAGTCATATTTTAATGCTGAAATAGATAGACTAAGTAACGCGATAGACTATTGTGTGCAGAATCCTCATACTTTGTTGATTTTGGATGAAGTTCTAAAAGGAACGAACTCGGAAGACAAATTGAAAGGTTCTATAGAATTATTAGAATATTTTTCTGGTCAGCAAATAATGGCAATTATTGCCACACACGACTTAGGTGTTACAAAATTAGAAAACATTTATGGTGTAGATAAATATGTCAATTTTTGTTTTGAAATCGAACTGACCACTCCTATTCATTATACATATAAAATGAATCGAGGAATATGTAGGAACAAAAATGCATCGTATATTTTAAATAAGATGTTAAACTCTAAAATTAAAAGAAAATGAAAACAATAGTATTAAACACTTTTTCTTCTTTCGCAACCTTTCCTATGTTTAACCCTGCCTATATTAAAGGGTTACTATGTCGTGAAGGTATTGATAATATTCACATTGATGTAAACCAAATAACATGGAACTCTTTGTTAGAAGAGGAATTTCTAGCCAAGCTATCTTTTAACGAGGCAGTATTGGATCCTTCATTTCCTTATACTATTATCTCATCAAATAAGGAATTTGAACTAACCAAAGCAAAAGTCTTACATAGAATATCAAAGGCTAAGTTTCTGTTGCGTTCATCCTCTTCTGTTATATTTCGAAATCTCCTATGGGCTCAGCGTGTTATTTTTAGAGCGTTGAATCTAATATATTGCCACTATGGAACATTCTTTATGACAAACATTCCTTATTGGGCTAAAGTTGGGTTTGATTTTAATGATATTAGTCAGATTTACGATATAGCTACAGATAAGACCAGTAATCCTCTTATTTGTATATTTGAAGAAAAAGTGTTACCTGCCATAATAAAAGAATCGCCCAAAATCATACTAGTTGACATTATGTTTCCATGGGATATAATCCCTGCTTTGACTTTGAATATATTATTAAAAAATATTTACCATATTGTCATATTAATTATGCAGGATTAGGATTTGATGAGTTTAGTTTTTCCAGAATACAGCACAAGATGAATAACCATAATTTCTTCTTTGGCTTTGATAGCATTTTTATGTACAGAAACGACAATGGCTTGGTACAACTTGTAAAGAATATAACCAATGGACAAAAAGTTGGGGAAATCGACAATTTATACTCTCCTAATTCTTTCGGACACATAAAGCAGGATAAGCTGTTTGATGAAACGGTTATTCCAAATTATGACGATATAGAGTGGAGTAAATACTTCTTTCCAGAAAGAATAGTTATTGATAGATTGTCATATAGATGTTTTTGGGCAAAATGCAATTTTTGTTCTATAAATTCAAATAAAAGAATAAAGCAAATGTCAAGCGTCAAACAACAAATATCTAAAGTTAAGACTCTTCACGAAAAATATGAAGTGTCTAATTTTTGGTTCTTGGATGAAGCATGTCCTATGAAATTAGCTTTAGGCTTTGCAGAAGGAATAAAGCATGAGAATATTGCATGGTCTTTAAGAACCAGATTGGACGACAAACTTACGTTTGAAGTTTTGACCAAACTTAAGGAAGCTGGATTAAAAGAATTATGGATTGGATTAGAACACGTAAATCCCCAAATACTTTCATTAATGAATAAGTCAGATTTTAATTTTGAGTATAAAACTATCGCCCAAAAGGTTTTCGACGATGCTACAGCAAATAACATAGGCTTACATTTTTGTCATATTTTAGGATTCCCGTCAGAAACAGATGAACAAAGACAAGAAGTTGCAGACTTCTACAAAATGACAAAGGACAGCATATGTAAGAAGCCATTTTTTACAACATTCAACATTTTCGGATTAATGTTAGGGAGTCCAATGTTTGAAAGTCGAGAGAAATTTGGAATAATAGAAGCTCTTGATGAAGAATCAAAATTTAATATGATAAAAGTACCCTATAAAACAATTTACAATGATGATACAGGAAATATACAAGTGATTCAACGTCTTTCTGAATGGATTTTCAGATATACTGATATTCTTGTGTGTAAAAAAGAGTTGATACCATTATGGATGTCGATATCTGACACACCATTTGAATTCTTATTAAAAAAATATTATACATATAACCCTTTCTCAAATTATGAATTGGATTGAATATCACAGCATCAAAGAACTCCCCGAAACTATTTGGGCTAAAATTGCAGGAGACAACCCTTGTCTCTCTGCAGATTTTATGGAAATAGTTGAAAATCTACACCCAAAAGATTCATATAATTATGCTGTTTTATACGACAACAAAGAAGTGGTGGGAGTTATTTTTTACTCTATTTTCAATGCGCTTTCATCTACATTAATGAAACTTTCTATAGGCCGCGTTCTTATGACGGGGACATTTGAAACCTATGGAAAGCATTGGTGGTATAATACTTCATATATATCCGAATGTGATTTTTTTGAAATGTTTTGGCAGTTGATTCGCAAACAAAATGTTTTAGCATTTGTCATAAGAGATTTCGTATGTAATGAGTGCCAAATAAATAAGTTTTTTGGGCTTCATTCTTTTGAACACATAATTCCATATTCCGTATCATGGATAAAACTTAATGATTCATGTATGAATTTGGATGATTTCCTTTGCGAGATGTCAAAGAAACATAGAAATATGTATAAAAAGATCATAAAATCTCGCAATGATCAAAACATTTCTTTTAGAAAAGAATATGACATTAGAAAAAATTTGCATAAATTGTATCCATTGTATATCAATGTCAATAAACGAGCTAAAGAATTCAAAAGTCCGCCTATTCCTTCAAGTTTTTTTACTGGATTGGAGCGCAAATTTGGACATAATTGTTTCTGCATAATAATGTCTGTTGGAAATAAGGATATAGGCTTTGTTCTTATTATACAAGGTACAGATATTATAATTCCATTTTTGATGGGAATTGATTATAAATATAGAGAACTTCATGTATGGCATAATCTAACTATAGAATGTGTAAGATATGCAATTGAGACAAGAGTAACAAATATAGATCTTGGCTTAACAAATTTTGAGCTAAAAAAAAGACTCGGAGCAAAAAAAATAAATATAAATATGTTTGCACGATTCAAAAATAATGTAGTGAATAGGTTTTGTAAGTCATTTTTATCAAAATTATTATGAAACTAATATACGGTTGTTATCCATCTATTTTTTCATTGAAAATAGCAAATGGGTTGGTAAAACGAGGCATTCCAATCACACATATGATGTTATCAACTAAAGTTATATGTATAGAGGGACATTCTATACATGGATTGTCTGGACTCGGTTTCCTTTTTAGGCGTTTTGGTTTAAGATACACAACTTTTCAAATATTCTGTAGTGTAGTATTACCCATTGTATATTCAGTCAAAGCTTTTATACATGGTGAACGTTTATACTCGTTTAAGCAACTATGTCTGAAAAATAATATACAGATGATAAAAAGTAGTAACTTTAATGAAGACATCAAACTTATAGAAAAACCAGATATCTTTATTTCTATGTGTTTAGATTGCTGAAAACGGAGGATATCCACCCACCCAAAACGGGGATATCCGTTCACTTT
>ENA-UOJT01000764-UOJT01000764.1-human-gut-metagenome-genome-assembly--contig:-C15-NODE-764-length-22878-cov-40.453008_pt1 | contig 22878 bp, 19 predicted proteins | sample MGYA00242357_ERZ723904 | MGnify/ENA metagenome assembly ERZ723904 | reverse complement strand
AAGTTCGCATCCCACCCTACCATCTTATCTAAATCTTGTTCGGTAAAACCTTCTTCCATGATTTCTTCTTTATTTACACCTGCCATAAATGGTTTACCACTCAACAAACCTGCTTTAACAAGCATGAGCGGAGCAATAGAAATTGCTCCAATCGCTTTATTTTCAAACTTACGGATAAATTCTATAACTTCTTCATTTTCTATTGCTTCCCTAATATCCATAGCTCCTGGCAAGATTAAGCTATCATACTCATCAATATTTATTTCAGAAATTGTCTGGTTAGGCAAAACCATCAATCCATCTTCACTCTTAACAGCTTCCTTTGTATGTGCAAATATTACAACCTCTTTATCTGCTAAAGCAAGTATTTCAAGAGCCACACTAAATTCAAAATTACAAAAAGAATTATAAATCAATACTGCTGTTTTCTTCATTATATCCTCCGTCATCTTCAAATTTTCATCTGTTCGACCTATTGAAATGCGCAAATTCCGATTTTCTGCCCTAAGTTTATCACACAAAAAACCGAGTTTCAACGCAGGAAAAGCAAATCCCCTGTCCTTTCGGGCAGGGGATTGCGGTTTAGCCATGCTGTTTGAGATATTCGGCGCTGAGTTGCAAACTCTTTATGGGGGAGTTATCCACCCAGTTGCGGTGGCTTTCCAAAATCACGGCATCTACGCCGATAGTAAGCGCCTGTGCCATCAGGCTGTCGAGATCCATATTGCCGGTACCCAGCTCCATGCTGTCGGTTTTCAGAATCGGCGTCACGGCGCTGCCCGAAATGCGGGTGCCGCGGTCGTTGATATGCCACAGCTTCATGCGGGTTCCCAGACGCTGCATCCACGCAAGGGCGTTGGCGCCGCCCTCGGTAAACCAGTAGCTGTCAAACTCAAAGTTGACGAACTGCGGGTCGGTTTCCTCCAGCAAAATGTCGTAGGCACGCTTTTCGGCGTTGACATGACGCAGCTCACAGTTGTGGTTGTGGTACAAAAGCTCCACGCCCTCGGCCTTCAGCGCCTCACCCGCCTTGTTCAGCCGTGCGGCAAGGTCGTGCATCGTGGCTTCATCGCCGTAATCAAAGCGATACATTCCGGTAATAACGACATACTTAGTGCCAAAGCTTTTGGCTTCGTCCGCCACCGCTTTGGCATCGCGCTCCAGACTGCCCAAATCGGTGTGCAGGCTGACGACCTGCAGCCCCGCTTCTTTGACCAAAGCGTGCCAGTCGAGATTGCCGCCCTTGCCCACGGGCATACCCGCCGCCTTGGTCAGCAGCCGCACCATAAAGCCGATGGGGTGGATCATAAACCCGCACAGCTCAATGCCGTCATAGCCTGCGGCTTTCATGGCGGCCAGCGTCTGCCGTGCCTCGTTTTCGTTGCTTAAAACGGTTCCCAGCATAAATTGCTGGACTGCCTTTGTGGGCATGGTTCAGCCCTCCATCTTGATGATTTTTCCTGTTGTGATGCCGTTTTCGTTGAAGCTGTCCACGCAGACATAATAGGTCTGCCCGGCCATCAGCGTGGAAAGCGTGACCTCATCGGCATCATAGACAAGCCAGCTCTGGTACAGCTTATCCGGTGCAATGCCGTAGCGCACATTGCAGCCCTGCGCGTTCTCGATGTGCTGCCAGCTGATTTTGCCGTCCAGCGCATCCACGCGCACGGCTTTGGCGTCGGCTTGGGCAGGGCGGTCGCCCTCGACGTCGCCGAACACCCGCAGCCCGCTTACACGCAGCGTCTGGCCGTAGGGGAGGGCACCGCCCGTCACGCGAATATACCGCGCACGGATACCGCCGGCATACTCATAATAGCCGCTGGAGCATTCGCGGGCGACATCCTCGCGCAGCGTCCAGGTCTCGCCGTCAAGACTGGTTTCCACGGTATAGCAAGAAATCTGCAGGCGCGTCTCGATATGCCGCGTTTTGCGGTCATCGCCGTAGCTGTCGGCAGGGAAGTCCACGACGAGTTTTTCATCGGCCATGTTGACCTGAATCGCGCGGACATCATAATCACGGCCTAAATCCACACACAGCCATTCGCCGGGCTGGTCGCTGCCCGCGCTCCACCAGCGGCGGCAGTCCTCGTCCACGGTATTCACCGGGTCGCTGCCCTCAGCGGTGGAGGATGCCGTCACGGCCTTGCGGTAGCTTAACAGCATCCACTTGGGCTGCTGGCTGGCGGCGTCGAATTTGCCTGCCGGAATTTCGTGCGGGTAGTCGGCAAAATTCTGGTTGCAGAACAGCACGCCGTCCTTGTCAAACCCGGCAGGAAACAGCCCCACGCGACGCTCAAAGTCGTGGTTGACCGAAATGCGCATCGTGGACGCGTGCCAGTAGTTGCCGTATTTGTCGGCAATCGTGCTGCCGTGGCCTGCGCCGGTCATAAACCCGCCCGGCTTGGAGGAAAACGGGTTGGACGCTTGCAGCGTGAACGGTCCCAGCGGGGACTTGGAGGTGTACACACCATCGGCGTAGGTGTTGTACTGGGTGCCGGGGCAGGCGTATTGCAGATAATACGTACCGTTGTGCTTTGTCATAAACGCGCCCTCAATGTAGGGCTTGCCGACGGCGTTGAACATAGCGGTCAGCACCTCGGCGTTCAGCCCCGGTATCTGCGCCATCTGGGGCGGCAGCTCCAGCTTGCCGGTTGCCTCGTTATAAAAAGGCTTCATGGCTTTGTAAAGCACGCTTGCCTCTTTATCCACAATCCCGTTGTTACCGGGGCGCTCATAGCCCAGTTCTTCTTCGCGCCCGAAAATCAGTTCTTTCTTTTCTCCGATGGGCGTCATGGTATCGGGGTCAAGCTCCACGCCCCAGATGGGCGAGGTGTTGGAGCAGCCCCAGTAAAAATATACACGCCCGTCATCATCGCAGAACATATCGGGATCCCAAAAGGCGAACGGGGCGCTGACCTCGGTAAACGGCTCGGTCAGTGGGTCGGCGGTGCGCAGAATAGGACAGTTGCGCCCCTTGCGGCTGGCAGAAAAATACAGGTAGTCGCCGACTTGGCGCACATCGGGTGCGTAGTCGTAAATCAGCAGATCGGGGTCGGCGTGGAAGTCCCAGTGCAGCAGATCGTCCGAGTACCAGAACCCTGCCGACATAGAAACAAACAGGTAGTATTTGCCCTTGAAGTACACCAGCGTCGGGTCGGCGCCTTCGCGGAAGCCCGCGGCGCGCTCACCCTCCTTCACGTGCTGGTAGCGGTAGCCCAGATCCAAGGGGTTGCAGTAGGTTTTCACTGTATTACACATCCTTTTTGATGCCCTGCAAAACGCGGTTCAGCTGCTTGATGCTCTCGGCATCTGCGCCGGCCTGCTTGAGCATTCCCTCCACGGTCATGCGCTGCATGGCGCGCTCCATCATGGCAACCAGCGCCGGGTTATCCTTGACGGCGGCAGCTACATCACCGCGGGCGGCAGCCGCCTTGTCGGTGATGGCCTTCAAGACAGGCCCCACCTTGACGTCCGCCATGGCAGCGGCCATATTGTCCTTGACGCTCCAGCAGGTTTCGTCCAGCTCGCCGTCAAACCAGTTGTTCACGACCTGACGGTTGGACATCGCGTAGGCGGGGTTCGGCTCTGTAGCCTTGTTGACCAGAATCACGCTGGAATACGCCCCCGCGCGGGCCTCAATGCTGTGCTTGCCGGTGATGGGCACATTGAAAACAAACACTTTGTCGCCTTTTTTTGCTTCGACAAGGTGCCCGTCCTTGTACAGAGAAACCTCCGGCAGGTTGGAGTAAACCTTGATTTCGGTCACGTCCTCGGTGCGGTCCACATAGCGGCTGCCGCAGGTATGCACAAAAGGCTGCTTGCTCCAGTAGGCTTTGTACAGGTAGAAGGCATCCTTTTTGATTTGGCGGTCAAAGGTGACAAGCCCTTTCTGGTTCTCGCCGTTTTTGCCGCCCTCATCGCGGCCATCGGCAGCAAAGTCGAACATATTCCAGACATGGGTCGCCCACAGCCACGGGCGGTCGGCAATCATTTTTGCCATGTGCTCGTGGTAGACGCACTGGTAGGTTTCGGTATAGTCGCCCTTTTCGGGGTGGGCGCTCTGGTAGGCGGGGTTTGCGTCCGCGCCGTACTCCGAAAAACCGATGCAGCGGTCGGGATATTTGGCGTGGTAGGTATCAAAAAAGTCGTCGTTCTGGTCCAGTTCACCCAGATACCAGCCAAAATACAGGTTGTAGCTGTTCACATCGGGGATTTCCAGAATCGGGCTGGTAATCTCCAGCATAAAGACATTCGCCATCGTGGTCGGGCGGGTCGGGTCGAGCTTGTGCGCCAAATCATTCAGGGCGCGGTGGTTTTCCAGCAGCTCCTCATTGACAGCCGATGCGGCAGTAATTTCGTTGGACAGCCCCCAAACGGCAATACAGGGATGGTTGTAGTTCTGAACAATCAGTTCTTCCATCTGGGTCAGCGTGTTGGCGCGCCCGTTGTGCATATGCATCGTGATGTAGGGGATCTCGGCCCAGATGACAAGACCCTTTTCGTCGCACAGGTCATAGAATGCCTGCGCGTGCTGGTAGTGGGCAAGGCGGATGGTGTTGGCGCCCATCTCCAGAATCAGCGCCATATCCTCTTCCATCATCTCTTTGGTGATGGCTACACCCGCACCCTTGCGGTCCTGATGGCGGGAGACACCGCGCAGGGGATAGGGGTGGCCGTTCAAAATGAAGCCCTTCTGCGGGTCAATCTCAAACTTGCGGCAGCCGAAACGGGCGGTCTCGGTCTCGCCATTGTCCAGCCGCGCAGTTACGGTGTAGAGATACGGGTCATCAAGACCGTCCCACAGGCGGGCGTGCTCCAGCGTGAACACGGCTCTGGCGGTGCCGTCCTTGACGGCGGCGCTCGTCTGCTGGCCGTCAAGCGTGAAGTTGACGCTCTGCGCGCCGACAACGAACGCCTCAACAGTCACCTCACAGCGGCGCTCGGCAAGGTCAGTCACAGCAGGCGTGACCTTGACGGGCACAGCGCCGTTTTCGGCAAGGGCAAAGTGTGCAGCGGGCACAACATGCAGCGTTACATCGCGGTAAATGCCGCCGTAGAAGGTGAAGTCGGCCTTCTGGGGGTAGACGGTGTCGTTGTCGCTGTTGTCCACATTCACGCGTAGCAGGTTGCTGCCGTTGCGCAGCGCATCGGTAATGTCCACGCAAAATGCAGAATAGCCGCCCTTGTGCTCAGCCAGCTTTTGCTCGTTCAAATAGACCTCGGCGGTCATGGCAACGGCGTCAAACTGCAAAACGGCGCGTCCGCTTTCCGGCAGGACGATGTTAGGCAGCACGGTGGTGTAGCTGCAGGTGCCGCGGTAGTAGTCATTGCCGCCGTCCTGCCCGTCGATGGCGTTCCAGGTGTGGGGCAGGGTGACGGGTTCGTCGTATCCTTCTTTGGAAAAAATCCAGTTTTGGTTCAAAAAAATAGTTTTGCTCATAAAATGACTCCTTATGTGTGGTTTTAACCTCAAAGAGCCGAAAGAGCTGCAAACCCTTTCGGCTTTGGTTAATGGGCTTACTGAAGCTGTTTTTTATAGAACTCAGACTGCGCAGCAGCCTTTTTCTCGGCAATGCGCTTTTGGACGTTGACCATTTCCTCCTTGGTCAGTGGGCATTCGCGCATGGCAACCAGCGTAATGACCCAGCCGATGAGGGGCAGACCGAACTTTAGGCTCAGCGTCATCCAGAAAATCGCGCTTGTGCAAGGGTCGGTGGGCTGGGGCATCGTGGTGGTGTAGCCCAGCAGTGCAACAGCGCCGGTAGCAATTACAGCGGCAAAGGAGGTGATGAGCTTATCGACCAGGCTGTAGGTGCCGGAGACAACAGCAGGAACATAACGCCCGCTGCGGTCCAGCTCAAAGTCAATGGCATCCGCCATATACGAGGTGTTGGAGGTGGTGATGCACATATTGGAACCGTTCTGTAAAAGGGTCAGCACTACATAGAGAATCATGGAGGGGCTGCCCATAACGCCGATTTGCGTGGGGTCGCCAAAGATAAAGAACAGAACCAGCGCGGCAGTAATCGTCATGCTGACATAGGTCCAAGTGACGATGCCGTTTTTGCTGCCGTGCTTGCCGACATACTTGGCACCGAACGCCGCAAAGAAGATGGAGGGAACCATGCTGATGACGGTCAGAATGGTGGCCAGACCCATATTGCCGATCAAAATACCGTTGAACAGCGTGTTGATGATGGCCTGGCTGGCCACCTGCTGTGCCAGCTTGTCAGAAGCGTTGGAGGCAATGTAGCACTGCAAGGGTTTGTTGTGCTTGAGAACCTCGACAATGTCGGACATTTTCAGCGGTTCGGACTTTTTGGTGCCGACAAAGGTTTCCGGCTTATCGTAGGCAGAAACGCCCAGACAGACCAAAGCGGTGCCGATACCCGCGGCAAGCAGCGTCATATTGCAGGCAGCGGACAGGAAGGCCTGGTTGTAGGTGCCGCCGCATTTGGGCAGCAGCACAACATTGAAAATCATCGACATTGCCATCGGCACCAGGTAGTTGAAGGCGGTTGTCCATACGCCGATGGTCGGGCGCTGGCGCGGATCATTCGTCATGATGGCGGGAATGGTCTGCGCAGTCATGTTGGTGATGGTGTAGCCGATGATGTAGACAATGTACAGCAGGGCAAACACCGGCAGCCCCAGACCCTTGGACGAGAAGCCGGTGAACATTCCGTAGAGGGCGAGTGCCTCAATCAGGAAGCCGGCAACCATCAGGATGCGCAGCTTGCCGAACTTGGTGTTGACGCGGTCATAGACAAAGGCAAGCAGGGGATCGGTGATGCCGTCCAGAATACGGGAGCAGGTCAGAATAATGCCAACGGCAGCGGTCGTGATGCCGTAGCCGATGCTGGCGGAATAACTCGCCATGCCGATGAGGGAATAGACGCTCATACCGACAAGACCGTTGCAGGCATAGCAGATGATTTGCCAAAGCTTGGCGCGGCGGTATTGTACGCCGTCAACTTCTGAAGCAGTGGGTTTCTTTTTGAACATTTTGTTTTCCTCCTAAAAATTCCGCAGTGATTTTTCTCACTGACACCACTATACCAGAAGCAAAACGGCAGCAGGGGATAAAAATCAGCAGATGAGGAACAAAAATTCACGCATTATTTCAAATAACAAGAAATATTGTCCTGCTTTACTAAATAATGCCCTCATGGCTTGCGCTTGTTATGTTATGATACAGGTACAGAAGTTTCTTGATTGGCTTTAGACAGCACAGGTAAGGAGAAAATTATGCAGAAATTTGAAAAAGGTTTCTTTGTCGGCGCGGCCACTGCTGCCCATCAGGTCGAGGGTAACAATATCCATTCCGACTACTGGGCGCAGGAGCAGCTGCCCCACACCGGCTTTACCGAGCCGAGCGGCATTGCCTGCGACCATTATAATAAATATGAGGAAGACATTAAACTGCTGGCCGATGCGGGCCTGAACGCCTACCGCTTCTCCATCGAGTGGGCGCGCATCGAGCCGGAGGAGGGCAAGTTTGACCCTGCCGAGATCGAGCATTACCGCAAGGTCATTGCCTGCTGCAAGGCGCACGGTGTGGAACCCGTTGTGACGCTGCTGCATTTCACCAGCCCCAAATGGCTGATTGCCAAGGGCGGCTGGGAGGCTGAAAGCACGGTCGAATATTTCAAGCGCTATGTCAGCTATGTGATGAAGCAGTTGGGCAGTGAGCTTCACATCGTCTGCACCATCAATGAGGCGAATATGGGTCTGCAGCTGGCGGCTATCTCCAAGCGGTTCCGCCTGATGGCAGAGCAGGCCGCCAAGGCTGCTGCCAATGCAGGCAAATCCGCCGAAGGCAGCGTGCAGGTGGGCATGAACTTCCAGAAGATGATGGAGAATATGAAGTACGCTGCCGCTGAAAACGCCGCCGTGTTCGGTACGCCGCAGCCGAAAATTTTCGTCAGCGAGCGCACGCCGGAGGGCGATCTGCTGGTTCTACGCGCTCACGCCGCCGCGCGGGAGGCCATCAAGACAATCTGTCCTGAGGTTAAGGTCGGTCTGACCCTCTCGCTGCATGACCTGCAGGCCCAGCCGGGCGGTGAAGCCTTTGCCGCCGCTGCATGGGAGGAAGAGTTCACCCACTATCTTCCTTATATTAAGGAGGATGACTTCCTCGGCGTGCAGAACTACACCCGCACGCTGTACGGTGCGCATGGGCAGTTGCCCGCACCGCAGGGGGCCGAGCTGACCCAGATGGACTACGAGTTTTATCCGCAGGCACTGGAAAATGTAATCCGCAAGGTGGCGCAGGATTTCCACGGTGATCTGATCGTGACCGAAAACGGTATTGCCACCGCCGATGATACCCGCCGCGTGGCGTTTATCGAGGCCGCATTGGCTGGTGTGCAAAACTGCATCGCTGATGGTATTCCGGTCAAGGGATACTTCCACTGGAGCCTGATGGATAACTTTGAGTGGCAGAAGGGTTATGCTATGAACTTTGGCCTGATTGCCGTAAACCGCGAAACGATGGGGCGCACCCCGAAGCCCAGCCTTGCGGCGCTGGGCGGATACGCCAACGCATAAAAATATCAGTGGTTGTCTGTACGGCAGCCACTTTTTTTGGTATACTGGTATAAAATGTGGGTGATTCGATGGATGTTTTTCAAAATATGGAGCTGTTTTCTGAGCTGATCCAGTGCGGCGGCAACATTTATACATGGTGCTATAATGCCGATGGCAGTCTGCTGCAGAGCAACTGCCCGGAGGCGGGGTTCCTCTCCGGCGCATTTGAGATATTCGGCTGCAAGAAAAAAATGCTGGACTACGGCAGCCGGCACACAACGCCGGTCACGCTCGGCACGGCCATTGGCATGACATGGGCAGCTGCCTTTGAAAAGGACGGCAGTGTGCTGAAACGCGCCTGGGTCATCGGGCCGGTGTTTTATCAGGATGTTTCGCTGCGCGGGATTGAGCAGGGGCTGCAATACTATAACCGTCTGGAAACGAGCGTGGCATGGACCATGCAGTTGTACGAGGCGTTGAAAACCGTCCCTGTGCTGCAATGCACGGTCTTGCACCGCTACGCGCTGATGATGCACTATTGTCTGACCGGCAACCACCTTGCGATCAGCGACATCAACAGCGAGTTTTTGGCGCAGGTGCGCAATACAGTGCAGCAGCCCGCTCACGATCGCCACAAGGTCTGGATGGCAGAGCAGGGACTTCTGCAGATGGTGCGCACCGGTGACTTGAACTACAGGCAGGCCCTTTCCGCCAGTATGGGCATCAGTGCGGGCGTGCCTGTGCGCAGCGATGACGCTTTGCGCCAGAGCAAGACCAGCATCATCGTGTTTACCTCACTGGTATGCCGTGCCGCCATCGAGGGCGGGCTTTCGCCGGAGGAAGCCTACGCGCTGGGGGACAGCTACATCCAATCCGCTGAAAATGCAAAAACATTGGAAGATCTTGAACCGCTCGGCCTTATGATGTATGACGACTTTGTCCGGCGCGTGCATAAATGCCGCACCAACCCGCATCTCAGCCAGCAGGTGCAAAAGTGCGTGGACTATATTGAGATGAATCTCGATAAAAAAATACGCGCTGCAGATATTGCAGCGCTGGTGGGCTATACGGAATATTATATGACCCACAAATTCAAGGAAGAGACGGGCTTGAGCGTGACAGATTACATAAAATTTGCCAAGATTGAGCGCGCCAAGGTTTTGCTGAAAAGCACCAACCAGACCGTGCAGGACATTGCTGCTGCACTTTCTTTTAGCACACGCAACTATTTCAGCCGGATTTTTCAGGAGGTCACTGGCCAAACCCCAATGGAGTACCGTGAAAAGTAAAGGCAATACCGCATAATTCTAAGTGCCGATACGGCGAGCGAGGTGCGGCAGCTGCTAAGCCAAAAGCGCAGATAATACTGGATGCTGCAAAGGTGAGCGCCGCCAGTGGCGGAAACAGCGAACCGAAGCAGGGGCAGCGGTCGCAGAGTGCGAGGGGCTTTTGCCCCCGAAGCACGATGCGGGTACCGCAACCCGACATTATCGAGCATTTTGGCAACGCAGATGCCGTGCCGCAGCCGCTGAAGCGGTGCTTAAGCCGTAAGGCGGGAATTGTGCGGTGTTGCCTAAATACTTATTAAAAAACCTCTGCCAGGCAAACATCCAGTCTGGCAGAGGTTTTTGTGCTTTATTCTTGTGTCAGCGCCCGAACCGTTCTGACCACGCGGGAGGCATTGATTTTTACCTGCTCCAGCGTCACTGCGCCGCTGTCGATGCCCTGCAGCAGGTTGTCATAATCACCCTTGTTGCCGGGCATGAACAGGTCGCCGCCTGCCGCAGCTACATACTGCGCCTGCGAATCCCGGTGGGCAGAGCGCGCATCCCCGGTCATCGGTGTGACCCAGTCGGTCATGACGATGCCTTGGTAGCCGTACTCGGCGCGGAGAATGCCCATAATCAGACCGCGATTTTCCGCCGTATGGGTGCCGTTCAGCAGATTGTAGGAGGTCATAACGGCCTTGGGCTGGGCTTCCCGCACGCAGATGCCGAAGCCCTTCAGGTAGATTTCACGTATCTTCCAAGTTTGTACCTGCATTGGTTTCCCTCCGTTTTGTGTGTTCTCCCTCTATCGTATCATGGTTTTGGCGGGCAAAACGGGACGGGTTTTTGGACGCAAAAACACCCCTCCGGAAAGGAGGCATAAACCGGCGGGGCGCAAAACGGAGGCACGAATGAAAAATCACCCAGCGGTATTATCATACCATCCGGGTGAAGGAAAAACGGGACAGATTTATTTGGTTTTCTTCTTTTTGGGCTTAGCAGTCTCTTTGCTTTTCCAGAAAGCGTCTGCCGCCTTTTTATTGTCGGTTGCTGTCCAGCGCTTGCCAGCCTTTTTCGCTGCCTGCTCCTTCTTCCAGAGAATTTCCATTAACTCTGCCTGGGCATGATCCATTTCGGCTCGTGCGGCCTGAGCGGAATTACCGGTTTGCTTCATTGGTGTTTGCTCCCTTTTGTTGTTTACCATTTCTGGCCTTTATTGTACCAGTCGTCGCGGTGGATAACCCGATTTTGGACAGTTAGCGCGCTTCGGTTTGGGACAGTGTAAGTTCCGCCAGCCTGATCGGAGCGGATCACGTTATACCCGAAAAGCGCGGCAAAGATTGTTCTCGCACCTCGGTGGGGTACCGGCGCTTTTTCCCGTAGTAGACTTGGTGGCAGTTTATGATTTTGTTGTAGGCTTGAGGGTTTTTATTCGCCCAAGTTGCAATCATGCTGTCAAGTTTTCGCTCGGTGATGACCTTTGCCTTGCTGTTTAGAACGGCTCGAATTTGTGCGGCTTTTGGCCCATAGCCGTAGTCCCAGCTCGTTTCTGCATCCTTGGCAAAATACGCGCCGTCGCCATGTATGCCGCCGCTTTGAAACTGCTTACCGGTCATGAATTGGTCACTGAAAGTTTTTGCATCTGGTATTTTTTTGCTCGGGCTGTCCGTATGAAACAACATCTGAAAGCTCCGCCCATCCCGATGCCTTGCGGCAAGTGCAGCCCTCGCAAAAGTGCTTTCGTCTACCACCTCGGGCAGTTCATCCGACCATCCGATGGCATTGAAGAAGCGCTGCGTATCCGCATCTTGCTAATTGCTCTCCACGGGTGTGTTGTCGAAGATATCATCAAGCGCTACAGACAGGTGCGCGTCATCCATGGAGCGCAAGGCTGACACCTGATACCTCGCAGTCTGCTGTCTTGCCGCGATGGTGCGCTGCATCCCTTGCTGGCTTCCCAGCCTTCCTCTGCCCATGCTCGAACCCCCAGTCAATTACTGGGTCTATCGTAACATGGTTCTTGGGGGTAAAACGGGACAGGTTTATCCGAGCGCTTTGGTGAATGCCTGGTACTCGCGCTCGCCGTAGCAATAAACGCGGATGTCGGTCAGGCTCTTGGCCGGGAAGGTGCGCAGGGTGTCTGCTGCAATCTTCACCGCCTCGTTCAGCGGGTATCCGTAGATGCCTGTGCTAATGGAGCAGAGCCCGATGCTGTGCAACCCGAGCTTTTCGGCCTCCTCCAGGCAGCTGCGGTATGCGCTGCGCAAGAGCTCGGCATCGCGCGGTCTGCCTGCGTAAATGGGGCCGACCGCGTGGATGACATATTTGGCCTTGAGCTTGAATCCGGGCGTGGATACGGCCTCGCCGGTGGGGCATCCACCGATACGGTCGCAGGCCTGCTGCATGTCGCCCCAGCCCGCCTCCTCGAAGATGGCACCGCAAACTCCGCTACCGCCAGCAAGCTGCGCGTTGGCTGCGTTCACGATGGCATCTGTGTCGGCGTAAACCACGCTGCCGCGCAGGACGCTGATTTTTGCCATGTTGATTACCTCGCTTTCTTCGCGGAGGCTTTCTTCTTGGTTTTCGGCATGTAGCTGCTCAGGTCAAGCGGCTTTCCATCGCCATCGAGGAAGGGGCCGCCGCCCTCGAAGTGGTGGACGAAGGTTCCGAACTTTTCCCAATCCTTGGCATCCTCGGGGTGCATGCCTGCGGGTGCTTTGTATTTCTTAGTTGCCATGGTGTTGCCTCCTTTTGCTCTAATGTATCACTTTGGCTTTAAACTGTCAATGTTTTACACAGTTATGTCGATTTCTAACTTGCCGTTCTTCCATTGGGCTCCGGTCATACGCTGCTTCATGCCTCGGGCAAGTACACCCTCGGATTCGGCTTTGTTGGCGGTCATGATGGCCTTGATGCCCTTGCTGATCTTGTAGTTGAGTCGAATCTCTTTTGCGGTGAAGACATTCGCGCTGGCGTCCGTGGAGAAGGAGGTGTATGCGTTGTCGCTGAATGTCTGCACCGTTCTGTAGCTTTACAAAAGGAAGGGAAAAAGAGTATAATCTGAACAATCGGCATAGGAAATATACGGTAAGGCAAGACAGAAACGCACAATATCAGCTGATGCAAGGCGATTGCCATATTTGGCGGGTAAGCTGCATCGGATCACGAAACGGGGATTTACCATGATACGCATCGCAATCGTAGAGGATGATACAGGGTATCGCAGTCAACTCGGAAAGTACATTAATCAGTATCAAAGCGATTTTTCGGAAACGGTCAGTGTATCTGAATTTTCAGACGGATTGGAAATTGTCGAAAAATACAAATCCGAATATGACATAATCCTGATGGATATCCAAATGAAGCATATGGACGGTATGCAGGCGGCCATGCGCATACGGGATATGGATAAAAATGTCATCATTATATTTATTACAAATTCTGCGCAATTTGCTGTGCAGGGATATAAGGTCGAGGCATTAGACTATGTATTGAAGCCCATTCAATACTTTGCCTTCTCCCAGGTGCTGCATAATGCGGTTAAAAAAGTACATGGAAAATCCAAGTTCTATATACATCTGATACAGGAGAGCAAGATGATCCGGCTGGATGCAGACCAGATACTGTATATTGAAAGCCGCGGGCATACAATTATCTACCATACCGAGATCGGTGAGTATGCAGAGAGAGGATCACTGAAAAGCGCCGAGGAAAAGCTCGCGCAGAGGCATTACTATAAGTGCAACAACTGCTATTTGGTAAATCTGGCGCATGTGGAGCGTGTGAATCAGCTGGTCGTAACCGTAAAAGGGCAGGCTCTGCAAATCAGCCGCGCACGGAAGAAAAGTTTTATGGAAGCCCTTGCTGCATATATGGGAGGCGAATAACAGGCGTGATACAGGATATTCCGAAATTGTATACTGCGCTGGCGGAGTGGTTGGCATGTGTGCTGTTTGTAAGGCTGCTGCCCCAGCGTTATAATGCAGCAAAAACGGCCGGGATCCTGGCAGCAGCGCTGCCCTTATTCGGCTTGGTGCAGTGGTTGATCGGCATTGTTCCGCTAAGCCTTTGGATTCCCGGCATGATCGTGGCTTTGGTTTTGATGTACGCTACAATCTGGTTGTGCTGCCGCTTGAACTTTTGTGATACGGGTTTTTGGTGGGCGCTGGCGTTCACGCTGGCAGAGTTTGTTGCATCGCTGGAGTGGCAGCTCTATTCATTCGGAGCATCAAAGATGCCGGGTCGTTGTTGGATACAGGGATTGTTCTTGCTGGCTTTTTATGGCGGCGGCTTTGGCATTTTTCTGCGACTTGAGCAGAAAAGGCTGAGAGATAAAGCGCCACTGCATATGACAAGGCGTGAAAGCATATCGGCGGCCGTTATAGCGATCTGCACATTTTTAATCAGCAATATCAGCTATGTGACGACCAATACGCCGTTCAGCGGGCGTATGACCACGGAAATATTCTGGATACGAACGCTGGTGGATTTCGCGGGCATGGCTGTGCTGCTTTCCATGCAGGATAGGTGGCAGGACATGCAGACCCAACACGAATTAACGGCAATCCAGACACTTTTAAAGCGGCAGTATGAGCAATACCGCATCAGTCGTGATAACAGTGAAGCAATCAACCGCAAATACCACGACTTAAAGCATCAGATACAGGTCATTCGGATGGAGTCAGATGCGGCCAGAAGAGAGGAATACCTTTCGCAACTGGAAAAAGGAATGCAGAGCCTGGGTGTGAATCAGCATACCGGAAATGATGTGCTGGATACGATCCTGTCAGATAAGCAGCTGTATTGCAGTCAGCATCAGATCACGCTGACGATCGTTGCGGACGGTGCAAGGTTGGATTTTATTGAAACGATGGACATCTGCAGCATATTCGGCAATGCGCTTGACAATGCAATAGAGGGTGTGGAAAAGCTGGCTGACCCGCAGCAGCGCCTTATCCGGGTGGCTGTCTATACGCAGAATGTGTTTTTGATCATCCGGGTGGAAAACTACTGTACAGCGCAACTTTCTGTTGTGGACGGAGAGTATCGCACAACGAAGCATGATAAGGATATGCATGGCTACGGGATAAAAAGCATCCGATATACAGCAGAGAAGTATGGCGGATCGGTTTCGGCAGATTGTTCAGATAACTGGTTCCATCTGAGCGTTCTCCTTCCATTGCCGGAAAAAGCCTGATCCTATACAGAACGGCTGTGCGGTTACATGGTATAAAAATTTCTGCCGTGCCGCAGCCGCCGGAGCGGTGCTTAAGCCGTAAGGCGGAAATTATGAGGTGTTGCCTTAGAAATACAGCTGGCCAGCGCGCAGACAAAAACAGTTTTAAGCATGTGGGAGCGGTGCAGAGTTGATCTGCACCGCTTTTTTTGTGGAATGCACAAAAGGAAACATATATGCCCGAAAAAAGTGTTCAAGAATGCAAGTTGTGCCACTGTGGAGACGGGTTATGCCAAAATCCCCCGAAAAAAGAAGGAGTTGTGCTACACTTAAAACATAACAGCAGAAAGGAAGGAGGTGAAAACTGTGAACAGACAAGCAGTGAACCCATATTTGCCATCGTGGGAATATATTCCGGATGGGGAACCGCATGTGTTCAATGGTAGAGTGTATGTCTATGGCTCACATGACCGCTTCAACGCACCGATCTTCTGTGTGAATGACTACGTTTGCTGGTCGGCGCCGGTGGAAGATCTTTCCGAATGGCGGTACGAGGGAGTGATCTACCGCAAAAAACAGGACCCCAAAAATCCATTGGGATACCATCTGCTTTTTGCACCGGATGTCTGCCAAGGCCCGGACGGCCGGTACTACCTCTACTATGCGTTTGACTTTTTAGGCATTATGAGCGTGGCGGTCTGCGATACACCTGCGGGAGAATATAAATTTTTGGGTCATATTCACTATGCGGACGGCACACTCTGGGGACGAAGAAGGGGAGATCAGCTTCCGTTTGATCCCGGCGTTTTGGCAGATGATGACGGGCGCGTGTGGCTGTATTCCGGCTTTTATAATGCAGTGCCTGCTATTCTGACAGGTGGACACAAGCTTAGATGTGACGGCGGTACAGTTCTGGAACTTGAAAAAGATATGGTGACGATAAAAACGGAGCCGCGCGTGATTTTCCCTAAAAAAGGGCCGGGAGCCTTTCAAGGACATGAGTTTTTTGAAGCAAGCTCGATACGCAAGGAAGGAAAAACCTATATCTTCGTATACTCCTCTCGTCATAACCATGAGCTATGCTACGCTACCAGCCAAAGCCCTGACAGAGATTTCTCTTACGGCGGCACCCTGGTTAGTCAGGGTGATATCTTCCTGGACAGCAACCTGTCCGAAAAGCACGCAGCTAACTATTTGGGCAATACACATGGCGGGCTGCTCAAGCTAGAGGACAAATGGTATGTTTTCTATCATAGGCAAACCAACCGTCATTCGTATTCCCGGCAGGCTTGTGCCGAGAAGCTTCGGCGTAACGAAAACGGAGCGTTTCTGCAGGCAGAAGTCACAAGCTGCGGCCTAAACGATGGACCCTTAAAGGGAAAAGGCCGTTATGAGGCGCGTATTGCCTGCAACCTCTGGGGGAAGAATGGTACCGGACGCTATGACGGACCTTTTCCGAAATGGCGGCTGCGCAATCACCCCTATTTCACGCAGGACGGGCCGGACAGAGAGGACAGCGGCAATCAGTACATTGCCAATATGCGCGATGGTGCAGTGGCAGGATTCAAGTACTTTGCCTTTAAAGATGCTGCTGAGATAAAGGTACATTGTACCGGCTCTGCAAACGGACGCCTTCAGGTGTCAACCGCACCGGATTTTTCCACACTGTGTGCCGATATTTTCATAAAAAACGGCAGTCAGGTGCGGGAGAAGGTGACCCTTACGATCCCTGACGGAACCTATCCACTGTATTTCCGTTTTACGGGTAGTGGGAAAATGAATTTCCACTGGTTTGAATTACAATAAATACGCATTGAACCGCATACCCATTTACTTTTGAAGGAGAAACGAAATGAAAAATAAGAAGAGGTTTGTGCCGTGGCTGATTGCTGCAGTTATCATTGCAGCATTTGCGGTAATAGGGAAAAAGCTGTACGATTTGATGTTTGGCGGCTCCCTGGCAGTTACGACCGAGGATTTGAAGAACGGCATTATTGCTTGTAGCCCGGCTATTATCTTTATTGTTGTTGTACTGATCGCGGCGCTCATCGTAGTGGTCGCAGCCGGAAAGCTGAAGCAGCCGAAGCGCGCGCTGGTGCGTGCACAGGCCCCGATTGCAATTTTGCTGGCTATTACGCTTTCCGTCAACTGGGTTATTCTCGGCATAGAATACTCGGTGGTGAACAGTGTTTTTGCTGAGGATGTCAAGGTCTCGGACGAAACAATGGCATCCGGCCGTGCGATTGCAGACCAGATTGCATCCGAGGGCATCGTTCTGCTGAAGAATGATGACAAGGCGCTGCCGTTGAGCGCCGGTACAAAGCTCAACTTGTTTGGCTGGTCGAGCGTTCGCCCGTTGTATGGCGGCACCGGCTCCGGTGACAGTGATACAAGCAATGCGGTTTCTCTGATTGACGGCCTTAAGCATGCGGGCTTTGAAGTCAATGAGGAGCTTGTGAAATTCTATGAGAATTTCCGTACAGAGCGTCCTGTCGGTACGATCCGTCTGCGTGAGATCGGCAGCAAGCGTGGCGATTTCACCGTTCCGGAGCCTACCATTGCAGAGTACGAGAACGCTAACATTTTTGAGGATGCGGTCGCTTACTCGGATACAGCGGTGGTTGTTGTCAGCCGTACCGGCGGCGAGGGCTTTGATGTCCCGCAGAGCATCACCGGCCCGGATGAATACAATGCACAGTACGGCGGGCTCGCACAGTTCTATGATTTTACAACGCAGGCAGAAGACCTCGATGCCGGCAAGAGTTACCTGGAATTGAGTAACCGCGAGATTGCAATGGTAGATCGCGTTTGTAAAGAGTTCAAGAATGTTATCGTTGTGGTCAACTCCTCCAATGCTATGGAGCTTGGCTGGCTGGATCAGTATGACAGCATTAAGGCAGCCGTTCTGTGCGGTGCGCCCGGCGAGCTTGGCTTTGATTCCCTCGGAAAGATCTTGAGCGGTGAAGTGAATCCGTCCGGACATCTGGCGGATACCTATGTCTACGATCTGCTCGCAACACCCACGGTCAACAACTTCGGCGGCTTTGCGTATGATAACTATGCAGAGGTTACGGGGAGCCAGGACAACCGTGCCATGTTTGTCAACTACTGCGAGGGCATCTATGTTGGCTACAAATTCTATGAAACGGCTGCTGCAGAGGGCCTTATTGATTATGATAAGGTGGTTCAGTATCCGTTCGGCTATGGCTTGAGCTACACTACCTTTGATTCGTCAATTGCAGCTGTCGAGGATGATGGCGAGAAAATCACGCTGGATGTAGCAGTTAAAAATACCGGCGATACAGCAGGAAAATATGTTGCAGAAATTTTCTATGAGCCGCCGTATTATAACGGTGGTATCGAAAAGGCAGCAGCAAATCTTGTGCAGTACGCCAAGACGGAAATCCTGCAGCCCGGCGAAGCACAGACCCTGAAGATCACCTTCCGTTATGAAGATATGGCCTCCTATGATTCGAACGGCATCAAGAGTGCGAATGGTTCGTATGTACTCGAGGCAGGCGACTATAAGATCAATCTCTGCTCGGATTCTCATACGATCCTGGATACCTATGTTGCTAAGGTGGACAAGGACGTCATCTATGACGATGCACATGATGGCGCTCGCTCCACAGATCAGGTGGCTGCTACAAACCAGCTCACCTTTGCGCAGGGAGATGTGACCTATCTCAGCCGTGCCGATGGCTTTGCCAACTATGCAGAGGCTACCGCTGCGCCTGCAAACCATAGCCTGAGTGTACAGGCACTGGCAGACTATGCAAGTGCAGCAACCTTTGACGCGGCAAAATACGATGACCCCAATGCTGTGATGCCGACCACCGGGGCGAATAACGGGTTGAAACTTGCTGATCTGACCGGCGTTGCTTACGATGACCCCAAGTGGGAGCAGCTTCTCGATGAACTCACGGTCAATGACTTGTTCAGCCTTACGGCAGACGGTGGTTACCATACCGTTGGTGTTGAATCCATCGGCCTGTCCGCAACGGAGGACTGTGACGGCCCGACAGGTGTGCACAGCAACTACAATCCTGCCGCAGGTCCGAGCTATCCTGGTACTGTGATGCTGGCATGCACCTGGAACCAGCCGCTGGCCAAGGCACGCGGTGAACAGATTGCAAAGGAATGTGCTGAAATCAACTGTACAGGCTGGTATGCACCTGCAATGAATATCCACCGCAGCGCATTCGGCGGGCGTAACTTTGAATACTATTCCGAGTGCGGCGTTCTCTCCGGGCTGACCGCGGCTGCAGAGGTGTCCGGCGCAACCGAAAATGGTCTGATTTGCTATGTGAAGCATTTTGCCTTCAACGATCAGGACAACTATCGTCAGAATAACATCTGCACATGGCTGAATGAACAGTCTGCCCGCGAAATTTACCTCAAGGCGTTTGAACAGCCGATCAAAGCAGGCGGCATGGGCGTTATGACCTCTATGAATGCGGTCGGTCCTGTCTGGGCCGGTGGCTGTAAGGCTCTTTTGACGAACATTCTGCGTGATGAATGGGGCTTCCATGGCGCTGTCATTACAGACGCAGTCGTCAGCGCATGGTATATGGACGGTAATCTGGCAATTCGTACCGGCGGCACGAAGATGCTGGCGTTTAATATTACGAATGAGTTCTACCGTGATTTGAACTCTGTCGGTACGGTAACGGCTATGCGCAATGCGGCGCACGGCACGCTGTATGCATTGGCAAACTCCTTCGCTGTGACGCGTGCGGTATCTGTGCCGAAGTGGGTAAAGACGACCTACGCAGTGGATGCAGTTGTTGCAATCATCCTTGTCGCTTGGGAAATCTGCGCAATCCGCAAATACCGCAAGGCAAAAAAAGAGGACGAGGATACTGAGCAATAAGATGTCTTATGAAAGATAAAAGGAATACAGCAAAAACAGCCAATCAGGATATAATGCAGTGGATCCGTGAGGGTGGCTTGTTCGTAATTGTATGCAACCTCATTACGGTGTTTAAGTACATATTGCTGCAGTTCCTGCCTGCTGCTTTTGCAAATATGCCCAAGGTGGATTTTGGCTGGCCGGGAATCGAAGTGACCATGCTGGGAGTAACCTTCAAATGGAACATTTTGGGCTATGACGCAGAACATGGTGGTTTGCCTTATTTTTGCGCTTATATGATAGCCATGATACTGGGTGAGGTAATCAATTTCCCAATACAAAGAAATGTCGTTTTCCGCAGCAAGGGGAATCTTACCTGGCAGATGGTTTGGTATGCGGTTGCATTTTGCGTAATAACCTGTATTGTAAATTCTATAAACTGCATTTGGGTCGCAACAGCTGCGCGATATGTGCCGGATTTTATTTACAATATTGGTACAACGGTATTGAACGGCGGTGTTTCCATGGTAATCTTCTTTTTCGTCAACAAGGTCATTTTCCCAACCAGCGATTAAGACGACGTCTCTTATCTTCTACAGGAATCACCTGAGCGCAGTGATGATGCGTTTGCCCGCTCAGAAAGCGTAAAACACGCCCGGACAGTTTGCACTTGTGCAGCTGTCCGGGCGTGTTGTTGCTTTTTTGCAAGACCGCCAAAAGCAAGCGGCTGAAACTGTGCAATACTGCTTGTGTGAGGAAGGCACTCGGCGTGCTGCTGTGCCAGTCACAGGCGGATCATCCAGCTGCATCTTCTGAACATGACAAGCGAGACGGCCAAGCGGAAAATTTCCTCCTGTGTAAGCAGTGTATATAAAGCAAAAGTTGACTTTTGTGCTGATTTCGAATACGATATAGGCACAAAAGTATGGTGGTACCAGTGGTGAATATAAGTAGCTCGGCACAGGTGCAGGAGATTCTGACCCGCGCAGCTTGCGGAGCATTCGCCAATGGTGGGGAGGCGGCAGAATGAATTCTTTTTCGGTAGAGCAAAAAAGAGTAGATGTATTCGAAAGTGCCGCGCCAAACAAGCCGGCGATTTATCTGAATACCTATGGGCGCGAGGGAGCGCAGATCTTTCAGTATTTGACAGACATCGGCTGTCAGGATTTTTCGCTGGTTGCAGTCAGTAAGCTGGAATGGAATCATGATATGGTGCCATGGGATATTCCGCCCATATTCAAAAATGGTGCATCATATACCAGCGGAGCCGATGAGTACCTGCGCCTTCTGATAAACCAAATTATACCGAAAGCAGAAAGTCTGTTGCAGGGGACCCCCGCCTGGCGGGGAATTGCGGGATATTCACTGGCCGGACTGTTTGCACTGTATTCTATTTATCAGACGGACGCCTTTTCGAGAGTTGCGAGTGTCTCCGGCTCGCTGTGGTTTCCGGGAATTAAAGAGTATGTCGTTTCCCGTACACCCGTGAAAAAACCTGCCGATATCTTCTTTTCGCTGGGCGACCGGGAGTGCCGCACCCAGAATTCGCTTCTAAGATGTGTTCAGCAGAATACCGAATCCATCGAAAGATATTACCACGAGCAGGGAATAGATACGACCTTCCAATTAAATCCCGGCAATCACTTTAAAGATGTGGTACAGCGAACAGTGGCAGGACTTCAGTGGTTATTGAGCAGAGAATATGACCCATGAAAGATGCAGCATAATGGGATATAAAGTTTTGTGCACTGATTAGTTAGCTCAAACAGCTATTCCGTAATCTAAATTGCTTATAAAAGAATCACCACACAATTCTAAGAGCCGCTGCGGCTGTGTTTAGAATTGTGCGGTGATGTTTTTATCCAGCTAACGCCCACGCGCCCATAAGAACCGTCACAAACAGGATGTTGGAAACTGTGAACAACGCAAAATACCGGCCTTTTTGTAACGGCAACTCCCTTGCAATTTCGCGATACGAGATCAGGCTGGCCATTGAGGCAATCAGCGTGCCAAGGCCGCCAAGATTTGTGCCGATGATCAGGGAGCGGATATTCTCTGTAAATCCCGAAAGCAGGATCGCCGCAGGCACATTGCTGGTTACCTGTGAGGCAAGCACAGAAACCCATACCTCGTGGCCGGTAAGAATATGCTGCAGCCATCCGGAAAAGGCGGCAAAACGCCCCAGATTGCCAATAAAGATAAAGAGCATAACAAAGGTAAGGATCAGCGAATAGTCCACACGGCATAATGTGTTCCGGTCTGCCAAAAGCACACAGGCCAGAACCGCAGCAAACGCGATACCATAGGGCAGAACACGCAGTACCACCAACAGACAAAGCACGAATAAAATACTGTACAGCGATAATAGTGCCTTGTTCGGGCTTGCAGCAGCCGCAGAATGAGCCATGGAGATCTTTGCGCCACGGCGGCACAGCCCCACCGCCCATAGCGCAAGAAGTGCCAGCGACAGGATGGAGTAGGGGAGCATCAGCAAAACAAAAGAACCCATATCCATTCCGCTTTTTCCATACAGGTACAGGTTTTGCGGATTACCAAGAGGTGTTAGCATACTGCCGAGGTTTGCGGCTATCGTCTGCATGCAGACGATGGGAAGCAGCAGCTTATCCCGAACGGCAGCATCCAAGCTGTTTACAACAACAAATGTGAACGGAACAAAGGTAAGCAGCGATACATCATTAGTGATCACCATGCTTGAGAAAAAGCACAGCCCCACCAGAACAGCGGTCAGCTGAAGCGTTGTGCGGGTATGGGACAGCAGCGCGCGCCCAAGCCGATCGAAAACGCCCTGCCCCCGCAGCCCGGCCATGACAGTCATGAGTGAGAACAGGATCGCAAGCGTGCGAAAATCAATATAACCAAGATATTCTGCATCCGGAAGAACGAAGCAGGATGAAACCAAAGCCAGACAGGCAGCAATGCTTAGAACAGGCTCTTTTTGAAAAACGCGTTTTATCGCCATGGCAGGAAGCTCTTTTCCGTAAAGGCAATACCGCACAATTCCCGCCTAACGGCTCAAGCACCGCTCCGGCGGC
>ENA-UOJT01000741-UOJT01000741.1-human-gut-metagenome-genome-assembly--contig:-C15-NODE-741-length-23243-cov-8.353674_pt1 | contig 23243 bp, 10 predicted proteins | sample MGYA00242357_ERZ723904 | MGnify/ENA metagenome assembly ERZ723904 | reverse complement strand
TATGAAATACATATTGATTATGCTACTTCTGAACATTTTTAAAATATCCGGTATTGCGGAAAAGCATTGTGTCTTTACTCCAATTAACGGAACGCATGGATTGTCCGGAAATAAGGTGCGCAATATCACTCAGTTGCCGGACGGGCGCATGATGATAACTACGGAAGGATTACTGAACTTATATGACGGTACTAATTTCAGTTACCTGCACTATGATCGGGAAGATATCTGCCGTTTATCAGACTATTCCGGATTTCATCACGAATATATAGATGCTCACGGATATATGTGGCTTAAAAATCAACGCCAACTGATGGTGGTGGATATAGGACGTGAATGTTTTATTGAGCGACCGGACAGTTTGCTGGCTTTATGGGGGATAGATACTCCGATGAAGGATTTTTTCATGGATAAGACCAAGGATTTATGGGTCATAACGGATAAGGATGATTTGGTACGCATAGATAAGACAACTCTGCAGGCAAGTACTTTTCTGAATCGTGTTTCATTGATTGGAGATACCACCGATCAGGTTTATGATCTTGGGGTGTTGGACGGGAACTTATATCTGTTCTATCGTTCCGGTTTATTGATTTGTTACGCTATGGAGTCACAAAAGGAAATATATCGGCAGAAACTGTCGGATGAACTTCCTGAAGGAGTGTATGGGAATACATCTTACGTAGTGCCGGGAACGAATACTTTCTACCAGTTATGCAATGGTAACAGAGGTGGGGTAATGTTGGCTTATGATGTAGAAAGAAGAAAATGGAACATCGTGTTGCAGACAAGCTATTGGCTGAATTACCTGTCTGTTGATAAAGACGGAAGCATATGGATTAGTTGTCATAAAGGATTATGGAATATAGATGCGGGGCTGGAAAGAAAACAATATATACCAACCTTGAAATTAGTGGACGGACGCAATATAAATACAGAAGTGAGTACGCTTTACAATGACAGCCAAGGTGGCATGTGGGTAGGGACCTTGAACCGGGGAATCCTGTATTATCATCCGGACCGTTTCCGTTTTCAGAATATTGGCAGGACATTGTTTCCCGTTACGGAAAATATGAATCTTTATGTAACTTGCATTGCAGCACAAAACCAGGAGAATATGTGGGTGGGGACCCGGAAAGGACTATTCTCCTATCATCTTTCTAATGGAGACATAAACTTATATTCCAAGGAATTGTCCACTGTCAATTGCAATACCCTGTTTAAGGACAGTCGGCAACGTACTTGGTTGGGAAGTGTCGGACAGGGACTTTATTGTATGCTGCCGGATGGAGAAACCAGACATTATCCGTTGTCCGGCCAGACAATTCATTCCATTATGGAGCAACCGGACGGAACTCTGTATTTATGTACTGAAAACCAGGGTTTCGGTACATTTACTCCCGAAACCGGACAATATGAAAAGGAGCAGGGACTACCTCAGACGGAGAATTTGACTGTCTACCAATTGGCATCTTTGGGGAAGGATCGTTTAGCAGGCATTACACGGAAAGGTTGGTTTGTTTATGATTGTACCCAAAAAGAATATACCTTTAACCCCAGTTTTCATGTATGTAATTCCATCTTTGTAGACCGACAAAAGCAAGTTTGGATTGGTCTGGAAGATGGGTTGTTGCTTTGCAACATAGCTACCGGACAACAAAACACGTTTCATACCACGGACGGCTTGGTCAATAACTCTATCCGTTCCATCATTCAAACACAAGATCATGCTATCTGGGTATCTACTTCTAACGGGATAACACGTATCACTGTAACGGGAGAGGGAGAACAGATACGATATTCGTTTGCAAATTTCAATCGGTACGATGGTGTGATTACGGATGAATTCTGCGAGCGGTCCTCTTTTGTCGCAGAAGATGGAACTCTCTACTGGGGTGGTATTAATGGATTTAATAAGTTTGTTCCGCTTCATACCACAATGGAGCGGGCGTATGCCGCACCTTTATTCGTGGGCTTTGATCTGTTTGGTGAACGTGTGGAAAGTGGAAAAATGTATCATGGTAACAGGATACTTCAACGCCCTATAACCTTGACCAAAGAGATTATCCTGAACTATGATCAGAACTTTTTCACTTTAGAGTTTTCTGCCTTGAATTATATCAATCCCACACAGACCTATTATCGTTACCAACTGACGGGTATTGACTATTCGGAACGGGAAATCCGCTCTTCCGATGGTAAGGGTACTGCCACTTATACTGACTTGCCGCCTGGCACTTACACTTTCAGAGTGCAAGCCGCTGATAATAGTGAGTTGTGGACGGGAAAATATGCGGAAATTGAAATAACCGTAAAAGCTCCGTTTTGGAAAACCACTTATGCTTATCTCTCTTATTTCCTGTTCGCAACGGGAAGCTTGATCGCCCTAGTTTTTGTATATATACGACGCAAACGCCGAAAACTGGTACGTGAACAAAGAGAGAAACTGGATGAAATGAAGTCCACTTTCCTGCAAAACATCAATCAGGAACTGGCAGAACCTATCAATCGTATAATCTCTCCCTTGGATACCATTTTAAAACATACGGATGAAGGCAGAACCAAACTGCAATTGAAGGAAATACAGAATAATGCCGTAGAGCTGAAAGAACTGGTTGACCAGCTTTCGGAAGGAGTCCTGTCCCCTCTGTCGCCTGCTGAAAATGAGTTGGCTTTGGAAGAACTGTTGATGAATATGCGCCAGTTGCTGGAACAACAAGAGAAAAGGAAAGAACAACTGAAAGCAACTCCGGAAGCTGCGCCGGACAACCCCTTGCTATCGGCGGCCGATGAATTGTTTCTTCGTAAGGCTTTGAAATTTGTAGAACAGAATCTGGACAATCCCGAGTATTCAGTAGAGGTATTGAGTCGGGACATGGGAATGGATCGCACGGGGCTGTATCGGAAACTGGTTTCAGTGGTAGGAAAGACACCGACAAATTTTATCCGTTCCATTCGTCTGAAACGTGCCGCACAACTTTTGGAAGAAGGACATACGGTGGCCGAAGTTGCCGACCGGGTTGGATTCAGTACATCCAGTTATCTGAGTAAATGTTTTCAGGAAGAGTTTGGTATGCGTCCTTTGCAGTACGTTAATAGTCTGAAAGAACAACCGAAATAGTCACATTTCAACGAGATTGTTGCTTCTTGCAACATTTGTACCACGTGTTTTATAGGCTTCAGGCTACTTTTTCCACCATAATTCAATTTTTAAATGAAATATCATGAGAAAAGTAAAAGTAGGAATTACCGGTATATTTCTTTTAATATCCGGTTTACTGATGGCGCAAAATGTGAATAGGACGCCACAGGGTGTAAAGGTAAATGTGGCGGAAGGAAACTTCAATGCAGAAGTTATTTTTTATTCTCCTTCTATTGTCCGCATAGTGAAGTATCCTTCGGTAAAGGATCAGATGCCGGACAAAGAAAGTCTTTCCGTAACATTGGTGCCGGAACAAACTAAGATTGATTTTAAGGAACAGGGAGATGATGTCAGATTGAAAACGTCTGATATGATTGTTACTTTAAACAAGACCGATGGAACGGTACGCTTCACCGATACAAAAAACGACGAATTACTGGCAGAAAAGGGAACCCCTTCTTTTTATCCGAATAAGGGCAAAGCCGATAAGGGCACTTATAAAGTTCGCCAGGCCTTTATGCTTGAAAAAGAGGAGGCTATATATGGATTGGGAATACTTCAGAATGGTAAAATGTCGCAACGTAACCAACGGAAGTACCTGATGCCAGGTAATGTGGAAGACGGAATCACTTTCTTCCAGTCCGTGAAAGGCTATGGTCTTTTCTGGGATAACTATTCTCCGACTAACTTTGCTGATGATGAGAATGAGACTTCATTTGAATCGGAAGTTGGTGATTGCACAGACTACTATTTCATGTATGGTGGAGATGCCGATGGCGTAGTTGCCCAAATGCGTACTCTTACCGGACAAGTACCCATGTTCCCTTTGTGGACGTATGGCTACTGGCAGAGCAAAGAGCGTTATAAAAGTCAGAATGAAGTACTGGGCGTACTGAACAAATACCGTGAATTACAGATTCCCCTGGATGGTATCGTGCAGGATTGGCAGTACTGGGGTAGTAACTACTTGTGGAATGCAATGGAATTTTTGGATGGTAATTACTATAATCCCCAGCAGATGCTGGATGAGATTCATGCAAAGAATGCGCACATGATTATCACGATCTGGTCTTCATTCGGTCCACAGACCAAGCCTTATAAGGAGCTGAATGAAAAAGGACTATTGTTTAATTTCAGGACTTGGCCTCTTGCAGGCACTGATACGTGGCCTCCCAGAGAAGACTATCTGTCGGGCGTGAGAGTTTATGATGCCTACAGCCCCGTTGCACGTGATATTTACTGGAAACATCTGACTCGCCTCTATGATTTGGGTATGGATGGTTGGTGGATGGACTCCACCGAACCAGATCATTTGGATGCAAAACCCGAAGATTTTGATACACCTACCTATTTAGGTTCATTCCGCAAAGTACGCAGTGCCTATCCGTTGATGGCCGTAGGTGGTGTTTATGATCACCAACGCGCTACGACTTCAGACAAGCGTGTGTTTATTCTTACCCGTTCAGGATTTGCTGGGCAGCAGCGCTACGGATGTAATGTATGGTCGGGTGATATCGTTTCTACCTGGGAATCATTGCGTAAACAGATACCTGCCGGGCTAAACTTTACCCTTACGGGAAATCCCAACTTCAATAGTGATATTGGGGGCTTCTTCTTAGGCCATTACAACAAGGGATGGAATGATGGATCGGCTACAAAGAATCCGTCCTATCAGGAATTATACGTACGCTGGGTACAGTTTGGAGCGTTCAATCCGATGATGCGTTCGCATGGAACGGAAGCTCCGAGAGAGATTTATCAGTTTGGAAAGAAAGGAGAACCCATTTACGATGCTATCGAAAAAGCTATCCGTTTGCGTTATTCTCTGTTACCTTATATATATTCTACTTCCTGGCAGGTCACCAATAAGCAGTCAAGCTTTATGCGTGCGTTGATGATGGATTTTGCCGATGACAAGAAGGTGTGGGACATGAATGACGAATATATGTTTGGCAAGTCCATCCTGGTGGCTCCGATTGTGGAAGCACAATATACTCCGGAAGTGGCAGCTACTGCATCGGAAGAGACAGGCTGGGACAGGGATGACAATAAAAATAAGAGCAAAGGCAGCATGACAGTAGACTTCACTACAAAGAAAACTGCAAAGGTTTATCTGCCCGCAGGTACTGTATGGTATGATTTCTGGACTAATGAGAAATATGATGGCGGCCAGGAAATATCAAGAGAAACGACTATTGATATGATTCCACTTTACGTCAGAGCCGGAAGTATTGTTCCCATCGGCCCCGATGTGCAATATGCGACAGAAAAAAACTGGGATAATCTTGAGTTGAAAGTGTATGCAGGTGCGAATGGTAGTTTCACCCTTTACGAAGATGAGTTTGATAATTATAACTATGAATCAGGAGCATATACGGAAATTCCTATGACATGGAATAATGCTTCCCGTACGCTCACTATCGGTGCACGCAAGGGAAAATATAACGGCATGCTTGAAAAACGCCAGTTTACGGTGAAGACAGTGGACGGTAACAGTAAGACGGTTACTTATACAGGAAAGAAGGTGACGGTAAAACTCTGACCAGATGGAGTAACTTTACTTTGAGTGTGATGCCTATCATCAATGGTATTGATGGTGGGTATCATCGGCATTGATGATAGGCCAAGGTCAGGGGACATGAGTGATGGAGGTAAATCAAAGGTAAGATGCAGGTTTAGGGCCGACCAGAGCCATTTTTTGAGCGGATGTTACATCAATGTAAGTTTATGTAACATGAAAAGACGGGATGTAACATTGACCGTAGCAAATGGGAACACGAAGATTCGAAAAGTACTTTGTAATGAACTATCTTTGTACAAAACGAAGGTTAATTAAAAAGTATCTTACCATGAAAACAAGAATTAGTTGGATTTTTTATTGTTTAGTAAGTTTCATGTTACTTCCCTCTTTGTCGGCGGCAGAACGTTTTGTGACAAATGAGAGTAATGGTTTTACCTGGATACAGCAAGGAAAGGCGTATCCGATACTGGTAGACTCGCAGGAAGATAAAGGTGTACTGAGGGCTGTTGCCAATTTGCAGACAGATGCAGGTAAAGTGACAGGCGCTACTCCGGAAATTATTCATTCCCCATCCGGTAACCGTATGCTGATTGTCGGTTCTGTTGAAAATAGTTCCTGGATCAAACAGCTGGTGCAGGCAGGAAAGATTCCAGTTGCAGATTTGAAAGGGAAACGTGAGAAGTACATTCTTCAGACGGTGAAGCAGCCCGTGGAAGGAGTAGAAGAGGCAATTGTCATTGCCGGTAGTGACAAGCGGGGAACTATTTATGGTATTTACGAGCTTTCCCGGCAGATGGGTGTCTCTCCCTGGTATTTCTGGGCAGATGTGCCGGTGGAGAAGCATGATATTATATCTATTAAAGAAGGTGTATATACCGATGGTGAACCGGCAGTGAAGTACCGCGGTATTTTCCTGAATGATGAATGGCCCAGCTTAGGCGGCTGGGCGTCTGCTACCTTTGGTGGGTTCAATAGTAAGTTCTACGAAACGGTGTTCGAACTGGTGCTTCGCCTCAAAGGAAATTTTATGTGGCCTGCCATGTGGAACAGTGCTTTCTACGATGATGACCCGATGAACGGTCCGTTGGCCAACGAGATGGGAATTGTGATGAGTACTTCCCATCATGAACCGATGGGACAGGCTCAAAAAGACTGGAAACGTCGTGGAAAAGGAGAGTGGAATTACACTACGAACGGTGCCGTGTTGCGCGACTTCTGGCAGCAGGGGATGGAACGCTGCAAGGATTGGGAAGCGGTGATCACCCTTGCCATGCGTGGCGACGGCGATGAACCGATGAGCGAAGATGCCAATATCTCCTTGTTGCAGAATATCGTGAAAGATCAGCGGAAAATCATAGAGAAGGTAACCGGTAAGAAGGCTAAAGAAACTCCGCAGGTATGGGCGCTTTATAAGGAAGTGCAGGATTATTATGATAAAGGTATGCGAGTGCCCGACGATGTAACGTTGCTGCTCTGTGATGACAACTGGGGCAATGTACGTAAATTGCCCGACTTGAAAGCGAAGCCTCGTAAAGGTGGTTACGGCATGTATTATCATTTCGACTATGTAGGGGCTCCCCGTAACTCCAAATGGATAAATATTACTCAGATACAACGCACGTGGGAGCAGATGATGCTGACCTATGACTATGGCGTGCGCGAATTGTGGGTGGTGAACGTAGGTGACTTGAAGCCGATGGAATATCCTATCACCTTCTTTTTAGATATGGCCTGGGAACCGAAACGTTTCAATGAAAATAATCTGTTTCAGCATACGGTGGATTTCTGTCGTCAGCAATTTGGCGGATACTATGCCGAAGAAGCGGCTCGTCTGATCGACACTTATACTAAATACAACCGTAGGGTTACTCCGGAAATGTTGAATGACCGGACTTACAGCCTGGAAAATTATAACGAATGGCAAAGTGTAAAAGATGAATACGCTGCATTGTGTCTGGATGCCTTGAAACTTTATTATCTGATGCCTGCCGAATACCGGGATGCTTTCGACCAACTGGTACTTTTCCCGATACAGGCATGTTCCAACTTATATGATATGTACTATGCCGTGGCAATGAACCGCAAACTGGCAGAGGCCAATGATGTGAAAGCCAATAAATGGGCGGATAAGGCACGTGCTTGTTTCGAGCGCGACTCCGTGCTGACTTATCATTATAATCATGTAATGAGTGGGGGCAAATGGAATCATATCATGGATCAGACTCACATCGGATATAGATCCTGGAATGATCCGAAGCGCAATATAATGCCTAAAGTGACCTTTGTACCCGAGCCCCGTATAGCTCCTGCACCACCTGTGTTTGTAGAAAAGGATGGATATATATCTATTGAAGCAGAACATTATACCCGTTCAGCAAATGGTACATCTGCTGATTGGATTACGATCCCTAATCTGGGACGTACCTTGTCAGCCGTCACTACTTTGCCTTCCACAGCTACTCCGAGCGAAGATATGTATCTGGAATATGATTTTGAAACGGAGAAGAGTGGTGAAGCAACAGTTATGGTACGTTTCTCTTCGACATTGAATTTCAATGATTATAAAGGACTGCGATATGCGATTTCACTGGATGGCGGTGACGAACAGATAGTCAACATCAACGGTGATTATAAAGGTGAACTTGGCAGATTGCAGGCGGAGCACATCATCACTGCCCAAACGAAACATTTGCTTGATAAGAAAGAAAAGCATACCTTGCGCATCCGTCCGCTTGACCCGGCACTTGTCATGCAGAAGATAATGATTGACTTCGGAGGTTTGAAACCTTCTTTCCTGGGAGCGCCGGAGAGTTCTGTGAGAAGGGAATGTTTTTAAGGAACTCCCATAACTCCTAAAAAAAAGATTATGAAATACAGATTTGCTTTATTGATAGTACTGGCCTGCATTTGTTCTGTGTTGGCTGAGGCTAAAGTGAAACTCCCATCCGTTCTTTCGGATGGGATGGTATTGCAACGTGAACGTCCCATTAAGATATGGGGAACGGCTGATCCGGGTGAGAATGTGGTTGTCACGTTCAAGAAGAAGAAATACATGGCAGTAGCCGATGAAAATGGCAAATGGCTGGTAACACTTCCTGCAATGAAGGCCGGTGGCCCTTATGAGCTGACAGTGAACGAAATGACAGTGAAGGATATCCTGATAGGAGATGTATGGTTGTGCTCGGGACAATCGAATATGGAACTGACGGTGGCGCGTGTAGCGGATATGTTCGGTAGAGAGACGGCTACTTACGAGAATTCAATGGTCCGCTATGTCAAGACTCCCTATGGTAATGATTTGCATGGTCCCAAAGAAGATATATCCCAAATGAACTGGACAGCGTTGAATCCGCAGGTTGCCCAGTCTTATGCCGCATTACCTTACTTTTTTGCAATAGAGATGTATAATGAGATGAAAGTTCCTGTCGGCATTATCAATTCCAGTTGGGGAGGAAGTTCCATTGAAGCTTGGATGAGTGAAGATGCGCTTCAGGCATTTCCGAAGAACCTGCGCGAGCGGGATATCTATAACTCCGACGAATATAAGGCCTTGATGAATAAAGCGGGAGGAATGATGTCGAGATTCTGGAGCCTCTCTTTATATAAAGGTGATGAAGGCCTTCATGCTCCGGTTAAATGGTATGAACCGGAATTGAATGATTCCGACTGGGAGGAGGTGAATATGTTTTCTTATCAGTTGGGCAGCAAGGATGGTTATCCGGTAAGCGGATCGCACTGGTTCCGGCAGAACATTCGCCTTACAGCCGAGCAGGCTGATAAAGATGCTATATTGCGTTTAGGCTGTATGGTAAATGCGAACTCTGTGTATGTGAATGGTGTTTTTGTAGGCACTACTTCTTATCAATATCCGCCGCGCATTTATAAAGTTCCTGCATCGGTGTTGAAAGCGGGAGAGAATCTGGTTACGGTACGTCTTATTAATTCCGGTGGTCGTCCCAGTTTTGTAAAAGGTAAACCCTATTGCATGGCGATAGATGGGGATACGGTTCGCTTGTCCGAGCAGTGGAAGTATAGGCTGGGGTGTGAAATGCCTGCCGGAAGAGGAGGTGTATCTTTTCAGAACATTCCGACCGGTATGTATAATTCCATGATTTCTCCTTTGCGGAATCTTACTTTTAAGGGAGCTTTGTGGTATCAGGGCGAATCGAATGCAGGACGTCCGGGTGAATATGAAGCTTTATTGACTGCCATGCTCAAAGACTGGCGGGTGAAATTTGCAGATGAAGACTTGCCATTCTTTATAATGCAGCTACCCAATTTTATGCAGACGCATCAGCAGCCTGTAGAAAGTGGTTGGGCAGGTATGCGTGAAGCACAGCGGCAGGTGACGTTGAAGTTGCCTAATACCTCTTTGGTTGTGGCAATAGACTTAGGAGAGTGGAATGATATTCATCCGCTGAATAAGAAGGAACTGGCAAGGAGAGTGGCGCTTCAGGTCAAGAAGAAAGTATACGGGCACAAAGATATAGTTCATAGTGGTCCGCTGTGCACTGCCGCCGCTATTGAGGGAGGAAAGGTCATTCTATCTTTTGAGGCGGGAACGGATGATTTAATGCCTGTAGCTCAACTTAAAGGTTTTGCATTGGCGGGAACGGACGGACGTTATAAATGGGCTGAGGCGATCGTGGAAGGCAATAAAGTGATAGTCTGGAGTGAAGGGATTGTTCAGCCCACAAAGGTTCGCTATGCTTGGGATGATAATCCGCAAGAGGCTAATTTGAAGAATAAGGCGGGACTTCCGGCTTCGCCGTTTCAAATGGATGTTCCGTGATTCCCTAAACTTGATTGACTAAGAAACACCGGAATTTACGCGCCCGGTGCAATATGACAATAAGATAGTGAAACAGATGTATTTCGTTGCAATACATCTGTTTTTTTTATTATTAATAACAAAGGTCCCAATCAGAAAGTTACTTCCAGAAGGATAAAACCTTGTTTTATCTGATTCATATCATCTATTGTTATGCTACAGATGGTCTATTCTGCTCCATTACATGATCTATTCTAATCAATCAGATCATCTATTCTCCCTAAACGGATGATATAATTTGAGAAATGGCTACACCTTTTGCCCCATAAGGCTACACCATCCTTACCAAAAGGTGACACCATCACCCAAAAAGGGTGTAGCCCTTCTGAAAAACAGGTAATATTCTTCTATTTCAAAGAAGATAAGTGGCGGAATCAAATAATCATATTTGAAGAAAATACGATCAAAGCGCAATTAATAAGAACGAAATAAGAAGGAATCTCTTTCTAAAATGCGCTTCCTTTTACCATTACAAATCATACTGCATTCGCCTAACAGGTAATCCTTGCTTTTTTTGTATCACGGCAACTAATGGTACGAAAGAAAGCAACCTCAGACATCACGATTTACATTTTGTCATATTGCTCATTTCGCTCAAGCTACTCATTTTGCTCAAATTACGTAAGTAGCCTGAAAGGTTTTCCCTTTACTCTATCTTTATCTGTCAGCATATTTTCGCTTGTTTATATTCATTTCCGAAAGATATGTCCATCCCCTGTCTGATCTTGATAGAAAATAATCAAAAAGGCTTAAAAGTGTTAATGGATGTATTACTGCAATAAATGAATGAAAGTCATTTTTTAGCTTTAACAAGTGGGTTACATATTTTTTGTGATACGTTACCACACTGTTCTCTTTTGCATTTCTCTTGTATTTTTGGGTTCATTATTATCTTGTTTTTCTCTCTCAAAAGTGACTTCTCAAGTTCTCTTTTATCTTCAAAAAAATGGTTCTCAATGTTCTTTGTAATTAGTTGATTTATAGTTGTATGTGGTATTTTACGAAATGCAATCAAAAAAGAATGTAACATTGAAAAGAAAGATGTAATGCCATCAAAAAAACGTGTAGCATGATCGTGTCCACTGTTACATTTCTGATGCATACATTTGCCGCTGTGAAAAAGCATGCTATAATGTTTGGAGAGATACGTATGGAAAACACTTTTCTTTCCTCCTATGGCTTGAAACGCTAATTTATGTAATAATAGTAATATGATTATTAACCGTTGAATTATTAATCTTAAAAGACTAATTGATTATGAAATGCAAGTATGATGACAGTTAAAGCTATCCATAATAGCTAATGGAAAAAAGAGAATGTAGTTTTTAATATCTTAAACTAATGGTAATGAAAAATGTAACAAAAAAAATCCAAAAGATCCCTTACCTACTGGTTTTGTTGCTATTAAGTTGCTTGCCAACTTTAGCGCAAAATGGGGTAACGGTAAAAGGAACAGTTGTTGATGGCACTGGAGAAACTGTAATTGGTGCTTCCATCGTTGTGAAAGGCAACACTTCAATAGGTACTATATCAGATATAGATGGAAATTTTACGTTGGCTGTTCCTAATGACAATGTAACCCTTGTTGTTTCATTTATCGGTATGAAATCACAAGAGGTGAAAGCGACGGCTCAAAAACCGATAAGAGTTGTGTTGGAAGATGATAGCCAGCAACTGGATGAAGTGGTGGTTGTGGGGTTTGGCCAGCAGAAGAAAGCCTCAGTTGTAGGTGCCATTGCACAGACCAATTCCAAAACCTTGGAACGTACAGGTGGTGTGACAAGTTTGGGACAGGCCCTGACTGGTAATCTTCCTGGTGTAGTAACCATGACTGATACAGGTAAACCGGGTGATGAAGATCCGAAGATTACTATTCGTGGTGTGACATCATGGAACTCAAGTGATCCGCTTGTGTTGGTGGATGGTGTAGAACGTCCTATGTCTTCAGTGGATATCAGTTCTGTGGCATCTATTTCCGTCTTGAAAGATGCATCGGCAACAGCTGTATTTGGTGTGCGTGGTGCCAATGGTGTAATTTTGATTACTACTAAACGTGGTGAAGAAGGTAAGGCAGTGATTAATATCAATGCCAGCACGACGCTGAAAACTTACTCTAAATTGCCTGACATGATGGATGCGTATGATGCGCTTTCACTCCGTAATCAAGTTATAGAAAATGAATTGGCTTATCACCCGGATTCATGGAGTTATTATCTGACTCAGGATCGTTTGTACAAGTATCGTCATCCGGCTAATCTGGCTGAGGCAGAACGTTATCCTAATATAAATTGGGTAGATTATCTGTTGAAAGATGTCGCTACATCCTATAATGCCAACGTGAACATTAGTGGTGGTACGAAGTTTGTGAAGTATTTTGCTTCTGCTGACTTTGCACATGAGGGGGATATATATAAGAAAGTAACCAACGTGAAAGGTTACGATCCGGGTTTCAGCTATGATCGTATAAACGTACGCAGTAACCTTGACTTCAATCTTACCAAGACTACCAAATTGCATCTGAATCTGTCTGGTTCTCATGCAGTAAAGAAAGCCACGCAGGGGCAGTATGAAAATTTGGTATGGAGTGCTTTCTATGGCATTGCGCCCGATTCTTTTATGCCTGTATATAGCGATGGTACTTTCGGATATTACAAACCTAATGAGACTCAGGCTGCTACTAATAGTTATGAAGACCTTAGTGTTAACGGTATCGGCTATACCACCGACGACCGTTTGAATACTGACTTTACCCTCGAACAGGATCTTGGTTTCCTGCTTAAGGGATTGAACGTACAGGCTAAGCTGGCTTTTGATAATGCTTTTCGTGAAACAGGCCGTGGTGTGGATGATACAACTGACTGGGAAAAGGAAGCTCACAAATGGATTGATCCTGAGACCGGTAAGGAGTATACCAACACCAGTACAGATGCATTATATAAATTTGACTTCAAGAATAACAATGCTTGGAAAACGGGTGCGGGCTCTGTTAATAATGGTGAAACATACCGTCGTATGGACTATTCCGTACAGTTGAACTATTCTAACAAATTTGGTGATCATACAGTAGGTGCCATGGGCAACTTCTCTCGCGAACAATATGCAAAAGGTAGCGAACAGCCTTTCCGTCGTGAAAACTGGGTATTCCGTGCGACTTACGACTATGCCAGTCGCTATATGGTGGAGTATAACGGTGCTTACAACGGTTCTGACCTTTATTCTTCGGAAAATCGTTTCGCTTTCTTCAATTCCGGCGCTGTCGGATGGATGGTTTCGGAAGAACCTTTGGTGAAGAAACTTAACCTGAAGTGGTTGGATATGTTGAAACTCCGTGCATCTTACGGTCAGATTGGTCAAGATGGCTTACGGATAGGAAATTACGATTATCGTTTTGGTTATATGGATGTTTGGAGCAATGGTGGCAATTATCGTCAGTCGTTGACCGGGGTGGATCCTGCCAAAAGTCCTTACACGTGGTGGCAACAGTCACAGATGGGTAATCCGGAACTTCAATGGGAGGTTGCGACTAAACTTGATATTGCAGCGGATTTCGCATTTTTCGGAGGGGTTATTTCCGGTTCGTTCGACTATTTCAAGGAAAAACGTACCGACATCTTGATTCCGGGTACTCAGCGTGCAATCCCTTCATACTTCGGTACGGAAGCTCCTATTGCCAATTTGGGTAAAGTGGATAGTAAAGGTTACGAGTTGGAAATCCGTTGGAATAAGCAACTGACGCGCAGTTGGCGTCTTTGGGGAAATGCTTCTCTTACTCATGCCGTAAGTGAAATTAAGGAAGCGAATGATCCCAGCCTTATGCCGGAGTATCAGAAAAAGGCCAACAAAGGTATTAATCAGAATTATTCGTATGTAGATAAGGGCTACTACAACAGTTGGGATGAACTTTATGGTAGTACCGCACACGATGAATATGATGAGAACCGTAAGCCGGGTAACTATATAATTCTTGACTATGATGCCGATGGTGTGATTACTCAGGATGATAATATTCCTTATGGCTATACGGGTATTCCACAGAATACGATGAACCTTCAGATTGGTTTCGATTATAAAGGTTGGAGCTGTTTCGTTCAGTTTTATGGTGTAAACAATGTGAGCCGTTCTGTTGGCTTGACAAGTTTGGGTGGTACGCGAAATACGGCTTTCTTCGAAGGAAGTTACTGGAGTCCCGATAATCAAAACGCTGATGTCCCCCTTCCTCGCTGGCTGAATCAGGCAAGTAAATATACTGATGGTACCCGCTTCCTTTTTGACGGTTCATACACTCGTCTGAAGTATGCTGAGCTTTCATATACTTTCTCAAAGGAAAAATGGTTGAAGGCTTCGGGATTGAGCAGCTTGAAGTTGTTTGTCAACGGTAATAACCTTTTCCTCTGGACCGATATGCCTGATGACCGTGAATCGAACACCGGTGGATGGAGCGCGTATCCTACCCAGCGTCGTTTCAACTTAGGTTTTAAAATTACACTTTAATATAAACGGAAGATGAAAAATAAGATTTTTTACATACTTTTCGCATTGTTCTCCGCCGGTTTCGCTTTTACTTCGTGTACCGACTATTTGGAAAGAGATTCAGACTCTGTACTTTCAAAAGAAGATGCGTTTAAGAACTTTAATAATTTCCAAGGATTTATTGAAGTAATGTACAACGTTATTCCCGATGTGGCAAAGCATAATTGGGTAAGCTCTTTTAACTGGGGTGACGATGAAGTGATTACCACTGGTAACGGTGAGTACTTGATGGGATATGCCATCGATGGTGGAAACTACCGTACTTACATTGGCAAGGGAGACTGTTTCTTGGATAGAAGCTGGTCACTGAACGGTGATCGTTTTGCCAAGTCCCTTTGGGGGGGAGGCTGGTATGCTATCCGTCAGGCCAATTTGGGCCTTGAGGCTCTGCAGAATGGTCTGTTGAAGGATGCTACACAAGAAGAACGTGATTTTCTTGAAGGCCAACTTTATTTCTTTCGTGCCTGGTTCTACTTTCAACTGACAACTTACTGGGGCGGTCTGCCTTATCTGGAAAGACCTCTTTCTCCTGTCGAGCCGCTCAATATGCCGCGCGAAAGCTATCAGGAAAATGCCGAGAAGATGGCAAAAGACTTCCAGCGTGCTGCTGACCTGCTTCCTGTCGACTGGGATGATACTGCTGCCGGTAACCGTACGAAGGGCAATAATGCTTTCCGTCCCAACAAAATCTGGGCACTCTCTTATTTGGGTAAGTGCCTGCTTTATGCCGGTAGTCCTTTGATGAAGAACGGAGGGGAAAACAGTGACCGTTCTTATGATGCGGAATATTGTAAACGTGCTGCCGAAGTTCTGGGTAAGGTGCTTGCGATGGTAGAGGGTGGCCAGACCCAATATGCTTTGGTGGATTTCGAACATTACAGCAACTTGTTCTATACCAAAGAGCAGAACTGGCTGATGCCCGGTGGTACGGAAGCCATTATGCGTAGCCCTACTTTCGGTGCCGATTCCTACTGGCGTCAGATGAACTCCTATCAACTTTCATATATTTGTGAGGGTGATGGTATCATTCTTTGTCCTGCAGCTAATTACGTGAATTATTTTGGTATGGCAAACGGTATGCCTCTTGATGACCCCAACTCCGGCTTTAGCAAGTCACAGCCGTGGAAAGACCGCGACCCTCGTTTTTATAATAACTTTATTTACGATGGTGTCAAGATGATTAAAAATGCAGCGGACTATAAAGAATATGAGTATGCCAATCTTTACGAAGGTGGAAACTGTTGTAACAATCCTCAAACGACCAGTCGTACAGGCTATTTCAATTATAAATTCATTCCATTGGGTGCCAATAAGGGTGATCAGGACTATGGCTATGGAAAAGCTACTCATTTCCATTTAGCTTGGTTGCGTTTGGCGGAAGTATATTTATTGTATGCCGAAGCTGCCGCGCAAGGCTACGGTTCTCCCAACGGTAAATCTACCTCTTTTTCAAAGAGTGCCGTAGAAGCGGTGAATGTAATCCGTGAACGTGCAGGGGTGGAGGATGTTGCAGACGGATACACAACCGACCTGGAGAAATTCATGGGTGAAGTTCGTCGTGAACGTGCCGTGGAACTGGCTTATGAAGGACATCGTTTCAATGACCTGCGCCGTTGGAAGTTGCTGACTGAATATCCTTACAATATCAAAACCAAGCAATTGTTTGATCGTGCAGAGGCATTTGACCCTAAGGATGAGCCTAAAGAACGTAAAGTTATAAACTTCCGTGAAGAGGTGGTGACGGAACGTAAATTGACAAGTAAGCACTATTGGTTGCCGTTCAAGACAAGCGATGTGACGATGTATCCGGAATTCTACCAAAATCCCGGTTGGTAATGGTTTTATTAACATAAAGACTATAAAAAATGAAACATATATATAAAGGACTTGCATTCTGTGCCGCGTTGGCTTTCGCTCACACACACATTGCCGCTCAAGAGACGCTGGCCGACTTGGTGGAAGCGGCTCAAGCCGATACGCTTCAGAAGGTGCAAGTGGCATTTCGTTCCATAGACCGTAATGACCTGCTGGGTGGAGTATCGGTCATTGATATGAAAGAAATGTCAGAAAAGGTATATACAACCTATAGTTTGAGTTTGGTTGACAATGTCGTTGGTGGTTTCAACGGTAATATTTGGGGAAACAACGAATATCTTGTCATAGTAGATGGCATGGTGCGTGATGCGAATAACGTGCTTCCCCACGAGATAGACCAGATTACCCTTTTGAAAGGGGCTTCTGCTGTAGTGCTCTATGGTCCGCGTGCGGCTAAAGGTGTCATTTCCATCACCACTAAACGTGGCGAAGTGGGTGACCTCAGAATAAATATTCATGCCAACAGTGGTTTTTATACTCCTAAGTCATACCCGAAATATTTGGGTTCGGCAGAGTATATGACCCTTTATAATGAGGCACGTCTTAACGATGGTCTTACCGCCAATTACTCGCAGGAGGATATTTACAATCATGCTTCGGGTTTGAATCCCTATCGTTATCCTGATTTCGACATGTATTCTTCCGATTATTTGAGGAAGGCATATAACCGTTCGGAAGCGATTGCCGAAATTTCGGGCGGTAGCGAGAAAGTGAAATATTATACTTCTACCGGTTACTATCGCGAATCTTCGCTTCTTAAAGTGGGCAATACGGAAGATAACTATATCAGTCGTTTCTTTGTCCGTGGAAATGTAGATATGAAGTTGCATAAACTTATCACCGCGCAAGCTGATGCTAATGTGACATTTTATGATTCTTATTCGGCTAATGTAGACTGGTGGGGGCAAGCCGCTACGTTGCGTCCTCATTTGGTGTCTCCGTTTATTCCGTTGAGTTATATTGAGGATGCAGACAAGAATTCTCTGAACACTGTACTTAACAGTAATTATATTCAGGATGGCAAGTACTTCTTCGGTGGTACGCAGCAGAATCCCACCAATCCGGTAGCTGACGCATATGCGGCCGGTGACAATAAGTTTGTGAGCCGGCAGTTCCAGTTCAATACGCGTTTTGATGTCAATCTCTCTCCTTTGCTTAAAGGACTTTATTTCCGTGCCAAATATGGCATTGACTATGCTTCTACCTACGATCAGGGATACAGTAGTGCTTATGCTACTTTTTCACCGGTGTGGAGTACCTATAACGGGCATGATGTCATTTCAAGTATCACGCAATATGGAAAGGATGAAAAAAGTGCCGTTGAGAATATCAATAATTCGGCCTACCGTTATACCTACAACGTTTCCGGCCAGTTCGATTACCAGAACACTTTCAACGAAGACCACAATGTATTCGCCATGGTGCTGGCCAATGCATGGCAGACCCAACGTAGCGGACATTATCACCGTACTACCAATGCCAATTTAGGTTTTCAGGCATCCTACAACTATCAGCATAAATATTATGCGGATTTCAGTGCTGCAATGCCTTATTCCACAAAATTGCCCGAAGGTAACCGCACGGCATTTTCACCTACAGTCACTTTGGGATGGAATCTGGCAAAAGAAGATTTCATGGGAAATTCAATTTTTGACAACTTGATGCTTACTGCTTCAGTAGGTATCATCAATCAGGATCTTGACATCACTACCAGTGACAACGAAGACGGTTACTTCCTTTACCAGCCGGTGGTACAGCCCGGTGGTTGGTATAGTTGGGGTGACAATGGCGGTTTGTCTGCTACTGAGTTCCAGCGTGGAGACGGCTCTGCCATGACTTTCGTGAAGCGTAAAGAATTCACAGCAGGTTTGCGCGGTTCTATGTGGAACAGACTGCTCACATTCGACTTCAATTTCTTCACCAGCAAGATGGAGGGTGGTTTGGCTCGTACCAGTTCATTGTATCCGATTTATTTCACACAGGTGGGTTATCCGTCATCATCCATTATTCCTTATGTAAACTTCAATGAGGATAAGCGGACAGGTTTCGATTTCAGTGTTTATGCCAACAAGAAAGTGGGTGAGGTGGATTTGACGCTTGGCGTGAGTGGAATGTGGTATAAGAGTACGGCCGAAAAACGTGATGAAAACGTTGAGTTTGATTATTTGTCAGTTGTAGGTCGTGCATTGAATGGGCACTGGGGATTGCAGAGCGAAGGATTCTTCAATGACCAGGCTGAGATTGATGCTGCTCCCAAACAAACCTTCGGTGATGTGAAGCCCGGTGATATCCGTTATAAAGATCAGAATAACGATGGTAAGATTGATGACAACGACCGTGTATTCCTGGGACGTTGGGACTCTCCCTTTATGAGTGGTATTAACTTGACTGCCAAATGGCGTGACTTTACTCTGTATGTGATGGGTAATCTTTACATAGGTGGCTATGGCATGAAAGACAATTCGTATTATTGGGTGAAAGGTGACGGAAAATATTCTGAAGTGGTACGTAACCGATGGACTCCTGAAACAGCAGCTACGGCTACTTATCCTCGTCTGACTACTACCAGCGGTGACAACAATTTCCGTACCTCGGACTTCTGGATGTATAAGAATGACCGATTCAATTTGACTCAGGTTCAGCTTACCTATAATATGCCCAAAGAGGTGTTGAGAGGATCTTTCGTCAAAGGTTTGAGTTTCTTTGTCAACGCAAACAATCTGCTCACCATTGCTAAGGAACGTAAGGCTTTGGAACTGAATGTTGGTAGCACGCCTCAGACACGTTTCTACCAGCTTGGCCTCAAAGGTACATTCTAAGAAAATGATAAATTTAATAATGAAGATTGAAAAACTAAGAAGTTATGAAACTAAAAAATATCATCTTATCAACGGCATTTCTGATGGCATTCTCCGCTTGCGACGACTTGTTCGAGCCGGCGTTGGAAAACTTCAAGCAACCGTCTGATTTGGAAAACATGCCTTCGTGGGCTGTTGGTTTGTTGGGGCATGCCTACATTGGTAATCCGTTGGGCGAGAATGCCAACAACTGGTCTTTCACGGAAGTGGCTACCGATGATGCTGTATCCAATGATGTGAATAACGGCTACCGGAAGATGGCTGCCGGTGCCTGGCGTTCGGACAATACTCCCGGAGATTTGAATAGATGGCAGAATTTGCGTGCTTCCTGGCAATATCTCAACCAATTTCTTGAAATATCCGAAAATGTGGAATGGGCCAAAGATCCTAAAGCTTCCGAACTGTTTAAAATGCGTTTTCAGGGAGATGCATACGGAATGCGTGCTCTCTATATGTATCATTTGTTGCTGAGTTGTTCGGGTTGGGCGGATAATGGCCAGTTATTGGGAATTCCTATTCTGACAGAATCGGAAACTGTTGATTCGGATTTCAACAAACCTCGTAACACTTTCAAAGAGTGTATCGAACTGCTAAACAAAGATGTGGAGAGAGCTGTAGAAATGCTTCCCGAAGAATATGGTGATTTGGACGAGAAGACAGGCGTGGTACCTGATAAATATGCACAAATGGGCGTAGATATTGCTTATTTTAACCGTGTATTTGGTGATCATGCTAAAAATCGTATGAGTGCTCGTGTAGCTCGTGCCATTCGTGCTCAGGCAGCTCTTCTTGCAGCCAGTCCTGCTTATAGCGAAGGTTCGGAAGTAACTTGGGAAGAGGCTGCCAATGATATGGCCGAAGTACTTGCTAATTTAGGTAGCAATCCGATTGCAGGTATTGATCCTACTGGTAATAAGTGGTATGAAGACCATAGCGGTATTCAGAATATAAAAGCCGGTTACAACCGTCCCGAGATTTTGTGGCGTAGCAACAAGAACGAGAGCGCCGACCTTGAGAAGGCGCAGTATCCGCCCTCGCTCTTCGGTCAGGGCAGGGTCAATCCTTCTCAAAACCTGGTAGACGCTTTCCCGGCAGCGAACGGTTATCCCATCAGCGATCCGAAAGCCAGCTACGATCCTCAGAACCCGTATGCCAACCGTGATCCTCGTCTGGCTTTATACATTATTTATAACGGTTGTAAGGCAGGTGCATCAAACAGTGTCATCACTACTGCAGTTGATGGAAATAACAATGATGCCATGAATAAGTTTGACGGTGCTTCCACGCGTACCGGTTACTATTTGCGTAAATTTTTGGATATGAACGTGAATGCCAATCCCAGTAATACAACGAATGGTTTCCATATTAAGCCTTGGATTCGTTATACCGAAATATTCTTGGGTTATGCCGAAGCTGCTAATGAAGCTTGGGGACCGCAAGGAAAAGGCACTCATGGTTATTCTGCTTATGATGTGATTAAAGCTATCCGCCAACGTGCCGGTATTGGTGAAAATGGTGGTGATCCTTATCTGGAGTCAGTGAAAAATGACAAGGATGCGATGCGTGATCTTATCCGCAACGAACGTCGTTTGGAACTCTGCTTCGAGGGCTTCCGTTTCTGGGATTTGCGCCGTTGGAAAGTGGATCTCAGCAAGCTGAATGAAACCGTGAAAGGTATGAAAATTACCGGAACGAACTACGAGGTGGTAGAAGTGGAGAAACGTGACTATAAGGATTATATGTACTACGGTCCTGTTCCTTATGGTGAAATATTGAAGTTTAATGCTCTCATCCAAAACAAAGGATGGTAAGCGGTAGTAAACGAACTTATATAAACTGAATAAATGAAAATAGCAATGAAAAAATCATTTTTGATACTGGCCGCTATGGCGGGAGCCTTGTTTACTGCGTGCGAGAACGGTGACATGGAATTTCCCGACTATAAATATTCCGCGGTTTACTTTGCTTATCAAAGTCCCATCCGTACCATTACCATAGGTGAGGATGAATCTGTGGATAATTCATTAGACAATGAACATAAGTGCCAGATTATGGCTACAATATCAGGTGTATACGAGAATAAGAAAAATGTGGAAATAGGTATCCGGATAGACAATACCTTGTGTGACGGTTTCATGTATGAAGGTACCAAAGGCGACATTCTACCGATGCCGGTTTCTCACTATACACTGAGCGATGACAAGATTGTCATAAAGAAAGGCCAAGTATTAGGTGGCGTTACGGTGAATCTGACTGATGCTTACTTTAGCGATCCGAAATCTGCGGAGCTGAACTATGTAATTCCTGTAGTGATGACTGGTGTGCAAAATGCCGACACCATTTTGCAGGGTAAAGCACAGGTTGCCGATCCGCATCGTCTGAATAAAGCGGATTGGGAGGTACAGCCTAAGGATTATACGCTTTATGCCGTGAAGTATGTAAGCAAGTACGACTCGCACTATCTGCGTCGGGGCGTTGATTCCTATAGCGGTAACAAGACCGGTACGGAGGTACGTCATGCTGCATACGTGGAGAAAGACGAAACGATCGAAGGCTTCAGTACACTGGGCTTGAACAAGGTACAGTGGGCTCGTCCTACTAAAAATGCTGCCGGAAAGAATATTGAAGCCAATCTGGTGCTTGCTTTCGATGAGAGCGGCAATTGTACGGTTACTTCCGCATCTGATGGAGTAGTGGCTGGCGGTAACGGCAAGTTTGTTTCCAAAGGTGACAAGAATAGCTGGGGAGGCAAAGACCGTGATGTTCTTTATCTGGATTACACTATGGATTACGATGGCATTCATTGTGCCACCAAGGATACATTGGTGGTTCATTACCGTGGGGTAAAGGCCGAGTGGTTCAATCCTGTGAAGAAGTAACGAAAGAAGGATGGGAGGTTCATCCTCCCTCTTCTTGTGAAAAGTATTATTAACAGATAAGACAATTACGATAATGAAGAGTTTGATGTTTGTTTTATTAGCTTTCTTTCCTTTGCTGCTTTGGGCCGAAGGCGAGGGGAGCAATAAGGTGACTACTTATGAAGTCTCCGGAACATATACATACAGTACCGATCCTAACCACTCAACATACAATTTGCCAACCAGTGGTAGTCTTGATTTGAGAAAAATGGCTTTTACCATGTGCATTACTTTGGATAACCTTCTGGATGGGATGCATTATGAGTGGAAGTTGAATTCTGGTGATGGTTCTTATACATTCCAGCCGCAACCGAATAACAGTCGAATTTGCTATATGGGGTTTAATGGAGATACCAATTATTTGAATTTCTCTATTATCATCTGCAAGGGGGACACTCATGTGTTGGAAAGAACTTTCAATGTACGTCTTTTTAACTGGATAAATTAAATCTAACAGACAATGAAAACTATAAAGCACTTATTATTTGTTGGATTGTTTATGTCGATCATCGCAACTGTTGACGACAATCCGTTGGCCTTTGACGTTGAGAAACCTGCCTCTATAGAG
>ENA-UOJT01000739-UOJT01000739.1-human-gut-metagenome-genome-assembly--contig:-C15-NODE-739-length-23264-cov-13.654531_pt1 | contig 23264 bp, 19 predicted proteins | sample MGYA00242357_ERZ723904 | MGnify/ENA metagenome assembly ERZ723904 | reverse complement strand
CTTCATCGTCTCCATTAACGGATTGCTACTTCTACACTTCTGCAAATGGAGAATGGCATGTAGCTGTATATGCCTAATTGTTTTTTCATCGTCTCCATTAACGGATTGCTACTTCTACACTTCTGCAAATGGAGAATGACAGGTAGCCGTATACGCCTTATTGTTTTTTCATCGTCTCCATTAATGGATTGATATTTATACACTTCTGTAAATGGAGATTTTGAGATATCTATATCCGGAAGGATGCGTGCTCCCTTCGCTCCCGGCTATCCCTATTTTGATATCCGGCTATATCGCAATTCTGTGATAGCATTATCCGGATAGCGTATCATACGGCTATATACAAATATAGCTACACTATAATTCATATTTGTGATGGAGGTGACTCTTCCCATCTGGTAACATGACCATAATACTACGAGAAAAAAGGCAACAGCCGCAGAGAAAAAACGAATGACAGGAACGATTACGGAATGACAGATTCCGACAAATAACCAGCTGTAATCCGGCTTTTTGGTAATCTGGTAAATAGAAAGTCCGGTACATGCGAATTCAGGCGATCATCCCGGATGGTAATTTGTCAAAGAGGCTTTTGGAACAAATGAAATACCGATAATAAAAATACAGAATCGGGTATACGGATGCTGTCATATACCCACAATCAGCTATACCACTGTTCCGATAATCATATATGCTTATCCGTGCATCCCGTTATATCCTTATTCCGATAGAAGAGCGTATCGTTATCGTCGTATCTCCATGTCCGGCCATATGGCTATATGCATATCTGACGGTACCACCACTTTTCCCATCCGAATTTGTTATAGGCCAGATTTGAAAATTTTAATTAATTCTGAAATAAATCTCTTATCGAGTTATTGTAAAAGCTTCGGGAGAAGTGCCCGATTTTAAGGTAAAGAGTAGGCAACCGTATTTATTGCTGTACTCAACTATAAGTTGCTATCAAGTCAGTTATTCTATGCACAAATATAAGAGTAAAAATCAAATTGTACTATATAAAAATGGAAATTGAAAGTTCATTAAAAACGAAATGGCAAAAAATTAAATGTAAAATCAACGCTCTCTTAGGTTTCTATAGAAAAACTATCCATATTATATATCTATAAACATTTATAATTAGACATATGATATACGGATACATTAGAGTAAGCAGTGATAAGCAGACAGTAGAAAACCAACGTTTTGAAATCAAGAATTTCTGCGACAATCAAAACATAAAAATTGATGGTTGGATAGAGGAAACCATTAGTGGAACAAAAGCCTACAACAAACGTGAACTCGGAAAATTGCTCAATAAGGTACAGAAAGATGATTTGATTATCTGCGCTGAATTGTCCAGATTGGGTCGTAATCTCTTTATGATAATGGAAATTCTGAATATTTGCATGAGCAAGGAATGTAGGGTTTGGACTATCAAAGACAACTATAGATTAGGAGAGGACATTCAAAGTAAAGTGTTGGCTTTTGCTTTTGGACTGTCAGCAGAGATTGAACGTAACCTTATTAGCCAACGAACAAAAGAAGCTTTAGCGCGAAAGAAAATAGAAGGGGTAGTATTAGGACGTCCTAAAGGGAAAAAGAGTGCTCCAGAGAAGTACAAACTCCACGATAAGAGAATTCTCATACAAGAACTATTGAAAGCTGAAGTTTCACAACGCAAAATCGCTAAAATTTGTAAAGTGGATAGAAATACGCTCGCTCGATTTATTAAGACTTTTATGGTAGAAGCATAAGGAGCGATTTCGTGCAGCAACAAGGCGTGAAGTGTGACTTTGCAGATTCTGTTCCGTGGGTGATATTGTCTCCCATTGAACAGAGCATCAAGCAGAAGATTGAAGCGGTGGGAACTCCACTTAAAGATTGGGATATAAATATCTATCGAGGTGTGCTTACTGGTTATAATGAAGCATTCATCATTTCCACAGAGAAGCGTAACGAGATTCTTGTCAACTGTCAACCGTCCGAACACGTTCATCTTCTGTTTGACAATTCGCTAATATCTCATCACGCTTTTCGGTAGATATGATAAAAGCATCATTGAAACCAGTTTTTATCCCATAGTTGATTTGGATGTTCCAATCCTTCAAGGGTATTCCCACCGCTTCAATCTTCTGCTTGATGCTCTGTTCAATGGGAGACAATATCACCCACGGAACAGAATCTGCAAAGTCACACTTCACGCCTTGTTGCTGCACGAAATCGCTCAAATTATTCAAGCTATTCGCATCTTGTACCAAACAAGCTTGTGTGTTAAAAATATTTGCTGCTTTTTGAGATAAAAGAATATTTGCTTCTACCGTTATTGCATCGAATATTTTTATACCTGCAAAATCTACCAACATAATAGGATTGGTCTTGCTTGCGAAATAACCTCGCAAGGCTTCACCATACCCTGCACGCATCCATTTATTAGACGTGATATAGCAAAGAAAACCATTGGGAGTAAGCAGGTTCATACCCAACTCATAGAAGAGGCAGTAAATATCACCAGTACGTGCATAAGTTATGTAACCCATGCATTCTAATACATCGGCACTCTTACCCATAGATTGTAACTGAATGTAAGGTGGATTGCCAATGATACAGTCAAATCCCAAGAAGTTGCCTTCGGCATCGAGTACTTCTGGAAACTCTATACGCCATTCGAATGTACCAAGATAAATTTTGTTGGAGCGTATTTCTTCAAATATATTTTCTAAAGCCGCAATTTCTTTCTTTAAATCGGCAATGCGCTTGTCCGACGCTTTCTTTTCCTTTTTTGTCGGTTCAAACAGTTGAGGTGCTTGTAAGTTTGCCAATTCAGAGCGGCGTTTGTTCAATCTAACCAATCGTGCATCCCGGCGGTTGATCTCTGTTTTCAGTTTCGACTTGATTTCTGTTATAAACGTTTCCAAATCCTGCTTTTCGCTTTTACTTTGGGCATTTTTATATTTAGCTACAGCCTCCTTATATTGGCTGATGCTGATACTAGACTCTCGCAGTACGGTCTGAATACTGTCTGTCAAAGCGAATCGGTGAAGCAAAGAATTTCCACATTTGATGTTAATGTCGATATTTGGTAAGGTTTCCAAATAAGTGTAATTACTTTCAGCCGTATAGTAAGCATTCTTCAACAATTCAATCCACAGTCGTAGGCGGCAAATCTTCACAGAGTTGGGGTTAATATCAACGCCAAATAAACAGTTCTCAATGATTTGACGCTTCTCCTTGAAAAGAGTTTCCTGCATGCGGCGACTTTCCGCATTGAGTGGGTTGTAAGCAAATAAATTACCTTCGGCATCAGTCACAATCAGCTCGTCATTTTCAATGGCAAGTTGATAGTCCGCTTTGCGGATACGCTTACCGGTAGCATCTACCAAAATACCCAATTCGTATTTCAAGAGTATCAGTTCATTGAGAGCAGACACAAGAAAGTGACCCGAACCAACAGCTGGATCACACAGCCGCAAACTGTTAATTAGTTCATTAGCTTCGACTATATTGTCGATATGGTTGTATAGATCTATACGGGTGGTGCAATTCCAGCCATAATAACCATTAAACTTTTGCAACACGGTCTTGGTGATTGCTTCACGGCACATGAACATAGTGATAAAGCCCGGAGTGAATACCGAACCATCCTTGTGACCATTTATTTTCTCGAATATAAGCCCTAAAACAGAAGCATTGATAAGTGTTTTAGCTTCTTCTTGCACTTCTTCACTGCCTTCACTCGCAAAGTTGTAAGCATCGAGAAAAGCAAACAAATATTGCAGGGTGGGTAATGCATTGACTTGTAGATTGCGTTTTTTATTCCGTAATACGCTACTCGTCAAGACAGGAAGTACCGTACGTTGTGAAAGGCTGTTTATCTTAATAGTTTTACTTTCCAAATCTGTCACCTCGAAAAGAGAACTGTTAAGATAGGGAACATAAGCAAAATCACGCATAATGGAGTGTGTGCGGCGGCTCATGTCACGTGCAAGCACTTGGAAAAAGAGTGTGTTGAGATCATCATAGTCATGAATCTTAGTTATTGAAAGAAATTTATAGATTGCATCTCCATTGTGGTATTTCAACATCTGAGCCTCCAACAGTTTCAAGAAAAGGATGCGATTCATCCAAGTAATGCACAATTCCATTGCAACATTGAATAACCGTTCCTCATAATCATTCCCATATAGACTACCATTTATGTGACGCAAACAATCTTCTGCATCCAGTTGGTTAATAGTATTCTCTAGTAATGAAGCCTCGTCACGCCGTTCCACAGCTTTGCGTACAATCACGGTTTTATTATTCTCTTTGCGTTCCTCAATACCAATAATGTGTAGCAGCTCAGTGTAGAATCCACGGTTGAGCGAATTGCTGTCGTTTTGAAACGATAGCTTCAAAAGATGTGTATCGCTGAATATCTTATAAAGTTCGATAAGTTTGCGTGAAGCGCTACCGTCTGTTCTATCAAGCAGGTGTTGATAGTCTTGTAAGTTGAAGTAAGTGTATTCAAGGCTATCTTTTACCTCCTCAATATAGGTTGTTGCAATTTCAGTATAGAAGAAATCGGTTTTGTTACTGGTTTTGCGTCCATCCACAAAGTCTTGAAACTCACGACGTAATTGTTTGTTCTGATAGAATTTACGTTCAAACTCATGGGCATCAAAAATAAAGAATTCATGAATATTAGTAGCGATGAGATATTTAATATCATTGTTCTTCTTACTAACACGTTCTTTAAGATAGTATAGCAATAATTCCTGCAAAGCCTTACGATTGAGATTGTCATTAGAAATCATCTCACCTTTGTTGGTGGTACTCTTTACTTCAATCAATAACCCTATATTGGACTTGATAGTTTTATCCAATCGGATAGCCAAATCAATATCTTCTTCGGGAGCCATGTAGTATGTCTTGTAGAACGTTTCACTCAGAAAATTACGTAAATGCTCTTTTTGCGTATGTTCTCTTTGCCCATCCACAATATTGTCTCTCAATGTGCGAAGGGCATTTTTGAATAAGTCAAAATCTGTTGTTTCAATCGCAATCTGTCTATATGCTTTGTTCAGAACTTGATTCGGTTTGAGTAGTCCCATAATGTTTGGTAAATGAGTTAATAAAATACAAAGGTAGCCTAAAAACTTGATAATAAAGAATGAGCGTATTGGTTTAACGAAAGTTTGTTCTACTGCCAGCCATTATCAACAGACAATAGCAGACAGTAGATTTGACATGATTCTAACTATTATATTGTAATAGCCAGTCAAAGTAATCTTTTCACATCCGGATCTGTCATAGGTTGGATAAGTTGTTAACCTGAAGGTAACCGGCTTGATGGTATAGGAAGAAGAAGTCTGTAGTCATGGCATTTACCCGAGTAGAGAAGCCACATTCTTTTATTGCCGGACTTCCGGCATTACTTCATCCATGTGTGAAAAGGAGTTTTTTCTTTCATCGCAACGTTCCTTTCACAGACCCAAAGGGGGTAGTGAATCCAGACCCGCTTCAGCTTTCTTTTTCTTTCCCATATGACAAAAACTGACTATCCATGACTATTCCTGCCAGTGTGCCGGTCGTGCTTGCCTCTCATGTTTTTTTCCCTTATATTCGCTCCGACATTTAAATGAGTTGAAAATATGGAAATATGCTACATCGAGGCCGGTGTCCTTGAGAGGATGCTGGCGTGTACCGAGAAACTGTCCGAAGATGTGGACAGATTGTATGAGAGAAACCGCTGTAAGGAACCCGGAGAGTGACTGGACGGCCAGGATGTCTGCATGCGCCTTGACATCTCACCGCGTACCCTGCAGACCCTCCGCGATACCGGACGGCTGGCGTTCACCCGCCTCCAGCGGAAGTTCTATTACAAACCCGGGGACGTGGAGAAGCTGATGACTTACGTCGGCATCAGACGCAAGAAGAAGGCGGTGAGAGAAAGAAGGGAGAACGGAAACCTTTAAAGAGCGGAAGAAATGGAAGGCATTATCGACAAGGAGAACGAACGTGTCCGCAGGTTCTTCGCCCTGCTGGACAATATAGAGAAAAAAGTGGAACGTCTTGCCTGTGACAACCGTCCTCCCTTCAACGGGGAACGGTTCCTGACCGATAGGGAGCTTTCCGAGACATTGAGGATCAGCCGCAGGTGCCTGCAGGATTACAGGGACCAAGGACGGATTCCCTATATCCAGCTCGGTGGGAAGATCCTGTACAGGCAGTCGGACATCGAGAAGCTGCTGGAGGAGAATTATCACCCTGCATTGGTATAATATCGTATTCAAGTTTAAGGATTGCCGCCGGAATTGCATTTACGATTCCGGCGGCAATCCTTATTTAGTCGGCGGCTTCCTTGCCGGCCGCATCCGCGGACTTTCTTCTTTCCATCAGCCGGTCCATGTCGGAGGATATCTTCCGGTCGGTGACCTGTGCGTAGACCTGCGTGCTGTCGATGTTCGTATGGCCCATCATCCTGGCGATGCTCTCTATCGGAATGCCCGCGGTCAGTGTCAGGGTCCCGAACGAATGCCGGGCCATATGGTAGGACAGGTTCTCCCTCATCCCCAGCGCCACGCCCATGCCGTGCACCTCGTACCAGAGGACGTCACGGACAGGCAGCGGGAACACCGGCCTGCCGTCATCCGTAGTATTGTAAAGCTCCAGTATCTGTTCGGCCACGGGGTGCAGCGGGATGAACGCCTCCACGTCCGTCTTGGCACGGCGGATACGGATATACCTTCTTCCTTCCGATGTCTTCCCGATGTGCCGGGGGTGGAGGGCCCTCGTGTCCGCGTAGGCAAGCCCGGTCAGCGAGGAGAAGATGAACGTCCTGCGCGCCAGCTCCATCATCGGGTCGGGCAGCGGGGTTTCCATCATCCGCTTCAGTTCACTGCGGCTGATATGCCTTAGTTTAGGTGCTTCTTTCCTCTCGTATGCCACGTCCTCTATCGGGTTGGCACGCAATACTTCCCGGTCCACGGCGATGTAGATGAGCCGGTTGAGCCAGCACAGGCAGTGGTTCACGTGTCCGTTCCTGTGTCCCAGCTCCTTCTTGAGAAAGACCTTGAACGATTCGGCGAACTCTTCGGTGATGTCCGAAAAGGCGATGTCCTTCATCCCGCGGGATTCGATGAACTGCCTGAGGTTAAGCTGCGTGGTCTTCGACTGGCGGTAGGTGGAGGTGGAATTGATCTCCTTGGAGCGGACCCTGAGCCGTTCGCGTTCCACCTCTCCGGCCTGCAGGAGGTATTCCGGCACGGAATTGGCACCTGAGACGGTGGTCTTGAGAAGCTCGGCCGTGACCACTCCCTGGTTCCTCAGCAGGTTGGCGTACGCTTCCTCCAGCCGGCCTCGGAAGGCGGCAAGGCGGTTATTCTCCCTGACAGTTTTGATTTCTCCCTTCGTACTGTCCCAATCACCGGGCCTGCAATAGATGCCGGTGGTAACGGCTGACTTCTTTCCGTCGATGCTGATGCGGCAGAGGACGGCGGTCGTGCCGTCCGATCTGACCTTGTTGCGGTTGATGTAGAATAAAAGCTTGAATGTACTGCGCATGATAATGATTGTTTAGGGATTAAAGAATAAGTTTCAAATCGCGGGTTGCCTCGACGAACCTGTCCATGTCCTCGAACAGTCGCTTCGGGGTCACACGCGCGTATATTTGGGTGGTCTTTATGTTGGAGTGTCCCAGCATCTTGCTGATGGTCTCGATCGGTACTCCCTCCTCAAGCGTGACCAGGGAGGCGAAGGAATGCCTTCCCATGTGGTAGACAAGGTCCTGGCTGAGCCCCGCTATCAGGCGCAGGGATTTCATGTTGGCCCTGAGCGTGTGGTAGTCCTGTGGCGGGAAGAGGGTGGCACGGGTATCGTCACGGTACTTTTCGATCAGTGCGAGGGCCTCCGGCAGCAGCTTGACGCGTCCGAGATAGTCGGTTTTCTTTCGCCGGTATTTCAGCCAGAGGCTGCCCTCGTCATCCGTGAAGAGATTCTCCCGGGTGATGCTTACCACATCGGCATAGGCCGTACCGGTGTAGCAGGCGAAGAGGAAGAGGTCCCGGGTGATGACATGTGACCTGCGTTTTTCCGGTATCTCCAGATCGCACAGCTTCTCGAAATTCTCCCGGCTGAGCGCCCGTGGGGCGGTCTCCTTCTGCTTGGGCAGCTTGTAGTGGCAGAAATGGTATTTCTCCGAGTGCCCCTCCTTGTAGGCGATGCGGCAGACCTTTTTCAGAATGGCCAGGTAGCCGCGCAGCGTGTCCACGGCGTATTTCTTCTCCATGAGGATGAAATCCTGGTAGTCACGGATGAACTGCTCGTTGAGCTGTCCGAAGGCAAGATCCGGGACCTTGAACCTCGCCTTGATGAATTCGGCGAGCGTGCGGTAGGTGAAGAGGTAGGTCGAGAGCGTGGTAGGCGCACGGTCCACGCCCACACGCGCTTTCATCTCCTCATTGTGCCGGGCAAGAAGTTTGAGCAGGGTCATCTGCATGCCCACGTTACCCTGGAACAGGTCCCTTACGGCAGCGGCATCGAAATCCCTCTTCCTTTCCATGAGGGAATTGAAGGCCGAGTGTACGGCAAGCAACAGCCTCTCTATTTTTTCATTGGTCTCCACCGCTTCACGGCTCTTGCCGTTCAGCCGACTCTCACGCGCGTTCCATAGTCCGGGGGTACAGGAGAGTTTACAGCTGAACTGCGCCATCGTGCGGTTCAGGGTGATCCGTCCCATGATCGGGGCCTTGCCGGTCTTGTCCGGCTCGCTCTTTTTCAGGTAGAGCAGTACCTTGAATTTTTCCACTTTCATAACGCTCTTTTTTAGGTTGTAAAAATACTCCTTTGAAAAGCGTCCTTTGGCATGCAAAACATTGATAAACAGTGAATACAAATCCGCTTTGTTCCTATCGGTAAAAATTCGGTTACCTGCCGTTGTTTCCGAAACAGGCAGCTAACAGTCTGGTAACTGAAACGCTGCAATATTTTGTTTTCTTTTGCAGGTCTGTCTATTATGCAATTCTTGTAAAACACTTAATTATAAACGATTTACGTTTAATTATCGCCATTCTGTTTTTTATTGCATTTCTAAATTTTACTTATACTGCCCGCCATACGTGGGCGACACTTGCCAAATACTGCCATGTACCGGAAGAAATGATTTCGGAAGGATTGGGACATTCCTCGCTGGAAGTTACCCGCACCTATCTGAAAAGCTTTGATGGGGACGAGTTGGCGAAAGTGAATCAAGTGATAATTAATTACATTTACTCTGGAAAGAAAAAGCTATGGAGTAGGGCGTAAAACTGCTGTTACTCCGTAAGTAACGGAACTATTAATACGCGACAAAGATAGAGTAAATTTTATAAAAACAAATCATAAACCTTGAAAAACGATAACATTTTAACTTTATACACGACTTCAGTAGAAAAATATACCGACAAACAAACATATTACGGTCCTATCGACTATGAGAAAACACACGATTCTCCTTCCCACGTTATACCCTTCAACATGGATATGTAACTTCTTACGCATTATTCCTGCATAAAGCTTGATTCAAGGACCTGTCATGCTCCCATAACGCCTTACAGCATTCGTATTTGTGGGTTTCCGTTACTTACGGAGTAATATCACTCAAACGCTGTTACTTACGGAGTAACGGTTAAACCCTTGCTTATGCTGACACCACTGACACAGACAGCCATTGCCGTATTATACGACATATACACCGGCGACCATCCTTATCGCACAACACATTCTCCAGTTGCGCCATCATGCTTGATCGACCTTCTGGCCCGGCTTGAAACCGGCGGTCTGATCCGCCGTAAGAATCTCCCCGGAACGAATCTCCCTGCCGGGGATCCGCTCTCTTCATATGAGCTTGCCCGCCCTTATTCGAGCATCTCCCTGCTGGATGTACTGGAAACCCTCGGCGAACACCTGAACTGTAATTATCCTACCCGTGAGGAAATGTATTACCGATACCGTTCGGCCGCCCATCGCCTGGGAGTTATCAACCAGATGACCCGTCTTTACCTGTCCGAAATCAAACTCCCCGACCTGTAATGAAACGCTTCCTGTACATATTCGCCCATAGCCTCTGCTTTCTACTGTCTGCGGGAGGTTCCTTTATGGTAAATGCGGCAGCCGTACGAGGCGTGCAGCCGGAAATTACCATGACCGTCTCCACCCGTGACAGCCTCTACCGGACTCCTCTACTGCTTCATTTCCGTCAGAACCGTTCGCTGGTGGAGTATGACTATATGGACAATCCACGCACGTTTGCCTGTTTCAGCGCCTTGTTCACCGACAGTCTTTCCACACCGGGCATCGATACCGTCACTATCTTTTCGTATGCTTCTCCCGAAGGTGATGCCCGCCACAACTTTGCCCTTGCACGGCAGCGCGCCATCGCCGTGAAGGGTTATCTGCTCTGGAAATATCCCCATTTGAATCGTGAACGCCTGTTGATTGAACCGGTAGGTGAGGACTGGCTTAAACTGCGTGAACTGGTTGTTGCCGACAACTCGGTTCCCGACCGTGGGGAGGTATTGCATCTTCTGGATGAAATACCCGACCGGGAACGTTGTAAGGTGTTGCTGAAAAAGCTGAACTGCGGATATGCTTACCGCTATATCTGTAAAAAGTTGCTTCCGCAGCTTCGCAATGCGGCGGTCTGTCTGGTAAAACTGAAAACCGTTCAACCGGATTTTGCGGCCGAATACGATTCCGTACTTAATTATGTTGATTATAAGGAAAGTGTGGCATCTCGCAGCCTGACCTGTCAACACAACCTGTCTAACCAACACAGTTCATCAGATCAACATAGCTTGCCGTCTGACCAAGGCCGTATATCTGACCAATGCGGAATACCTTTTCAACGGCCTGCATCCTGCAGCAACCTTTTGTCCTTACGGCGGAATAATCCCCCTGTATCTTCCCCGCCTGAACGGCTCCGTTCTTTCCGTCCCTTGTTTGCGCTGAAGACGAACCTGCTGTTCGACCTTGCCATGGCCCCGAACATTGAACTGGAACTGCCTTTAGGAAGACACAATCGTTGGTCATTGAATGCGGAATGGCTGTTTCCCTGGTGGCTTATCGACCATGACAAGTACTGCCTGCAAATCCTTTCGGGCGGTCTCGAAGGACGTTACTGGCTGGGCAACCGCACTACCCGTGGCGCACTTGCCGGACACTTTCTGGGCTTGTACGCTGGAGGCGGCAAATACGACCTTCAATGGAAAACGGACGGCTACCAGGGCGAATTCTATATCGCTTCGGGTATCAGTTACGGCTATTCCGCCCCGATAGCCCGCCGCCTGAACCTTGAATTCAGCATCGGCATCGGGCTGCTGCGTACCAATTATGAGCATTACCATGCCATCGACGATTACCAGACCCTGCTTTGGCAGAACGACGGCAACTATACGTGGTTCGGCCCCACGAAGATAAAAATCTCCCTGGTCTGGTTGCTGGGAGGCAGGAAAGGAGGGGAGAGATGAGAAGGATCAGTGATAAACGGTTAGTGATTAGTGATAAGCGGAGGAATGCGGATATTGCACATGTCCCGTATTATTTCTCTTTCCTTTGCGCCTTATGCTGCCTGCTGTTGTTATGGGGTTGCGACCGCCGTGACATCACCTATTATACGGAAGCTGAATTCAGCATCCGGGTGGATTGGAGCAATTCGAGGCTGGATGCGGAAGAATCCGGCTACGGCGCTACGGCCGTCTTCTATCCGCAGGACGGAAGTTTTCCCATTACTGTACTCATGGGCGACCGTAACAGTGAGCGGGTACGCCTACATACGGGACGTTATGATGTGATTGTCTTCAACCGCTCATTTACCGACTTCGGTTCCCTTGCCTTCCGTGGTGAGGGCTTCCGCGGCCTTGAAGCCTATTCGCGTGATGTGGAGACGCGCACCGACCCCGTCACCCGCACTGAGACGCGTGTCATCGTCAGTTCTCCGGAAAAACTCGCCTCCGGCGTGACGGAGGGCTTCGAGGTGAGTGAAGAGATGCTGGGGAATTACAGTGCTCCGTCCAGCTCGCACAGCCGTTCGGGGATGTCATCAGGGACAGGTTCGGATGACTATACGCTCTCTTTCGCTCCCCTCTGCCTGACGCGTGAGGTGAAAGTGCAGATCAACGTAACGGGACTGAACAACATCCGCTCGGCGGTCGGCATCCTGACGGGTGTTTCCGAATCCGTCAATCTTTCCACAGGTAAGGCTTCGGGTGAAACCGTCTCGCAGCAATTCACTCTGGACGACATCAGGTTCACGGACGGTTCTCCGTTCAACGGCACACTGACGGGTGTTTTCAATGCGTTCGGTTTCGACACGGCCATTTCCCACAAGCTCACGGTGAAAGCCCTTCTTGTGGATGGCAAAACGGTGTTTGAGGAGACTTTCGACATCACCGCCCACGAGCTGGAAGATGAGACGGGAACCTTGCTCCTGTATATCGAGGTGACCGCTCCGCCCATTCCCGACGTAAAGCCTGAAGGTGGTGCGGATTCGGGCTTCGATGCGGATGTGGACGACTGGGGGGATGAAGAGGAGAATGAGCTACCCATGTAGTACGGAGATGAAATGTATTTTATACCAAAAAGAATAAACGTCTAATTATTAAAAATTACAAGAAAATGAAGACAAAACATGTATGGTTTGCGCTTTCAGCCCTTGCCATAGCAGGCTGCTCGCAGAATGAGATTACGGAAATAAGTCCGGAGGCAAATCCGGAGGTGGGGTTCAGTGTATTTACGGGTACACAGACAAAAGGGACAATAACGGATAACACGGAGTCCGGTACAGGTATCAAAGCAAAGGGTTTCGGAGTGTTGGCGTATTATACGGGAGCAACTGACTTTGCAAGCTATACGAGTCCTACTCCTAATTTCATGTGGAACCAAAAGGTAGAATATAAGAGTAGTGCCTGGAGTTACACCCCTCTGAAATACTGGCCCAATACGACTGACGAAAAAATCTCTTTCTTTGCCTATGCACCGTATGCTGACACTCAGAATACTGCGAGCTCATCTAATGGCATCGAATTAACGGCGGCAACCGCTTCCGGTTATCCGAAGATTACCTTCCACTGGAATACTACGACTCCCAGTGCGGGAGTAGACCTTGTAGCTACGAACGCTGCCCAGACAGGCGGGGATAAAACTGTTGATCTGACCAAGCAAACTGCTGCCGTTCCGTTTAAATTCAAGCATGTACTTTCACGTGCCAACTTCTGGGCGAAACTGGATGGAAGTGTAAATGACAGCGAGACAAAAGTTTTCATTAAGGGGATTAAGCTGTTAGGTACGGGCGCATCAACACCTGCCGCAGCAAATAGTAGTTCTAAATTTTATACTAAAGCGACATATAAGTGGGAAGACGGGACATGGGATTATACAGCCGGAACTAAGCAAGCCGCTGCCGTAGACTTGGATGGAGGCATTCTCAACAAGACAACCCAGAGTTTTGGTTCAGGAAATGTATATACCACATCGTCTGTTGCAGTTACTGCCACCGCAGCAAGTATGTTCAAAGCCACTCAGTATCTTTTCCTGATTCCACCTGCAGCAAACGGTATCGCTGCTTCAACGGACATCCGTATCTTGCTGACGTATGACGTGGTGACTCTGGATACAAAACTTGATGGCGGTAAATCAGTCATAGAAGCCAAGTCTGTTGTTTCCCTTCCTAATGGAACTTTGAAAGGCGGTTCTGCTTATAAGTATGTATTTACTATCGGTCTGGAAGGTGTGAAGGTGAGTGCAGATGTTGAAAACTGGGATGCAGATGTGAATGTGGTTGATGCTGCGTTGACAGAGGATGCAATTAAAGATGCTATCACAGCATTTAGCACTATCAAGGGAAGTACATCTGCTTGTACGAAATTCTCTGTTCATGTGACGGGTACGGCAAGCGTAGCAGCTACGTTAGACTTGTCCGGTATGACCACCACTAATTTCGCAACTAATGATTGTATTACACTGGACTTCAGTGATGTTACAGGAATTAGTGGTAGTAATACGATAGCTGTAACAGCTCCGACAGGTTGGACTGCCAGCGGTAGCCCGTTGTCCTCAGCCGGTCAAATCACCCTGACAAAGAATTAATATCTTGTAGCGTAGCCTTTCAGGCTTTCCCCTCCGGCCGGGCAGGGTTGAACGTCCCTTCCCGGTCACCACGTTAAACAAAAAATGTAATAACGGCCGCTCTTTGACATGCTGGAAACGAAAGATTATGGAAAATAATGATTGTTATCAAACTTATAAAAAATTATATTTATGGACTATAATATATTACTACGTAAACTTCCTATCGGTATACAGACCTTTGAGAAACTTCGCAAAGATAACTATCTGTATGTAGACAAGACAGAGCTTATTTGGCACATAGCCAACTTAGGTAAACCTTATTTCCTGAGCCGTCCCCGCCGTTTCGGCAAGAGCCTTCTTCTTTCTACTTTCGAGGCTTACTTCGAAGGCAAGAAGGAACTCTTTGAAGGTCTTGCCATCGAAAAGATGGAGACGGAATGGAAAAAGTATCCGGTGCTGCATCTGGACTTGAATGCAGAAAAATATGACTCTCCTGAACGTTTGGTGAATTTTCTTAGTAATCAGCTGACCCAATGGGAAGCCTTATATGGAAATGAAAAGAATGACCGTAGCCTTGAGGAACGCTTTGCTTACGTCATCCGCCGTGCCTCCGAACAGGCAGGCTGTGGCGTAGTGGTGCTGGTGGATGAATACGATAAACCCCTACAGCAAGCCCTTGGTAACAAAGCTTTGCTGGAAGAGTATTGTAAAACTTTGGAAGCCTTTTATTGTGTCTTGAAAAGTGCCGATCGCTACCTGCATTTTGTTTTCCTCACAGGTGTGATGAAGTTCTCGTTAACCAGTTGGTACGGTGGTCTGAACCAACTGAATGATATCAGTATGAAGCCTCAGTATGCCACCATTTGCGGCATCACCCGGCAGGAACTGATCAACACCTTTACACCGGAGCTTCAACATTTGGCAGAAAACAATCAACTGACATGGGAAGAAACTCTCGCCAGAATGCAGACTATGTATGGCGGTTATCACTATTGTGAGTTTACGGAGGGAGTTTTTAATCCTTTCAGCGTACTGAATGCTTTCAGCAAACAGGAATTAGGAAACTACTGGTTTCAGACAGGTACACCAACTTTCCTTGTGGAAATGCTCCGGAAGACGAACTATGACCTCCACGCCTTGCTTAAAGGTATCGAAGCTTCGACTTCCATGTTCTCCGAGTACCGTGTAGAGGCTAACAATCCCATTCCGCTGATTTATCAGAGTGGCTATCTTACTATTAAAGGTTATAATGAGCGCTTTCAAAATTATCTGTTGGAATTCCCCAATGATGAAGTCCGGTATGGCTTTACGAGCTTCTTCATTTAAGACCATTAATGGCTGTAGTTTCTCCGTCAATAGGTGATGCTATCTGTTTTTTCGTTTCCCGCCTGCCCACCTGCGTGCCCCCGAAACGAAACATTATGAATGCAAAATCTAAAACATGGATAGTAGGAGTGTGGGCGCTCTGCCTTTGCGCGTGCGCCGACAACAACCCCTCTGTGACTGACGAGCCATCCGTGCCCGTCCCCGTCCCCATCGGCTTCTCTTCCGACGTCGCCTCTGCGGAATCACCCCAAACACGAGGCACAGTCTTAACAGCAATCGACAAGGTACGCCTTTTCGCCTCCTACACCGGTACGGCAGACTGGGGACCCTCTTCTTCGTATTCCTTCGACTATATGTACGACCAGCTTTTGACGAAATCCTCGACAGACGGTTCATGGACTTATTCTCCCCTGAAATACTGGCCCGTCAATTCGGCTGATAAAATCAGCTTCTTTGCCTATGCTCCCGAAGAGGCTAAAGCATATATCTCCGTTTCATCCGCTTCCACCACCAATCCGAAGTTCACTTATACCTTACCCGCCAAAGAGAGCGATAAGCTCGATTTACTGGTAGCTGGTACCTTGAACTGTACGAATGCAACGAAAAAGGTGTCCCTCTCCATGAAGCACGCCCTGACACAAGTAACCTTCAAAGCAAAGAACGGAGCTCCCGCCAATATCAGCAATATCACCCTGTCAGCCGCCACTGTCACCATGCCCGGCACGGGAACGCTGACCTTCAACTCAGCTTCTGTACCCGCTTCTGCGTCGGGCACTTTTACCTGGACACCGGATACCTCTACCGGCAAGCTGACAACCTTCACTACCGATGAAACCTTGGGCGGAGGCAAAACCATTTCTTTGGGAACTTCCACCGATGCCAAGCTGTTTGCCACCTTTTTCCTGCTCCCGGTAGGTAACCCTTCGGGCACTGCCACCCTAAAGCTGACCTATAATCTTACAAAAACCGGAGAGGCATCCGTCACCTTGAACACCGTCCTCCCCATGCCCGCCACTCCGCTCTGGAATCCCGGAACCAGCATCGTTTACACAGTCAGCATCATCGACGACCGCCTGCTGATAGACGATGCCGTATCCGTGAAAGCTTTTGAAAACGGAACTACAGGCTTACCGGACGGAGATATAAGTGCCACTTAAAAAACAGAATCAAGATATGCAAAGATTTTTAATCCCTAATTTATGCCTCTCATTGTTCCTGCTCGCCTCATGCGAACAGGCGGAGGTTTCTACAAATACCCCCGAGGATGGCAGCGTATTTCAAGTCGCCTCCGTCGATCTGAACGGAGGAACCCATACCCGTACCATTATCACTGGCATCGAATCCGATCCGGGTAGCGGACTGAATGCTAACGGTAAAATCTCCCGTTTAGGCATGTATGCCATTTATGCCAACGGTTCCGAATATAAACCCTCGTACGGACGGAATACGGCTACTTATGTCAATACTTCCGGCAAGTGGAAACCCGACGCATCCCTTGCAGGCGATGAAACTCTCCGCCTGCCCACCGGTGCGGTTTATGTCTACGCCTGGCATCCCTATTCCTTGCAGCCCTCCTACAACAATGGAAGTTTCTACATCGGAGGCGTCGAATTGTGCACGGAAGATGACTTCAAAGCAACGGCGCAGACGGATTACCTGTATGCCGCAGGCTGTAATGCCGGTGGAAACAAGGTCACGGTTACCTCCCAAAACAATCCGGGGCTGCGCTTCACCCTGAAACACGCCCTGACCAAACTAACTTTCAGCATGAAGAAAGACGCATCCATCGAAAGCACAGAAACACTGACCCTGACGCAACTCGTACTTAAAAGTTACGGCAACAACTTCCTTACGGGTAGTGGAGTAAATCGCCGTATGAGCCTTGCCGATGGTACGTTGAGCGGTCTGGTCGCCACAGAGAAACTGACTTATGAAGGTTCTCTGGCGTTGACGTTTGGCTATCAGGATATCACCGCCCTTGTAGCTCCCATCACAGGCATGCAGCGTTTCAGTTTCGAACTGACCGTAACCACCGGCGGCGGGGAAATCCGCAAATACCAGACCCAAGCCTTGAACGTTTCCACTACCTGGGAAGCCGGGAAGAATTACGTGTATAAGCTCAAGGTGGACAAGATGTCCGCCGTCCTCGAAGGTCCGGCAAAAGTATGTGACTGGACGGATGAGAAAAACGACATACCCATTCAATAACAAGATAAATGGCACAAGACTGAAAATTATGAAAACAATACAACGAACCATTATCCGACTACTGATGGCAACCGCCATCACGGCATGCGGCAATGCCACACTTCCCGATGAGATGCAACCGGAAGCCTTGTTGTCCGTAAACTTTGAACAACCTGACGCCTGGACACGTGCCGCTACGTCCGTCACCCTGTCAGCCGGAGTAAAGTTCAAAGTATACGCTTACAACCAGGCAACCTCAATCACCGGATCAACGGCTCCCCTTGCAGAAGGAGAATATAAGATTGCAGGCAATGGAAGCGATATAGAAGCGATATCCGGTAAAAGCCTGAAGCTTTATGCCGGTGTCTATGACTTCTACTTCGTGTCATACAATGTGGCGGATGCCTTGCCGGCAGTAGGAACAGCCCCTTCCTCTCTCATCAGCAATCTCACTAATGGGACAGATTTCCTGTATGTCGCCTTGAAGGATGTCGGAGTGCGTTCCACCGGATCGGGGCAAAACACCTTTACTGTGAAATTGAAAGAACCTTTCTCCCGGTTGTGCTCCGCCATGAAAATAAGCGTAAAGGCAAAAGAGGGTACGCATCCGGTTACACCCAATTCACTTGCGATAAAGAGTATTGCAGTAACGAGCCTGTCGGGCAGCGGCACCTTCACTGTGGGAAAAGGGGCTTTGAATGTTACCGGAACTGCGGATCATACGTTCGCACTGAACGATTTCAATACAGGAGCAACTGTTACGGATGCCTGTACCAGCAAAACGGATTATCTGCTGTTACCCACGGATGGCAGTAACCAGCTACACTTCGCAGTCACACTGACCATAACTTATGACAAGCCTGCGAGTGGCGGAGGTACTACTTCCACTACAGAAGATTTTCTTTATAATATTTCCCTTACCAAAGCACTTCTGGCAGGAGTGCGTTATGAGTTCGCCTTCACGCTTACTTTCTACGACCATTACCTGCCGGGCGACTTGGAACTGGATATTTTGCCTTTTGTGGAAGTGCCGCCACTGGATACTGATATTGTAGGAGATTGATAATCTAACTAATTAGGAAATAAAGGAAAAAACAATATGTACAACAGATATAAGCATTACAAAACGCTCTTCTTGGTTTTATTGCTGCTTATAGGAGCAGCATGTAGCCGGGAAGTTGATTTTACAGTAGAGCAGGCTCCATCCAGAATGGGATTGGTCTTGCAACTCACTTCTCCGCTATCACTGGAAGTGGATACACGTGCCACGGGCGGTGAAGTGGAAATCACGGATGTGTGGGTGGTACAAGTCACCACAACAGGTTCAAAAATAGTAGTAAAGAACTATGCGGGTAGTAAAATAACCTGGGATAGTTCCTCCAGCCGATATAAGGTAAGCACTGAAGATACGGACTTTTGGAACGAGGATAGCCGGTTCTATGTGATAGCCAATGCAGGCACTGAACACGCGGGATTAAAGGCTATGAAAACAAAAGCGGAAAGCACCCCTTCTTCTGCCACCATAGAAGGCGATTTATTGCCTCTGCTGCAAGCATTTTCCGCCGGTGCCGTTCTCATTGAGCCAGGACTGCTTTCCGACGGCTCCATTGCCTTTGAACAAAAGATGGGAAGTAACACTCAAATAAAAGCTGCCCTGGTCTCTCATCTGCAACGTGCGTACGCAAAGATAAATATCCAATATAAGGTACAATCCACCGACTTCCCGAATGCCACGTTTATCCCTGCCACCCTGACGGTAAAAAATCTGCCCGCAAACCTGGCTCTTTTTGAACGGGCGGGTACGACGAGTGGCAGTTATCCATCTGTTGCAGCGGGTGTTTATGCCGGTAACTTTACGGAAAGTGTGCAGCTATATCCATCTGCCGATGGTTCCGTGACATTCCCGGCAGATGCACCCCTTACCTTCTATATGGGCGAAAATCTGCGTGGCGCGGGAATTTCCACCACCGCTCAGGGTAAGAACGTAGCTGCTAACGGACCTTTGGAAAGTGGCAGTGGAGGAGGTGGCGGCATCCGTTCGCTAAAAGGATGCACCGCCATCGTACTGACAGGAACATATAAATATGACGGTTCCCATACCGGTGAAGTAGGCGTGACCTATACCTTCTATCCGGGTGGAAACTTGCTGAATGACTACAACATAGGGCGTGGTAAAGCCTATACCCTAAAGATAAATATAGGCAGCGTGAACAGTGCCGACCTTCGGGTCACCGTCACCGATGGGAATGTATCGGTATTCGACCAAGTGACGGTGGTGCCGGAAATCAAGGTGAATATATGATGGAACTAACAATGAAACGAATGAACAGAATGAACAGAATCTTAATTTGCAGTATACGGGCAGTAGCGGCTGTCTGCCTGCTGGCTTCCTGCGAGGACTCCTTGCGGGATACTAATTCTCCCCTTGCGGAAGGGAAAGGAGTGGATGTCACCCTTTCCATCGGTCTGGAACAACCACAGGACGCCTACGACCTGACACCCCGAAACACTCGAACCACAGCATACGGAAATACTGGAACCGCAGCATGCAGCACGGGATTCACCGCCGAACTGGTTCCGGCAGAAACGAAGACGAGGGGGAACACAGAACTGACGCCGGACGCACTGCACAACCTGGAAATAGGGTTGTACAACATAATGACTGATGCTCTTGTCTATTATAAAAGTTTATCATCACCAGCCATTGGATCGTATCTGACTTTGGAAAGCGTGCCGCAGGGCGAATACAGTCTGGTACTTATAGCCCGTGGCTCCAGCAATTTACTGGGATCTATAAACGGTAAAACCTTGGCTAAAGTGCGTACGGACATTTCTACGAGTATTACCAATCTTGCCGGCCTTTCGGCAACCGATCAGGTTTCTATAAACAAGATGCCCTATGCGCTCTATCTGGAGAAGGTGAAAGTGACAAGCGACGGTAAGCTAATCTCTCCGGACAGCCCCACGGATATCCGTCTGCTCCTGAAGCGCTTGGCGGCACGGGTTACCCTGAAATGGAACTATAATGTCTCAAATTATAATTTGGTCGAAGTCAGCCTGCAACAGGTTCCCAAACTGTATCGTCCTGTGCCCCGGTATCAAGGTGAGGTGGGTGGAGTGAATACCTATCCCAGCCTTGTAGATGAATATGTGGATGCCTACAGACTGGACAATCCCTCTAATGAAAATACCGAGGGTTATACGGTTTGGGTGCCTGCCAACGTGCGGGGCATCTTGCCGGAAGTGGTCAATCCCTCTTACCGGAGCAAGGAGAATGCCCCTACGGGAGCCATGTTTGCCGAGTTTCGTTTGGAAAATACAAGTACCCAAAAACGTTTATTTTGTCGTGTGTACATTGGTGGCAACCAGACAAGCGACTTCAATGTGCGTGAGAATACGGACTACACTTGGAACGTGGCATTGGCCACTGCAGATGTGGAGAAGGACGACCGGGTGAATGAGCAGGACCTGAAACCGATAACCAGCAACAATCTGGTCACCACCAGTAATTGCTTCATGATGGAACCCGGTACGGATATATGTTTCAATCCTTACAAACATGAGGCCGGTACCGGTGGGCTGAATACATATCTTTCAGACAAGACTATCGATAAGGTGAAGCTCCTGTGGCAGAGTAAGGATGCAGGAACATCGGGGGAACTGGTGCTGGGATATGTAGCAACCGACGACGATCATGCCAATCTGGTGAATTATGCCAATTTGGGAGACCGGGAGAGCGCCCGTGTTTACGTCAAGGTACCCCAAACGAAAGGAGGAAATGCTGTGATTGCAGCTTATAATAGTTCTAATGTCATCATTTGGAGCTGGCATCTTTGGATTACAGACTATATCCCGGTACCACTTTCCGGAGAAATCACTGACGATGTCTCCAGAGAAGCAGCAATAACTGCTGCCAGGGCCGCTACAGCTAACGGCTATGTGCAAGCTTATGGAGCAGATGCATGGACTAAAACCACCGGGCTTTTTTACAAAAAAGTAATTATGGACCGTAATTTGGGTGCAATTCGTAACGCACCTTCTCCTGATAATGCACTGGATGCTGCCCGGGCTTATGGTTATCTTTACCAATGGGGCAGGAAAGATCCGTTTCCGGGTTCGGTAGATGGAACGAATGCGGAAATAGGAGTTATGTATAACGGACAGGGAAAGTCGCTAAACTTAGATAAAATTACAGGGAATAGTTTGGATAATGCGATACGAAACCCGGGGAAATTCATTAAAAACTTGTTTCTTGACGGTAATAGTTGGGGAGGAGGTACATCTAAAACTATATATGATCCTTGCCCGGCAGGATGGAGAGTGCCGGATTTTAAAAATACTATTGCACAAAATATATTTGCAGATATGGCAATGGGTGTGGGAAATACCGCCGCATTAGTTAAAGGACAATGGCAATACACCGCATTTGCAAATAGTGAAGTGAATTATGATGTAACAAACGGTTTTTTGTATCATAATGAGGTTTGGTTTCCTGTTTTTCGTTTGAGAGAAAGTAATGGTGCATTGCGAGATCCTTATTCTAATGGTTCGTATGATTCAAACCTTGTTCCAAGTTATACTATGTGGGGAGCATCTGCAAATAGTACTAAAGGATATTATATCGAAAGTAAAACTAAAATCGACAATACGCCCACTGCTAATGTAAGTGATAAATATTATGGCTTTGGTGTTCGTTGCGTACAGAAATAAATGGACTAAAAAACGGATACTTATTTAGATATAAAACAGACCGTCTGTATATATGAAATAGACGGTCTATTCAGAATCAACAGACTATGTGTTTGAGATCAACAGACCATGTATCTGCAGTAAATAGACCATGTGTTTGAAATCACCAAATCAAGCCTGAAAGGCTTAAATTACATAGCGTAGGGCATCGCCCTACGTAAATAACGTATATCCCTATTTGAGCCCTGAAAGGGCGTAACCGAGTGAATAACAAATAACAATAACCACTAAAACAAAAAATACAATGAACCAGAAGAATTATGGCATGAAGATGACCGAAGAAGACATAAAAGCCAAAATAGCCGAAAACAAACAGCGTCTCGCCCGTCAGCAAAAGCGTACCAAAGAATTGAAAGAAAGCATGGAAAGAAACCGTACCGATATCAAACAACTGGAATATACGTTACAAAAACTGAAACGTTCCCGTCTGAAAAATAAACCTCGCAGCTTCATTAAACGTCAGGATGTTTCCACCTTTTTCACCCGCATCTCCCGCTTTTACGATTACCTGAAACGCCGCCTGCCCAATCCTCTCTGTTACGTCCGTTTCTGCCTTATCCTCAACGCTCGCTATTGCTTCGAAAGTCGTTCTAAAACTGCCGAGCACCAGCTACTCTCACCGGCAACGATACTGGGGTATTTCAAAAGGGAGATGGGGGAACTGGAAATGCTCTAATTATATTATTATCGCTTCACCCAATTTTCTATTTTCAAGTTTTCAAATCTATTCATATGGCGAATATTTTCCGTTACCAAGATACAGTTCCGTTGTATTGCGGTGACAGCAATCAATAAATCAAAATCATCGACTGGAGTACCTTTCTTACGAAGTTTAACTTTCTCAATGGCGTACAAATGTGCAACTTCACTCACTGGAACAATATGCTTATTCTCACAAAATTTCTGCACAATCTGCATGT
>ENA-UOJT01000725-UOJT01000725.1-human-gut-metagenome-genome-assembly--contig:-C15-NODE-725-length-23476-cov-25.622433_pt1 | contig 23476 bp, 20 predicted proteins | sample MGYA00242357_ERZ723904 | MGnify/ENA metagenome assembly ERZ723904 | reverse complement strand
GGGCCGAAGGTCTCGCCGTCGCAGACGCTTTCCAGCGCAAAGCCGTGCTTTTCCAGCGCGGTGCGGATGGTGTCAAGGTCGTAGGTGTACTCATAGAACTGCTCGTGGAAGTGCTCTGCCGTCTCGTGGTAGTCGATGTCCACGGTGATCTCCACTCGGCGGTTCTCCGCGTCGTAGTGGTTGCGCCAGATGCAGGACGCATCTTCTTCCTCAAAGGTGAATTCGTTGTCACCCAGCACGTTCTGGTGCTTATAGGGCGTGTTCATATCAAACAGGAACACGCCGCCCTTCTCCATGAAAAAGCCCGCGTTGGCAATGGCGGTGTCCAGGTCCGGGATGTGGTTGAAGGTGTCAAAGGTGGACACTGCCGCCCGGATGGTGCCGTAGAGGTCAAGCTTGAGCAGATCCTGCCGCAAAAGCAGCAATTTGCCGGAAAGGCCCAGCTGTTCGGCCTTATCGCGCACGACGCAGAGCATCTCCTCCGACTGGTCGATGCCGATCATATCATAGCCCGCCTGGGTGAGCATGAGGGTCAGTTCCCCGGTGCCGCAGCCCAGGTCCGCCACGATGCCGTCCCGGATGCCGTGGGCTTCCAGCTTTTCGCGGATGTGGGCATACAGCGCATCATAGTCGGCCTCGCCGTTGAACTCATCGTAAAAATAGGCAAATTCGTTGTAGGCCATGGTTTACTCCGCTTCCTCGCTCTCGGCGGCAACCGCGGCGTTGAGCACCGCCTGCAGCTCCGGGATGCCGTAGCCGTTCTCGCCGCTGGTCAGCACCACCTTCTGGCAGCCGTAGGGGCGGCAGAGGTTCTCGAAGTCTTCCAGCGTTTTGGCCAGCTGGCTCTTTTTCAGCTTGTCGGCCTTGGTCAGGGCCACCACATAGGGGATCTGATGATAGTGCAGGTAGCGCAGCATCTGCTCATCATCGGCGCTGGGCGCATGGCGGCAGTCCAGCAGCTGCACCAGCAGGGTGTGGTGGCGCGGGGCTTCGAAGTAGCTGTTGATCAGGTCATCCCAGCGCTCACGGTCGGCGTTGCTCACCTTGGCGTAACCGTAGCCGGGCAGGTCCACAAAATAGCAGTCGTCCACCGAGTAGAAGTTGATGGTGGCCGTTTTGCCCGGGGTGCTGGACACACGGGCGAGGTTTTTGCGGCTGCACAGCTTGTTGATGAGGCTGGATTTGCCCACATTGGACCGCCCCGAAAAGCTCAGTTCCGGGCGGTCGCTCTCGGGCAGCTGGCTGGAAATGCCATAGCTGGCAATAAAATCAGCTTTGTTGTAATTCATGGAGCTTTCCTTTCTGTTCTGCGTTCAAGGGACTGTGTGTCGGCAGCTTTCTCTTCAGACACGACTCGGGCCATTCCATCGCCCGCCCTATTGCCCTGCGGGCAACAGGGTCCCACCCCAGCGGACGGTCTTCGGAGAAACTTCCGACCCGCAGCCCCGGTCAGATGCAGCTTGTCCGGCGGGCCGGCAGATAGTTTCTCCGGCGAATGACCGGGAAGTGGGGCCCCGGCGCGCAAGCGTTGGGGCGGGACTGGAGTCCCGGGCTGTTCGCGGAGAAAGCTATCTGCTGGCCCGCCCTATTCTCAGCACACTGCGCCGGGCTGGGGCTTTTCTGCGGTGGGCGGCACGATGGCGTCCGCCTTTTTCTTTGTGCGGGTGCGGCTGGCCGGGGCCTTGGCCTTCTTCGGGTCCTGGGGCTTGAGCAGGGCTGCATTCAGCACCTGGGTCAGGCTCTGCATGGGCAGGAAGGTCAAGTTCTTCTTCACCTCGTCGTCCACTTCGTAGAGGTCGGGCTCGTTGTCCTTCGGGATGAGCACAGTCTTCATGCCCTCGCGGTAGGCCGCCATGCTCTTTTCGCGCAGGCCGCCGATGGGCAGCACGTTGCCGTGCAGGGTGATCTCGCCGGTCATGGCCACATCGCCGCGCACCGGCATCCCGGACAGGCAGGACACCAGTGCCGTGGTCAGGGTGACGCCCGCAGAGGGGCCGTCCTTGGGCACCGCGCCCTCCGGGGCGTGGATGTGCAGGTCACATTTCTTGAGACGCTCCGGGTCGATGCCGTACTCCTCGGCGTGGACGCGCACCCAGGTGATGGCCAGCTGGGCACTTTCCTTCATCACGTCGCCCAGCGAGCCGGTGACCGTGATCTTGCCGCTGCCGTTGTCCATCACCTGCACTTCAATGGGCAGGGTCTCGCCGCCCACACTGGTCCAGGCCAGACCGTTGGCGATGCCGATGGCATTGGTGCGGTTGAGGAAGTCGGGCTTGACGAAGCGGGGGCCCAGCAGTTCTTCCAGCATGGTGCCGGTGACAGACACACTCTCCACCTCGCCGGATGCGATCTTGCGGGCGCACTTGCGCAGCACGCTGGTGATGGTGCGCTCCAGGTTGCGCACACCGGCCTCGCGGGTGTAGCCGTCGATGATGCCGTACAGCGCGCTCTGGCTCAGCGTGACCTTGCCGGTCAGGCCGCAGGCCTTGAGCTGCTTGGGCAGCAGGTGCTTGCGGGCAATGTTGTATTTTTCCACGCGGGTGTAGCTGGGCAGCTCGATCACGTCCATGCGGTCACGCAGGGGGCCGGGGATGCTGCCCAGATCGTTGGCGGTGGTGATGAACAGCACATGGCTCAGATCGAACGGGATATCAATGAAATGATCGTTGAAGGTGCTGTTCTGCTCCGGGTCCAGTGCTTCCAGCAGAGCGGCCGCCGGGTCGCCCCGGAAGTCGCCTGCCAGTTTGTCGATCTCGTCCAGCAGCATCAGCGGATTGGAGCTCTTGGCCGAGATCATCGCGCTGATGATCTTGCCGGGCATGGCGCCGATGTAGGTGCGGCGGTGGCCGCGGATCTCGGCTTCATCCCGCACGCCGCCCAGACTGATGCGCACATACTTGCGGCCCAGGCTTTCGGCGATGGAGCGTGCAATACTGGTTTTGCCGACGCCCGGAGGGCCCACAAGGCAGATGATCTGTGCCTTCACGTCCGGTGCCAGTTTGCGCACGGCCAGCGTTTCCAGAATGCGGTCCTTGACCTTCTTCAGGCCGTAGTGGTCACGGTCCAAAATCTGCTGGGCACGGGCAATGTCCAGGTCGTCCACCGTGAAGGTGTTCCACGGCAGGTCCAGGCAGGTGTCCAGATAGGTGCGGATGACGGTAGCTTCCTGATTGGAGCCCTGCATCTTGGAAAGGCGGTCCACTTCCTTGAGCAGCTTCTTCTCGCTGTCCTCCGCAAGGTGCAGTTCCGTGATCCTGCGGCGGTACTCGTCGGCTTCGGCGTGGGTGTCGTCGCCCTCGCCCAGTTCATCGCTGATGATGTGCAGCTGTTCGTGCAGGTAGTAATCGCGCTGGTTCTTGTCCATGGACTCGTTGACCTTTTCCGCGATCTCCTTTTCAATTTTCATCACCTGACACTCGCGGCGCAGCATCTCGACCAGCTTTTTCAGCCGCCCGTTCAGGGTGCCCTCATCCATGACAGCCTGCTTGTCCTCATAGCGGAACAACAGGTTTGCGGGCATGTACTCGCTGAGGAACGCCGGGTCGTCGCTGGACACGATGGCAAACACCACGTCCTTGCCCAGACGCGGGTTCATGCCGAGGTATTCATCAAAGCCGGTCTTGAGGGCCCGCAGCAGTGCTTCGGTCTCCACGGCATCCTCGGCCTTGCCGGCACGCACCGGGGCCGGGCGCACCGCAGAAAGCAGAAAATCACCGCTGGTGTCCAGCTCGGTGAGCTTGGCGCGGTACTTGCCCTCCACCAGCACCTTCACAAGGTCCTCGGAGACCCGCAGCACCTGCTTGACTTCGGCTACAACGCCATAGCTGAACAGGTCTGCCTGGGTGGGGTCGCTGGTCTCCATCGCCTTCTGGGCCACCAGAAAAACGTTGGAGTTATTGGCCATGGCCCATTCCACGGCAGCGATGCTCTTTTCCCGGCCCACCTCGAAGTGCACGAGGTTGTTGGGGAACACCACAAGGCCGCGCAGGGCGATGGTGGGCAGGTGAAGCTCGCGATGCTCCACCTTGATGGTAACTTTTTCACTCATTATGCAAACACCTCCCGGCTGCCATACACTTTCCCCATATGGCAGCCCTGTAAGATCGGGTATCTATTAAAATTGTGGGTTGTTTCCTTATTATACTGATTTCCGGGCAAAATGCAACTGTGGTGCATGGACGGTTGGTTATTCCCCCCGCTTTTCCTGGGTGGAAAAGCCCATTTTGCCCAACGCGGGCAGGATGGCTTTCAGGGTGACGGAGGTCAGCGCGCCCATCACAAGGCCCAGCACCAGCATGACCGGCGCATAGTAGAAGGACAGCGACGACGAGATGATGACGCCCGCGCCCAGCAGCTGCCCCACGTTGTGGGTCAGCGCACCGCACACCGACAGGATGAACCAGGTGGGCCGCACCGGCAGCAGGTAGTACAGCACCCACATCACCAGCAGCGAAAGCAGGCCGCCGCACAGCGAGAGGAAGCCCGCCGTGAAGCCGGACACCAGAAACACGAACAACGCTTTGAGCACATCCAGCACCAGTGCCTGCTTTGGGCCCATGAAAAACAGCGCATACATCACCACGATGTTGGCAAGGCCCAGCTTCATGCCCGGCAGAAGGCCCGGGATGGTCAGCGTGCCCTCGATGAAGGAGAGCGCCATGGCCAGCGCAAACAGCAGGCCGGAAAGCGCAATGTGCCGTGTTTTTTCATAGCTGCGTCGATTCCTTGGCATTCTGTCCCCTCCTTTATTCTTCGGTCTGGCTCTGCTCGTAGCTTTCCTGCTCCTCCATGGCGGCTTCCCAGGCGGCGAACAGTTCTTCCTGATGGAACCGCAGGTCGCTCAGCTCGTCGCTTTTCTGGCGCAGCAGGTCGGGGTCGTTGTACACCTCCGGGGAATTGATCTCGTTGTCCAGTTCCACCTCGCGGGCACCGCAGGCCTCCATCTCATCCTCACAGGCTTTGATCTTGGCCCGCAGCTCGGCGCGGCGGCGGCGCTGCTCCTTGCCGTAACCGGCTTTGGCGGGTTCGGCCGCTTTCTGCACGGCAGGTGCCGGGGCACTGCGGCCCATCAGGGCATCGTAGCTGGGGTAGATGGTGGCCTTGCCGTCCTCGAGATACAGGATCGGGCAGGCCAGGCTGTTCATCAGGTGGCGGTCATGGGTCACTAGCAGCAGCGTGCCGGTGTAAGCCATGAGGGCCTCGGTGAGGTTCTCGCGGGTGTAAATGTCCAGATGGTTCGTGGGCTCGTCCAGAAACAGCAGGTTGGGCCGTTCCAGCACGATCTCCGCAAAGCGCAGACGGGCCAGCTCGCCGCCGGAAAGCGCCTCACAGGGCTTGAACACCGTCTCGCCCCGGAAGCCCAGCTTTGCCAGATGGCTGCGCACTTCCAGCTCGGTCATGCGGGGGTACTTGTTCCAGATGACGTCGATGACCCTGCCCTGCCCCAGACGGTTCTGCTGCTGGGCAAAGATGCTGGGCCGGGCCCCGGTGCCCAGCCGCACCATGCCGCCGGAGGGGCGGCGCTTGCCGTCCAGCACCTGCATCAGGGTGGACTTGCCCGCGCCGTTGGGGCCTGCGATCACCAGCCGCTGGCCGCGGCACACCGTGTAGGTGAAGGGTTCCAGCAGGGTGCGCTCCCCGATCCGGATGGTCAGGTTCTTGAGCAGCACCAGCTCATTCCACGGTTCTACGTCATATTCAAAGCGGAACTTGAGCTGGTTCGTCTCGTCCTTGGGAGCTTCGGTGATCTCCAGCTTTTCCAGCTGCTTGCGGCGGCTCTGGGCCATTTTGGTGGTGGAGGCGCGCACAAGGTTGCGGTCCACGTAGTCCTGCAGCTTTTCGGCCAGCGCCACATCGGCGTCGTGCTGCTTCTGGCGCAAGGCATCGGCGGCTTCCTTCTGGGGCAGGTAGGTCGAGAAGTTGCCCTTGTAGGTGGTCATGGTCTGGAAGGATACCTCCCAGATCTTTGTACACACGTTATCGAGGAAGTAGCGGTCGTGGCTGACCACCAGCACGGCCCCGGAGTAGCCCTTGAGGTAATTTTCCAGCCATTCCATGGTGGCAAAGTCCAGATGGTTCGTGGGCTCGTCCAGAATCAGGACGTCCGGCTTTTCCAGCAGCAGCTTTGCCAGACGCAGCCTCGTCAGCTCACCACCGGAGAGCACCGCAATGTTCTTTTGCCAGGTATCCTGCGCAAAGCCCATGCCGGACAGCACCTTTTTGATGTTCACATCCATGTTGTATCCGTCGGCGGCGTCCACGATGTTCTGCAGCTGGTCGTGCTGGGCCAGCAGGGCAGCGTCTTCCGGCGCAGCGGCCATGCGGCGCTCCAGGATCTGCATCTGCGCCATGGCGTCCAGCACCGGCGCAAAGGTGGAGCGCATCTCGCCGTAGATATCCAGCGTCGGGTCCAGCTTTGCGTTCTGTTCGAGGTAGCCCAGCGTCACACCGTGGGTCACGCTGAACTCACCCTCGTAGTCCTGATATTCGCCGGTGAGGATCTTCAGCAGGGTGGTCTTGCCCGCGCCGTTCTGGCCCACGATGCCGATGCGGTCCTCTTTCTCGACGCTGGCCGTCACATCGTGCAGGACGATCTTTTCGCCAAAGCTCTTGCCTAGTTTTTCCAAATGTATCAGCATAGTTTTATGATTCCGTTCTCCATCCGCTTATTGGTTCAGCACTGGTGGCGGCGGTTCTTCAGGCCCACATTGGCCAGCTCGTCCGACTCCATCACCAGCGGATACAGTTCTTCCAGGCTTGCGATCTCGTAGGTGGGCACCACCTTGCCGGGGTTCTCGGCGTGGTTCGGGTTGAACCAGCAGGTGTCCAGGCCCGCGTTCACGCCGCCCTGGATGTCGCTGGTGAGGCTGTCGCCCACCATCAGAACGTGCTCCCGGTTCTCCACACCCAGCGCGCGCAGGGCTGCATCAAAGATACGGGCATTGGGCTTTTCGCAGCCCATTTTTTCAGAGATGAACACATCCTCCATAAAGTTCAGGATGCCGCTTTCGGCCAGGCGGCGGGTCTGCACCTTCTGGAACCCGTTGCTCACGACGGCCAGCGTTGCCACTTCGGAGAGCTCCCGCAGCACGTCCAGCACCTCGGCGTTGACAAGGTCCGGGTGGGTGGAGAGCTGCTCCAGATAGAAGCGGTTCATCTCCGCGCCGTCACCTGCCGCGTCAATGGCCTTGAGGAAGCGGGTGAACCGCTCACTCATGAGCTTTTCGCGCTTGATCTGGCCTTTTTCCAGCGCGCGCCAGAGCTCCTCGTTGATGGTGCGGTAGGTCTGCACCGTCTCGGCGTCCGGCTCGATGCCGTAGTTCACCAGCGTTTCGGCCAGTGCCTTGCTTTCGGCTGCATCAAAGTTGAGCAGCGTGTTGTCTGTATCAAACAATACACAATAATACTTTGCCATAGTTTTTCCCTCTTTTCCCTTCTGCACGGGCCGCATTTGCCCGGGCGTTCTACAACAGGGAGAAGCCAGCCCTACCCCAGGCAGAGCTGGCTTCCGATCATTCTGAAACGATTTGATACGTCTGTGCGTCGGTTTGCTCCGGGTCATTGTCCGGGCAGGTGGTTTTTGCGTCACACGGGGTGGAAGCACATTTCTGCATTTCCTCCTCCAGTGCACCATTGTCCACATTTTCCCAATCGGTGCCGTAGTAATCCACGTCGCCGTCGGTCACATTCTCTGCGCCCGGCAGACCCGGGACGCGGGGTTCTTCACAGAGCATGGAAACGCCTCCCTTCCTGCCAGCCTATGCGGCGCAGGGCGGGAAGGTTCCCCGCTCAGGAGCGGGACGCCTGCTGCTCTGCCGAGTCGTTTTCGGCCTCGGTGCTGCCGGAAGCACTGCTGCTTCCAGAAGTGCTTGCCGACGTGCTGTGGGACGAGCTGCCCGACGAAGAAGCGGACGAACTGTGAGAAGCGCTGCTGCTCTCCGAAGTGCTGTGCGACGAAGAAGCAGAGGAGCTGTGGGACGTGCTGGCGCTGCCGGAAGAAGAACTGCTGCCGGAGAACGCCGTGCTGTGCGAGCTGCTGCTCTCAGCACCGTTCGAAGCACTGTTGGAGCCGGACGAAGCCGTGGAGGAAGATGTAGTTCCGGAGGAAGCTCCGGAAGAACTGCCCGACGATGCGCCGGAGGACCCGGTGCTGCCGGACGAGCTGGAAGACGAACTGGACGAACTGGACGAACTGGAGCTGCCGGAAGCTGCCGGTGCACCGGCCACCATCACCTCCAGCGTGTTGCTGGTCACGGTGCAGTCGTTGTAGGTCACCACGGCCTGGATCTTGAAGGTGGTGCCCTGCATCTCCTCGGTGATGAGCACCGGCACACTGGTCTGACCGGCCGCCCGCGTGACCTCGGTGCCGTTCGTGTACCAGCGGATAGAGGCGGAATCCAGATACTTGCCGCTGATCTTGGCGGTGAAGGTGCAGTGGCTGCCGACCGTCGCCTTGCCGGAACTGCTGATGTGGATGGACGCTGCGGAGAACACCGCCGTCACATCCAGGTTCTGCTTGAAGTTCGAGTCTGTGCGGGTCCTCTGGGTGACGCCGTCGCTCCACTTGACGAAGACATAGCCCTCCTGCGGCACGGCCGTCACGCTGACGGACTGTGCACTGCTGGTGATGTCATAGGCCAGCGAGGACTTTCCGGTGTCGCTGCCGCTGGTCAGGCTGCCGCCGCCCGTCTTATCGACGCGGTACTCTGCCGTGAACTGCACTGCTTCCTCCGAGGAGGCTGCTTCCGAGCTGGACGCGGCCACAGCCGAACTGGGGTCAGGGGTGTACTCCGCACGGGCCGGGATGTTGCTGGTATCCGGGCGGCGGTCCTCGCTCTCATAAGCGTGGGTGCGCACATAGCTCAGCAGAGCCTTGAGACCTGCGGAAGTCAGGTGGATGTCGCCGGACTGATAGTAGTCCGCGCGGCCATAGCCGTTGGCGTCCTTCAGGGCTTCGGCGCTGTTGAGGAACTTCAGACCCTTCTGTTCACACAGCTCCAGCAGCGCCATGTTGAAGTCGTCGATCTTGGTCTGGTCCATGTTGGGGTAGTTGGAGTGGTCGGCGGGCACCGGCGGCACCGTGTTGACGATGATGTCCGTGTACTCGTAGCTTTGCTGGATGGCCTCCACCAGCGCGGTGTAATTCGCAATGAACTCATTCACCGACATGCCGGTATCGTTGGTGCCCAGCATGATGACCACGCGGCGGGGCTTCATTTTGGCCACTGCCTGGGCAATGGTGTAGGCGTTGTTATCCTTTTTAAAGGTAACGATCTTTTCCGAGAGGGCGGCCGAGGTGCCGATGCCCGTCTGCGCGCAGAACTGCTGCAGGCTGATCAGGCCGCTGGCATACAGGCGCACCGTGTTGGAGTCGCCAATGAACAGCGTTTCGTCCTGGTAGGCCTGGCCGGCATCTGCTGTCTCCTGCAGCAGGGCGCTGGAGGTCTCATTGATCTGATAATGATCCGAGATATCGTCTTCGCCCGGCACCAGCTCCTGGCTGCCCGGCTCCTCGCTGGGCACCGAGGGCGTCTTGCCGCGCCGGATCAGTGCAAGGGTGATGCCGGTGGTCAGCAGGACCGCCAGCGCACACACGATGCACACCAGCACGGCCTGCTTCTGCATGGGGGTAAGCGACTGCTTTTCCGGTTGTGTATTCTGTTTCATATCTCTCACCATTCTCTTTTTATCGGGCACTGGTGCGGCCTTACGCCCGGCCGTCCAGCAGCTGTGCAGCAAGGTCGGCACAGCTTTCGGCCAGCAGCACCGGGTGGAAGGGTTCCAGTTCTTCCCTGCTGCCGTAGCCGTACAGCGCACCGGCGGCATCCAGGCCGCAGTCCGCTGCGCCGCGCATATCGTCGCTGCGGTCGCCCACCATCAGCACGCGCTTGCCCTGCAGCATGGGCTGGGCCAGCACATAGCGCACGACGTCCGTCTTGGTATCGCGGCTCTCGTCCATGGACGCGCCGCCAATAAAATCAAAATAGTCTGCAAGGCCCTTTTCTTTCAGGATCGGCGTAACGACCCGCGTGGGCTTGGAGGTAGCGGTGCACAGCACAAGGCCCGCTTCCTTCAGGCGGCGCAGCATCTCGGCTGCGCCCGGATAGGCGGCACCCTCATGGCTGCCCTTGACGGCGTAGCTTTCGCGGTAAAGCTCGGTGGCCTTTTCAATGAGGGCCGGGTCGGTGAAGTGCTCGCCAAAGCTCTTGCGCAGCGGCGGGCCCAGGTAACGGCGCAGGTTGACATTCGTGGTGTCCACGCCCATCTTATCAAAGACTTCTTTTAATGTATTTATGATACCGGGAGCGGAATCGATCAGGGTCCCGTCCACATCAAACAGGATCGCATCGTAGTTCAGCAATTTGTAAATTCCCTCACTTTCATGGTGATACATTGTATAGTATAGCACAGTTTGGCCGCATCAGCAATTCCAACAAATGGTTTTTCTCAAATTTATACAATTCTGCAGACAAAAAATGCCCGCCCGGCATCCGGGCAGGCAGGCTTGCGCGCTCAGCAGGCAGACGACGTATCCGTACCTGCAGGCGGGTAATACAGATTGTTGGAGATGAACTCCAGCTTATCCTTGAGCACCAGCTCAAGGTTTGCCACGGCATGGACCATGTTGGTGGCCGAGTCGTTCACTTCCAGCAGCTTGCACAGGTCCAGGCCGTCCAGTTCCATGGCGGCATTCATCTTGCGGCTCTCGGCGCAGAGGATGTGGCTCAGTGCGTTCTCCTGCAGAGCGATGCTCTCCACCAGGTCGATGACAGCCTGGTCCAGCGTGACCTTGGGCAGGCAGGGGCATGAACACTCGGTGCGGGGGCAGTTGGTCGTATCAGACATAGCAGTTCCTTCCTTTCGGTGCAGATGGGCTTCATACGCCCCATTCTATGCCCCGGGAAGGGCCGGTGTTACGGCTGGGTCTGGCGCACCTTTTCAATGGTCGCGCGGTAGCCGCCGGAGCCATACTGGATGCAGCGGTTGATGCGGCTGATGGTGGCAGTGCTGATCTCCACTGCCTTCACGATCTGGTCGTAGGTGCTGCCGTCCAGCAGCAGCTTTGCGGCTTCCAGCCGCTGCGCCATATCGGAGATCTCCTTCACGGTGCACAGGTCTTCAAAGAAGTTGTAGCACTCCTCCCGCGTTTCCAGGCTGAGGATCGCGTCGAACAGCGCATCCGTCGTGGGGTTTCTTCTGGAATTTTTCTCTGCCATAGCCGTCTCCTTGTGCCTTTTTCGGGAGGCATCCCCTGTTTTTCCATTGTATTTATCGTTTTGCTCTTTTGCATCACCACTTTAGCACATCAAAGTGTGAAAGTCAAGCCCCGGGCGTGAACTCTTTTCATTCATGGACGTGTATAGTTTTTTTTCGTTTCACGCATGAACAAAAATCATCTAAAAATTATTGCAGAACGCTTTTCTGAATTAGTGCATCCTCCGAACTTGTGCCAAAGATATTGACAATCTGTGAATTCCGCACTAAAATACGGACAATCATTCGGCAAATGCGATGAACAGGACATGATTCTTTGCAGCACCCTCTCCCAGAGAGCCGCCCATCTGATGCAAGGGCGGCAGTCAGGAGCAAAGCGTTCTCCCCTGCGAGCAGCCTGTGTGAACAAAGGCGCTGACCCCGCCTTCCAGTAATGCATGGCCGTTTTGCCCACGTTACGGGGCTGCGTATGTATGTACGCTGGGAGTGGCTGCCCTGTGCAGCAAACGAAGTGGTACCGCGGAGTATTCCATACACAATGTGCAGTGTATGTGAAGGCCTTCGTCTTCGATGGTTCGTCCCAAATGGAACGAACGCAGGAGGACGGGGCCTTTTTTACACCCTGCCGCCGCAAAAGAGCCCATGCCGCTGACATTTGCCGGATGCCAAGAAAGGAAAGAGGTAAAAACAATGAATACGCTGGTCATCGTATTGATCGCCGCCGTGTGTCTGTTTGGCGCTTATATGCTTTACGGCCGCTGGCTGGCAAACAAGTGGGGCATCGACCCCGCTGCCAAGACCCCGGCAGTTGTCCATGAGGACGGCCGGGACTATGTGCCCACCAACGGCTGGACGGTGTTTGCTCACCAGTTCAGCTCCATTGCCGGTGCAGGCCCTGTTACCGGTGCCATTCAGGCCGCTGCCTTCGGCTGGCTGCCGGTGCTGCTGTGGGTGCTGCTGGGCGGCATCTTCTTCGGCGCTGTCACCGACTTCGGCGCTCTGTATGCTTCCGTCAAGAACGACGGCAAGAGCATGGGTATGCTGATCGAAAAGTACATCGGCAAGACCGGCCGCAAGCTGTTCCTGCTGTTCTGCTGGCTGTTCTGCGGCATCGTCATCGCTGCCTTTGCGGACATGGTTGCCGGCACCTTCAACGCCTTTGGCGCAGACGGCGCAATGGTCGAAGCCGCCAAGACCAACGGCGCTGCCGGTATGGTTTCCATCATGTTCATGGTGTTCGCCGTTGTCTTTGGCCTGCTGCAGAAGAAGTTCAACTTCTCCGGCTGGAAGGAAAGCGTTATCAGCATCGTGTTCATCGTGCTGTCCTTTGTCATCGGCGCAAACCTGCCCCTGATCCTGGGCAAGGCCGCTTGGAGCTACATCACCTTCGTATACATCTTCTTTGCCGCTGTGCTGCCCATGTGGCTGCTCAAGCAGCCCCGTGACCACATGACCACCTTTATGTTCGTGGCCATGATCGTGGGCGCTGTGGTTGGCCTGCTGGTTGCACACCCCACCATGAACCTGCCTGTGTTCACCGGCTTTACCAACGAAAAGCTGGGTACCATGTTCCCCATCCTGTTCGTCACCGTGGCCTGCGGTGCAGTTTCCGGCTTCCACAGCCTTGTTTCTTCCGGTACTTCCTCCAAGACCGTTGATAACGAGAAGGATATGCTGAAGGTCGGCTACGGTGCCATGATTCTTGAAAGCCTGCTGGCTGTTCTGGCTCTGTGCGTAGCCGGTGCTGCCGCAGCTGCCGACGGCACCCCTGCCGCCGGTACCCCGTTCCAGATCTTCAGCCGCGGCGTTGCCGGCTTCTTTGAGATGTTCGGTGTGCCCGCCTACGCTGCTACCGTGTTCATGACCATGTGTGTTTCCGCACTGGCACTGACCAGTCTGGATGCCGTGGCCCGCATTGGCCGCATGAGCTTCCAGGAGCTGTTCAGCGTGGACGACATGGAGCACGCTGAGGGCTGGCGCAAGCTGCTGTGCAATGTGTACTTCTCCACCTTCATCACGCTGGTGTTCGGCTTTATCCTGACCAAGATCGGCTACGCCAACATCTGGCCGCTGTTCGGCTCTGCCAACCAGCTGCTGAGCGCACTGGTGCTGGCTACCCTGTGCGTGTTCCTGAAGGTGACCGGCCGCAGCAACAAGATGCTGTTCCCCCCGCTGATCATCATGCTGTGCGTCACCTTTACCGCACTGGTGCAGCGCCTGATCGCTATGGTCAAGGCCATCAGCACCGCCGCTTCTGTTACCATCCCTGCCGGTGAGACCACTTGGGGCGCTGTGTTCATCGCAAACGGCCTGCAGCTGATCCTGGCTGTGCTGCTGATCGTGCTGGGTCTGAACATTGTGTTCCACTCCTTCTCCGCTTACAAGAAGGCTGAGCACAACAGCGAAGCAAAGGCCTGATTGCAGATTTAGGCATCGCTTAACGGAATAAGCACAACGCCGCTGACGGCTTCAAAACTGTCAGCGGCGTTTTTGTTTGCGGTGTTTACGATTTAGAATGCCCTCCATTTCACTCTGGGCATAACAGATGTATATTTATTTTTTGTTATGTATTATAGAAACGACTGCGGTCGTTTCTATAACACTTTTTCACGGGAAGGGACCTAAAGGCAAAATTCATTTTTAACGTCAATTGCGATCGATCTTACGGTCTCATTCGCGAAAAGCGACGTAAACGCTGCACAGCATTTGCTGATAGACATGCATCTTCCCGATGGGGCCCCTTCTCGTGAAAATGTGTTTGTCGCGGCCCGCAGGCTGCAACGGCGACGACCGCCGCCAGTGGCAAAGACTTCCCCCGGCCGGGGGAAGATGGCGAAGCCAAAAAGGGGAATACAGGGAGAAGCTGTTGGGGCAGCGGCCAGCAAGACGTGAGTGCCGTTCAAGGCACGAAACGAATGCTGGGTGCCGCAACTCGTAGACAAATCACGAATTAAAAATAAAATTCAGCTGAAAAGATCAGAGCGAAGCGGAGACAATTCTAAATCGTGTACTTTCCCTTCCCTGCTCCGCAGTAAAGCCCATTCAAACAAAGATACCACAAACAAAAAAGGAGCCGCAGCGCCCTGTTACGGGTACTGCGGCTCCCAATTCAACCTTGGAAGTTCAATTACTTCACCATGCTTGCAACTTCAGCAGCGAAGTCGTCAGCACGCTTCTCCAGGCCTTCGCCCTTCTGGAAGCGGGTGAACTTGACAATCTTGATGTCGCCGCCCAGGTCCTTTGCGACCTTAGCGGTGTACTGAGCAACAGACAGGTCGCCGTCCTTGACGAACTCCTGATCGACCAGGCAGTTCTCCTTGAAGAACTTCTTGATCTTGCCCTCGATCATCTTCTGCTTCACAGCATCAGGCTTGTTGGCGTTCTTGGGATCGCCAGCCATCTGAGCCAGCATGATCTCCTTCTCCTTGGCCACGACCTCAGCGGGGACAGAAGCCTCATCGACGTAGCCGGGGTTGGCAGCAGCGACCTGCATAGCAATGTCCTTGCCGTAAGCAACGAACTCGTCCTTAGCATCGATGCCGTTGGTGGTCTCGAAGTTGACCAGGATGCCGTGGGTGCCGCCGCCGTGGACGTATGCAGAGCAGACGCCCTCGTAACGGACGAAGCGGCGAACCTTGATGTTCTCCTTGATGACCAGGATCAGGTTCTTCAGAGCCTCGTCCACGGTCTCGCCGTTCTCGGTCTTGCAAGCCATCAGAGCCTCAACGTCAGCGGGGTTCTGCTTCATGATGACCTGAGTAGCTTCCTTGACGAAAGCAACGAACTTGTCGTTCTTGGCAACGAAGTCGGTCTCAGCGTTGACTTCGATGACAACACCGACCTTGCACTCGGGGCAGTAATCTGCGTAGACCATGCCCTCAGCAGCGGTACGGCTTGCCTTCTTTGCAGCGGTAGCCAGACCACGCTCGCGCAGGATCTCGATTGCCTTCTCGAAGTTGCCGTCAGCCTCGGTCAGAGCCTTCTTGCACTCCATCATGCCGCAGTCGGTCTGCTTGCGCAGTTCCATAACGTCCTTTGCAGAAATAGCCATTTTTGTTATTCTCCCTTACACGTTATTTGTTTGGTTGTGAGATGGGAAATCAGGCGTTTGCTGCATCCTCAGCGGGAGCGGCCTCCTGGTTGCCCTGCTTGCCTTCCAGCACAGCGTCAGCCATAGCGCCAGCGATCAGCTTGACAGCGCGGATAGCGTCGTCGTTGCCGGGGATGACGTAGTCGATCTCGTCGGGGTTGCAGTTGGTATCAACGATAGCCACGATGGGGATGTTCAGCTTGCGGGCCTCAGCAACAGCGATGCGCTCCTTGTGAGGATCGACGATGAACATAGCCTTCGGCAGGGTCTTCATGTTCTTGACGCCGCCCAGGTACTTGTCCAGCTTCTCCATCTCCAGCTCGAGCTTGGCGACTTCCTTCTTGGGCAGCAGCTCGAAGGTGCCGTTGTCCTTCATGTTCTGCAGCTGAGCCATACGGTCGATGCGCTTGCGGATGGTGCGGAAGTTGGTCAGCATACCGCCCAGCCAGCGAGCGTTGACATAGTGCATGCCGCAGCGCAGAGCCTCGTCACGGATGGACTCCTGAGCCTGCTTCTTGGTGCCGACGAACAGGATGTCGCCGCCCTCAGCTGCAACTTCCTTCACGTAGTTGTAAGCCTCGTCCAGCTTCTTCACGGTCTTCTGCAGATCGATGATATAGATGCCGTTGCGCTCGGTGAAGATGTACTTCTTCATCTTGGGGTTCCAGCGGCGGGTCTGGTGACCGAAGTGCACACCTGCCTCGAGAAGCTGCTTCATAGAAACGACTGCCATAGTAAAAATACCTCCAGATATTGTTTTGCCTCCGCACACCGTGATCCTTGGCCGTATCGGACGGCTTCGGACTGCCCTCCACTCCCTGCGGAGCACAAAAGGGCATAGTGATGCGTGTGTAATGCTTTGTTATAATATCACAAATAAAAGCCGGTTGCAAGAGTTTTTCTCTGTTTTTTACAAAGAAATCGTCTGTTTTTCGCTCATTTGCCTGTATCCACGCCGCTCAGGCCCGCAAGACCCATGCGTTTGAGGGCGTACCCCTTGCCGAACATCAGGTCGTACTGCAAAAACCACTGCTCATTGCTCCACCGCTGCTGGAACTCGGTAGGCTCGGTGGTGGTCGTGCCGTCCAGGTTCATGGTGGTGCCGCGGGTATTGGTGCGGCTGGCCACCCGCAGCTGCCGGTTCAAAAACTGGAAGTAGAGCGGCTCGTCCAGCCCGAAGATGTCCATCATGACCGGCGAGATGTCATAGGCGGCGATGGTGCCAAGGTCTACCTGCTGCTGGCTGTAGTTGGACCACATCAGCAGCGTGGTCTGGTGCAGACGCGGGTCCGAGCTGGAATCGCTGGCGTAGCCGGTGGTGGTGTAGACATCGTAGTTGGAGTCGATGGGGTTATAGTGATCGCCCCAGAACACCAGAATGACCGGCTCGTCCACCTGCGAGAAGTATTCGGTCAGCTTGCCCAGCATGGCATCTGCATCCCGGATGCCGGTGGCGAAGTCTTCCAGCGCGCCCACGGTGCTGGCCGACATGCCCGCCGGGTGCTTGAGCACCTTCACCCGCTCGTCGTCGGGGTAGTTGTCCTTATTATAATTGGTATGGTTCTGCATGGTGACCGCGTGCAGGAAGATGGGCTCGTTCGAGGAAGCGCTCATCTTCTCGTACTGCTGGATGATCTGGTCGGCCATGGAATCGTCGGTGACAAGGCCGCTGGTCCAGTAGTGCTTGCGCACTTTGTTCACGCCGTGCATGTCTTCCAGACTGATGAAATCCTCAAAGCCGAGGTTGGGGTAGGCCTTGTCGCGGCTCCAGTACTTGGCCCAGAAGCAGTGCACCGCCGCCGTCTGGTAGCCTTTGAGCCGCAGGTAATTGGGCAGGGCGAACATGGGTTTGGTGACATGCTGCTGGTAGGGCTTGCTGCCGCTGGGCAGGAAGGACACCGAGTAGCCGGTGAGAGCTTCGAACTCCACGTCACAGGTGCCGCCGCCGAAGCTGGGGCTGTAGGCCCGGCCATAGGCACTGGTCTGCTGCAGGGCGTGCAGGTTGGCGGAAACGTCGGTGTCGAACTCGATGCCGTACTGTTCCAGCTCCGACACATCCCAGTAGGATTCGTCCATCACATAAATGATGGTGGGCTGCTTTTCCTGCTCGTCCTTCGGGGTAGTGGCACTGTAGCTGGTGGAATAGAGCGGGCCGGTGCTGAAGTTCCGGCTCTCGTCCACCTTGTCCAGCAGGTCGTCCACCGTCTCCTCGGAATAGCCCTCCGGCTTGTCGATCTCCAGATTGGTCAGGTTGGTCATAAAGCCGGTGACGACGCCGTAATAGCGGTAATAGCGGTCCTGCATCCAGGCGTCCGGCGTGATGCCCAGCACCTGGGTGACGGCGGGCTGCAGATACACGCCGAACACCAGCAGGCAGATGGCGGCAGCGGTGGCCGCACTGCCCGCCAGACGGGGCAGCCACCGCTGCTTATGCCGCCCGCGGTACAGGAAAAAGCTGCCCACCATCAGCACCAGCACCACGACGATGGTGACGATCATGCTGGTCTGAATTTTGATGCCGGCCGCCGAGGCGACCCCGGCAGCCTCGGACACCTGCATCAGATCCCAGGGCAGGAAGGGCTCACCGCGCAGCTGCAGGGTGTAGAAGTTCACCGCGCAGGGCGCACAGCCCAGCACCGCCATGCCCAGCGTGGACAGCGGTGGAAAGCGGAAGATCCAGTCCAGCAGCATCCACACCAGAAACAGCAGCAGCCAGGCCAGAAGATAGGCCCCGATATGCGGGAAAATAAAGCTTGCAAATGTATCAGCGGTCAGCGACCCGCGGGCGATCCACTCGCCCAGCAGCAGCACGATGAGCGATGCCGCCGCAGGGAACACCATCCGCAGGGTCAGAAGCGGTTTGGGAGTTTTCATTGGTCTGTTTTCCTTTCCACGATCCGTGTTTTCAACGTCATGAAAGCCCCGGCAGGGCTTGAAAGAACGATTTCTCTATGCTTTTTGCACAAAGCTTCTGCGATTATTATAGTCACTTCTCCGAAAAAGTCCACCCCTGATTTTACAAAAAACTCACATTCCCAGCGTTTTCTTTACCTTCTGCCAGAAGGTCAGCTCCTGCGCCTGCGGGGGCGGTTCCGGCAGGGCCGTGTGCACAAGGATGGCATCCGTGCCGATGGTCTCGATCTCCTGCCAGGGGATGGTCAGGCTCTCGTCCCGGCCCAGCAGCCCGAACAGCCGGGGCCGCCCCAGCAGGATCAGGCTCTGCAGCCGGGCGGTGGCCGGGTCAAAATCAAGGTCATCGGCCCGGCCAAGGCACACGCCGCGTTCCAGCTGCACGACCTCTTTTTCACACAATTCCCGGATGGTCACGGCACCTCTCCCCTTTCTGCCACAGCATACGCCGGGGCGGCATTTTCTATGCCAAAGGGGTGGAAAGCACCCGCCCGGTTGTGGTATACTATGGAAAATATCTGAGAAAACTATCCAATACAAGCGAGGCGGCAGTTATGTATAAAAGCATTATTTTTGATATCGGCGGCGTGATGGTCGATTTTGACCCGAAAGCTTATCTGGTGGACCGGCTGTGCAGTGCCGAGATGGAGGAAAAGGTCTACGACCTCACCTTTGGCAGCGAGGAGTGGAAAAAGCTGGACGCCGGGCTCATCTCCCGCTTTGAGGGCAATGCCACCATGCTGAAGAATGCCAAAGCTGCCGGGTGCGAGTTCGAGGTGCAGGGCGTGCTGGACGACTGGACCCACATCCTGCGGCCCCGCCACCGGATGATCGAGCTGGTGCGCCGCCTGAAGAACCACGGCTACTGCGTCTATTACCTGAGCAATATCCCCGAGGACATCCTGGAACTACTGACCGCCCGCGGCGTGCTGGACCAGTTTGACGGCGGCGTGGCCTCCTGCGAGGTGCACATCAACAAGCCCGACGCCCGCATCTATCAGGCCCTGCTGGACAAATACAGCCTGAAGGCGGACGAGTGCGTCTTCATCGACGACAACCTGGCCAATGTGCAGGCCGCCTTTGCGCTGGGCTTTGCCGGCATCCAGATGAAGGAGAGCGTCGGCACGCTGGTGCGCAGCCTTGCCACCTGCAACGTGACGCTGCGGTAACTTTACAGTACAACGAAAACAGCTCCCGCCGGAGGAATGCTCTGGCGGGAGCTGTTTTGCGTCAGGGGTTTACTTTTTCTCGTAGTTCTGGCAGTAGTGCGGGGTCTCCACCTGCTGGGTGGTGCAGGTGCACTGCTCCGTCACTTTGATCTGGGGCAGGTCGCACTTGCAGCCGCCAACATTGTGGCAGCACTCGCAGACATCACAGGTCACGCCGATGTTTTCCATGTTTATCACCTCTCTGCCCTTAGGTTGCCCCGGGTGCAGAGGCTTTATGCTGGAAAACTCAGCCAGCCTTTTGGGCTTCGCGCTTCGCCTTGAGGGTCACCGCCACATGCTTGAGGGAAAGCACCGGGTGCACCGGCAGCATCCGCGGGCCGGCCCAGCGCATGACAGCGCGGATCTTCTCCCGCATTTCCGGCTTGTAGCAATGCACCTTGCAGGCCGAACAGAAAGTCTTTGTCTCCATGAACGGGCACCGGTCGATGCGGGCCAGGGCATAGTCGTGCAGCTGCTGGCACTCCGGGCACAGGCTGCCTTTGGGGGTGCCGTGCTGTTTGCGGCAGTAGAGAGCGATCATCTCGCTGACCAGCAGCTTTTCCTCTGCGCGTTTTTTGTCCAAATTCTTCGGGGCCTTCGACATCGGGTCCGTTCCTCCTGATCTTCACCTTCTGCTTTTCCGGGCCGAACGGATCGCAGCGCGGCGCACCGCACCACGCAGAAATGCAAAGCCTACCGTTACACCAATTGCTGCAACCACTGCCATACACACCGCCTTTTCAAACGAAAAACGGCAGGAGCACAGGCTTTTTCCGCCTGCTGTCCCCTGCCGCCATTTTGCATTCTGTACAGGGTCTGCTGCGCCCGATAAAGTTAGAAGTTTCTAACTTTTGATCTTATAAAAACGCCGACATGCGGCATTTTTACAGTTTAGCGCACCAGACCTTTTTTGTCAAGAGAAGCTTTTCCGGCTTACCATGCAGCCAGGTCTGCGCCCAGCTTGCGGCAGGCTGCCTGAACATCGTCGTCCGGTGCCTCGTTGCAGATCAGGCCTTCGCCGTTCAGCACCTGTGCGCCGTCACCCTGCGCACGCTCGACCCAGTCACGCATCCACTGGCCGTCGCCCCAGCCGTAAGAACCGAACAGGGCGATCTTCTTGCCGTTCAGAGAGCCCTCCAGGTCAGAGAACATGGGCTCGAACTCGCTCTCCTCCAGCTGCTCGGCGCCCATTGCGGGGCAGCCAAAAGCCACTGCATCAAACTCAGCCAGCTTTGCAGCGTTCATCTCGCCGCAGGGCACGATGGTGCCGTTTGCGCCCTCTGCGACGCAGTTTGCCATGGTCTCGGTGTTGCCGGTTGAGCTCCAGAATACGACTGCTACTTTGCTCATAAAAGATCGACCTCTCTCAAATCAATATTAGTTAGATGTCTCTAACTTTATGTTCCGTGAAAACGCGTCTGGAACTGCAGACGCGCTCTCCTGGTGGTTAGCTCTCTCTAACCACCGATAGGATACCACAGCTGACGGGCCGTGTCAAGCCTTTTTAGTGAAAAATTTGGAAGATGGCCCAAAGCACCCCAAAGATGACCGGCTGATGCAGCAGATACAGCACCAGCGAATGCCGCCCCATCCAGCCAAGCGGGGCGCAGACCGAACGGCGCAGCGGTTCCATGCGTGTGCGGCCCACGACCCCGTGCAGGAAATAGCCGCACCAGAACAAAAACAGCCACGGCACCAGCGGGAAATAATCGGTAGAATAGAACCACCACGGGTAAAAACCCAGATAGGCCGTGAAGTAGTTGGCATACAGACTTTCCGGCAGGGCCAGCCGCAGCGCACCGATGCCGAGGTAGTGGTCCGCCGCATGATAGGTCAGCGCGAACAGCACCGCCGCCACGGCGAGACCGACAGCGGGCGGTACCTTTTTCAGCAGCGGCTCCAGCAGGCCGGTCAGCAGCATGGCCGAACCCAGCAGGGTGAGCACGCCGAAGACGACCCGGTCCTCCGGCATAAAGAGCAGCGTCACCGCCGTGACCAGCACCCCGGCTCCGAAGACCGTCGCGCCGCGCCGCAGAGTGTGGTGCCCCAGCGGCACACAGAAGCCGGAAAGCAGGATGAACACCAAGCAGATGGATTGCTGCCACAGATGACCCGGCGTCGCGGCATACCACTTCATTTCTACGCCGAACAGGAACACCAGATCCCAGCAGGCATGATACAGCATCATGCTGACAAGGTCCAGTCCGCGCAGCTCGTCCAGCAGGGCGTAGCGGCCCGGGGCCGTTTTGTTTTGGACAAGTTTCTCCATTCCCATTCCCCTTTTGTTCCCCATTTTTCCCAGTATAAGCCGCCGGGACGCAGGCTGTCAAGCGCAAAAAGCCCGCTGCAGGGCAATGCGTCCTGCAGCGGGCAGAATGGATGACTGGGGAAACCTGATCAGACTTCGGTGTTGAAGTAGCGCTTCAGCAGGCCCTCGAAGCCACGGCCGTGGCGGGCCTCGTCCTTTGCCATCTCATGGACGGTGTCGTGGATGGCGTCCAGATTCAGAGCCTTTGCCTTCTTGGCCAGGTCCATCTTGCCGGCACAGGCGCCGCACTCGGCCTCGGCACGCATCATCAGGTTCTTCTTGGTGCTGTCGGTGACAACCTCGCCCAGCAGCTCGGCAAAACGGGATGCATGGTCCGCTTCCTCATAAGCATAGCGCTTGTAAGCCTCGGCGATCTCGGGGTAACCCTCGCGCTCGGCCACACGAGCCATAGCCAGATACATGCCGACCTCGCTGCACTCGCCCTCAAAGTTTGCGCGCAGACCGTCCACGATCTCCTGCGGCACACCCTCGGCCTTGCCGATGCCCACCACATGCTCGGTGACGTAGGTGTTGCCGGTCTTTTCCACAAATGCAGAGGCCGGAGCCTTGCAGACGGGGCACTGAGCCGGGATCTCGCCTTCAGCAATATAACCACAAACGGTGCAAACATATTTCTTCATAAGAATAGACCTCCATCATTCTCTGTTTTTCTTTTGACCGAAGCAGCGGTGTTGGTACTCACCGGCGCTTCTCATGGCTCTATTATAGCGAATGATTCCTAGTTAGTCAAGGATAATTTTAAGAATAATTCCTACTTTTTTAAAATCTGGCAGGGTCGCCAAAAACACGGTTTGAATTTTAGTTCATTTGCCTTATGCACCGCTGCAGCGCTCCACACACAACAAAAAGCCGCCCTGCAGTGCGCAGAGCGGCTTTCGCGGTTTGTACTATTATAGTATAGATATCAGACCTGCAGGTTGCTGCTGGAAGCGGCCTCGGCACCGTCGGCAGCGTCAAATTCGTAGTCGTTGCCCGGCAGGATGGCGTTGAGCAGGATGCCTGCGATGGCAGCCACAGCCAGACCGGACAGGTTGATGGTGACGCCTGCGATGGCAAAGCTGACGCCGCCCACCGAGTTGAAGCCCAGAGCGCACACCAGAATGACAGCAGCCACGATCAGGTTGCGGCTGTTGGTGAAGTCCACGCGGTTCTCGACCACGTTGCGCACACCGATGGCGGAGATCATGCCGTACAGCACGAAGCTGATGCCGCCGATGATGCCGGTGGGGATGGTGTTGATGACCGCCTCAAACTTGGGGCTGAAGCTCAGGATGATGGCCAGCACAGCGGCAATGCGGATGACCAGCGGGTCGTAGATCTTGCTCAGAGCCAGCACGCCGGTGTTCTCGCCGTAGGTGGTGTTGGCCGGGCCGCCCAGCAGGCCGGCCATGGTGGTGGCCAGACCGTCGCCCAGCAGGGTGCGGTTCAGGCCGGGGTCATTGATGTAGTTGTGGCCAACGGTGGCGCTGATGGCGGCGATGTCGCCCACATGCTCCATCATGGTTGCCAGAGCGATGGGGATGATGGTGAACAGTGCGCTGATGAATTCCGGGCTGCCGTCGATGGCGAACAGGCCCATGGCCTCCTTGTGCAGGGGGATGCCGATCCAGGCTGCCTCAGAAATGCGCTGGAAGTCCACGGCACCGGTCACCAGTGCCACTGCATAGGACACCAGCACGCCGATGAGGATGGGCAGGATCTTGACCATGCCCTTGCCCCAGATGT
>ENA-UOJT01000715-UOJT01000715.1-human-gut-metagenome-genome-assembly--contig:-C15-NODE-715-length-23586-cov-6.787642_pt1 | contig 23586 bp, 10 predicted proteins | sample MGYA00242357_ERZ723904 | MGnify/ENA metagenome assembly ERZ723904 | reverse complement strand
TGAAATCGAGTTCGTTTTTACAACGTTCTTAAATACTGTTTACGGAATTTACCCGGCGTAGTATTATAGTATTCTTTAAACTGACGACTGAAATGATTGGAGTTGCAATAGCCTAACTGATCCGCAATTTCGGAAGAGGTCATACTGGTAGTCAATAACATCTTTTTAGCCTGAGACATTTTTATATTAAGGATGAAGTTTGAAGGAGTTTGGCCCGTGATTCGCTTAACATTCATGTATAGCAGGGTACGGCTGATATTAAAATGTTTAGTGATGAGGTTGACCGACATTTCAGGATCACTCAAGTGCTGGAGAACAAAATCTGTCAGATTCTTCAGAAAGACTTCATCCGCATTGTTCATATTCTGCTCCGTAACGTTTGCCTGATCGAAATTAGAATAGTAAGACCGAAGTGCATTTTTATTCTTCAACATATTATTCATACGAAGAAGCAATTCCTGTATATGGATCGGTTTCTGCATAAACGCATCGGTTCCCGCCTGGAATGCCGCAATTTTACTTTCGGGCGATAAATCCGAAGAAATCAGTAATACAAGTATGCGATTGGTCTTTTCATTATCTTTAATGGTCTTGCACAACCCCAGTCCATCGACCTGAGGAGCCGTATTACTGATCACCATATCCACATTCTGAGATTTCAGTACCAATAAAGCCTCATCAGAATCTGAAGCTAACAACACATGGAAGTTCTTCTGTAACTTCTTCTTCAATATTTTCTTCGTATCCGCATCGTCCTCCACAATCAACACCTGGAAGAGATTCCTTTCATCCATATCTTCATTTGAAGACTGAGCCTGCTCTTCCACATAGATGGTATTATCAATAATCTGATTGACAACCTTAATCCGGGGACTGATGAGTTCGAGATTGTCATCTTTATGCAACGGCATCTCTATTCTGAAAATATTCCCTTCGTTTTCGACAGATATAACAGACAGGTGTATATTCAACAATTTAACAATACTGTTGGCAATAGACAGTCCGATTCCCCCGTTAGAACGCATATCAGCTATTTGTATACTGTTATAAGGCTGAAAAATGGCAGTCTTCTGTTCCTCAGTCAGGCACGGGCCACTATTGAAAACATCCACCGTCACCACTTCTTCCTTATGAGCTATCTTCAAATAACACTTTCCTCCCTGTCGTGTATGCTTAAACGCATTGCTTAGTAAATTACCAATCAATATTTCCAGTTTATCGGAATCAAACAGAATAGGCAGAGAGGTCGTATCAGATATAAACTCGTGGGATATCTCCTTGTGCCTGAACAATGGAGTAAAGGCTTCATAGATATCATTCAAGAAACAGACAATGTCATATTTATCCATTTTGACCTTCGCATGCTGCGACTCGATATTTCTGAAATCCATCAACTGGTCGATAAGATATTGCAAACGTTTCACGTTACGCTTAAAAATATTAGTCTCGCTATCCTGCTCACTGTCATCAGGTAGCAGATCATTCTGCAAAGTAGATATAATGGCAAGAGGCCGCTGGAACTCATGGGACAGACTCGTGAAGAAATCCAGTTTCAGAGTATTCAATTTTTCCATTTCAGCCTGTTCCCTCTTAGATTGCGCCACCAGTTCTTTAGCTCTCCGCTGTTTCACGATAAAGGAACGTATGGCATAAATTACAATTCCAAGCAACAGAATATACAGCACTATCATATAAGGACTCAGCCAAAGCGGCGGGAGTACTTTTATTTCTATCTTTTTATCGGCAAGCACATCTCCATTATCAGCTTTCAGTTGGATATGCAATACGTAGTTGCCGGTAGAAAGTCCCGTAAATGATATCTCATTCGAAGCTGCATTCACATCATACCAATGATTATCATAATTTTCCAGTTGATAGACAATTTTATAGGGAGAGAGCGGTTGATCTGAATTATAATCTATACTTACCACTGCAAAAGAAACAAAGTTCTGGTCATTGTCAAGTACTATACGGTCGGTGTTGTCTATATGATTTTTCAGAATGGACGATCCGGATTCAACAGGTACATTAAACAATTTGAGTGCCGATATATACAGCACAGGCTGTATATGCTTTCGCTCTACCATTCGTTGCGGATCAAACTTCAGAAGTTTTTCGGTAGCACCAAAATAGATACACCCTTCTTTATCGGTATAGCTGGAACGCACATTAAATTCTTTCCCATCCAGCCCCCAGTCCAGATTAAACTGTCTGACTTCTTTTTGAGGCGTCACACGAAACAAGTTATTTCCGGATGAAAGCCATAAGTTTCCTTCTGCATCCCCTTCTATTCCGGCAATCGTATTGATTGCCTTATGTTTGATATAGAGTTGGAACTCTCCGTTCTCAAACGAAAATAATTCGCCCCTTCTGGTACCCAACCATAGGTGACCGTTCTTATCGGCATATCCACATTGAAAAGCAGTAGTAGGATCATCCGCCAACACATATTCTTTTATTTCCTTGGTCAGACGGTCGTAACCAAAAAGGGACATTGAGTTTATCAGATATACCTTATCATGACAAACCATACAATCAAAAAAGTTATAGTCGCTTCTGCCCTGGCTTGTCAGGATCCTTGAGAAAGTCCCCACTTTATGCAAATAAATATCAATTCCTTTATTGGTAGCCACCAACAAACTGTCTTCATTGAGAGCACACAAAGTCTGTACAAAACTTCCGGAAAGAGAAGTCGTATCAACGGATGAAGGCATATAATGGGTGATACGTTCGTCCGGCGCTATCTTATATAATCCCGAAGACAGACCTCCCGCCCAGACATTTCCGTCCAGCCCCATTTCCAGGCAAATAATATTATTGCTGATGACTGAATTCGTATGATCCAGCCGCTTGATGAATTTTCCATTCTCATCCAATATGCTCACTCCCCGACAATTAGTAGCAACCCAAAGCCTCGACAGCCGATCTCTCACGATACCATTGGAAGTGACGCCTCCTATATTATCTTTAGCATCGGTAAGAGTATAAAATTTCTTTGTAGAGTTCAGTTCTTTTATATAGAACAGTCCGGAGAAATAAGAACCGATAACCATGTTATGGGATTTAGTCCGATATATACTGGTTATAGCTACATTTTGCAGACTGTTATGGTTCGTCTCAAAGGCATAATTCCTAAACAAATGATCATTATAATCATATATCGCCAAACCATAATTATATCCAATCCATAGCCGGTTATACTCATCTTCTGCGATACTTGCAATATCTTCCAGATCGTTGACCTTGTATTCCGAAACAATGGTTTCTTTATGAAAATCATCATAAGTCCGGTTATACTTGAACAGTCCGTCTTTGATGGTTCCTATCCATATAATACTCCGTGAATCAGCATAAATACACAATCCTTTTGCAGGAGAGCGGTCCGCACCTTTCAGATTATATGTTTTCAGGATTTCAAAAGTCTTATCCACCTTATATACCTTGTCACCATTCAGTCCCCACAATACGCCATATTTATCACAAACAAGCCTCAGGAATGGTACACTGCTCTTAATGAGAGTCACTTCTTTATCTTTATACTTATATATATTACCATTACTCAATATGATAACATCGTTCTCGTAACGAAAGATAGAGACTGCATACATAAGTTCATTGCCATTGTACGTTATGCGGGAAAACCGACCGGCTTCATAGTCGTATACCTCCAAAAACATTTCCGCAGCTACAAACATCTCCTTTCCCGTATCGAACAAAGAGTTTATCGGCATACCGGAAAACCTGTCGATATGCGTCAGTTTCTTACTGTCATAAACATCCAGCCCATTGAAAGTACCGATCCAGATTGCTCCATAGCAATCATCATGAATAGTCGATATATTATTATGGGATATGCCTTCTTTTTTACTGATATGTATATAATTCTCTATTATGTTACTCTGACTCCACATCGGAAGCATAAAAAGCAGAAATAATATATGGCAGAATAGTGCTTTCATCATATTACGCAGTGTTTTTCGAAAAGACAAATATATTTATATTATTTCAATATCGAAGTGCTTTCATACTTAATTTCATGATAAGGATGGATGATCCTATTAAAAAGAAAACCGTTCCCTCCCCTCACGGGGGTGGAACGGTACAGTCAATAATACATGAAAAAACGCTATTTAGAGAGAGTCTCTACAGATTTGGTTTGTGAGGATGATCCTGTGGATGAGGTGGTTCTTGTGGCTGACGCATTTCCTGCCATTTGGCGTATTGCTCTGTCGTCAGGATTTTCCTGATCTTCTTTTCCTTCTTGGCAGCAGCTTTTTGCATCTTCTCCACATTGTCCTTTTCCATTGCAGGACGTTCACCCGGAGCTCCCATAGGCGGACGACCGCCTCTCATACCGGGTCCCATTCCACCTTCCATCGGCGGACGACCACCGCCCCTTCCGGGACGACTTCCCATCAAAGGACGCTGACCATTTCCTCTTTCAGTCATAGTCGCAAAATGTTCTTGTTGTTCTTTCAGATTCAGTTTATATAGTTTATCGTACTGCTTGTCTGTCAGTTGCAGTTCTTCTTTCATCCGGTCCGTCATTTTCCGGGCAGCTTTCTCCGGTGAAGGAACTTCACGGGGCGATTGTTTCTTCTCCTGCTCCTGTGCTTGTGTACAAACCAGCCCACACAACAGACATACAGCTAATAACCATAATCTTCCGGTACTTTTCATTTTGCGTCAGTTTTTTATTACGATGCAAATGTAAGGGAGAGAAAGAAGAGCTGAAAATAAAATCTACGAAAGGGAAGGTTTTGTCGACAGAATAGCCAAATGAGGGATACTCATCCTCCGTTTTGTACCTCCACAGTAAGCATTATTAGGCGTTGACCTTGGTTAACAAGCCTGTCGACCAAGGTTAATCGACTCGTTAACTAAGGTTGATAGGCCTGTTAACCAAGGTCAACACCCGACGATTCCTAAGGGTGAATAGATATATCCCTTGTTTTCAACAGAATAACACCTGATACAAGATAAATAAATGCCTCATCCGGATATGGGTTGAGTGAGAAAGTGAGAGTAACCCACTTACCCTCACACCGGATTTTTTACTACCACCACATTTAATACCCTAACTATCAACGATTCACACTAAAAGTGAGGGTAGTGAGAGTAACTTGATCAAACTTTTTATTGAACAGGTGAGTTCCGTTTAAAACCCACATTTCACTCCGGCAGAAAAGTAAACCGTCGGATTGAAATACGGATCATCTTTATCACTGAACATATTGTCTACAAACCCTTTAAGCGTACGTTTAGTCAGATCGCCAGACCTGAGCCAATTGCCTCCTATCCCCAAATACAGGCACGACTTCTTACCTATCCTGTATTCCGGACAGAGATAGGATCGCATCATAACTGAAGCATAGATCATCGACTTTCCCTCTACATCCACCACAGAAGATATTCCATCCATTTCCATTGCCACGAGCCTCAGCTTAAACCGATCTCCCAAACGTACCGCCCCGGACACTTCAACACCGGAAGAGAGATTCACATTAACCTCATAATTACCGGAAAGTTGCCAGTTAAGAAAGAACATCGGCATGGCAATAGGTACTCCAAATGAATTCGTCAATCCAGCCCCAACACCTATATCCAGATTTTTCCTACATTTATACACAAAAATCACTCCCCCATTCACCAATACACTCTGCCAGGTAATTGCATCCGGTGCCGAATAAATACCTGCTCCCAAACTGGCTATCATGTACCACTTTTTCGACAAGGGCCGTACATGCGTCAGATTGAGACTGCCACTTAACACCTCATCCGGATGTATATCCAAAGCCATACGTCGATTATTTAGTATCGCGTAAGTTCCTCTTACCGATGCCGACCACATGATAGGCTGTCCCGATGCATTCTGCTTCAACGAAAAGGGTAGCGTGTATGCTCCGGTGAATTTCAATAAATCACCCGAACCCAATTTATTCCCCGCTTCATCTCTGAAAGAAGAGGCAGGCATATACTCCGTTTTAATAACTCCTTGTGCAAAACCATCGATTGCTGCCACCAAGAGCAACAGAAATAAAAGATAAGAGAATCGTCTCATTGCTAATAAATTAGATTATTTTATTGCAAAGAAAAGAGATTAGCTTGTCCGGTATAAGTCTTTTCCGACGAACTGCACGAAAGACCTGTTGAATTTCATTATCCCAAAGATGGAACAAAAGGAAAAAAGAAGATTATTCGAGGAAAGGTACTCTCACTACAAATTCTGTAGTACTTTCCACGATATCAATTGCTTTATCATACAAGGCGTATTGTTTTTCCAGGTTCCCTAATCCTACACCACCTCTATCTACTGAACTCCGCAATTGCAGATTATTGGAAACCATGATCCCCTCATCGGTAAAGCCTATCCGAATAATAAGCGGATTCTTTAAAGTAGCTATATTATGCTTAATCGCATTTTCTACCAGCAGTTGCAAGCTGACGGGAATGATCAATCTGGTTCCATACAAATCATATTCGTCTATCTCGATGAACAATGTATCTTCAAAGCGAATCTTCTCCAGAAATACATAACTTTCCAGAAAAGCCAGTTCTTCCTTCAAAGTAACCATCGGACGATTGTTTGTCAACAACAGATAACGGTAGACACCTGACAGCTTTTTAGCAAACAGATTGGTCTTTTCCGCATCACTATAGGCCAGTGAAGATAGCACATTCAGACTATTGAACAGGAAATGCGGGTTTATCTGGGCTTTCAAGGTTTCATACTGATACTGAATCTTCTCTTTCTCTATAATAGCCAGTTTCTTCTCTGCTTCCATTTGGCTTTGCTGATAAAAGAATATCTCAATCAGAAGAACAATCATGCTATTCCAAAGTACTACCGGCAGAGACATTTTCAGCAGAGCATAATCTTCCGGCCAAGGTTCCTCCAGAATAATAGACAGGATATAATTTGCCGCTATGCCGAAGCAACTCACCCATACGGATGCCAACAATAAATCGATAAAGATTCTCATTGTATTGTTAATGTTGTCCAGCCTCTTATGGACAATAACAATGATGAGAAAGTCAACAATCCCCACAAAAATGCAGGCAGGTAAATTGAGCAGATACTGTGTTTCCAAACTTAAGCTCCGGGGAGCGTCAGAAAGAAGCTCCGCCACATACTGGAATGCAAATAAAGAAATTGCAATGAGCACTATAAAAAGCAGGATATACCATTTATTCTTCATCCCCAAATGTATTTTAAAGCACACCATCCACCCACTTCAGAAAATCAGGAACCCGCACACGACTGATTAAAACCTCGTGCGGGCATTCAGGCTGGAAGCTCAACTTCAACCGACTGTTGAAGTACTTGGATATCTTACGGATAGAGTTGATATTAGCAATGCAATTGCGGGAAACACGGAAGAAAGTCCTTTCATCCAGCAGTTGCTCTATCTGTTCCAAAGTATAGTCCACAATATAGCGTTTATCTGAAAAGGTGTGCAGAAAGACTACTTTTTCTTCACTGTAGAAGAAAGCGATATCTGAAGTCTCCACATAATGATACGCATCCCCTTTCTGGATAAGGAAACGGTTCTTTTTACAATTACTCATCAATGCTTCTTCCAGTTTCCTGTAATCGGTAACGGGAGATTGCACAACCCTGAACTGTTCAAATTTTCTCAATGCCGCCAGCAAATCATCTTCCTCTACAGGCTTCAGCAGATAGTCCACACTATTCACCTTGAATGCCTGTATGGCATGCTCATCATAGGCAGTAGTAAAAATAACAGGCGTCGTGACCTGTATCTGCTCAAAAATGTCGAAACTGTTTCCATCCGTCAACCGGATATCCAGCAACATCAGATCTACCGGGTGGTGTTTCAGAAATTGTACGGTCTGCTCCACAGTGGCTGTCCATGCCTCCAACTGATAATCGGGGCGTAACTTCTCCATCATCCGCTTCATCTCTTCGTAAGCGAAACGTTCGTCTTCTACTAACAGGTATTTCATCATCCGGCACTCAATTTATAGGAATCTGCCGTAAAATTACAGATTATCATCCATATCCGGTTACGAAATGATGTATTTCCGATGAAGTGCAGAAATTGAAGGATGAAGTGCAAGTGCAATTACCTGCCTTCATCCATCACCACCGAGAATCTATAAGTACCTGACTGCAATGCAAGTGATAGAGCATTCCTTTTTTGTGAATACAGGCTGACTCCTTCCGCCTCTTTCCATGCAGTTTCTCCTTCCTTTAAAGTAGCAGGATGAATGCCGGATAATTTCAGGACAGCAGTAGTATTAGCCGGTATGGTGATTTCCATTTTCAGCACACCGGCTTCCAACGTCCAGTCAGAGACTATTTTCCCATACAGCGAGTTGTAGTATGAACGTACTTGCTTTGGACCGCCTTTTGTAATCCAAGGCTCAATGGAAAACTCCTTATAACCAGCCTCCGGACGGCGGATACCTCCTAAAGCCTCAATAAACCAACTACCGATATACAAATAGGAACTATGCAAACCCGAACCACGACATTGCCAATCTTCAAAGAACGTACCGTTGCCATGCTTCAACATATCTCCCCAGCCGGGAAAATCTTCTTTCATAGCCATCTCAAAAATCAAATCATTACGATGATTATCTAATAAAGTATGCAACAGGAACGAACCGGCAGTAATGCCTCCCCAGAAATGCCCTTTACGCTTTACCAGCACTTCCTGCTCAAGACGTTTCCAGACTTTTGCCTGCAAATGCTTCGGAGGTAAATCAACCATCAGTGCAATAGCAAGATAAGAAGGATAGCCATTCACGTAGCTATTATCGTTCGAATTGAAGAAAGTAGCATGCACCGCCTTACGTACTTTGGATGCCCGGTTCCGATAAGCGGAAGCTGCTGCTCTATTTCCCAACACATCGGCAATCTGTGCAGCAGTTTCAAGACTGTAAATCCAGTGACAGTTATTAAAGAATAAAGTTTCCCGAGTATCTCCAAGTGCTTTTCCCTGTTTCTCCATAGCCGACCTTTCCGACCATGCATCCGGCCAAAGCCAGTCACCCAGGAAACTCCATTTACCTCCCCAACGTACCAGCATGTCATCCTGCGACTTCGTTTCCACAAAAGAAAGCCAGCGCTGAATAGTGGGAAAACTTTCCGAAAGAATACGTACATCTCCATACTGACGATAAAGCTCCCAAGGCAAGGTAATGCAGAAACCACTCCAGGATGGTCCACCCCCGCCAATGCGGGTAGGAGCGGTATAGGGAACATTCCCTTCGGGATCTTGCACATCACGCCAATCTTCCATCCATTTGCTATAGAAAGCCCCCAATTGATAGTTTCCCAAAGCTGTGCGCGTAGTGGCCAATGCATCTCCCCCGTATCCACAACGTTCACGATGAGGACAATCGACCACATAGTTACCCAGACTGAGATTTTCAAACGTCCACAAGGTAGTACGATAAATGTCATTCAACAAAGGAAGATCACATTCAAATCCACCGCTCCGGCGATAATCCGGACGAATCATCCAACCACGTATCTGGTCTAATTCCGGTTTATACCGAAGGCCGGTAATTTGTACCCAACGTCCGGTCATATAATTAAAACGATTACAAAAGACTCCTTTCCGTTTGGAGCCAACTTTATAAATGCTATGTATACCATAGCTGCAAGCATCCTTTTCCCTTTCAGAAAATTGGAATACAATTGAATCACCGGGTTGGCCTTGGAGCTGCATCTCAAACCAACCGGCATAATTGATTCCCATATCAACTCTATAGACTCCGGGACTAACTTCCTGAACAGAAAGTGGTTTAATTTCACCAAGTAACCGATTAGGTTCTGTACGGTCAGATGATACTATAACGTCAGTAGAATAAACCTTTGCCATAGCCCAACCGGAATCATCAAAATCCGGAGTATTCCACCCATCTTTTTCCAAAGCTGCATCATAACATTCTCCTTCAAAGTGATGTGCCTCCCAGTAACCTAACAAGGTATTGGGACTTGCATGGGTCTTCCAGGTATTATCCGAAACAATTCGTAATTTCTTTCCGGAAGATAATGCGATCTCAGCCTGAACCAATGCCATCGGAATAGCCGGTCTATTCTTCTGCTGATAGGCCGGAAAAACAGCCCAGGAAGTACCCAGCCACAAAGCTATAACATTAGTACCTGTTTTCAGGTAGCCCTTGATATCATATGTCATGTAACGGGCACGTGATTTATGATCCGTAACCGAAGGCGAAAGAACAGCATCCCCCACTTTCCGCCCATTGACATACAGTTCATGATAACCTATGGAAGCTACATAAATAACAGCATCCTGTGGAATATCCGACATATTAAATGTTTTACGGAACCAGGGATCTGCCATTACATTATTAACCTTCTTACCTCCCACACTCTGAGATTCCATTTCTGCACTGCCTATCCATTGTGCCGCCCAATCAGCAGCAAACAGCCCCATACGCCAATTTGCAGGATTACTCCATGCCGACCAACGATTATGCTCATCGGAGAAACGGACTTTCCAGAAACATCTTTGTCCGGCAGACAAAGGTACTCCTCCATAAACAATATTCACCGACTCAGCAGAGTTAACACGACCGCTATCCCAAAGATCTCCACGGTCTGCATCAAGTAAATCCCGGGAGCTTGCTACAAGAATCTGATAAGCAGTCTGCTTCCGCCCGCGTGCCGAGGTAGTAGCTCCCATTTTCCAACTCAAACGAGGTTGCAGTATGTCAACACCTAAAGGATTACTAAGATATTCACATTGCAAATCAAAAGGTTGGAGAGTGGCAATATTCGTGAAAGCCGTACTGCCAGTCAGTTCACCCTCCGGAAAAGCGATCTGCACTTCTCTACCATTAAGAGCCAGACAAACCTCCCTCTGACTATAAAGCGGATCTGCAACCCAGATATCGTAACCTGTTCCCTTCTGCTCAAGATAGACAATCACTTGTTTATCAGTAGCCAGTGTAAGTCCCTCCCCTAAATCAATTGTTCCCGGATGATAAAAAACAATAGCATACTGCTGATTCAACTTAACTGCCTGCACCACAGAACTATTTTGAATAATCTTATAATTCTGGGTAGCCGTAAATGTCCGGAACTCCTCTAAAGATTTGTCAGGAACAACCATATATGCATATTTCCCTTCCTTAGCCTTTACACCATGACTAATCCAGAGATTAAAGATGTCAGCAGAAATCTTTTTCCCACTCCCACTGATATTAATATCCTTCCAAGCTCCGGTTTGTTTCGGATTGCTAACAATTACGTCTCCTCCTGAAGGAAATAAATAACCAACTTTATCATGATATACCCAAGCCGGATTCTTTACAGATACATTTTCTCTATAAACAGACGTAGTTCCTTCCTCTTTGCCAACTACCATTTCGCCTGTAAAAAGGCACTGATTAACAGTTGTAACCACTTCCTCGGGAGCATCTGATGCAATATCTGTCCCTAAGCACAAAAGTACATCATTCATAAAAAAGTAAGACTTCCTGGCCTTTACTCCCTTATAGCAATGCTCATAAGCAATGACTCCATTCTTGCCGTTACTTACCCCACCTCCAAACCGATTTTTTCCGAACAGATATCCTTCAAGACGAGTAGAGTCCTGATGTTGAACAGCCGTAGTCCCCGGTATTTTATTCCAATTCCATACAGGGAAGATACCTTCATATTCTTTCCCGGAAGTAAGGATATTCGTAGCACCAAGCGGCAGGTTATAACCTTTGAGGTTCTCATTATTAAGCATTTCGGTTCCATTAGTCCTTGTAGAAATCACCTTAGCAGAGAGATAATAGCCGGTACCATGCTGGACCATAATGTCCGATTTCCAGAAATACTTATTACCGGGAGCAGGAAAGGGAGCACCGGAAAGATGTTTCTTCCAAGCCGAGTAATCAGCAGCACGATCAGAATCATTCTGCTCCATGTATTCCAGTGTGACAGGAGAAATATTGCTAAGTCCTTCGGGACGTGATATATTACGACCGATTGCACCAAAATCAAACGTTTCCCGATAGCCCAACAACCGATGACCACCCATCAGAAGATTGATAAATATATCTTTTTTCTCTTGTGTAAAATAAGGCTCAAAGGCAGTTCCTTTCACCAATTGCAAATAATATGCAATATCATCTACATACGATAAACCATACCCGCCGGAATATAATTGCGGACGATGCTGATGGAAACTGCCATCCACCTTAATACCTTCGTCACCTTGTTCCGGAACAATCTTAATAGTAGAGGCTATGGACTTGATTCCGATTCGTATCAGCTCAATATTATTTTCAATACATCCTTTATGAATGGTAACGGCAGATACCCATGTACGGTTTTTGCCTTTATGACCTTTATTCCCAGTCAAATCTTGTAGATAAGAAGAATAATGCAATAACTTCTTATCACTAATTTTGCCTTTCAGCAGAATCAACGGAACCATGTAGTCTTGGGGAGCACCAATATCACCGAACCACCAGTTTCCGGATTTAGGACGTACTCTATACCAATAATCGATACCTGCAACTATTTGTTTCAACAGTCTTCCTGAATTATAATACTTATTTCCAGGTTTCCGATATGCAATAGCCATTAATTTCAAGCGTTTCAAATGAGAGCCGGCCGGATAAGACGAACCTTCATGCACAGTTACATAATCCAGGTCCGGGAAACTTCCATCCGAACGTAACGCACTCGCATAACCCGCTATTATGTCCTCATCTACTTTCGCTTCCAAATAGGAAGCGACCAGTCGTCCGGTCATTTCGTCCACTTCTTTTTGCGCATCTACTTGCACCTCTTTAGCCTCAGCCAAAGAGCAACAAAAATAAAGCAAACAGAATATTAGTTTCAAGCATTTCATAAACATACTCCTATTTATCCAGGTACTTACCATCAGCTACTATCCCTGAGCTATGCACTGTACGAATAAATTTCGCATCAGCAGGAGCGGCACCTTTACATTGATTCAGTTCTGCCCCGACAACATCATCCAAAAAGAATAACGGACGTACATCAGGCTTCATCGCATCAAAACGTACATTATTAAATCTCACATTTCTGGCATGACGTACATAGAAACCGGAGGCCGGTAATGTATTACCAAACATTCGATTCTCAGGATAGCTTTTAGTCATTTCCGGAACAGGTTTACTAACCATGTCCGAGGTTCCGCCCCCCGGATAGCTGATTTGCACGTTATTGATCGAAACATTTTCTACATAGCTTGTCTCCACACCAGTTATTGAACAGGCTATCAGGCTTTCTGCGGTTGCTACAATGTTGCTGATATTTATATTCTTCAATACACCACCCTCTTTCCGGTAAGTGCGGTGTCTGTCTCCCAAACGGATAAATATGGGAGTCTGGACATCGCGCATAGAAATATTGGAAACGGTGATGCCATCAATAATGCCTCCATCAACCATTTCTATGGCAACACCCGAAATAACGGTAACATCGGCCGAAATATGTTCAAGCTGTTTACTCCAATGACGAATATTATCTTCCGCTGCCCGGCGAACGACACAATTAGAAACCGCAATATTCCGGTATCCTCCATGAGAAGCTGTACCGAATTTGATTGCATTACAATTGCTTGCTGTGATACAATTCGTAACCGTTATGTTCTCGCAAAATTCCGGATGGTCACTCTTGAAACAAATGGCGTCATCTTCCACATCAATGTAGCAATCAGATATAGTCGCATTCTTGGCATCAATATCGAGCCCGTCATTATTATAATTACAATGGCTGAATACCTTTAAACCACGGATAGTGACATCTTCACATTTTTCATAATGCTGCACCCAATAGGCAGAATTACGGAGAGTGACATCGGTCACAACAATGCCCTTGCACTCTACAAAATAAATTATCTTAGGACGTTTCGGTCCGCCGTCCGCATCATTGCCAAATTGAAAAGTTTTATTTCCACCTTGTCCGTCAATCGTTCCGAATCCGGTAATCGAAATATTCTTTTGTCCACGTGCAAACAAAAGTCCGGAAGACTGATTCATACTACCATCCTTAAAGGGAAAGGCATTATCATAATCCGACAAACGTGTACTTCCCAACAATAAAGTGCCAAAATCCAGATGAAGGTTCACATTTGATTTCAGTTCAATGGGACGTATCAAATAAGATCCGGATGGTATCAAAACGGTTCCGCCTCCTTTCTTCGAACATTCATCTACGGCTTTCTGTATAATGATTGTATTATCCGTTACCCCATCTCCTTTAGCTCCACGCTTAGTCACATCAATTGTTCCGGCTATAAGGGAAGAGGAAAATAGCAAAAATATTGCAAACAAGACTATATTACATCTATTCATCATGGCATCATTAATTTTAGGGTTTATCATTTAAGGATTTGTATCGGCACAACGCCTCTACATAGTAATAATCAGCATAGGTCAAAGGCATATCTACTTCTGTACCGGAAGGAATATTACCTACCGAATGTTTCAGAATAAATCCTCCGTTAGTTCCTTCCTCTGCCGTATATGCCGGTGAGGATAATGTCTGGAGTATTTTCTCGGCTGCCTTATAATATTTCTTAGCCCGTTCTTCGGATACATACTGAGATAGTTCCAATAATCCCGAACAGTTGATAGCTGCTGCAGAAGCATCACGCAAAGCATCCGGTATACCGGGAGCATTATAGTCCCAGTAAGGAATCAGGTCTTTCGGCATATTAGGATGATTCAGCGTAAATTCTGCTATCTTTATGGCTTGCTCAAGGTATTTCCGCTCTTTCGTAAAACGGTACATCAGTGTATAGCCATATAATCCCCAGGCTTGTCCACGAGCCCAAGCTGACTTTTCGGAAAAGCCCTGTCCACCTTGGTAGTGCTTTATTTCACCGGTTTCCGGGTTATAATTCAGTCCATGATAAAGACTATTGTCTGCCCGGAAATGATTCTTCAAAGTTGTATCGGCATGTTTCACAGCAATATCATAGAATGTGCTGTCTCCTGTGGCCTGAGTAGCCCAGAAAAGCAATTCCAGATTCATCATATTATCAATGATAACAACATAATCATCCGGTTTGCGATTATGGGATTTAATGCAGCCTACCACCGGGCTGAAACGGGAAATTAACGAACGGGCGCTGTTCACCATAATATCTTTATACTCAGGTTTCGGAGCAATGCGGTTTGCATTGCCATAACTGCAATACATCATAAAACCGACATCATGCGTATTCACGTTGTATTGTTCCGGTTCCAGCAGCTTCAACATACGCACTCCTTCAGCATATAACTCCTTGTCTCCTGTATCCTCGTACAGATAGAATAAAGTTCCGGGATAAAAGCCGCTGCACCACCATTCCGAGTTACTGGTTTTCAGGCGTTGCATATGTTTGTCATACGTTTTAGGAAACTGGTTACTTCCTTGCAACTCGCTCCTCATATAGATATACTGACGAGCAGCATGCTCTAACGCTTTATCAACTTTTACCTTACCCTTGGCGAATAAGTCACCGAAGGGAAAAAAACTAATTAGAATAGTAACAAACAATAATGTACTCTTTTTCATGGTTATATCTTAAATTTATATTCTATTGTTTCACTGCATCCGAGAAAGAAACGACCTGTAGCCTTTCGGCAAACTGCAACGAAGGTAGTTCAGTAGTCACTTTAACCGTAACCGTTTCACCAGGCAAAATATCCATATAATTGTCGGATATGAAATTGTCAATATCCCCTTGGAGTGACAAGAAAACGCCTCTTGCAAACACATCACAAGACAAAGTTACCTCATACCCTCCTTCAGTCGGTACAAAGTCTTTATTAATCCGAGCTGTCGCATAACGCATATCTTTTTGCTTCGCCAAAAAATAATTATTAGTATACTTTTTTCCTGTCTTATCCTCATAAAGAACGTGTACGACGACGTCTTCTTTTTTCTCTCCATTCAATAACCCATCCACAGCTTCCTTCCATATAACTGTACTTGTATTAGCCGGAACAGTTATCTGTTTCTTGAATTCTTTCACCACTCCGTTACCATCCAATCTGAGCACACAGACTGTTAATTTACCAGAAGTACTCTTTAGCCTGTCTGATACCATATATATCTGCAACGTGTTTTCCTTTTCTATTGGCGATACCAGTAAATCAGCGAAAGACTTTACCGTAAAATAATGCTGCGCCTTCCAACGTCCGTAATAGTCGCGACTAGACCAGGATGCCACCGGCCAGCAGTCATTATGCTGCCATACCAACGATCCCATACAATAGGGCATATCCCTCCGATGTGCCTCCATAGCCATTTTCATAGCATCAGCCTGCAAAAGCTGGCTCATATAGGTAAACGAACGGAAATCTTTCGGCTGACGATATTCCGACAAAAGGAAATCATTGATACGCTTATTAGCCGCTGTTCCCCCTCGCTGATGCGACATCATTACCTCCGAAGTCAGATTCCAATCCTCTGATAAAGGTGCATACCGTTTGATCGACTCGAATTCCGGGAATGACTGAAAACCATACTCACTGAAAAAACGGCTTCGCTCATGATTAAATTCGGAAAGGGGTTTCAGCCCTTGCCAAACTGCCCAATAGTGCATATCGCCCACCGTATGATTGCGCGTCCCTTTGTCATCAGAATAAGGAGATGATTTACGGTAACAAGCACCCGGATGGAATTCTTCTATCACAGCCGGCAACGTCACAAAATACTGATTCTTGAACTGTTTCCATATAATATCCGAATAAGCAGGATTCTGTTTGTCATATGTCTTTTTCCAATTCCAGTTGAACCAAGCATCCAAACATTCATTATTCCCACACCAAAGAGCTATACAACTATGGTTACGCAAGCGTCGTACATTATCAATGGCTTCCCTGCGAATGTTTTCCAGCAATTCGCCTTCAGCAGGAAATACGCTGCACGCAAACATAAAGTCCTGCCAGATTAAAATGCCGTATTTATCACACAAATCATAAAAGATATCTTTCTCATAAACTCCACCACCCCACACTCGTAGCATATTCATATTTGCACTGACTGCATCCCGGATCGTTTTTTCATAAATGGAGTCGGTAACACGAGTCAGAAAGTTATCACAAGGAATATAATTCGCACCTTTGGCAAACAAGGGTTTTCCATTTAGTTCAAAATAAAAGCTTTCACCATATTCGTCAGGAGTCGTTACCACTTTCAATGAGCGGATACCCAGTTTCTTCTCTGTTACATCTACTTGCTTACCATTCAGTTCCAGTGTTGCTGCAAAGTCGTATAAGAAAGGTTCGCCCAAACCATTAGTCCACCATAACCGTGGCTTCTTCATGGTAAAAGATACCGGAATTTTATTCAAACCTTTATTCAAACGAATCAATTTCCGGCACTCGGTACGATTATCCGTACGATTAATCACAGCTACCTTTGCTTCTGTCTCCTTATCTGCCAATACTTCCACCGTGACATTCACTATGGCCCGTTGGGCTGTCACCGACTGCTGGTTATAAAAAACATCATTTATACGAGCCTCATCCCATGCTTCCAGACTAACGGTCCTCCAGATACCCGAAGTAACCAAACGAGGTCCCCAGTCCCAACCAAAGTGATAACCCGCTTTACGAACAAACACTCCGATCTTACGGTTGAGCAAACCTCCATTCTCAGACTGGTCATTCGAACTGCGATACTGGAAAGGAACAGCTTCCCATTTCGGCATAGCTATCTTAATAGGAGAATGCAAATAAACCTGCAATTCATTACCATGCTCTTTTAAGAGAGAACGGACATCCACCTGCCATTCACAAAACATATTATCAGCAGAAAGAATCTTCTTTCCGTTCAATGTTACATCAGCATAAGTATCCAATCCCTCAAAATGCAGCACAATATTCTTCTTTGCCAGCAACTCAGGGGTTACATCAAACGTCGTCCGGTAAATCCAGTCTTCTTTATCCACCCACTGCACACCGCGCTCATTGAGCCTGTAAAAAGGATCATCTATCAGTTTGTTATCCATCAAGTCTGTATGAACTGTTCCAGGAACAGTGGCTTCATACCAGTTAGTACCCCTCGCCTGCCGGAAATTCCATCCTTCATGCAAGTGCTGACGAACAGGCTGCGCATTGATTGCTGTAAACAGAAAGAGCAAATTCAATAAGGCTATCCAAGTTCTTGTCTTTACTTTTGTATTCATTTGTTTATTTGTTTACGGTCTACATTCCATCCTTTCACCACTATCACCGGTTTTTCAATTATCTTTTCTGCATTCGTTTCGATAACTACAAATTTACTCTCACCCGGCATCAAAGAAAAGAAATTATCTGTATAAAAAGAAGGGCGAATAGGTTTCAAATCCTGATTGAGGAATTGCAACTGGTTGAAAAAGGCGATAGAACCGGACACATTTTTCACTGTAACATCCACGAAATACTTACCTTCGCTCTTTCTTATCTTATAAGTAGTCTTCAATTTGGCTTTTTTCAATTGAGACAATGTTTCAAAACCTGAAGAAGTAGGTCCGGTCAGCGTTTCCTTACCTTCATACTTATCATTGGAACGCCAGTAAAAATTGGATGAGACTTCCTTGCCTTTCTCATCTTTCAATCTCAACTTAATAAAATGTACCTGTGAAATATCTTCTGGAAAGCGAATAGTCAATACATCATTTGCCACACCATCCAAGGGAAGGTCAACCTTTACTGACTTTTCGAATACCTTTTTACTATTGATATCATAAACCTGAGCCACAACCGTATAACCTTCAAATTCCTGATAATAATCATTCACCACCGATACCGTATTCTTCAGATAATCAAATTGTACATGCAAAGGTTCCAAAGCATTAGCTGTATGATAAAGTGAAGCCGTTGGTTCCAACGACCAATCCCACATACGGGCACAGACCTGACGAACCGGGCAATTATGATACCAGAAAAGTAAACCGGAACAGAAACGGTCACCATAATCAAGTTTATTATAATTCCATACTTCCCAAATACTTTTTGAGTTCATGGCACCCACAAACTGCCCCTTCTGTGCAAACTCATCAATAGAAGAAGATTGCCCATAATTATTAACCAAGTCAGCATACATGGTAGACATCAGATGGAATCCATTCCCATCCAGATAATCCCAAACCTCTTTATTAATAGGCCACAAATCTTTTTCGTCCATCATTTCCCGGAGAATTTCTACCGTAGGAAGTGTCGGAGCACCATATTCGGGATTAAAACCATCCACACGGCTACCTCTCGCAGAAGCCGTGTTTTCATAATGTTGCATCGGATTCACCTGTTTATATGGACTTCCATCATGTACACCTGCACATTCCGATTGCATCTGATAGCCACGTGTCCCATCAAGTAGTTTCAGCAGTTCAGGCGTACCACTAACTTCAGAACTCTCATTCGACGCTACATAATAAGCCAGAGCCGGATGATTGCGGATACGTTTCACAGTAGAAGCCACGTTGTTTAGGTACACACTCTTATCCTGTGGATGGCGTGTATCTCCCGTCATCCAGAATTCTTGCCAAATCAATAACCCCAGTTCGTCACAAAGCTGGTAAAAGTAATCAGATTCAGCTATACCGCCTCCCCAAAGGCGGATCAAGTTGATACCTGCCTGCCGGGTGTATCTCAACTCAGCATAGGTACGTTCATCCGAAGTTCGTAACATTCCCTCAGGAATCCAGTTTGTACCACGGATAAAAATACGTTTACCGTTCACATAGAATACACGTGATCTATCGGGAGTATTTGTATCAGAAGTTATATCACGAATACCAAACCGGGTTTTAACAGAGTCACAGACAGCGCCTTTTACGCTTACTGTCAGTTTCAGTTCATACAAGTTCTGAGGACCTTTATTGACCGGCCACCACAAGCGTGGGTTACGGATAGTAAGTTGAGGGAATTCTTCCGGAGTGAAAGTCACATTTTTTTCCTCACCACGTAATATGCTGAAAGGCTTTTCTACAACAATATTTTCTCCCACTATTTCTCCTCTGACCACTCCGCTAATCGTATCCATCGAATGAAACGGATCAATAATTTCAACGGATATGGTTTCACGAGCGACATCATACCCCGGCTTCTGTAGTTCTGACTTCACAAATGGATGACGCAATGCCAATATCCCTGTGCTATATATAGATATACTTTTCCAAATACCCGTATTGCGGTCACGAATACCATCCATAAAGGTAAAATCCCATCCAATACTCATAAGCATAGTAGTATTCAAACCGATGTTTCCATTACCCCCATTATGATATTCACCTACAGCTCCCCAAGACTTTGGCATAGTAGTCCCCGGCACATCTACCGGATAGACTTTGACAGCAAGAACATTCTTATTACCTACTTTTACAAAATCTGTTATATTAATGTAGTCATTAACAAACATTCCATTGATCGTACTCAATAAATTACCATTCACCCATACTTCAGCCCGATAGTTGATGCCATCAGGCTGCAACCATATATTTTTTCCTGAGAAAGAAGCCGGAACCTCAAATTCCGTACGGAACCAATAAGTATAAAACTCACGACCTACTTTTGATATATCCGGTATTTTATTGGACTCTATTTTATTGTTCAGTCCATAATAGGGTTCAGGATACTTCTTATTATATACAAGAGAATTAAGCACGGTTCCCGGAACAATAGCTGACAACCAGTCACTCGTATTATATCCAAGCGACGAAACTTCCTCAGCAGATGCTTTCACGTCACTTACTTTCATCATCTTCCAGCTATATTCTCCCTGATGCATTTCATTCGAGTCCAACCAGATTCTATCGGTTGTTCTTGCATAGTTTGTATTACTGCTCTGTACGGAATATGCGACAGATAAAAATAGAAGCAAAAAAATGGATAACTTAATCATGAACGTCCTTATTAATGTTTTTCTGTAATATGCTTTATTACTGAACTACCGGAATAATCACCAGAAGGGAATACTATATTTATTTGTTCTCCATTCATACTTAATTGGAGAGACTGCTCTTTATATAGAGGATCGGCTACAGCTATTTCATATTGTTTGTCTTTCTTCTCAATGTATATTATAACTTTCTTATTAACTGTTACCACTAAATCCTCTGCAAACCGTATTTCACCCGGCTCATAAAAGACGGCAGCATACTGTCTCTTATTCTCATTGGAAATCGCTTGTATCTGTTCAGAGTTAACTATAATCTTAATTTCATTCTCAAACTTCTTATCTGTAAAATAAGAAAGAGGTTTATCAGGCATTATAATATAACAGTAATCCTCATGCTGCGGAGTAGTACCATGCGAAACCCATAAGCTAAAAATCTCTTTTGTTACTGGTTTATCACTTGCTGTTACTTCAAGTTCTCTCCAAGCACCGGTTTGCTTGGCTTTTCTCAACGTTACACTCTCATTTTGCGGGAAAATATACCCTACATTATCATGGTAAGCCCAATCAATATTTTTGTCGGACAAGTTATTCGTTAACCGGTATGTATGTCCTGATAAGCCATATGTAACTTCACCATTTGCCAAACATTGATTTACTGAAGTACGAACTTCCTGAGTACGAGCCGCCTTAATGCCACTTCCCATGCATACCATAGCATCTCCCATAAAAAAGTAAGCTTTCCGAGCTTCCACACCTTGATAAGCATGTTCATAAGCCATTACACCATTATGAGCATTGCTAACACCTCCACCAAATTGATTCGAACCAAACAAATACCAACGGAGATCGGCAGTCGACTGATTAGCAACCGCCGTTGTTCCCGGTACCCGTGTCCAATCCCAAACAACAAAGGCATCATCATATTCATGACCGGTAGTCATTATGTTAGTTGCTCCTAATGGTAGATAATAGCCTTTCAAATTCTGCCCGTTCAGCATTTCCGTACCATTTGTTCGTACGGATATGACTTTGGCAGACATATAATAATCAGAACCATGATGGGTCATAATGTTTGATTTCCAAAAATGTGTATTTCCTGGTACCGGAAAGGCTTCGCCACCAATATGCCGCTTCCATGCCTCATAATTTTCCGCATGAACGGGATCAACTTCTTTCATTAAATCTAATGTATGCGTGGACATATTGCTCAAGCAATTCGGGCGACATATCCCCCGCCCAATCGTTCCAAAATCATATGCCATTCTATATCCGAACATCTGTGTCCCTTTCAGAAAAACATCTGATACCAACTTAATCTTATCCGAAGTGAAGAACTTCATAAAAGATGTTTTATTAGCTAAAGTAATATACTCTGCCAAGTCGGACAGTAGTGACATTCCATATCCACCCGAATAAAGCTGAGGACGGTGCTGATGAATACTATTATCTCTTTTCATTCCTTCATCATCTTTCTCTTCTACATATATGGTAGAAGCAATGGAAGAAAATCCTTTGGCAATTAACTCATAATCATCTTCTATACAGCCTTTATGTATCAAGACTGCAGATACCCATGTTCTATTCTTTCCTTTATGGGCCATATTATCTGTCTTATCAACCAGATAAGAAGAAAGTCTCGTCACATCTTCTCTTTTCAACTCTTTCTTCAGCAAAAGAAGAGGAATCATATATTGGGAAGGAGCACCGATGTCCCGGTACCACCAATTTCCAGAATCTGGATTAGCTATCCGGAAATAATCTAACCCAAGAATTATTTTCTTTCGCAATTCCTGCTCATGAAATAATTTATTTCCGGGTTTACTATAAGCCAATGCCATGTTCTTTAATCTCTTGAGATGACGCTCTGCATCGAAATAGAAAGTCACTGTCTTATAATCAATATCTTTCCAGCTACCATCAGTTTGCATAACAGCCAAATCCTTTTCTGCTTGAGAAACGTCTACCGAATCCGACAAATATTCTTCCAACAATCTATTATATAAAATCTCTATATCTTTCTGTTTCTCTACAGCATAGCCGTATTCTCCCCAAAAGCATAGCACCAGACATATAAGTAGTAACCTTTTCATAATCATTCTTTATCTATAATCATCACCGCTGCGCTCATTGCCGGAACGGAGACTTTAACATATTCATTTTGTGGTTGATATTTCTCTCTCATATTTAGTTGAAAACTTCCATCAGCTTCTACTTCGGCATCGGCAAAACGTATTCCAGATGAAGAAATCGGAGACGGTGCTGTAAGTCTAAGCAACTGAACCGAAGCAGGGGTGTCATTCAGCCGAACTGTGAAGGCAATATCATCTTCACTTTTATTTAAAAGTGTAACTTTCAATGTTTTGCCATTGACACAAGCATATACACTGCTGTTAGGAACAGAAGGTGAAATCACAGAAGGAACAATATTACCACCTTCACTTCCATATTTAAAAGCAAGCATTGCATAATAGATAGGACGAGGAGTAGGAATTCCTTTCTCATCCACTACAATAGGTGCATACTTACTAACACTACCACCATGAAAATTTACTCCTACCCCATTATTCAAAGCCACACTCCACATATAGTCTAACGCCCATAAAGCAGAAGCAAAAACATTGCTCACTCCTATTTTTCCACCTTGAGAGACTGTATTACATTCTGCCATACGATAAGTAATTCCGTGTTTTTGACATAAAAAATTCAATACTTGCAAATAACCTGATAAATGATTATCCGGTTCCAAT
>ENA-UOJT01000689-UOJT01000689.1-human-gut-metagenome-genome-assembly--contig:-C15-NODE-689-length-23917-cov-12.435253_pt1 | contig 23917 bp, 20 predicted proteins | sample MGYA00242357_ERZ723904 | MGnify/ENA metagenome assembly ERZ723904 | reverse complement strand
CCGCGTGCGTGCGTGCGCGTGCGCGTGCGCACGCGAGGATAACGAAAAAAGAGCTTGAATCCATTGCAACAAAAGACATTGAAAAGTTTACATAAAAAATATCAGATAACGATTTTTATGGAATTTTTCGTAAAAATAGGGGGTACACGTTTTTCGACTTTTCGCAAAAATAGGGGGTACACGTTTTTCGACTTCCAAGAAAGCAAAAACACGGATTTTTGCAACTTTTTCGGCACAAATTAGAAATGCCTAACTGCCTGAAATCGCAACTGTACGCATCTGAAAACTGGGAGCTGCCGTTCCGGGAGACTGTCCCATTCACGGAGCGCCTCCGGCATTGCGTCCCGTGGGCCTGTTTTTGCAAAATAGGGGGTACACGTTTTTCGACTTTGTATCTGTACGTCCTTTGAAACCATTGGTATGACTGGTTTTGCTGGCTTTTCTCTTTTTGCCGAAATCGACGCAATCGGAGAAAATAGGGGGTACACGTTTTACGATTCAGCAACATTTGGCTCAAAGGAGCACTTCTATACGCCGAAAATTGACAACAAAGACGTAATGTGGTATAATAAGAAAAAGCGATAGGAGGGCTTTTGTTTTGAAATTGATTATCGCTGAAAAGCCTGCTCTGGTATCGGCAATCGCGGACGCTCTTGACGGGCCGCGTAAGTCGCTACAGGGCAGTACCTATATGACCGTCGGGGACTACACGCTGATATCCGTATTTGGACACTTATTGGAGCTGAAGGAGCCGGAGGATTACGACGAGTGCTATAAGGACCGCAAGAACATCAGTCTTCTCCCCATTTATTTCGATGACTGGGGCCTCAAGGTTAAGGAACCGGATGCAAAGCACAAGGATTCCCCTCTAGAAGAACGCCTCAATGAAATCGGACGTCTGCTCAAGCAGTGCGAATATGTCATTCATGCCGGAGACCCGGATGAAGAGGGGCAGCTGCTCATTGACGAGGTTTTGCGTTGGTTTCACTACAAGGGTAAAGCATATCGGCTTGACACACTTGACCTAACGGAAGCGGGGATGCGCAGGGCGCTCAAGAGCCTAACAGACAACCGCCTGCATGAAAATTCCGGCTGGTCCGCTTACGCCAGAAGTGTCGCGGACGCCATTGTGGGGTTTAATCTCAGCCGCTATTTCTCCGCGCTCAACGGGGTCAATCTTCCCGTTGGCCGTGTGCAGACCGCTACGCTTGGGCTTGTATGTGCGAGAGACGAGCAGATAGAAAGCCACAAAAAGACGCTGTACTACGACGTGACGGCGGTGCTGGACGTCAACGGTGTGCGAATCGACACGCAGTATGCGCCGGCGAAAGATGACGCAAATTTGACTGATGGGCGGATGCTCAGCAGGACTTACGCCCAGTCCAGGGCGGATATGCTCAAGGACGAAACGCTCAATGGCGTCACAGTAACGCGGAAGACGGTGAGCGAGGATGCCCCGCTTCCGTTCAATCTCGGTAAGCTGACATCCTTTTGCGGTTCAAAGTTTGGCTACAAACCGCAGGAGGTTATGGAAATTACCCAGTCCCTGCGTGAGAAGTACAAGGCTATTTCCTACAACCGTACCGACTGCCAATACCTCACGGAAACGCAGTATGCCGAATCCGGTCCCACAATGGATGCCGTTATCCGCAACATTGGGTTTCGCCCGAAACAGCTGGATATGACTTTGAAATCCAAGTGCTTCAACGATAAGTATACGACGGATAGTGGGGAAGCACACACGGCCATTATCCCGCAGAATATCAGCGTGGATATCCACGCAATGACGGAACCTGAACGCAAGGTTTACCTCGCCATCTGCCAGTATTACATGGCACAGTTCATGCCGCCCGCAAAGAAAGAGCGCTCGGCACTTACTGTCAAACTGAAAGATGGGGGTACGCTCAGCGCTTCTGCATCCAAAATCATCGAGATGGGATACCTGACACTCTTCAAAAAGGACGGTATCCGTAACGAGGAGAGCGCCCTGTGCGCAGTCCCTGTTGGAACCTATCAGTGCGACGTCCTCGACGCGAGCGTGGTGGAGAAAGAGACGAAGCCTCCCGTGCGATATACGCAAAACACGCTTGTTGCCGATATGTCCTGCATTGCCAAGTATGTCGAGGATAATGAAGTCAAGGCGCTCCTCAAGGAGAAGGATAAAGGCAAGCAGGGAGAGAATGGCTCTATTGGAACACCCGCAACGAGAGCGGCTATTGTTGTTGGACTTGTGAATCACGGATATCTGGAGGATGACGGCAAGCGTGTTATCTCCACGCCAAAGGCCCGCGAGTTTTATCGTATCCTGCCGGACGAAGTGAAGAAAGCGGACATGACAGCCTATTGGTGGGTCATGCAGGAGGATGTCCGAACAGGCAAGGACGACTATCACATTCTGACAAACAGCGTTCTGGAGACTGTTCGAACTATCGTACATACCAAGTACCCACTTCTATCCGAGGAACTGCGGAGTCAGCTTGCGGCCGCCTCTGGGCGTGAACAGACACTCGGCGTATGCCCACGCTGCGGAAGCGCTGTCATTGAAGGCAAACGGGGCTTCGGCTGCTCAGGCTATAAGCAAGGCTGCAAGTTCATTATCTGGAAGACACAGAAGACTTCGCTGATGAAGGATTGCGTCATTACGGCAGCCAACGTCAAGGCATGGCTGTCTGAACCGTGGGTAAGTCTGCCAGATGGAAAAAAGAAGAGCGGAAAGAGTGTAAAGCTAAAAAAGCTGACATCCAAGGCAGGGAACCACTTTGAGAGTGAACTGTTCCTGTTGGATGACGCCAGTAGCGAGTACGGTCCCGGCTTCGTGTTCCCGGAGCAGGACGAAAAGGAGGTTCTTGGCAGATGTCCGCGTTGCGGCGGTGATGTGACAGAGTTTCCGTCCGGCTTTTCATGCAGCGGGCATGAGAATGGCTGTGGTTTTGTTATCTGGAAGAAATCTAAGCTGAAAATGCTCAGCAAGACCACTTTCACGGCAAAGGATGTCCGGGCATTCCTGCTGGGACAGTCCGTGAGAAAAACCACTCTGCTGAAAAAGAACGGTACGAAGTTCACGGCTTCCCTTGTTATGCAGGACGACCCGAACAGTCCATACGGACCGAATTTCACGTTTGGGGAGGGGCTGGACAGATGACGTATAAGACACATCTGGTCGGCGGCGCAGTCGCTGCCATGCTGCTGACTTTGGCAGCATCCGAACAGGAACTTGGACTCAAGCCGTTTACAACGCCGGAGTTCTTCGGAGTGTTGACCGCCTCACTACTTGGCAGTCTTGCACCGGATATCGACCAGGGGAAAAAGAGTAAAGTCGGCGCGATGGTCAAGCCTGTTGCTTCCGTTTGCAGTAAGTGCTTCGGGCACAGAACCTTTTGCCATAGCGTCTGGTTTCTGCTTCTGCTGTACTTTATCATCCGTGGTATCTTTCCTTCAATGGCGTTTTTCGGTCTCGCGTTCTGCATCGGCGGTGCATCGCATCTGTTGCTGGACTGCTTCAACCCACGCGGCGTTCGGCTTTTCTGGCCCATTCCGCTGACTTTCCATTTCGGCAATGTTAAAACGGCGAGCGGGCGGGGGAGTATGTTGGAGAATTGGCAGGAGTATGTGTTTCGTGTGGCGCTGGCCTGTATGTTTGCGGCGCTGGTTCTGGTGGACGCCTATCGGCGTGCTGCCCCGTTTGGAGGAATTTGACTATGGATATGAACACAAAACTTGAAATTTGCAGGCTGAAATTCTGCGGGGAATCTGTCATTTCGATTTCTGAAATTACAGGCTTTACCAAGCAGTGTATCTATACATTCATTCGAAAATTCCCGCGTTCGGGACGTTCCGTACCTGTTACCCGTCCAAAGGACATAACGGAAGAGCAGGTGAAAGCCTACTGCCGCGACTACATCAGCGGTTACAGCCCGCAGGAGATTGCCGAGAGATACGGCGTCACGGAGGAAACTATTCTCCAGCTGTTCTACTACATCAGCGGACGCCGAGTCGTTTCCTCCCGCCCAAAGTATTATAACGCGCTGGCAAAGTGGATGCGTTCGCACGGCTACTCGCAGCGAACATTTGCGGCGGAGTTGGGCATTCCGATTTCCCGACTCAAGGATGTGTTTGCGGGCTACCGGCACATGGACGCAGAACTGGGCCAACGCATTTCCGATATGACCGGTATCCCATTAAAGGAGCTGTATGCCGATGTACTCCCGCCTAAATCCTGATTCATCTATTGATTTCGGCACGCGGCGGCCCTATGCCTGTGTTCGGGAGTGGATGCGAATGAATCGTTGCTCCCAAAACAAGCTGGCGGGGCGAATAGGAGTATCGGGGCCATATCTATCCAGAATCTTGCGCGGAGAACGGTACATGACGCTTGACATCGGTCGGAAGCTCTCTGCGGAGACAGGCATCCCGCTCCGGCAAATCTTTATCGACATTCTAAACGAACAGCTTTGGCCGGAAGATTCCGCTCTTCCGATTCCCAAAAATTTCAGGAGGCTGTCATTATGAAAATAACCAATCCGAGAACTAAAGCAGCCCTGCATATTGCAGGAGCTGTCGCTGCCGTTGCCGCGCTATGCGCACTTGTTATCCTAATCGGCCGTGGCTGTCAGAAGGACAACGACACGCCGAACGGGCCGCAGCATTCTGTTGCGGATTCTGTGAACACGGACGGAGAGGATTCTCAGGAACCAGACCACTCCAGTTCTCAGGTTCCCGATAACTCAGAAACTTCCAATCCGGGCACCAGCGACAAACCACCACTGGAGGATTATGAGGATTTCGGGGACAATACGGAGGACGATGTGCCGGTCGGCACATATAAGAACGACAAAGTTCTGTCGTTCAATTATGGCAGCGGGACGCTGTATCTCGGCGTAGAGACGGATACCAGCGATGCCATTTATCTGAACCCCAGCTCTTCGGAAGCTGCCGCCAGTCCGGATAAGCAGATTGGCTTTTACATCATGTCCAGCAGCCCGGAACTGTCGTATTCCGAATGGGAAGGCGCTGAACCGACAGATAAGCTGAACAGCAACAGAGCGAATCTCGTATTCAAGGATGATAAGTTTAATACGGCGGTTCCTGCGGCGTATCACAACACGGTGGATTATGGCGTGAAGTGGTCTCGTTCCGAGCTGCAACTCAATAACGATGATGGCGGCACCGTCCTTTATATTCGCATCGTGCAAATCAATACCGGAAAGCTGCTGGCGGTCTGCAAGGCGACCATCACATACGACCCCACTACGAACAGCCACTCCCTGACATCTCTCACCGATAACAACATCAACGTAACCGGTGAATTGGACGGAACGGGGGAGAGTGCGGATGACCTCACCGCACAAGCAATCGAATATCTCAAGACGAAGGGCGGCATTGCCGCCACCGATGAAAACTGGAAGAAGGCTGCCAAGAGTTGCATCATTGAAAAGGTTCCGACCACCTATGCTTTCCGCTTCATTGGAACGGATGGGAATGAGACGAATATCGGGAACTATGAGAATTGCGATATCTACGCCGTCAATATTCAGTTTCCCGGCGACTTCAACACCGTTTACTTCGCTCCCAAAATGCAAATCATGGGCTTCGAGCGCCCGACCGAGCCGGGAAAGACGGAAATTCGTCTGCAAGTCCTTGGCATGGCCGAAGCAAACCACCGCGACTATGGGGCTGTCCGATAATTCGTGTGGGAACGCACTAAAAGTCTGACAACACAGGCGGATTGACGTTCGTAAGTATATACGTCCAACGTGTATATGGACGCACCCGCAGATTTTTCCAGTCTGCGGCACTGCATAGCGGACGCCAAGCCAGGGGAAACATTTACCCTGCTGGTCAAACAGCGGGAGTCTTACAAAAGGAGGTACGGACAATGGCCGCAGTCTATGTCATCAGCGCCAGCGGGAAACCGCTGATGCCTACAACTCGCTGCGGCCATATCCGTGGCCTTCTCAACGCAGGAAAAGCCAGAGTTGTAGAACGAGAACCATTTACCATTCAACTGAAATACGAGACGCCCGATGTGACCCAGCCTCTGTACCTGGGCATCGACCCCGGACGTACCAACGTCGGCTCTGCGGTCGTCCGTGAAGACGGCGAATGCGTGTTCACCGCGCAGCTCACCACCAGAAACAAGGATGTTCCGAAGCTCATGAAGGCACGGAAGCAGTTCCGCATGGCGCACCGCCGCCTGAAGCGCCGCTGCAAGCGGCAGCGCAGGGCGAAGGCCGCCGAGACTCTCTCTCAGAAAGGAGAGTTCCAGCGCCTGCTTCCAGGTTACGAGGAACCCATCCTCTGCAAGGGCATCCGCAATAAGGAGGCGCGGTTCAACAACCGCCAGCGTCCCGCCGGTTGGTTGACGCCCACGGCGAACCACCTGCTGCTGACGCACCTGAACATGGTGAAGAAGCTCCAGAAGCTCCTGCCAATCACGGACGTTGTGCTGGAGGTCAACCGCTTCGCCTTCATGGCGATGGAGAACCCCAGCATCCGGCGTTGGCAGTACCAGCAGGGGCCGCTGTACGGCAAGGGCAGTGTGGAGGATGCGGTGTACGCCCAGCAGGACGGACACTGCCTGTTCTGCGGGAAGCCCATCGCCCATTACCACCATGTCGTGCCGCAGCACAAGAACGGCAGCGAGACGCTGGAGAACCGCGTGGGCCTTTGCAACGAGCACCACGACCTCGTACACAAGGACAGGGCGTGGGACGCCAAGATGAAGGAAACCAAGGCAGGACTCAACAAAAAGTACCACGCCCTGAGCGTCCTGAATCAAATTATCCCCGCTTTGACAGAGCAGCTTACAGCGATGTTCCCGCAGCACGCCTTCGTGACCACAGGCAAGGACACAGCGGACTTCAGGGAGGACTACGGCATTGCCAAGGAACACCACCTGGACGCCTACTGCATCGCGTGCTCCGTGCTCGCGGAGCCAACCAAGGTAGCCGCTCCGACTGGCAAACCGCATCGTCTGATGCAGTTCCGCCGACATGACCGGCAGGTGTGCCACAAGGAGAATATCAAGCGCGTCTACCTGTCAGAAGGCAAGGCGGTTGCAACGAACCGCCATAAGGCTATTGAGCAAAAGGACGACAGCCTGGAGGAGTTCCGCAAGACTCACACCCAGCAAGAGGTGTCTGCGCTGACCGTGAAGGACCACCAGCCTGTCTACAAGGATATGCGGCGGTTCATGCCAGGAGGCGTGTTCCTCTTCAATGGGAAGGTGCATACGCTGCAAAGGTCACACGGTCGGTACAAGGGGATGCCATTTTACTACATCGACACAGATGGGAGCAAGAACCATGCGAAAGGATGTATATTCTTACAACAAAACTGTGGATTGCGCTGGGTCTGACCTTCCGTCAGCCCCATCCAATCCCACATGAAATGTCGAATACCCCATTTTTTTGAACAAGGAGGACAGCACAATGCCTACTATTAAAGCCAACGAGAAGCAGTTAAGCGCCCTGAAAGATATCGAAAACGCACTCAAAATCGTCAGCGACATCAATGCCATTTTCAGCACACATTCCGACGTCTGCGTTTCCTGCAAGGAAGGAAAAGGCAGGGCCGCCAAGGAATACTCTGTGGTGCTGGATGACGGAACAAAGAAGAAGGTTTTAACTGCTCTGAACGCCGTGAAAGACCGTTTGGGCAAGGACGCAATGGCGAAAGCGGCAAGATATAACGTCTCTCTTTCCAATGACGAGCTTGCGATTTTCGCCGCCTGCGGAGAGAATATCAACACGGAGCCAGAGGGCGAAACAGACACCGCAGAAAGCGAGGACGAACCCAGCATCTCTGATGCGAAGGAGATAGCCGATGCAGGGGCGGAGGATGCCGCGCAGGATGGCGGTGCCGATTCCGGCAGCGAGTCCGCTGTGGGCTATTACCAGAGTTCGCCGTAAAGCCCCTGCCTTTAGGCATGGGGATATAAGGCGCTCCAAATTGCACCGAAAGTGCGGTTTTCGTTGAAAAATCTCAGAAAACATGGTATAATCAAGTATGAAAGGCGGTGCTTTCATGGAGTATAGTTATAGATTTCGCATCTATCCCACAGAAAAACAGAAGGAATTGATAACCAAGACCTTTGGCTGCTGCCGCTATGTGTTCAACTACTTTTTGGACAGACGAAAGGCCGTCTATAAAGCTACCGGCAAGGGGCTGCCCCTCAAGGATTGCACCCGTGAACTGACTGCTCTCAAAAAGGGGCTTCCGTGGCTTCAAGAAGTCGATGCCACATCATTGCAGGCAGCTGTTCAGAACCTCGACAGGGCCTATGTAAATTTCTTTCGTGGCCTCAAAAACGGGCATCACATTGGATATCCGCAGTTCAAGTCTAAGAAAGATGGCTCCCGGAGCTTTAAGTCCAAGAACAACCATGGCACGGTTGCCATAGTAGGGCGGAGTATCCGCCTTCCAAAAATCGGGTTTGTAGATTGCCGCATCAGCAAACAGGTCGAGGGAGAAATCCTTTCTGCAACGGTACGGCAAACCAAGAGCGGCAAATACTACGTTGCAGTCAACTGCAAAAACGTGGAACTGCCGACGCCTCCTTCGACTGGAGCTGTTGTCGGCATAGACCTCGGCATTAAGGACTTGGCTATCACATCAGATGGTGTGAAATACGACAACCTCCACAGCTACCAGCGCAATCTCAAGAAGCTGGCTCGCCTCCAGCGGCAGCTCTCCCGAAAATCAAAGGGGAGCCGCAACCGTGAGAAGGCTCGCATTGCGGTTGCGCGGCTGCACGAGCATATCACCAACCAGCGGAATGATGCCATCCATAAGATGACAACTCAGCTTGTGCGGAGCAATGACATCATCTGCATGGAGAACTTGTCTTCTAAAAACATGATGCGAAATCACAAGCTCGCGCTCCATATTGCAGACGCCGCATGGGGCGAAATCCGCAGGCAGCTTGCCTACAAGGCTGACTGGTATGGCAAGAAACTCGTCATCATCGGCAGGTTCTTCCCATCCAGCCAGACTTGCGGCTGTTGCGGATATCAAAACAAAGAGGTCAAAGACCTCGGCATCCGGTTTTGGACCTGTCCGCAGTGCGGCGCGTTCCATGACCGCGACATCAACGCGGCGCAGAACATCCTGGAAGAAGGGCTTCGCAAGCGGGTATCCGCAGCCTGATATACTTTCTGCTCATGGTAGGGCGGGACACGCCCAAACCTACACGCTTGGGGAGATTGCGTAATTCCTTTTGTTTCTTCTGTGGCAGAAGGTTGTGGTCGTTGAACCAGGAATCCCCCGGCTTTAGCCGTGGGGAGTGTCAATGATACCCAATACACGAAAACAGCGCCGCAGGCATCTGTCTGCGGCGCTTGTCTTTGGCTATATCGTTTTTGCGATGATTTCACCGCACGCGGTCATTCTCTCGTCCGTCGGCATACAGAGCAACCTGCCCAAGATACGTCTGATACGCGGGTCAATGACCTCCTGGCACTTCTGAGTATCGGAGTTGATGTCATGGGTAAAGAAACGCCCTGGGATAAAGACGTGGTTATGAAGCACATAATCCCGTGCGAGGAAGTAGTCGGGAGAAATGTTATACCGATATCCGAACAGAGCGATGCCGGACGGAGTGGGCATGGTTTTCCGGCGTCCGCGCCCTGTCTGCGGAGCGGCAGACTCTGCTTTTTCTGATTCGGCAACCTGTTGGAGTTTTCTCAGTGTGATGGTTTCATAATGACGGAGTGGGACAGCGCCGAGACTTCCTTCTGTGAACCCACGGTCCGTATTGTACTCCACAAAACGCTCCCACATAGTCACGCTGTCAATCGTCATGCCGATGTTCTGAATATGGTGCTCCTCCGCGATACGTTCCGCAGCTTCAAATTGCACGTCAGTCGTTATCTGGAGCCGGTAGGCGACCTCGGCAAGATTGAGGGGGAGCATGATTTTCGGCGGCATCCCGAAAAAGGTTTCCGCCACAGACTGCCCGGTTACGATATCGCAGAAGGCGGCAATCGAAGCGGGCGGCAGCAGAATCGCTCCGTCTTTAATGCCCCGTGACAGCAGGGATGCGGTGATGCTGCACGTCCTCGCGATTTCCTTCGCCGTCAGACCGTTCTCGCGCTTCTTGACGTCCATCATATTGGCGATATATGAGGTCTTGATATGAACCGCAGAATCAATGTAATAATTGATGATGCCCCGCTGGATGCGGATATCGCTGATGCTGCGGATTTTTTCGAGAAGGTCGGGACGGATATGAAAGTTTCTGCTGAAGGCTATTTTTTTTAAGCCGGTTGCCCGGTCGTAGGCGTTTAGCTCGGATTCAATTTCCAATAGAATAGATTTGACTTTTTTCTGCTCCTGTTCGGAGGCAGACTCCATTCCGCTTGTGAATTCGACCTCATTTTTCATGGCAGCGAAGGGAGCGGGGCGCTCTGCGGTATTTTTTTCTGACGAAAGGGCCTTTTCTTCAGACATTGGATGTCACCTCACTTTCAGCGGCGGAAATACACTCCACTGCTGTCTGAAACAGCTTACGGTTATTCAGAGAAAGAAATTTGTAAAGTGCAAACACATAGTCGGTTTCGATGCGCTTCGCATACAGCGGGAAGTTCTCACAGCACAGCACCCAAAACAGGGGCGCATCCATAAGTTCCGCAGCCTCAACGACTTGCTGAATATTAAAGGCGGTTCTGCGGACAGAGAGGGTCTGCATCGTGCCCTCCGTGTCGCCGTGCAGCTTCCGAATGAACTCTCGGTTGGTTTCCGTTGCAGCCTTCCTATACCGCACGAGAGATTTGATTCTGGCGGAGGGGATGGAGTAAACGCTGCCATCCTCCGCACGCTCCAGATGCGGGTCGAGGTCTTCCACGATAGCTTTCAGCTTGGCAAGGGACGCATCGCCTATGTTGTCCATCCGGTCTATCAACTGATGCTCCTGGGAGGACGGCATTGGAATGGAGATACCCAGAACATCCCGGAAGAACTCCTGATAAGACAGACCGGTAATTTGAAGCAATCCTTCAATCTCACCTTTGGCCCACACAATGCGCTTTCGACGCAGGCTGTCAGAGTTGAATCCGTATCTGACAGCAAGGAAGTTAAAAATTCGATTGCTGTCATCCTCTGAGAATCGGTCCAGCGAACAGCGGAAATTCGTCTCGGTATCTGCGGCAAGGGGATAGCTTTTGCCATACAGGTCGGAGTATTTCCCAAGGCCGCTGTGTTTACGCCCTTTCTTGAAAAAAGCCTCGCCGAGTCTGGTCATAGACCGGACGTCTCTCGAAAAAAGCTCAGTCAGTTTATCGCAGACCTCTTTGTTTTTCAACTTCTCTTCTTCGTTCAAAAAACTCCCTCCTTTCATGCCGGGACATTATACCACACATTGTCGAGAAAAATCAACTGCTATGATTGCCACTCCCCCCGGCTAAAGCTGGGGGATTCCTGGTTCAACGCCCTTAGCCTGCACGAGCAAGGTCTTACATAGTCTCCCCAGGCGTATAGGTTTGGGCGTGTCCCGCCCTACCACAAGCAGAAAAGTATATCAGGCTGTGGATGCCCGCTTGCGAAGCCCTTCTTCCAGGATGTTCTGCGCCGCATTGATATCGCGGTCATGGAACGCGCCGCACTGTGGGCAGGTCCAGAACCGGACGCCGAGGTTTTTGACCTCCTTGTTGCGGCATCCGCAGCAGCCGCAAGTCTGGCTGGACGGGAAGAACCTGTCGATGATGACAAGTTCCTTGCCATACCAGTCGGTCTTGTATCCAAGCTGTCTGCGGATTTCACCCCATGCGGCGTCCGAAATATGGAGTGCGAGCTTATGGTTCCGCATCATATTTTTAGAAGACAGGTCCTCCACGCAGATGATGTCATTGCTCCGCACAAGCTGTGTTGTCATCTTATGGATAGCATCATTCCGCTGGTTGGCAATATGCTCGTGCAGCTGCGCAATCTTAATGCGAGCCTTCTCACGGTTGCGGCTCCCCTTTGATTTTCGGGAGAGCTGCCGCTGAAGGCGGACCAGCTTCTTGAGATTGCGCCGATAGCTATGGAGGTTGTCATACTTCACACCGTCTGATGTGATAGCCAAGTCCTTGATGCCGAGGTCTATGCCGACAGCAGCTCCGGTCTTTGGCAGCGGCTTGATGTCCACATCGGTGCAGCAAAGGGACACATAGTATTTGCCGCTGGCTTCCTGTGACACAGTAGCAGAGAGCACTCGACCCTCCACCTTGCGGCTGAAACGGCACTTTACTTCGCCGAGTTTGGGGAGCCGCACTGCACCGTCCAACACCTTGATGTTGGTGCCAACGCATTTGCTTTGGTAGCTGCGGCGGTTTCTGTGCTTGCTCTTGAAACACGGGAATCCCGGCTTCTCACCGTGCTTCACACGGCGAAAGAAATTCTGGTAGGCGGCATCCAAGGCCCGCAGGGACGATTGCAGCGCAGTAGCATCCACCTCGCAAAGCCAGGGAAGTTGCTTCTTCAAGGCTGTCATATCAGCGGAGCAGGCTTTGTAGCCAAGTGTCGTCTTGTCCGTCTTGTAGGCGTCGATACGCTTGGAGAGATAGTAGTTGTAGACAAAGCGGCAGCATCCAAAGGTTCGCTGCATCTGAACTGTCTGCTCCCTCGTGGGGTAAATGCGGAATCTGTAACTATACTCCATGAAATCACCGCCCTTCATCCTCAATTATACCACATTTTTGTAGATTTTTCAATGAAAACCACACTTTCGATGCAATGTGGAGCGCCTTATATCCCCATACCTAAAGGCAGGGGTTTTACGGCGAACCCTGATAAATATTGCTTGAGTAACGGATTTGGCTTCTGCTTGCAATAGAAGCAGGAATTTACCCGCTGTGCAAAAATTGACTATTAAACATTTGAGTGGTATAATAAAATATGCACAGAAGGAGGGATTCCGATGCCAAATGAACCTGTAAAAATTACTGCGCAGGAGTTAGAGGAAATCAAGAAACTGCCATCCTGCCAGTTCATGCTCGGCGGCACGCCGCAGACCGGTTTTTTTGATAAAGTCAACGAGAAAATTTACTATCTCGATTCGGAAGGAAACTGGATGGTTAAGCGTGCGCGGGTCAAGAAGAGAGAACCGGAAAAGCCCCAGGAAGAGGAGGCTCCGGCAGAAGAGAACGGTGAGGAAGAGGAAAGTGGGAAAAGGAGGTGGCTGCGCAGGAAGGCCAAATCCGATATTGAGGATGAATCTGAGGACGGTAGGAGCAGGTTGGACGCCTTGAAGGAATCTTTGGAGCAGCCGCTATTTGAGAAAATTCCGCTGACCAGGAAGAAGCTGCTTGTCATCATCGGCGGGATGATGGTGTTGTTCATCATCGGCTCCATTGCGAGCAGTGTGCTTTTCGGCGGCAATGATACACCGTCTAACCCTACGCCGATTGAAAATCAGGAACCCGTGGATGAACCAGACCCGTCCTTGAACACGATACAGGTCATTCAGGTCAAGCAGGACCTGATTCCGGGAGATGTTATCACGGAAGACGTCATTCAGAGCGCCACCATCAGCGCAGAGAGCTACAATCAAATTACTCTGGGCGGAACGAATATCTACCAGTATAACCGTGCTTCCAGCCTTATCGGCAAGTATGCTACCGCATATATCCCGACCGGCCAGTATCTCGCATACAACAATGTGGCGAGTGCATACACGCCGCCGAAGAATCCGTGGGTGAATGAGCAACAGGGGAAGGTCTATGTGACTGCCCCTCTGGACGATGAAACCGCGACCAGCGTTCTCCTCAATTTTGGCGCGAAAGTTGATATGACGATTAAAAAGGAGACTGTCCGGCAGACGGAAGCCCCGGATGATTCTCCGGACATTCCCGGAATGACGCATCAGACGACCATCTATCAAAGTGTTTCCATTGACACCTACGAAATGCAGAATGTCATTGTGTGCGATATCCTGAACGCGGAGCAGGTCAGTATCTACGACGAATATACCAAGCTGATGGAGATTCCTGCTGGTGAACAGCTCAATTACCTCCGTGCGGCGCTTTTGGAAGATGAAACGCTGGCAGATACCTTGACGCCCGCCTATATTCGTATCAAAATCGGCATCGACCAATCGGACGCAATCGGCGACTTGTCCGATAAGTCCATTTCCATCAAATATAAGCTCCACGACAATTCCGACATTGACACGACGACCGACGCAAAGCGCGAATACGCAGCGCAGGCAAGGGCGCTGGCGGAGACGATTCGGGATGCCATCCACGCAAACGCTGAGACGGCTGCGGAAGGAGGCGGTGACTGATGTTTCGAGGTCTGCGAAGGACAGCGCTGGCAATTCTTACTCTGGCGCTGATACTGACTTTTCCCGTTACAGCGTCTGCCACTGACGCCGGCTTTTCCGATGTGCCAGAAACGGCACCGTATCATGATAGCGTTGTCTATCTCTCAGAACGGCAAATCGTCACAGGGACTGGCGTCGGCCAGTTCTCCCCGGACGCCCCCATTACCGTTCGGCAATGGGCGGTCATGCTCTGCCGAGCCTATGGTGTCCAAATGAAAGGCAATGGATGGATGGAGCAGAGTCAGAGCGGCGTGGATGCTGCTTACGGCAACGGTTGGCTGAGTGAGACTGCTGTCGTCTCACCAGAAACACAACTCTGCCGGAGTGCGGTTCTGGAAAGTGCGTTCGATGCCGCACAGATACCGGTCTACGACAATGTACTCTATGGAGGGAAGGCACTTAGCCGTGAGGAAAATGTCCTGCGTGTTGGACAAGAGCTGGGCTTATGTTCTGCGTCCTCGACCGTAGGTGAAAGAGTAACGAGGGGAGAGGCGGCTGTCTATCTATATGAGACATTGACACATCAATTTGTGGTCGAAGCGCCTAAATCTCCGGTCGTGTGCGAAAATCGCTCTGACGCGAATCTCAACGATTATCTTATGGAACTGCGCTATCTTCCGGATACCGTCCTCAATGCGTTCAATGAGCACGGATGGAAGCTCGTTATCGACCATGCGTATACGGCGAAAATGGGCAAGCTGTATAATGTGTCCTGCACCGGCGTCACCAGCTATCAGGAGCGAACCATTTATGTTTCGGAAGCGGGGGCAGTCCTGCATGAGTTCGGGCATTTTATAGAAGGGGAACTGCTCAGCTTTCCTGCCAGAAGTCAGGAACTCTTCAACGCAGAAGCAAAAGATGCACCCTTCCGCAGCTATGCCAAAACAAGCAGCAACGAATATTTTGCAGATTATTGCGCTTATCTGCTGACACATTCGGATGGCAGCAAGTCCATGCAGCTTCTGAAAAAAAGCACGCCCAAAACATACGAATATTTCCACTCACTCACGATAAACGGTGAACCGCTTTTGGGAGGTAGTCATGCCGAAGAAGTCAAAAATTATTGAATTCCCGCATCTCCGTGCCCTGCTGGAGCAGGATGACGCCAATCGGGCCGAAAATGCCGCAGGGAAACAGGCTTCGGACTCGGCACCGGAACCGGAGGGGGAGAAGAAATCTATCTGGCAGGAGCTGCGGGACATCGAGCTGCCGACCGCCTTGCAGTCCAAGGAAGTCATGCTCTGTACGGTCGCGGTACTGATGACGCTGACAGTCATCGTGTTGTCCATCACGCTTCTATCCGTGCGGCTGCTCATGTTTCTTCTTTTCCCCGTCTATCTTCTATACTGTGCGGTTTCTCTGCGGTTGGATTTTAAGGACGGCACTATTAGGGAACTGCCGATGATTTGCTACAGCGTACAGACAAACGCAATTTCCAACGGATTGAAAGGCTCCACGAAAGTGTGTTTCCGGACAGACGATGATGTTCCGTCTTATTTCACCTTTACACTTCCCCGCAAGGTGACGTTTTATCCGAATTGCCCATATCTCGTCTACATCAACGAAAAAACACCGCATCTGTTATATGCCTATTTGCAGATGTGAGTACATCTTCCAGCGGCATCTATCCATACCGGATGGGTGCTGCTGTTTTTTTGCCGAAACACTCAGGCACCTCGGAACTCAGGAACCTGTATTCCTGTTTATCACAATTCTGCAAATGGCAAAAAGGCCGGTATGCTGTGACCATACAAAAGAAGTATCGCAAACATAAAGAAAGTTCAGTCAGCATCCTTTACGGATACTGGCTTTTTATATATCCCAAATCACACAAAACAAAAAGGAGAAATGAAAAAATGTTTACAAACGACTACTTTACGAAAGCAATGGGTTATGTCATCGACGGCGAATCCCGTGGCAGCAAGGAAAGTGCAATGAAGTACCTGACGGGTTCCGGTTTCATGGAGAGACAGGAAGCGGAGAGTTATCTCGCGCATCTGTTTCGCGTGTGGCGGAATCTGTCTGCTGCAAACGCCCGTTAATGAGTGAAAGGAGAAAGAAACTATGAATCACACTTTGAATACGCCGTCTGCCAGTTGGTCAGTTGCCAGATTCCCGAAAGAGGTTCAGAACTATGCTCCGACAGTAAAGGAGCCAGCTATGTTCTCGGCACTCCGAAACGGTGGCGGCAATGTCGCGTTGAACGCATACGCCGCACAGGCGGTTGTGGCATGGATGAAGGGCGAACACGCTGATATGGCGCTGGTCGATGTCGGCGGCTCTACCTACGCAGCGGAGCTTCCGCAGGCGGATGGTACGGTCCTGATTGCGACGGTGAACCGTCCGGACCCGAACGGCAAGACGGTCCGCCTTCGTGCGGCCATTGCGAAGCCGGTTGTGGGAACTGCGGACTATACCTTTACGTCGCTCCCCACGATTGACCGAAGCTGCGAGGTCAACCTCGCACCTATCTATCTGTGCCTGTTGCCTATCGCCACTTCCATTTGGAACGGTGTTGGTACGGACCTCTACGCTATCACGCAGCAGTATAACGCGGGAACGCCTTTTGACGAGGGCTGTTTCCGCCGCATCTGCGACACGCTGGTGGTGATGCTGAACAACAACGAGGTAGAGGTCAAGGTTCCCGGTGGGAACATTGATATCCTCACGGGAACCAGCGTCAAAAGCGGTTCTCTGTCCGGCACGGAGCTGTGCGGCAAGGCGTGTGTCCTGTGCGGCAGTATCCGCGTAACAGCAACAAAGGCGCACACATTCGCAAGCGCAAAGAAGCTGTTTTCCGCGTTCGCAGCCAGTCACAGCTGGTCAGCGGCGGAGCGGGCGCTCATTCCTCAGTTCCCAGACGATTATCCCGTCGCGCCGGAGGCAATCGACATTGCCAAAAAGTTCGTGAATACCAGAAAGGATAAGCGTCCCATGAATAACTTCATGTGGCGCGGCATTACCTCCTATGGTAAGTCCACGGGTGTTGAACTGATGGCTGGGTTCCTGAATATCCCGCTGCTGCGTATGACGTGCAATTCCACGATGGAGACGCAGAACTTCCTCTCCGATATCATTCCCGATACGGATGGGGCGCACACAGCGGAACTGCCTGACTTCGCGGAAATCGCGGCGGACCCCGCCAGTGCTTACTTCAAGCTCACCGGCGTGGAGGACGAAGACGCGACCTGCCAGATGGCCCTTGAGGCGTATGGCAAGGCGGCGGCGAGTAACGGCTCTGTGGCGCGCTACAAGTTCGTTGAGTCGAACTATGTCAAGGCGCTGGAACACGGCTACATCGTTGAGGTACAGGAGATTTCCCGTATCCGCGACGCTGGCGTGCTCGTCGGTCTGAACGAATACGACCGCGCAGGGGCGATGATTCCGCTGGTTGATGGGCGCTTCGTGCGCCGTCATCCGGATGCGATGGTTGTTTATACCGATAACGTCGGCTATGCTTCCTGTCGTCCGGTTGACCCGTCTGTAATCCGTCGCTGTGCTTTCGTCATTGACTCTTATGAGCTGACGAAGGAGACGCTGTTGGCCCGTGTTCGGTATAACACCGGTTTCCCTGACAAGGATTTGCTGGAGAAGATGTATACGGTCTGGCTGGCAATTTCCAAGCACTGCAAGGAGAATGATATTACGGAAGGCTCTATCTCTGCGACGGAGCTTGAGATGTGGGCACAGTCGGTACAGGTCGATGGCATGAGTAATGTCCGTGAGAACTGCCGCTGCTGCGTCGTGTCGAAGGCAACTTCTGTCGTAGAGGAGCAAGAGGAGATTATGGGTTCCGTTGTGGACCTGTATCTCTGATTTTCCACACAATACGCTGAGAATGGGGGCCGCATGGTCCCCATTCTCTGAAAAAGGAGAAAGAATATGAAATACGAACACCAGCTCAGGAAGCTGAGTTCTGAAGAGCGCAAGAACTTGAGTTCCGAAGAAATCTTCCACTCCGCTGAGTTTTCCAGCTATCTGCAAAAGATGGGGGAGACGCTGTTGCGGCATTGCGGCATCACTAAGCGACTGTCCCTGACAATTCTGCCGACAGGCATTGCACCAGGCTGGACGGACGGAAAGAAGGAGTATCTCGTACCTGAAAATACCATCACGGAGGCGTACAATGACATCTATGCCAAGTTTACGGCTCTGCTGGGTATCCATTTCCACGAAATTGCACATATCATTTATTGCGATTTTGCAGAGGAGCAGAAGGCCATTGATAAAATCAAGGCCGGAGAGTTCTACGGAGAACTGCCGGTGCCAAAGACTCAGGCAGAGGTTGACGCATTGACTGAAATGAAGGATGCGCTTCAGAACAGTGCGTACCGGCCACTGTTTCAGCAGATTTTCAACGATGTGACCAACACCATTGATGACCCGCACGATGAAGGCAAAATCATCGACGAGTTTGGCGGCATAGTGGAAAAGGGAATCGCAACATCGCGTGAGGCCCTGTTTCGCAGTTTCGATTATGCGGAAAACATCCTCGCAAATGATAAGGCAACCAAGCTGCAAAAGCTCTATGCCCTGATGCTTGAGTTTGCCCGATTCGAGGATGTCTTCGCAAGAGACCTTGAACAGTGCGTGTGTGACAACGACATCATGAAGATGGTCATTGACATGGCAAAGCCCTTGAGTCAGGCCAGATGGACAGATGACGTTGCATATCGTTTTACGCAAATCAACGCAATCTTTCTTATCATGTGGCCCATCATCAAAGAGGCCCTGGATGAAGCGGAACAGCAACAGAATCAGACGGGAGCGGGAAATCCCCAGAGCAACAGCAACGGCGATTCCAGCGATGGGCAGACCGGCTCAAACGGAAATCCTGGAAGCGGGAATCCGAACAGCTCCGGCAACACTCAGTCGATGAATCATTCTGCCGCTGCTATTCAGGCTGTTGTAAACGGCCTTGTTCAGACCGCATCGAATACCGGTGCGAACGCCGCCCCGCAGAACCAGTCCACGTCCAAAGTTGCTTCCGCAAATCACAAGCAGGCCCAAAAGGGTCAGCAGGCGCAAGGCGGACAGAAAACTCCCTCCCAGACGAAGGCTTCGGCGAATACGAATGGGACGGACAAGCAAATCAAAGAGGCCTTGGAAGCTATCGCACGGGGCATCAGCGACCAGAAGGCGGAGGAAAAGCTGGAGGCGGACATTACGTCCGACCTGATGGCAGAAATCCCCCAGTTGGAGCTTGGCCCCACGCATCGAGGCCATATCAGGCCCCATCGCATCTTAGGCGTTACAGAGCAGGACAAAAAGCTGTATGAGCGGCAGATGGCTGACCTGAAGGGATATTCCCGCAGGCTTCAGAAACTCATTCGGGAAGCTCTGGCTGATATCCAGCAGGGTTCTATCCTTCATCACCGCATCATTGGCAACCGTCTTGAAATCAAGAATGCCTATCGTCCGGACCAGAAGTTCTATGCCAGCAAGAAGCTACCGCAGGACTATCCGTCTATGGCGGTCAGCGTTCTGGTTGATATGTCCGGCTCCATGCAGGGCGCACGGATGAACTCCGCAATGCGGGCGGCCATGCTACTCTATGACTTTGCGACGGGACTGGGCATTCCAGTCATGGTTGCCGGCCACAATACCCAGACAAGGGGATGTGCCGAATACTATGTGTTCTCCCGCTTTGATGCCATCGGGAAGCAGGATGCCTTCCGGCTTGCCAAACTGAGCACAGGGGGCTGTAACCGTGATGGCGCTGCCATCGCAGCCTCCGTTGGCCTTCTTGCAAAGAGACCGGAGGAGGTCAAGCTGATGTTTGTCATCAGCGACGGACAGCCTAATGACGGAAACTATTCTGGCAGTAGTGCCATAGCAGATATCCAGAATATCGTGAAATCCGCACGACGGAACGGTATCGAGGTTTTTGCGGCAGCTATTGGCAACGACAAGGAGCACATCCAGGCAATTTACGGTGACGGCTTTCTCGACATCACCGACCTGAGCAAATTTCCGAAGATGCTCACAGGGATGGTGAAGAAGAGGATTCTGCGCAATATTTGAGATAATCCGGGCCTTCTGGCCCGGATTTCTTTTTGCCCTTCTTTAGTTCTTGGGTACTTCTATTCCTAAGAACCTATATTCCTGCACAGCGCAATTCTGTAAGCGAGAAAAAGGTCGGTATGCTGAGACCATACAAAGGAAGTATCACAAACATAATGAAAGTTCAGTCTGCACCCAACGGGCGCAGGCTTTTATATAAATCAAAAAATAACAAGTAAGGAGAATCAGAAAAAATGGTAACAAATGTGATTACCAAGTGTAACGGCAAGGATAAAGTCGTTGACTTTCGCGACAAGCTGAGCCGGTCGCTGCCTGACGAGTATGCGATGATGCACCAGTCTGGCGGCAAGAAAAATGGAGGAAAGACCTTTCCCTCTGTCATCGAAATGGTCATCTGTGATTTCACGAAGGGAACGGGCGATAAAAGTGTCACCTGTTCCGTGAATATTGACCCGACCATGTTCGACGAATGGCTCACCGTTTGCCGCTGCAATGTCGGTACGATGGCTGTTCCGCTGATTGGACGTGTCGCGAAGGATGCGCAGAAGCCCTGGGAGACTGTTTTGGCCCCCAATGCTGTCAATGGTCTGATGAAGTCGATTCATCGCACTGCCAGCGTTGCGAAGGCTTATGGCAGTCTTCTGAGCAAGAGCGTAAGCATTGTGGCCAAGGCCGTTAAGGGAGCAGAAAAGAAGGATATCCTCATGGCAGCCGGCACAGTTCTGAAAGAAGCCCGCACTGCTATCGCGGATGCGGACATTGGGACTGCGCTCAAATTTCCGCACCGAATGGACTACCAGTATGCCATGTCCAAGGTCAATACCTACAAGAAAGGCACGGACGGATTTGCGCCGGTGTCTATGCTGACAGTCACGCATGACAGCGTTCGTCAGGACGGAGACCTTGCAATGTATCCTTGGGTCCTGAAAATCACCAACGGCGATGCCAAGGTGATTGAGCAGGCGACCGGGGCCACGACATTCGACGGAAAATCCATGCGAAACAAGGTGGAGGTATTTATCCAGGTTTCTGACCGCGATATGTACCGCATGATGTATCGCGTAACACGCTTCATCGAAACGTGGGAGAATGCCATGTGCATCCCCGTCATCATCGAAGGAGAGAACAAAAAGGAGGCCGAACGTCAGGAGTATCTGGCACGGCAGAAGGAAGGAGTTTAATTGAATATGAGCAATAAGAATATTTTTCAGCGTGTGGCGGCAATCACCGCAGAACTGGGCGCTATTGCCAAGGACCTGACCGTTGGTGAGGGGGATAAGGCGTACAGCGCAACCTCCGAGGCTACGATTCTTGCGGCAGTCAAGCCGCTGGAAGAGAAGCACGGCGTCTTTTCTTACGCGGTCAGCCGCACCCTCGACCAGAAAATCGTCGAGAAGCCGTATATGTGGAACGGTGAGCAGCGTTTGGTCCGCTTGGTTATGGCGACGGTAACTGAGGTCTACCGTTTCGTCAACGTTGACGAGCCGACAGACTGTCTGGAGACCGTTAGCTTCGGCACGGGTATGGATTCCGGAGATAAGGCTCCCGGTAAGGCTATGACCTACGCCGATAAGTACGCTTTGATGAAGACGTACAAAATCAGCACCGGCATAGCCAATGACCCGGATTCCATTCCGTCTCCCGATGAAGGCGTTGCTTTCGTGGAGACGAATCCCCTGATTCCGTCCTCCAAGAATAACCCCATGATTCCGGCGACCAGTCCGGCGGCCAGCACCCCTGTCACCCAGCCCACACAGGCTCCGGCAAAGGCGGCTGCGAATATGCAGATGTCTCTTGACGCAGCGAGACAGGTCATCGTTCCGTTCGGCAACTACGCCAAGAAGACGCTTGGTGAGCTGATGACGATTGACCGCAGTCTGGTGGAGTTCTACGCAAGCGACCGCTTCTCCCGCAGGGATACTTACCCGCAGCTGCATGAGGCTGCACAGGTCATTACGCAGAGCAAAGCCGGTTGAGCGTATCAAACACACAACGGCGGGGGTTTCTACCCCCGCCGCGCAAAAATGAAGAAAGGAGCCTGCTCGGATGGGCTACGATAAATTCAGCATTGACATCCGAGAGGTTGTCAAACTGCTTGGCTTAAAGGTGTCTCCGCAATCGGATTTTAATGGGACGTCTTTCAACGTTCGTTGTCCGTTTTGCAATGACACCAAATATCACATGAATATCAATACCGTCAAGAATGCGTATTCGTGTGTGAAGTGCTCCGGAGGTGAGAAGGGGCAAGGAGCGTTGGACCTGTATGCCCGCGTTGCACATGGCGTTCGCTGTGTCAAGGGACAGAACAGCAGGGAAATGTACCGAAAGCTCTGCGACGACCTGCACATCGAAGCCCCAGTTCGCAGCCGCGTACAGAAAACACAACTCCCGGAGGTCGTGGAAATCCACCGCGCCAGCGACGAGGTGGTGGATAAGGCGTATCGGAAGCTCTTGGACATCAAGTTCTTTCAGCTTTCTGACCTGCACCGTGAGAACCTGCACAGGCGCGGCTTTTCCGATGAAACGATTGAGCGAAACGGGTATCGAAGCATTTCGGCCGATTTTCCGTGGGTCAACCGTTACCGGAAAGCGAAGGAGCAGTATCAGAAGCTGATTCCGTCTATTCGCAAGGACAATATCCTCAAGCGCCGTACCCCAGAACGGCTTATCGCAGGTCTCATTGCGGCCTCCATCCTTGCCAAATGCGGATGCGAGCTGCGAGGCGTACCCGGTTTTTTCCGGATAGACGGCGTGTGGTGCTTCAACCTTGAACCGGGGATGCTGATTCCAACACGAAATGCGGTAGGTCAAATCGTTGCCCTGCAAGTACGGCGGGATAAACCGTCCGACTGGAACGATTACTGCAAACGTACCGGTCAGAACAAGGAGTTTCTTCGGTACATGACCATCTCCGCGAAGGGCCTGCCAGACGGCGTTACCACGGATATCAGTCAGGCGCATTTCCCACTTGGGAACGATAGCCTGGATGACCCGGAAACCGCTGTCTGCATTACGGAAGGCCCTCTCAAGGCGGATGCGGCAGTTGAATTAAAGGGCAATCGAAAGATGTTTTTCATTGCGCTGCACGGAACGTCCAATACCAAAACCTTGCCAGCAATTTTCGCATGGCTGAAAGGCAAAGGTGTTGAAACGGTATTCAATGTATTTGACATGGATAAGGTCACAAATGTCAATGTCGCAAAGGCGGGAAAGCGTGTTCGAGCTATCGCCGCAGGATGCGGCATCAAACTCGCAGAGAAATGCTGGGATGCGGAATATGCACAACAGAAACTCAGCGAACTGAATGCAATCTGTTGTGAGCATGGCATTTTCGTTCCGACCACCTTCAACGTGTTCACAGACCTTGCAAATGTTTCTCAGGAGCTTGCAAAGCGAAATATCCGGCACAGCCGCGTCAAGAACGCAGATGGGCTGGAAGAGAAACACTACTGGTCTGATAAGACCAAGGGAATTGACGACTATCTGTTGTCTATCAGAACCGCCACAGGCGGTGAAGGGGCCTCTGCTTAACGCAGAGGCTCTTTTTTTTGCGCTCACGGCATTCTTAAAGTGTTGCCCATGTGTGGTATAAGG
>ENA-UOJT01000680-UOJT01000680.1-human-gut-metagenome-genome-assembly--contig:-C15-NODE-680-length-24109-cov-7.756132_pt1 | contig 24109 bp, 10 predicted proteins | sample MGYA00242357_ERZ723904 | MGnify/ENA metagenome assembly ERZ723904 | reverse complement strand
TCTTGTTCCAATAACCAACAGTTATCAGACTCTTTTTCAGTCAGAATGACAACATACTTTTCTTCTCCATTCTGCAATTGTATTTTAAGCACACAATCTTTTCCCGGATTAAGTCCGCTAACAACCCAATTATCACTTTCTTCCTTTATCTTAGCCCGGTTTACCTCCACTTCTTTCACAGTCGATTTATCAAAAGATAGCTCCACTGGAATTTGTCTGTTCTGGAAAAACAGATAGCAATTATCAACACTTCCCATCAATTGTGCCGTGGCATAATTCAGGCGCATAGCACCAAGTTCCACATTCAAGGGCCAGATAAAGACCGTACTATCCTGCATTTCAATACCTTTCTGAGGGAAACGAAGCGTTTTATCTTTCAGTTTCACCTCAAACTTCACACTCTTTTGTACCTTCTTCGGATGATAACGGGAATAATTGATTCCAAACATATAGCCGGTTTCATTATTAGAGCGTACAGCTACTTGTAACCCATCTTCTTCCCACTTCGGGATAACAGGCATCATGGGAGCCAGGTCTTTTTCATACTCATTGACAAAGTAATGCAGTTTTTTCACCTTCTTATAAGATTCCGCTATTTCTCCTGATTCGCGGATAGCAGCCTGAAAATCATAAGATTTCACCGGTAAGCGGCTCCAATACCCAGTTTTCAATTGCTCTTCCTCAGTAGACCATAGTTTACCCGTAAACTGAGTGGCACCGGCAAAAATATAATATCCCAGCAGGTTAGATCCTGAACCAAGTTTGGCTATCATCATACCCAACCCGTCTAAAGGATCGATGCTGAGTCGCCTGTGATAGGTATTTTGTACACCCACTCCCATTTCACAAGTAAAGAAGGGATATTTTTCGTACGTCATATACACATCTTGCCGCTTTATCTGATCGTTACCTATATTCTCATTATCACGGAACGAATCGAACAAGAAGTTTCCCGGCTGGTATTCTTTTCCCACATGTTCCACCCATGGAGCATCTGCATATCCTCCCCATAAAGGAATTACCTCAAAAGGAGGAACTGAACCGTCTCCCCAGCCCGTAACCGTATACATCGGGACATCAATGCCATTTTCCAGAGCCGTATCTTTCAGCCATTGGATATGTGGTTCACCCTCCTTTCCATACCAATATTCATTTTCCAACTGGATGCCTATGATATTCCCGCCATCTTTATAGTAAAGCCCTTTCAACTGGTTAGCTATTTGGGCAAAATAACGTTTTACATAATTCTGATAAACCACATCATTTGAGCGGTCTTTCAGATATTTTTTTTGTAAGATCCAGTCGGGTGTCCCACCATTACGCGCTTCTCCATGCGACCAGGGTCCCAGTCTCGGAACTACAAACAATCCATGCTTCCGGCATAACTTAATAAAACTGCGCAAATCCTTCTCATTCTCCCACTCAAACTGACCTTCTATCTCTTCGTGATGATTCCAAAACAAATAAGTAGAGATAATATTGATACCGCAAGCTTTCATTTTCAAGATACGGTCTTCCCACAAATCCTTACGGATACGCGAGAAATGCAACTCTCCCATAACGGGTAAGATTGGCTTCCCTCCCATAGTCATATATAGACTATTAACTTCTATTGCTTTCTCCTTAGGCCCCGGATTTCCCATCTTCAGATGACCACACGAAGGTGTCTCCATGACGTCCGAAGCATCCAGCCTATAAACTTTCTGTGCTGATAAGTTCGTAAACAGGCAAAAACCGATAAATAAACAGGCTATTTTTTTCATTTGTATTCTATCATTAGGTTAATAAACCGCTTCCATTGTCTGAGTGCTCCACTGATCCGCCCAGCGAATAAGTGGTCTGTCTCCATCGAATTCAATCGGCAACCAGACATACCGTGAATTTATTAAATCCGTTTTATTCCACCTGTCAAACATAGCGATAAATTGATCCTGCATCCCTTCAATGGGGAGTACGTAGGTACTTTGGGCATAAAATGTCTTATCGGCATCACGCCCTAGACAGGGGTTATCTTTCAGTTCCCAAACTCCCATCATTGAATCGGATACAGCCCATTTGGCTTTATTCGGATCCCAACCGGTGCAACCGGATGAGAGCATATAATAATGACCGTTTCGTTTAAAGACCGCAGGAGCTTCCCGGGATTGTCCGATAAATCTCCGGACATAAGTTCCTGAAGGTTTTGTATAATCATCAGTCAGCAAACTGATATATAAGGTACTGTTCCATTCTGACGAGCAGATATGATAAGCCTTTCCATCATCATCCTTGAAGATAGTCTGATCACGACTATCTGCCCCATTCGGTTTAAAAGATCCCAAATAAGTGAAAGTTCCTGTCGGTGAGTCACAGACCGCTACCCCGGCATGTGCCTTTTCATAATCAGGGCTTTCAATATGCATCCACATCACAAACTTACCGGTTTTCTCATTATAGATAACCTTCGGACGCTCTATCACTTGCGAAGGGTGAAGATCTGAAGTCGGATCATCATCTACCGTAGGCAGAACCTTACCCTCAAATTTCCAGTCTGTCAGATTCTTAGATGAATAGCAAGCCACCCCCCCGGCTTCAGCCCGCCAGCACTCCCAGGTTTTAACCCAGTCCAGGCGATAGGTGGAATCACCTTTAAATTCACCATACCAATAATAAGTACCTTCATGGTAGAGAATACCTCCTCCATGTGCATTTATCGGATTTCCATCCATATCTTTCCAGATACTGCCGGGAGTCACGATATCTTTTCCCTCTTGCTTAGCCGACATCCGATCCACCGTTCTGATTGTAATCGATGCTCCTTTCATCCCCTCTGCTGAAACATTCAAGGTTATCTCACCCACATTTCCATCCGGTTGCAATATAGCCATTGCTTTACCTTTAAAAGTTTTGGGTGATAAGGAGCGGAAACTTTCCATATCTGTAGGACATGCATTTCCTGATCCCCTGATAATACCATTCCCCACAACACTTAAAGTCACTTTCATATCAGCATCAGGTACTACCCTGCCTTCTTTATCAATCAATTCAACAGTAACATAAGCCAGATCGTCCCTATCCGCTTTAATCACCTTGCGGTCTGCGATTAAACGTATCTGTACCGGAGCACCTGTGGTTCTTAAAATAGCGCATGAAGATTCACTGCTGTCATAGGTAGCCACTGCTTTCAATTCACCCGGCTGATAGTTGACCATGAACGTAGCCGTATAGTCTTTCTTTGAAACTTCTTGCTCACCCAGCAATTCATTATTAAGATAGAGCCTTACCTTAGGTGCACGACTATAAACATTTACTTTTACCGGTTTGCCTTCCAGCCCTTTCCAGTTCCAGCTAAGAGATTCGTTCTTCCACCCCCAATAGCTCACATCTTCTGTTTTCCCGACAGCCGGCAAAGGCTGTACAGCCATTGTTATTTCCCTTTCCTTCCAGATAATATCCCGGTAATAGGACTGTGGTTTCTTCTCTCCACAGATATCAATATCTCCACACCAGGCGTTATACCAGGGCCAACCCATAAACTGTGGATTCTTCTCGCCTTTACTCAGTTCCAGTGTATGCCCTATTCCCGCTTCACCCAGATAATCAAGGGCAGTCCATACAAAATCACCAATGATATACGGATGTTTTTCCACCAGGTTCCAGTTTACAGCCGCTTCCTGCGCAACAGTTTCACTACCATATATGATACGTAAGGGATCTTTCTGATGATCATTTTCATATTCGTACCACATATAATTGTATCCTGCCACATCCAGATGTTGCATGGCTTTTGCAGCATCTTCCTTCCACTTCAGCTGCGGATTATCCCAATAATCGTTGATAGCAGCAGTTACCGGACGTGAAGGATCCAATTTCTTCACTATATTCCTTAATCTTTCAGCAATCTCTATACCGGCATCATCCGAACGTTCCTGAATTTCATTTCCGATACTCCACATGATGACAGACGGATGATTCCGGTCTCTCAGCACCATTGCCGAAATATCTTTTTCGTTCCATTCATCGAAGAAACGATGATAGTCTTGAGGATTCTTTTCTTTTTGCCAATGATCAAAAGCCTCATCAATCACCAACATACCTTGTTCATCGCAAGCTCGGAGAAAAGCTTCTGCCGGAGGATTATGGGCACATCTGACTGCATTATATCCATTTGCCTTCAACAATTCTATTTTACGCGCCTCCGCCCTATCCAACGAAGCCGCCCCCAACAAACCATTATCATGGTGTACACAGCCACCTTTCAGTTTCAGAGGCAAATTATTCAACTTAAATCCTTCCTTCGCACTGAAGGATATAGTACGGATGCCAAAAGGAACAGATATTTGATCCAACACTTCATGCCCGGAACGAATTAAAATTTTCGCTTCATACAAATGCGGAGTATCAACCGACCATAGCTTTGCCTGTTTCACCGGCAAAGAGAAAGCAACTGTCTGCTTACCAGCCGCGTCAACACTCACTGTCTGCTCTTTCATTCCTACCTCTTCACCATCAGGAGAAATAATCGTAACCATCATATTTACTCCTGCCTTCTCCGTCTTTTCATTAAGCACATCCGCCTCTATAGCCAATGTAGCCTCATCACCAGCCATCTTTGCAGTACGTACGGCAACCGCCCATTCATCCAAATGGACAGAATCGGTCTTTATGAACCATACATGCCGGTAGATACCTGAACCGGCATACCAACGGGAATTTTTCCCCTCATTCGTTACCTTCACCGCAATGGTGTTCACTTCACCTGCCGGATGACAATATGAAGTAATATCACATTTGAAGGACGAATATCCATACGCATTGAAATTCACTTTTTGTCCGTTCACCCATACTTCGGACTGCGCATAGACTCCTTCAAAATAAAGAGAATGAAGTTTGTGAGCATCTTTACGGTCAATAGTAAATGATTTTCTATACCAGCCTTCACCACCTACGGTTTGTCCGGTAGCAAAACCTCCGGCACTTTCTTTGGAGAAAGGGCCTACCGATAAGCCATCCGAACCAGGAAGAGGCTCTACACTCCAGTCATGTGGCAGATTTAATACCCGCCACTCCGAATCATCGTAAGATTCTTTTGCCGCATCTTCCATTTGGCCAAGATGGAACTTCCAATCCTGATCAAATTTAATCTTTCGTACGGAACAATCCGTGCCCTGACTACATGCTGTGACAATCAACGAGCTTATGATGACAAATATAGATCGTTTTAATAATGCTCTCAATTTCATACTTCTTTTAAATTTGATTTTTAGGCAGTCTCTATTTTTTCTGAGTTATAGTAATACTCGCAACCGGCAGTGCCTTTACCTTTGCTGTTACAATAATCCGTCCTGAAGATTTCCCGGAACGAACAACCAATAAGTTACTTCCGCGCCACGTCTTCCGGCTATTAGCAACGAAACTTTCTATGCTCATAGGGTTGGCATTACCTACTCCTTCAATCGTAGCATCTCCTTCTATAGAAAATTCTACCAATTCTTCAGCCAACTGATTTCTAATGCCTTTACTATCTACCAATTCTAATGTGATATAGCTTAGATCATTACCATCAGCTACGATTTCCGTTCTGTCCGCAGATAATCTGATCTTTTCAACCTTACCGGCACTTTCCAACGTTGCAGTGCCCACTTCACCGCCTTTATTATAACTTACGGCTTTCAATATTCCATGAGCATAAGGTACTTCCCAGACAAGCGTATTTTTCTTATCGGCAGTATTTTCTTGTTTTCCTAAAGATTCCCCATTCAAGAACAGTTCAACCTGTTCACAATTGGAGTATACAGATACTGTCATCTTTTTCCCCTCATATCCCGGGAAATTCCAATGATCCACAACATCCGGAAAATCCCATACACTCCAATCCGCCTTATCCGGATTCAGAGGAAAAGAAGGAACAGGAGGCGTCACAACAATATAGGATACCGGTGCATCACTCCATAACGTTTCACGCAAATAGGACTGGGGACGACGTTCGCCCGAAAGATTCAAATCACCACAATTGGCATGATTCCAAGGGAAAATACGTTTATCAAGCGGATACCCACACCAGCCGATACTTGCCTCACCAATATAGTCAAAAGCAGTCCAGATAAAATCACCGATCACCCATGAATGATCTTCTACTCCTTTCCAATAATCATAAGCCTGGGATGCGTAGGACTCCGAAGCATAAATAATGCGGTCCGGATGACGTTTGGCATCCGATTCATAACGGTTTAAACAGTAATTATAACCACAAACATCCAGAGGAGCCAAAAAATCATCCGTTGCATCAACAATAGAATTAACCCCCGCCGTAACAGGCCGCGTTGTATCAAGCGCCTTCACAAAATCTGTCAACTCCCTGCATACCTCTACCACTTCAGCAGTTTCTTTGTCTTTGATTTCGTTGCCGATACTCCACATTATGACACAAGGGTGATTTCTATCCCGCGCAACCATGCTATACAGATCTTCTTTCCATAACTTATCAAAATACTGTCCGTAATCATCCTTGTAATGACCTTGTCGCCACATATCAAAAGCCTCATCTATCACCAACATACCTAAACGGTCACAAGCATTGAGTAAAGCAGTTGAGGGGGGATTGTGGGATAAACGCAGCGCATTGAAACCAGCCGCTTTCAGTAGTTCTATTTTCCTTTCCTCCGCCCGGTCAAAAGCCTTTGCACCCAAAAGGCCATTGTCATGATGGATACATCCGCCTTTTAGTTTCATGGATTTACCATTCAGTTGGAAACCATTCTCTGCGCTAAATGCAATATTGCGTATACCTATTGAAATACATTCTTCATCTATTATTTTATTGTCTTGCAGAAGACGGTTTACAACTTTATATAAGTAGGGGGTGTCTGTAGACCATAATTGCGGAGAAGCCACTTCTAATGTATGGCCAACCTCTGTTTTTTCTTTGTTATCCAATGTTACCTGTTGCTCTTTCCGGGCTACAGTGCGATTCTCCTTATCTACAATCTGCGTTTCCAGAATCACTTTTCCGTTTGCTTTCTCAGTATTTGCCAGAATACTCTGTACATGTACCTCCGCTCTATTTGCTGTGGCAACAGGTGTAGTGATAAATGTTCCCCAAGTTTCAAAATGCAGCGGATTGGTTATCCTCAAGAAAGTATGCCTGTAGATCCCCGAACCTGTATACCAACGACAGTTCAGACCTTCATTCTTTACACGAACAGCTATCAGATTTTTTTCTCCAAATCGCACATAGTCTGTTATATCCAGCTCGAATGCAGTATATCCATAAACATGATCGGCTACATGGCGATCATTTACCCAAATGTCTGCATTCATATAAATTCCATCGAAAGCGACAGCAATACATCTCCCTTTCTCAGCTGCATCCACATAGAAATGTTTTCTATACCAGCCAGTTCCACCCACAGTAAAACCTCCCGAAACCTCGGTGACAGCATCTGCAGTAAAAGGAGAATTTGTTCCAGGGATATCTTCAATACTCCAATCGTGCGGGAGGTTCACCTGACGCCATTGTGAGTCATCTAAATCTGATCTCTCACCTTCAACAATATCCCCACGATAGAACAACCACTCCTCATCGAAAGATTGTTCCCGAAGGGTGGGTTTCTTTTCACTGCAACTACTCAATCCCAACGTTATTAACAAAAACAATAGGCTGTATATACTTCTCATATCATTATATTTAGCAGAGCAAAGGCCGGCCTTCAGACAGGATCTTCATCCGGCCAGCCTCTATCTGGAATTTATTTCAATTATTTACCACCCCATTCCGGTGCCTGAACCAAAGCTCTGTTGTTGTCTAACTCTGATTGAGGTATAGGCCATACATATCCTTTTGACGAATCGAAGATATGAGAACCTGCCCCACCGTCTGCCCGGCATCTTTCATATGCTTTATCCATTTCTTTCCAGCGCATAAGATCAAAATAACGGGTACCTTCCAAAGCCAGTTCCACTCTTCTTTCATGCTTCACCACGTCGAGCAATTGATCATAAGAGAGATTGGAACCTTCGGCATCTTCCACCTTCGGCATCATCACATCGGCACGCTGGCGCACCTGGTTCACCATTGACATAATTTCGTCTTTACCCGTATTTTGCTTAGCCAAAGCTTCAGCACGCATTAACAGTACATCAGCGTAGCGAATGACATACATATCCTGATTATCGGCAGCCCATGTAGTAGGCTGATTCTGATATTTACGCATAAACAACTGGAATGGACTGTTCCAGGACCACCATGCATCACTTACCTTGCCGTCATACGTATCACCATTCTTCGTCATCAGTGTATACGTCAGACGCGGGTCGCGAGTTGAATCATCATCCGGATCATAGATTCCCGAAGAGGTAATAGGTTTGCCATCCTTGCAATAAAAATCGTTTGCTAAATTCGGATAAGGCAACTGCCATTCCATCGGATAACCATAGTTATAAGCTAAGAAACCACCCTCACCATTTTGTTGGTCGGTATTCTTAAAGCGAATGGCAAATACTATTTCTTTGCTAGCACCACCAGCTTCCGTAAACAGGGTACTGTAATTCGGGTCTATCTCATATTGGCTCAGGTTAATAACCTGTAAAGCAGCATCGGCAGCCTCCTTATACATCTCGTTGTACAGGTATACACGGGTCAGTAAGCCCAATGCGGCACCTCTGGTAGCACGGCCTCTATCAGCCGTAACAGGTAACATACCTTCGGCAGTAATGTCCTTCAGGTCCTTGATTATGTCAGCTACAATTTCTGATTTTTGCGACTTAGGTACCTGGCTCGTTTCAGTAGTCAACACATTAAACACCTTCGGAACATCACGGTACAGACTGGTCAGGTGATTATAAAACAACGCTCTGATGAACTTAGCCTCACAAACAATTCTTGTACCTGCTTCTTCACCTATTTTACCGTTCTCCAGCATTTGCGGTACTTTTTCAATAACATTATTGCATCGTGCAATACCTGCATAAGAAGCATTCCATACAGCCTTAGTAACAGCTGCTGTGGGGCTCATGGTATTGGTAGTGATCACATCGGGGCCCACCCACGGAATCCAGGCAAAATAGCCGTTATCCGTAGCAAATTCCAATTCACGCAAACTACAAGTATTTCCACCCGGCCAGCAAAATCCCAAGCTACCTTCACTTTGCAAAGCATCGTAGCAACCTACCAACGCTTTAGTCGCATCAGCCTCTGTATTCCAAAAATTACCGTTAGACAACTCTGACAAAGATTCACGATCCAGGAAGTCTGAACAAGAAAAGAGGGAAAAGGCTAATGACAAAATAACTGAATAATATATTTTTTTCATGATCTTCTTTATTTTAAATTATAATGTAATGTTTAAGCCCACAGAGAATGTCTTGGCATTGGGATAAGCATGACCGCGAGTATCGGTTCCATACTTTTCAGGATCGTAATCGTCAATGCCGGTAATAGTCAGGATATTCTGTGCAGAAACATATATTCTTAAGCGTTCCAGTTTCGCCTTGCGAATCCATTCTTGTTTGAAAGAGTATCCCAATTCAATATTCTTCAGACGCAGGTAAGAAGCATCTTTCAACCAGAATGAAGAGGGTTGGCTGTTATAGTCACCATTACCCAGACGCGGGAAGTTCCCGTTAGGGTTAGCGCTTTCAGAATAACGGTCCAGGAATGCCGTCGTAACATTACCCGAAACGGTAGGATAATCCATCACAATACGGTCTACACCGGCTACACCCTGGAAGAAAGCAGAGAAATCAAATCCTTTGTAAGCGGCATTCAAACCGAAACCGTAAGTAAAATCAGGGAACGGATTACCGATCACTGTACGGTCGTAAGTATCCACTACTCCATCCGGTTTACCTTCCGGACCGCTGACATCTTTGTAACGGACATCACCCAACTTCAAAGCACCACCGCCAACAGAATTCTTTTCATTAGCTTCATCCACTTCAGCCTGTGTGCGATACAATCCATCGGCTACATAACCATAATAAGAATTGATAGGATGTCCTTCCAGATTAATAGACCAGTCTGTAATCCATGAATCTTTACCGTGCAGGTCGAGAATTTCATTCTTCACCTTACTGAAGTTGACATTTGCACCGAATTTCCAGTCGCCCCATTGATCATTATAACCTAAAGCGAATTCCCAACCTTCATTCTTTACTGATGCAGCATTCACATAAGGTTCAGTAGAAATACCCACAATTCCGGGAATGGGCAATTGCAGCAAAATATCAGAAGTCTTCTTGTAGAAATAGTCAGCAGTAAGGGTAATCTTGTTATTCAGGAAAGCGGCGTCTATACCTATATCCGTAGTAGCGGTTGTTTCCCATTTAATGTCAGGATTAGCCAATGAGGAAATAGCCACACCCGAAACTTTGTTGTCACCCCATACATAGTTATTACCCAAACCGATATATTGTGCAAACGGATAGTAACCGATCTCCTGATTACCCAGTTCACCCCAGCTACCTCTTAGTTTCAACTGGCTGATAAAGCTATATTTCTCCATGAAAGCCTCTTGAGCAATGTTCCAGCCCACAGATACAGAAGGGAAATAACCGGTACGGTTCTTTTTAGGTATTCTGGAAGACTCATCACGACGGAGGTTGAATTCAGCCAAATAGCGATCCTTGTAGTTGTAGTTCACACGACCAAAGAATGATCTCAAAGCAGCTTCGGCCGCATCTCCCTTAGCAGAAGTACTTAAAGCACCATTCAATACGGTGATATTGTCGCTCGGAAGATCTTCACCTGTTGCCGTGGTAGAACGGAAATTATTATATTGGTTAGACTGCCCCAGCAAGAAGTTGAAAGCATGGCCGTTCACATCAAAGTGATAAGTAATAATGTTTTCGTTGATCCACTGAGTTTCGGAATAATAAGCATCGGTCAGGTAATTCTTACCACTACCTCCCACAGGGTTACCATACGAATCCTGAGGAATATAAGCAGGTTCAGCACCAATACTGTTCCATTGGTTATATTGATAAGCAAAGCTGGTCTTGATAAACAGGTTCTTAATCGGTTCTATTTCCAAGAAAGCCTTACCGTCGAAACGGCTGTATTTCTTCTTTGAAGTTATGGTAGTGGCATAAGCCGGATTCTTAATAGCCTGCATTTTATCGTTACCATCCACAAATCCCCATTCACCATTGCTGTATTTATAAGGTACCGAAGGACGGGAATGCCATTTCATCTGTTCGAATACATAGTAAGTACCAATAGTAGGTTCCTCTACTTCTTCATGGTTACCAGAAACATTCAGTCCTAAAGTGATTATATCAATGAACTTGCTGTCAGCATTCAGACGGAAATTAAAACGGTCAGTACTTGTACCTTCCATGATACCATCCTGTCCCATATATCCTACCGAACCCATATAATGAGAAGTGGCATTACCACCCGACATAGACAAATGGTGGGTCTGGATAGGAGCAGAACGGAATATTTTGTCCGACCAGCGGGTATTGGCAAACAAATCCGGTCTTGATCCATCTTTCATTTGCTGAATCATTTCAGGAGTAAAATTCGTAGTTACATCTCCCATTGCCTCATTCTGCTCATTATAAAGAGTAGCCCAATCCCATGAATTAATATATGTAGGTAGAACCGTAGCTTTCTGTACACCATAGGATCCGCTGTAAGATAGTGTCTTCTTGTCTGCATTTCCTCGTTTTGTTGTAACCAGAACTACACCGTTGGCAGCACGTACACCATATATAGAGGCAGAAGCCGCATCCTTCAATACTGATATGTTTTCAATATCATTCGGAGAAACACTGTTGAGGCTTCCTTCCACACCGTCAATCAGCACCATAGGATTACTGTCACCAAAAGTGTTTATACCGCGGATACGGATTTCCACATCTCCCTCAGCACCGGGTTGCGCAGAGAAAGAGCTCACGGTAACACCACTCATTCGTCCTTGCAGCAAACTGGAAGTATTGGATACCGGAATGTCTTTAATATCATTGACCTTTACAGAAGATACCGCTCCCGTCAGATTGGCTTTTTTCTGCGTACCATAGGCTACAACCACAACTTCATCGATCAACTCCGAGCTTTCTTTCAATACAATATTGATTTGCTGGTTTGTCCGGGCTATTTTCACGACTTGCGTTTCATAACCTATATAAGAAATCACGAGATTTTGTCCTACTGATGCCTGAATAGAGAAATGTCCGTCTACATCTGTAATCAGACCATTCGTAGTACCTTCTACTACTACAGAGGCTCCAATTATCGCTTCACCGGCAGCATCCTTCACAGAACCTTTTACAGTTACAGCCTGTTGTGTAACGGCTGATGTTGAAGAACCGAGATCTTTTTCCGTTGATGCATAGGAGAAAGTTACTCCACCAAGGAATAGCAATCCGAAGATGATTCGTCTTTGCAAAACATGTTGTTTATTCATAATATTTTTAATTAAAAAGTTACTGATGCAAAAGTCCCTGTTTCTTTATAAACAGGATAACAGAAAAGCACAAAAGAATAACAAATTCCTGTATCCGCTATCAAAAACAGGAATTTGTTATCAATCGGCACGATTCTTTTATTTTTAAGCGTCTTCAAAAAGAAGGGGATCGCTTATTTTTTCCTACTTTTGAATATTGAATTTTAATCAGTATGCTATGAGTAATATAAGAAAGTGTTTGTTATTTGTATTCATATTCTGTGCCACCTTCACTGCCAGAGCACAGAAGCTATTGCATTATGATTTAGCAGATGGATTATCAAGTTCTGAAATCACTTCTATCTGCGAAAATGACTATTATATGTGGATTGCCACAGAAGATGGGCTCAACCGTTTTGACGGACATCGGTTTAAAGTCTATAAATCGGGGAAAGCAACAAACAACAGTCTTAAGAATAATAATATAGAAACCTTGTTCCTTGATTCCAAAGGCTTGTTATGGATTGGCTTTAAGACCGGAGGAGTAGACATATACAATCCGCGGACCGACCAGTTTATCCACCTCAATGAGCAGGTTTCCGAACCCATCCCTAACCGGATTGTTTCCATATTCGAAGACTCTGATCATAACATCTGGTTGGGAAGCTGGGAAGAAGGTATATGCAAATTAACTCCCAAGAATACAGAACGTACCAGTTTCACAGCCGAACGCAGCCATTCAGGAGCCATTGTCTCCAGTTTTGTGGAAAAGCCTAAAGGACATATATGGATCAGCACCTATACAGGACTTGTGATGTACAACTCCCGAAAACAAACATGGACAGACATTACTCCCAAGAACCAGACCATCACACAACTACACGACACCGGAGAAGACAATACACTGTATTACTCTTCATGGGATAATGCGCTCTATGAATTAACCTGGAGCCAACAACCCGAACAAGCCCGGACCATCCATCTGCATAACAGCAATACCCCCATATACCGCATAGAAGGAGAAGCAAACAAACTTCTGATCGGCACCTGGGGAGAAGGAATAAAAGTATATGATAAAGAGCAAGAGCGTATTTATCCACTACCCGGCACAGAACATCTGGGTACCACTTTTATCAATGCCATTTATAAAGATAGCCTTGATAATATCTGGATAGGTTCATACGGAAAAGGACTCTATAAGTACTCCTCCTCAGACAGGGGAATCAGCCAGTTACTCTCAATTCGTAAAACGCATTCTCCCATCACTTCTATCGCCCTTTTACAAGACAAAATATTGTTGGGAACCTTAGGTGACGGTATGTATCATTTCGATATGCGTACCTCTACTGAAAAGGAGAATTATAAAAGCAAAGACAAATTCAAGGACCATATCTTATCTATCGGGCAAAATAAGGATATTACGTTAGTGGGGCACGATGGCATAGGATTATTATATTCTTTCCAGAATAATAATTCACAGGAAATTCAATGGAAAGAATTTACGGCAAGCACTGAATTAGAAAAGATTACGACTTTCTATATAAAAGACAATAAAGTGTGGATAGGCACCAAACAAAACGGTCTGATGTCCCTATGCCTGGACAAGAAGAACCGGCAAATAACAGATTATATCCATTATGACTATTTCAGTCGGGACAGGATAAACGCTATCATACCTTATCGTGACAATCAATTGTTTATAGCTTCACATAATGGGCTCTCCATCTTCAATGCATCAGATCAGGTCACTCTAAAAGACAAAATCATCGACCAGGAGATTGTGTACTCTATCATAGAAGATAAAAGTAATAAATGCTGGTGGATAGGAACATCAAACAATCTGTTGAAGATGGAAGTATCCAATGATTCACTGCAAGTTTCTACCGCATTCCCTACATACCCATTGCCGCAAGGGGCCATCAAGTCATTATTGCTCGATGATAACCAGAATCTATGGTTCTTTATCGGTGAGAAGATATTCTGCTACATAAACAGTGAACAGCGCATCTGCGAACCGAATATCAGCTATTGGGGTAACTCTTCTATCCTTTCAGCCGAAAAAATAACCTATGAAAACAAAGAATATATCCTGTTCGGCAATACCGAACAACTCATGGTTGTGGATGTGGAAAAGGCGCTGCATCAGTATGATAAGACCAAACTCATATTGACTGATCTGGAGATCAACCACCAAAAGATACAGGTAGGCGATACGATAAACAACCGGGTGATTTTAAAAGAGAATACCGAATATATTCCTTCCATCACCCTGTCTTATGCCTCCAAATGGATATCCCTGTCCTTTACTGAAATAGGGGAAGCCAACTACTGCAATAAATACCTATACAGGATGATCGGTTTTACCGACAGCTGGCAATATCTCGATATGTCCGTACCCCTGACCTTCTCACAACTTAACCCCGGCACATACACCCTGGAAATTATGAAATATAACGAAGAGTCAGGTACCAAGCCATGCTGGTCCATGAGCATTATTGTCGCTCCGCCCTGGTGGAAAACACCTTTGTTCTATTTCATTTCCTGCCTGATTATCCTGTTGAGCATCGCACTCATAATATATATGATTATCAGACACTACAGAAGAAAGAGTATACAAAAGATACAGGAGATGGAGACTTTGAAGAAAGAAGAACTATTAAAAGAAAAGGAAAGTTTCTTCGAAAGTCTCGGGCACGACCTGATTACGCCTTTATCTTTGATACTGGCACCTGCCAATGATATGTTGCGTGAAACCAAAGAAGATGATATTCAGTATGAAAGGCTGTCCATTATCACCAAGAATGCTGCATTCTTATCCGATCTGTTTTCTACAATCCTTGACTTCAAGCGAGTGGAATTCTCTGAAGTAAAAATAAACAATAGAAACATAGAAATCGTATCATTCTGCCGCATCATAGTGAATGCATTCAATTATCTGGCAAGCTCTAAAAAAATCCAGCTATCCTATCAGGCCAACATCCCCTCCATACATATATGGATTGACAGTGTGAAGTTTGAAAGGATTTTATATAACTTACTGAGTAACGCCATTAAGTACACCCCCGATCAAGGCAGTGTATCGGTGGCACTGGAATATATAGATGGACAATTGAGTGTATTCATAAAAGATACGGGACCGGGTATCAATCAGTTATACCAAGCAACTGTATTCAATAAATTCTACCGGGAACCCCAATACAATAAGGAAAACACTCCCAACGGATTGGGCATAGGATTATATGTCGTGAAGAAATTCGTATCAGTAATGAACGGCACAGTTTCTATTGACTCACAACCCGGACAAGGCACCACACTGTGCATCAAACTACCGGTAGAGAATTCAGAAGAATATCAGGAAACAACTGATATTACCGAATTTAAAGCACAGGCAACCAATATAGAGAACAGTGCCACCATATTACTGGTAGAAGATAACGAACAGATACTTAAATACCTTGCGGGCAAATTAGCGGAGCACTTCAACGTAGTGACAGCCACCCATGGAGAAGAAGCCTTGAAATTAGTAGGTGAGTATCTTCCTGAAATCGTAATATCGGACATCATGATGCCCGGTATGGACGGTCTGACACTGTGCCGCCATATAAAGGAAAATTCCCTTTATGCCGATATATTCGTTATATTACTGACTGCCAAAACTTCATCTGAAGATGAACTAAGGGGTTATAAAGAAGGCGCTGACATCTATATCAAGAAACCTTTTGATACGGAAGCATTGATCAATCAGATCATGAATATCCTGAATACGCGCCAGAAACGAAAAGAACAACTCCTAAAGAACCTGATAGCCAAAGACAGTGATACCATTGAGTTCAATTCCAAGGAAGTATTCCTGCAACAGGCCATGAAGGTGATAGAAGAGAATCTGGATAAGGCGGACTTCAACATTGAGGAATTCTCAATAGCCATGAATATCAGTAAGACAGTGCTTCATAAGAAGTTCAGAATGCTTATCGGGCAGACACCCAATCAGTTTATCCGGGCTATCCGGCTTCGAAAAGCATCCGAGCTATTGATAAACAGTGATTTGTCAATAGCGGAAATAGCCTACCTGACCGGCTTTAACCAAGCACATTATTTCATCAAGTGCTTTAAGGAAGTATATAATGAAACACCCAAGAATTTCAGGGATCTGAAAAAAGGAGACCGATAACCTCAAAAAAGGGATGACTGTGAAACTGTTCCAGTCATCCCTTTTCCAATCTTATTTCTTTTCAGCAGAATATCCAACCTCGTAAACTTCCAATAAGCAGTGTTCGCTATTCCCATCTATAGCGGTACAACTTATTTCCAACGGACGTCCTTCTTTTATATCATCAGCAGAAACCTCTCCTACCGCCCATGACAAGCCGCACCAGATCATCTTATCATGCGATTTCTTTATCGGAACAGAACGCTTGCCCTGCTTTACTTCTATATTGAAGAAATGGTCCATTTTAATCCCGGTAGGAGGAGCACCGCCCCACGAACGGAATGCTTTTCCATGCTCATCCAATTGCTGAAAGAGAATCCGTACAGTTTTCCCTTTTGAAGGGGTGTAATGTGCCTGCAAGGTATGCTCATTTTTCTTTTGCACATCTATTTTTACCTTTTGAATTGTTGCAGGGATAACGATATCTTTCTCAATACCTAAATCATACTCCCGGGTACTGAACTTGCCGTATCCGACAACAACCATCTGTTCCGGCCCCAATTCCACAATATTCTTTTCTAAAACAGGCATAAAACCACTGTCCGTAAAAAGCACCCTCCCCGTTCCTGTCGCTTCAGGCAACATTACTTTGGCTTTCTCTTGTGATGCGTTTACCACAGTATAAAGATTTCCTCCTTCAGCAGAAGCCATGTATCCGTATGGCAGCGCTTTGCCGGGGATAGCCCCGAATGCTGAAATACTTCCATACTGCTGTACCTTCATATACAATTGCTGCACTTTAGCCATCCAGCGGGCATCATCATCACTTAGCAAATCAATATTTCCATGACAGACATTCAGCCAGCCCCCGCGTGCCATCGTCAGAATCATCATGCCTTTCCAGGCATTTAAAGCCCTGTTATAACAAGTACCCGTGGTACCAATCATAAAAGCACAGTTGTCAATGCGCCGGACCGGTACTCCGTTAAACAAGTATTGAAAGGTCATGTGATCCGAATACAAATCCTGTGAACGCCAGAAGTTCATCATCGGCACATCGGATAAGCGGGGATCACCGCAATACATCGTATCAAATATTTCCAGCCAACGCAGGTCTACCGTTTTTCGAAACGGGGTAACCGTATTTTCCATATCACCCCCAAAACCATTGTAGCCAATAAAAAGTACATCCGGATTCCTATAACGAAATTCTTTTATGGCAGAAATAAAGGCATTTTTATTCTGTTCCTCAATATCAGTAGGCAACATCGTACATTTGGCATCAGGAGTTGCCGCATCAAAATAAGCAAAATCAAATTTGAACATCTTAATACCCATATCCACGTACATTTGCAGGGTCTGCATAAGATGGTGCAAATATCCTCCCCTGAACAGACAAAGAGTTGTTCCGTCTTCTGCCACAGAGCTTTCCCATTCCGGAATAATCCTCATCGTATTTGCCTCTCCACCTATGCGCAGCAGGTTCGTAGAAAACCACAATCCGGGCTTTATTCCTTCTCTTTTACACGCATCCAGCCAACGTTTGGGACCTTCCGGCCAGCAGTCCGGCCTCCACTTACGATATCCTTCATTCACATCAAACCAGAATGCGTCCATCATATAATAATCCACCTGTACACCCAATTTTTTCAAACGCACAATGTGATCCAACTCTTTCATTGCCAATGCCTCATCCAGAGGAATGTTATCAGACAATTCATCATAGGCGGACCAATTGTTATAGACAAATACAGGTTTGGTCAATCTTGCCGTTCTATTTTTATTCCATCCGTCAGATACATTCTGCGCCACTCCAGGAATGAATATGCACAACAACAGCAACAGGATATTTATTCTTATTCTATTCATAAGTCATATCTATTTTTATCAAAGACTGTTTATTCACCGGAAAACTTAGTCCACCACTTCAAAAGTCAGTTTCCGGCCACCTACCGACACTATAAATTCACCCGCCTCCAAAACGCGTTTGCCCGTTGCATCCGTATAGCTCAAATCTCTCATAGGATCAATCTCAAACCGAAAGACTCTGCTTTCACCGACCTTCAACGATTGTTTTTCGAAAAATTTCAGCTCTTTCATAGGACGGGAAATGCTACAAAACGGATCGGACACATACCATAGCACAGTTTCTTTTCCTTCCACCTTACCCGCGTTAGTCACTGTAACCTCGGCTGTTATCTTCTGATTTTTCTTGATTTTCAAGGAAGAAAGTTTTGCATCAGAGTAAGTAAAGGTAGTATAACTCAATCCATACCCGAACGGATACAGAGGTTCGGTAGGAATATCCTGATAATCCCCCATCGCATCGAACGGACGGGCAGACTGCCGCATATTATAATAGATCGGTATCTGACCTGTAGACAGCGGGAATGTCACTGACAACTTTCCGGAAGGATTTACCCTGCCCGATAAAATGCCCGCTAAGGGAGTTCCTCCCGCAACACCGGGCTGCCACATCTCAATGATAGCTTCTACCTGAGGTTCCAATCTGATCAACTCAAGAGGGCGACCACTGGAAAGTACAAGTACAATGGGCTTATTCGCCTGCTTCAAATGCAAAAGCAACTTTTCCTGAATATCGGGCAAAGCAATTGTAGAGCGTGAAGCATTCTCTCCACTCCACTGTTTGGACTCACCTAAACATACCACTACTACATCGGATGCCTCAGCCGTTTTCAAGGCAGCGGAGAAACCCGATTCATCATTTCCATCCAATGCACAACCCTGCTCATAATCCAGCCTCACTTTATCACCAAATTCTTTCTGCATTCCTTCATAAATGGTCTCCACATCTTCGGCCTGACCTTTAAAAGCCCAGGCACCCAACAAATCGGAACGATCCTTGACCATAGGTCCTATCAACGCAACTCTTTTAACCGTTGAAGAAAGAGGCAACAAGTTCTTTTCATTCTTCAACAGCACCATTGATTCTTCTGCCAGACGCGCTGCCAAAGCAATATCCTCTTTCTGCAAATAACGTTCCTGCTCGGTCAGCTCTTTCGTATAAGGTTCATCAAATAAGCCCAGGCGAAATTTGACCCGAAGTATACGGGCAACCGCATCATCTATCTGCGAAATTTCTATCTTCTTTTCAGCAACCAACTGCTCTAAATATTCATAATAAACATTGTCCCGCATATCCATCTCCACACCGGCATGGAAAGCCTTATACGCAGCTTCTTTGCGATTCTTGGCAACACCCTGATAAATCAGCTGCTCTATTGCATTCCAGTCAGATACGACAAAACCGTCATGCCGCCACTTATTCTTCAGAATTTCAGTTAAGATATAATGGTTTGAGGTAGCCGGTACTCCGCTTATGTCATTAAAACTGCTCATAAGCGTGGCGGCACCTGCTTTCACACAGGCCTCATAAGGCGGTAGATAGGTTTCCCACAAGGCTTGGGGTGATATATCCGTATACCTGTAATCCCGTCCGCCTTCGGATACACCATAACCTACATAATGTTTCAGGCAAGCTGCGATAGAATACGGATCAGACAATTTCTCGCCTTGGTAACCTTTCACCGATGCTACACCAAAAACTGTATTCAGGTAAGGATCTTCTCCATAACATTCGGAAATACGTCCCCAACGGGGATCCCTCGCCACATCAATCATAGGGGAAAATGTCCAGTCGATACCCGACAATACAGACTCTTTAGCAGCCATCCCGCAAGCCTGAGTCACTAAATCAGGATTAAAGCTACAAGCCTGTGCCAATGAAATCGGATACACCGTACGCAACCCGTGAATCACATCAAACCCAAAAAGAATGGGTATCCCCAGGCGAGATTCTTCCATTGCCTTACGCTGAATCCGGTTACGCAACTTCGGATCGGTATGGAGATAAATCAGCGAACCAATCTCCGCCGGAAGATTTTTCACCTCCGTACCTATATTATTGGGATTATCATTCTCCCCAAATGTATATTGATTCAGTTGAAGCACCTTTTCATGCAATGTCATCCGATTCAGCAAATCTTTCACTCTGGTTTCAACAGGCTGTCCCGCATCTTTATAAACCGGTTTCTGTGACCGGACAGATAACCACGGGAGCAAAGCCGATACGAATAAAATCAATAGTTTTCGCATAGTATCATGTTATTAATTAATCCCAATCATCAGTGCGGAAGGAAGATACCGGCAGACCGCCTGTACCAAATAATTCCGCCTTTACAAAATCCTTAAATGCATATCTCACAGCTTTAGGCTCTGCCACATACTTGCATGTGACTACCACAGTACCTTTTTCCTCATCAATATAGGCGTCCGCCTTATGGAATACCTTATTGTCTCCGGATATCTCAAACAGTTCCAAAGTCTTTCCATAGCTGGTAAGCCCATTAAATTGATTGTCAAAATGAATAATAGCCTTATTTCCCTCAACCTCCATTTTACTGAAAGTCGGACTTTCCGCTTCAAATCCTTTCATTCCATAGGTTTTAGAGAGTGCCAGCATGCCCAAACGGTCGCCTACTTCTTTTTTCCTCCTCGGATGGATCAGATATCGCTCTCCTACATCCAACAATACTGCCATTGCAGAGTTTGGAATTAACGTTAGACACTGTCTTTGCGCTTCCCGTTGATAAGCCGAAACTTCCGGCCATTGAGGTGTGAAAAAGTTCCACTCTTTATAATCGTAAGGGGCAATCTGTGCATAATAAAAAGGTACTTCTCCCAATCCCCAGGCTTCGCGCCATTTACTTACCATGGCAGCAACCGAGGGAGCATAACGGGGCACATTAAAAATATTAGACTCACCCTGATACCAGATAATACCTTTTATGCCATATCCCACCAGTGGGTGAATCATGCCATTGTACAGAACCGTAGGCACATTACTAATCCACGGAGAAGTTTCATCACTCAATGGCGGTACGGGGATATCATCAAATTGTTTACAAGCTTCCGCATTCATCCATGCTTCGATGTTGGAGCCTCCATAACTGGCATTGATAATACCGACCGGCACATCCATATTGCGCTGTAAGAAATCTGCAAAGAACCATCCCACAGCCGTACATTCCGCTACATTCTCCGGAGAAGCCTTCACCCATTCGGCCTCAAAATGTTCCAATGGTTTATAGGCCGCTAAAGTAGGTATATTAATGAAATGTATTTGCTTTTTTGCTGAAGACAATATGGCCTCTGTAGATCCCAGTACCGGCTGGCAATAATATCCTTTCAGCGGCATACTCATGTTGGACTGTCCGCTTGCCAACCATACTTCTCCCACAAACACATTCTGAAAGACTTTCTTCTTATTGGCAGTGACTGTCACCTCATAAGGTCCTCCGGCAGCAGGCGTAGGTACGGCTATCTTCCAGGTACCTTTAGAATTAACAACTCCCGTATATTCTTTATCCGGATTCCATGAAGTGGAAATAGTCACTTTCGTTCCCGGTTTTCCCCAACCCCAGAACGGATTATTTATCTTTTGCTGCAACACCATATTGTCACTGAAAATATCAGCAACCTTAAACTCCTGTGCCCCAGCAAAACATACCAAAGCAAAAAGGAATACCAGATTTAATAACACTTTTTTCATCTATCGGATTTCTATTTATTTATGAATATAATTCTTTCGTAAGTCCACGCAAATATAGCGCTATAGGGTAAGAAGTGATAACATAAAACCACCCAATAATAACACAATACTCCACAATATGCTTTCTCGCTGTTTTAATCTGTTATAATCCACAATTTAAGCTCTACAAATACTCTGTCAGCCCGAAAGTTTTTCGGACTATTCATAAAACTTGATGCCTGAACAGTTCTGGTCAAAAGCTCTTTTCAGCCGTACCCGGTTCGCATTTCCTTCGCTTCTATAGAAGGATGAAAATAGCGAAGCAGATACGAAGAGGGTACGAAGGAGGTATAAAGGAGGTACGAGGTGGAATAAATTGTCCTGTTTTTCTGCCTCGTAAACAGCTAAATTCGTATCTTTGACAAATCATTCAGCAAGTAGATTTCCTTATGGCAAAAGAAAAAACGGTTTATGTGTGTAGCAACTGCGGACAAGAGTCTCCGAAGTGGGTAGGCAAATGTCCGTCGTGCGGAGAGTGGAACACGTATGTGGAAGAAGTGATACGAAAAGAAGTCGTAAACAAACGTCCGGTATCCGGGATTGAGACAGAAAAGCCAAAACCCATCGTTCTCAGTGAAATAGAAGCGGATGATGAACCGCGTATCGACTTGCATGATGAAGAGTTGAACCGGGTGCTGGGAGGCGGATTGGTTCCAGGTTCTCTGGTGTTGATTGGTGGAGAACCGGGAATCGGTAAATCTACTTTGGTACTACAAACTGTGCTTCATATCCCTGAAAAGCGCGTTCTTTATGTATCGGGTGAGGAAAGTGCCCGTCAGTTGAAATTACGTGCGGACCGGTTATCGTACAATTCCACAGATTGCCTCATCGTTTGTGAAACGTCATTGGAACAGATTTTTGTTCACATCAAGAATACCCGTCCGGAGTTGGTGATCATCGACTCTATACAGACTATTTCTACGGAAAGCATTGAATCCTCCCCGGGAAGCATCGCACAAGTGCGCGAATGTTCGGCAAGTATCCTGCGCTTTGCCAAAGAAACGCATACCCCGGTATTGCTTATCGGGCATATCAATAAGGAAGGCAGCATTGCCGGACCGAAAGTTCTGGAACATATCGTAGACACGGTGTTGCAGTTTGAGGGTGACCAGCATTATATGTATCGTATTCTGCGTAGTATCAAGAATCGTTTCGGCAGTACAGCGGAATTGGGTATTTATGAAATGCGTCAGGATGGATTACGGCAAGTCAGTAATCCGTCGGAGTTATTACTGAGCCAGGATCATGAAGGTATGAGTGGCATAGCGATAGCTTCGGCTATAGAAGGGATACGCCCGTTCCTGATTGAGACACAGGCATTGGTGAGCAGTGCGGTATATGGTAATCCGCAACGTTCGGCCACGGGATTTGATATTCGAAGAATGAATATGTTATTGGCAGTACTGGAAAAACGAGTGGGCTTCAAACTGGCCCAGAAGGATGTGTTCCTCAATATTGCCGGAGGACTGAAGGTGAATGATCCGGCAATAGACCTGGCGGTTATCAGTGCTATACTTTCCAGCAATATGGATACGGCTATTGAACCGGAAGTCTGTATGGCAGGGGAAATCGGTCTGTCCGGAGAAATACGGCCGGTGAACCGGATTGAACAACGGATCGGTGAGGCGGAAAAATTAGGATTCAAGCGGTTCGTACTGCCGAAATACAATTTACAAGGAATTGATACGAAGAAAATTAAAATAGAACTGATACCGGTGAGGAAGGTGGAGGAGGCATTCAGGGTGCTATTCGGGTGATTCACCACAGATTACACAGATTTACACAGATTAATAATGAATAATATTAATGATATAACGTACAAAATCATAGGATGCGCATATGAAGTTCACAAAATTCTAGGTCCAGGTTTGTTGGAAAGTACTTATGAAACCTGTCTATGCTATGAATTAGAGAAACAAGGCTTAAAGTTTGAAAAACAAAAAGAGCTTATGATTAATTATAAAGGAACTACTTTAAATAATG